>Ga0228710_1000048_pt1 | contig 85250 bp, 54 predicted proteins | sample MedpolnodulmetaG_FD_177995 | JGI IMG/M metagenome (GOLD analysis project Ga0228710, IMG submission 177995) | Root nodule microbial communities from Medicago polymorpha collected in Santa Monica, California, United States - pink nodules | ecosystem: Host-associated > Plants > Roots > Nodule...
CCCCCTTGTGTTTTTTCTCACCTTCATCTGGATGGTGGTGTTCCTCCCCACGCCGGAAGGATGGTCTTATTTGTATTTGCTTTGTGACTCGAAAGAGTGTTTAACTTGCTGTTCTTTGCAGGGAGAGGATGGTACGTGGATCTGCTACGTGTTGATGGTTGGTCCATTCACCGTAGTTTAGACCTCTAAGGAGGTTGTTTTGATCCATTAGTGTTGTTGTTAATTTTCATATCACTCGTTTGGATAGACCTATATTTTCTAGATAAACTGGTTAGGTTGATGTCCCCAGTTTTTTTTATGTATTTTCCCCCCTTTTTTTAATAATAATTATGAGTATTTGACATAAGGTTAGAGTTGGGTACCAACTTAGTTGGTAGTCGCTCTTCTTGATGTCATTTGCGCTGACCTTATAAAAAAAATAAAAAATAAACTAGACTTGATCTAATGTAGATTTTATAACAACCGTTAATTTTACTACGATCTCTAAAATGCAATGCAAAAGTTAAAATAAAAACCTAAACTAAGACACTAAAAATAAAAATAAAAGATTGGGGTTCGTTCCTAAATAGGAAAACAGAAAGAAAAATAAAAATTATTAGTACTAAATGGAAATAATAAACTAAATGCAAAACAGAAAAATAACTATGTTAGTAACTACTAAAATAAATAAACTAGACTCTAAAAATAAAAAATAAAAAATGACTCAACTAGGACTAAATATTTTTGGTATTTTTGAATTTTTTTGGTAGTTTTGAAAACCGAAAATTAAAATGCGGAAAAATAAATGATTGAAAAATAAATAACAGAAAAATAAAGATAAATAAAAATAAGTAATTTAAATTGTTTAGTCGAAAATATCATCAATCCCCGGCAACGACGCCAAAATTTTGATGGTCGGATTAGGGCAAGTGTACCAAATCGTTTACCAAGTAATAAAGTGATAAGTAAAGTATCGTATCCACAAGGATTGTCGTTTCGTCCAAACAATTCGTGTTACTTATTTTTGTAAGTTGACAGTATAAAATTTAGGTTGTAATTTTTATCTGTTTGCAACAGAGCAAGTTTAACTGTTTTTGGTTGCAAAAAAGTAAGCAGTAGTTAGGATTCTTCGAATCCCCCTGTATATATTGTTGGATATTAAGCAATAGTAATGTCGCGTTTATTTATCTTAGGTAGACTATACAAGTGATGAGGCCGTTGGAACATTACTAACCTAATTTGGTCTATCCCTCCAATGGCTAACTGCACCTGCTGATCGCAAGGTAATCCTTACGTGAGGGGTCTTGCTAATTCAAAGGTAATTGAAAATAAACTTAAATTGGCTTTCCAGTGTTTTCCAAGACAATGAAGGCCAAGGTTCCCTTAGGTCTTCCCATCTATGAATCTTAGGACACTCATAGGATACTCTCTCTACGTTCTTAGTAGTTCTACAAACGGGCATCCCTAATCTACGTCTACCTTACTAAGAGTTTCAAGAGAATGGTTCTACTAGTTTACAACTTATTTCCTTCAGCTAGGCACTTGTTTCCCTAATTACTAACCAATTAATTCCTAGGTTCGGTAGGACACTACCCCGTCTTAATAGTTTTTATCTACTAAGTACCTACGACTAGGGTCAAAAATCTTTTCAGTATCTTTGACTAATTAATAATCACTTACTTCTTAGACAAATAGTTATCAATAAAATGATATAAATATCAAGATATAAACATCTAGTTAGTGATAGCAATATTAGGCCCCATCACAACCTAAGTACCTAATCTAGGGTTGCACCTATCACATAAATAAACTATATCCTAACAAAACTTAATAGCGAACAAAAAATAAATAAAATATAAGCGACATTAAATTAAATAAATATCCAACAAAAATATACAGAGTTTCATCTTAGAACTCTAGCCTAAAAAGATTTAGTTACACATGGTAACTAAAAACAAATTACTAAAGATAAAAACATACCCTAGAAAATCAAGGAGAAGATAGAAACTCTCCTGAAGCTCCAAAGTTGCCTTCCTCTTGAACTGTCACAGTTCTGAATGAGGAAGGCTGATATTTATAGTAAGAGTTTCTACCTGTGTTTGGGCTAAAAGTGCGAGCCTTACCCAAAATAAAAGCAGAAAAGGACGCTTGTGCCCCGCATTTTCAGATGCACAGGGCACATTGCTAGTGTGCCTATCGCATGAATGTATGGCCAAAACATGCCCTAGGCACATGGCATGACATTCCATGTGCTAGGCACATGGTTCATGTGCTAGGTGCATGACATCTTTTCTGGGCCCAAATTCTTCGATTTCCCGTCGTTTTAGGTCATCGTCTTCAAATAACGTGCCGCGGAACTTGGGAACAGAATTCCTCCCATTCGTAAGTCTTATGAGGCCTCTTGAATCTTCATTTTTTGTTTCCTTGAATCTTCACAATTCTTTGGATGTTCTTGATTTTCCGATTTGCATGATTTCTTCGTGAATTACTTCAAAAAACCCCTAAAATTACTATGTTTCAGGAAAACTAGAATTACAGACTCAAATATAGAAAACATTACAAAAGTCCCGAAAATCATAAACAATCGTTTTAATACTCCTTCTTTTTACTGCTAAAACCTAATGAAAATAACTGATTTTTTTTAAAGTTTTATATGAATTTTTTAAATTTAATAGATTCAAGGTTTTTCTAATTCGATTGAAACTTATATGAAAACGTTACAAACATATATTAATTTTATGAATATCTTTTTGCTATTGAATCGATTCAAGGTTTTTCTGATTCAATTCAAACTCAATTTTTAAGTGTTATTTTGGGTCAAAACTTATTCCTATCTCACTTATCTATATATACTTTCATCCACTTGAATTCTAAGGGTTTATATGAATTCTTCTAATTTAATATATGTTCTTATAATATTCTTAAAATTAAAAATATATTAATCATAAACATTAATTTATCACTCTCTAAAAAAACATTCTTTTAAAAAATGTGAAAGATTTCTTAATTTTCCCCTATATTTCTCTCTCGCCAAAGCCTTTCCTTCCCATCCTCTCCAAACTCTCAAACAAAGCCTAAATGGACAAATGATTTGAGGAGGATGAATATTGCAAAAGGGACGTATTAAAAGGAATGGTATGTGCCGATGAAAGTTAACTAAGTTGGTAAAAAATTGACTCATTGACAATATAAAAGACCAACTTCCTCTTTGGAGGGTGATATATATATTTTTTTCTATGTAAAAATTGAGGGCTATGCGAATACACATTTTTTTCTTATTATTTTTTTAAGCATATTCAATCACCTTTTACTTATTTTAAAAGAAAATTTAGTCAATCAAAACTCGCCCAAATAACAAAGGGTAAACACGATTTAACCTTAACAACGACAATATAAATAATTATTTATTATGTCTCTATGAACTTGACCTTAGATGATAGGGACACTACATTATATATGCAGATGTCGGAGTTCGAATTCTATATTCTCCATTTTTTTTTAAGATTCTGAATTCTCTACTTATTCATTTTAAAAGATGAGTTAATAGTCACTAAAGTAGTTAAAAGAAATATTACTATATCCCATGAATTATTGAATATCACAGCCAACCTGGATGGATAAGTGAACCTTAATTTAGATAAGAAATTGGAAGATTCAAAGACTACATCATCTGAAATTTGAGTAACGACGTTAACGAGTTGCAAGAAGGTGCATAAGATTGGCTACTAGTACTTTCAAATAAACTCCAAATGAGGCATAGATATTCTGAACCCTACATGCGCAAACCTTGTTGGTTTGCGGTGGTCACGTATGCTTGTTGCTATTTTTCGTGCGAAAAAGTTAAGCACTCTACTTTTCATTAATTTCGGTGTATCGTGTGCAAGTTTCCTAAGATGGTAACAGCTTGGGATGACCAATATACAAATTTAAGACCTACAAATAACTTCCTCCAAAAAAGAAAAATAATAAATAAAATAAATGCTCGTTTTAGTATTTTTTTTTTTATAAAAAAGATGAACAAATATGTTTTTAGAGAGATAAAATAATAATAATCATTGAAAATTCATACAAATAAATAATAAGTTAGGATTTAAATCTCGATTATAAAGCCGGACCAAGCAATTTCAATATTTTTAATAGTTGAACTAGAATTTGTGTTTTTTTTTACTAAACTAACAAATAGAGTAGCTTTTTAGAATTATAGAATTATGATAAGACGTATTATTTTCACTGTTAGACAAATTTGCAGATTTTTTTTTCCTTTATAAAGAAGACAACGTTATTGGGAGTATAAGGAGTATTCAAATTCATCGTATAAAATAGCAAAATTACTAGTCTAAGCAGCTCTTTGGGCATGAACATCAAACAGAAAAATTCAACCCTGATTTTCTACCTTCTCTATCAATGAACCAACCCCAAGATAAATTGTTTTCTCATAGACACTTTAGGATATTTAAATTTTTATAATGGACTAAAATCGCAGAATTGGTAATTTTTATGAACTATTTGTGAACTTTTATTTGAATTACTATTGCTAAACCGAGTGTCACATATTTTAAGGAATTGAACTAAGTATTTTCTAAAATAAAATAAAATTAGGGGTTAGGGTTTTTACGGTAGAACAGACAATCCTAAAAATTGCGTCAAGCAAAATGACTAAAAATGAAAAAACGTGTTCTGACAATCAAACATGCTTTTATACAATTTGCTTTTAACACTTTTGGCTTCCCAACATCAGAGACTATTGACCTTCTACATAAAATCTAAAAGGTCATGCATAACAATGTTATGTCTCCTAGGTTCATGAATGTTATGTTTATGATGATTAATTTTGTCATCTAAAAAAGCCTAACAACGTAGCTTGTTGTGCGTTTGCCTTTGTGTAAGTAAATAGTAAATACACATTTCTAACCCTAAAGTTTGATATATCAAATCAAAATAATGGAAGATTATGAGATATGGACCGAGATAGTGTTTGGTAGGGAGCAAAATAAATTGAATGCGAATTCGATTGCTATAATAGCCGACATATATAGAAGCATGACTTTTATAGCTGTGAAAAGTTCCAAATAAGGTATAAAAAAATGGTAAATTGATGTCATGTAGACATAGCAAATGAACAAATAGAGTGATACATTTGAAGTGTGGTTTAGTGGCTAGAGTTAGCTTAGTTATAGCTGGGGTGGGGGAAAGAAGGTGCATGTGATCAAAAGTAGAAGCGTAAGATGTTGGCATTGAATGAGGGTCAAGATGATGGTTATTTCTAGCACTTAAAGGATCATGTGGTGAAATCAATATTCTTATCATTTCCAACAAGGTGTTGATATGAATGTGTGTTGAAATAATTATGGTCATAGCAGTGAAATAATTCTTGGTGGTTTATTTTTTGACCAGATGTAAAACCCAAAGGAATTGGTATTGTGACTATTGTCCATATATGCCTACATCTGGACTAATATATCTTCACATTGTTAATTGATAAAGTAAAATACACTACAGATCATTATTACAAGACACTAGTCTGTGTACTATAAATTAAAAATTTACGGTAGATCTAATCTGAAATTTATATATGGAAAGGATGAGGTGAGCAAAAGAGAATAGGAAATTGGTAATTTTGTCTAGTGGAAAAAAGTGGTGGTATTAATTATTATGGGCACACATGTAAGATGTGGATCATGGATTTTATTTGTATATACTTATGATATGATGTAAAACTTCTTTTAGGCATTCCCTAAAAAAAAAAAAAAACTACTTTTAGACATGTATCAAATAAAATTATGCCATATAGATAATTTAGTAACTAACCAATAAAAATGACACTTTGATGTGTTTTGATTGAATGTATGTGTAAAGTTTTTTCATTCGTTGGTGTATAGAAAGTTATCTTGGTCAATAATACAAAATGACGAAGAAACACAAGGAGATGCAAACCATTGAATCCAAGCTCGATGGTTGAAATTGAGGAGTGCCTCAAGTGTTTTATGTGATGCGAAAGTACCGTTGAAGTTGAAGGAAAATTTTTATCAGACGTCGATATGACCGACGATGATGTGCGAGATAGACTTTTGGTTGGTGAAGAACCAACAAGAACATAAAGTAAACATAGCAGAAACAAGGATGTTGCGTTGATTCTATGGTAAGACCAGATGAGATGAATTAGAAATGACGAGATTAAAGGGAGTTGAGGCATCATCTATAATAAAAAAGATGGTAGAAACTAGACTCAGATGGTTTGAGTATCTAACCTCTAGATTCTATAACAAGGATAGTTGATCATATGGAGGGAAGTCAGATTAACAGAGATATGGGCGGGTCTAGAAAAACTATAAGAAAACTATTAAAAGTTCACGTGAGTTTAACTCGGTTGGTAGGATAATGCATAATATATGCAAGGTCCGAGGTTCAAATTCCGACCACCATAATTAAGAAGGATCCTTAAACGTGTAATGATTAGTCACAATAGTCCTTAATGTATTAAAATTCCAAATTTATCCTTATTGTGCACTCTATTAATCAAAATAGAGTGATAATGATTGTTGTTGTGTATAGGAAGTTAGAAATTAATCTTAAATAGATAGATAATCTCCGAAAGTGTTTTGGTGGGGAAGCAACGCTCATTTGAGAAAAAGGAGCTCAACACTACAACAATGTATCAAAACAAAAGAAAACCAAACAATGGGTCGAAAAATAAAAAAGGCTTCGCCCAGGCTCGAACTGGGGACCTTCAGTGTGTTAGACTGACGTGATAACCAACTACACCACGAAACCATGTTGTTAAGATTTGATATTAAACACAATATAAACTAAACTTACTATTTTAATAATTTGAAAACTCGTTATAAACATTTTCTGTGTAAATGAATTGAAGTTGAAATTTCACACTATCATCATCACTTTAACAATGCTCCGAGCAACTACATTTCCGGCACCGAACAATTCCACGGTGATTCTCTCTCGAACTCACACGTGTCCTTATCCAGAACCCAAACGTGTCATTTTCCCTCGCTCTTCATTCATTTCACGGTTACAGTTCCGGCGAAACAGCGTGAAGTGTCTGCTCACCGTACACGGCGGCGGGTCCATCCCGGCGGCCACGAAGAAAGAAGGACGCGGAAGCGCAAACTTAGTCGAAATTGAGGAAGAATTCGACGAAGAAGGTGAAGATGAAGAGGTTGATGATGAGGAAGAAGAAGAAGAAGAAGAAGAAGAAGAAGAAGAGATAGTTGGGTTTGATGAAATGAAAGAATGGTTGGAGAAGAAGCCGAAAGGGTTTGGAGAAGGGAAAGTGTATGATACTTCAGTTGAAGATAAGCTGTTTGAAGAAATACAGAAGAGTAAACAAGCTCAAGCTCTTAATTTGAAGAAGCTTAAATCCAATCCTATCAAAAGTAATGTCACAAAGAAGATAGGTAACTCATCAAAATTCAATTTTTTTTAAATTATATTTTTTAATTTTGTTATTGCACCTTGTTACAAAGTTATTTATTTGGTGAAATTATTCTGTTATTGTTGATGGGGTTACTTGTTGCTGTGTTGTGTTTGTTGCTAGTGTGTGCATAAAGCATTTTTCTATGGGAATTGGTTCATTTGAAATAAGCTATTCACTTTAGAGAGTAAAAATTAGCAATCTTATGTTTGGTTATGCGGTGCGGAAAATTTATTTTGAGTGAATTGATTCTGGCTAAAATTGAGTTGAAGGGAAAGTGATTTATGTTTGAATACATTCATGTAAAAGTGACTTGAACAACATATTTGAGTGTAAAGATCAATTATAGAATCAGAAGCTACAATTTCTAGTTTGTATCAGTTGTATGTTTGGTTCATTACGGTAAAACTGAGTTGAATTATAAATTTGTGTGTTAGAATCAATTCTATAATCAAAAGCTACAACTAGTAGCTTCAAGTAGAATTGCTTTTAGTTCCCAAAATTGATTTCTCTATAAAATGCCATACATAATTTTATAGAGTTAGATTGCTTTTAGCACTTGAAAAGCACTTCTAGGACATCTAGAAGTGAAACCAAACACTCCAAGTAGAATCAATTCTAGATGCAAAAACAATTATACTCTGAAGGAACCATACATGTCAAAATCAATTCTACACATCTAGAATCAATTTTGGCTCCTCCAAGAGTGGAACCAAACATACATGTGATGCATGATGAAGTAATTTATCATTTTTTATGATACAAGACTGCTTGGTTATTCCTTAATTAATTGAGGTGTACACATTTCAGTTTGTTTTGGAGATTCAGAGAATAATGCATATGGGGAATTTGTGGTACACCCACTTTTTTAGATTCCACATATTTAACTCATTTGGTTTGTATACCAATCTAACAACTATGCGGATAATGGGCATCTCAGTGCACAAGGCTCTCACCTGGTGGGGTGCGGTGGGAGGTGGTTTGGGGATGGTAGATGTATTTAGTCTTACCTTTGCAAGTGAAGAGGCTGGCAGCAGCCTTATCATTGCACCAAATTCCCTTATAACAACTATACCGATCCAACCACTTAATGTGTGGAGCACTGGTACACGAATAAAAAAACAGGTAGAACGTAAGTGACATCAATGCTTATTGGTTAGTACAATCAATACATAACTGGTGCAATAATGCTTAGCTTAGCTGTAAGGGAGTATTAAATCTTGTCTGTTTCACTTTTTTGTTCTCTCGATGATTTGTTTTTCTTTACCTTCTCACACATTTTTGTAATTAGACTTGTATTAAGTTGCACAACTCATGTTAATTGTGATTGGAAATAATTTGAAGACTTGATAAAAAATGTTAGGGTCTAGTCCAAGACTGCCTTCTTATTCCTGTTGAGCTTACAATTTGAAATTGCACTTTGCAGATGAAATAGTTGTTCCTGTCCGAAGCCGAGTGCGCTTGGTGAATTTACCAAAGAAAAGGAAAATTGACAGGGATTTGAAATCAGCTTTTCAAGGGATTCCGGGCATAACAAATATAGTCCCTGCTGTTATCGGAAACAAGAAGACAAGGGATCCTGTCTGCAAGGGTTTTGCTTTTGTGGATTTCAAGCATGAAGATGATGCAGTTAGGTGTGTTCTGACCTCAATCTTGTAATAATGGAAAATAAGGGAAGAGTATGTTTAGTTTGATACATACAATGCATAACATTATTATAATATGGAAAAAGTTTCACATTGATGATTTCTTATAAATTTTGACCAAGTGTTTTATTTTTGATACATCGGATTTATCATCATGAAAAATATTTGTAATTTAGTAGAAGATGGTTTTCTATTCTGGAATATTGATTTGAGCTTCTTCATGCTATTTTGCTTGACTTAAATAAAGTGAGTGCATGTGTGTAGCATCTGGATCTATTCCATTTTGATCACTGTTCCCGTGTTATTGAAATATTTTACTTTTTGGTTTGCTTTTTTCAAGTTGTTTTTACTGTTCGAATCTCTTAACATTATTACTAACACGGTTGCTCTCTCTTCTTCAGGTTTGTAGAGTTATATACAGGACAAACTATTACTTTTGGCAAAATTCAGAAGCCGATAAAATGTGAACTTGTAAATGCACAGTCTTCCTCTACGGGTTTAAACAAAAATCTCAGCACTGCTCTACCTCTCTTACCCTCCTTTGAAGAAGATTCAAATGAGGGTTCCAATATGGATGATTCTGCCTTCGATACATGGGACGAGGGTGAAGTCGATGATTCGGATGAGCTACAGGAAAGTGACGAGGAGAGTCAAGAGTTCGCCACTGCGCTGACGGTGGATAGTGATGACAGCGTAGAAGTGACGAATGATTCTAAAATCAAATCACTTCTCTCTAAGCAGGTTGACAGAAAACCCTCAGCTGATAAGAAGTCAGCTGTCAAAGTTAAACAAGAGAATGCTCCTAAGAATAAATCTAGTAAAAAAGAGAGCGCGAAAAAGGTTTTGGATGTTCTTGGATCTGCAAAAAGGTGATTCCCTGCGCATCATAGTTGGCTTTAGCAGTTTACTATGATTTTAATTTTGAATGCTTTGTGTTCATTTCTCATGTATGGTTGATTCTGGTGCAGGTTAAAGATCAAAGAAAAGGCTGTATTAAGTGATGTTTTCTCCAAGTACGGATCAAAATCTGCCCTTGCTTCCAAGGAGAGTTAGTAAGTTTGTTAATGACCAAAGTCTAAACCATCACTCAGATGTAATAGGGCTTTTTAGTTTGGCCATGAACGCCAATTTTTGATTCAGTGTAGAATGAAGTAGTGGCGTAGTGGATATTGTTGTTCTATAGAAAAACAGATGCTCCTATATGATTAATTGTTATGAATATCAAAACATTCTTTCTCAACATCTCAACTCTCAATTCTCAAAGGCATGGGGTGGGAATTTGGATGTTTATGTGACAATCTGCTGTACGAGAAATTTTTAGGGGTCAACTGAAATGCAAGATTTTAGGAGTTGAACTGGTGATAACCTGAATAGTGAAAGCTAGTGATAACCTGTTGAACCTGCTATTTTAAAATAATTATTTTGTTGCAAATATATGGATTATTGTGAATTGTGGTACTCTGTCACACAAAAATTGTCATAGTATGTCATTTCTCATAAATTATAAACTGTAGAGAAGCTATAAATGAATAACAAATAATCATTTTACCAAACTAACCTTGTTAAATATTGGTTGATTCTCATTATATCATAAATGCAAAATATAATTGGTATGAACAATGGATAATATATGCAAGGTCCGAGGTTCAAACCCCGGTCACCAAAAAAAAAAAAAAAAAAAAAAAAATTTTTTTTTGTAAAAAAAAAAAAACAGAAAAAAAAAAAAAAAAAAGCAAAATAAAGTTTTTTTTTGTTGTTGAATGGAATGCAAAATAAAGTTAATAACTTGGGTGTGATACATATAATATTAAGTAGAAGATATAATTGAAAAAAAATAAATTATTGTTACATTGAAGGAGGGAGTATATTAAGATGATAATATCAAGTGTTGCGATTGCAATCTTGAATCCATTTTGCCCTAGACCTTTAAACCAAGCCATTTCTTCTTTTGCAAAAACAATCTCCAATGCCTTCTGTAAATTTCTTCCCAACTTGTTCAGAAATTGATTTGAGGTTCCAGCATATTATTGACTATGCTGAATACCTCCAGCAGGGACAAAAAGATCTCTCTTTTTATTTATTCGTGATGCTACCAAGTATTCCTCTTACAATGAGTAAACTCATCCTCCATATTCTTGATATTATTTTGAACTGTATTTGCATTTTGCTAAGCTTGTTGAATTATTTCTTTTTAAGTTGAGTGACTCATCCAAGCTCGCTTAATTCGAAACTTGCTTGTCCTATCAGGAATTTGCATCTTTGCATAATGTGTGATCTAGTCGCTCAAAACAACGGAACACTCTAACCATTGCATCAGCGAAACCCAGTCTCCAGTAATCGTTGCATGATGCGCAATCTAGTCACTCAAAAATACAATATCTTCCAATAAAAAGAGGTCCTAACTATGTAAAATTAGCACTAACAGCTCCCAAACAACCAGGTCGTAAGTGTTGATATTGTCAATAAAAATATCACACTTGACTGGGACACCAAACCTAGCATTTCTTCTCTAAACTAGACGCAATATCATTAAAATCTCCTGTTAATATACTACTGTGAAATTCCAATTTGGCCTCCTCCCAAAGACACTCAAGTATGAATGAATTGAAAATCATTGATCTCAACTCGAACATTGACGTTAACTTTTTTTCCAAGCAACTACAATTCCTCCTGCAAAACATTGAGAGTACACCATATCATCAAATCCTAGCATCTTGATTGAGTTTTCAAGTTTTTAGGATCAACCCTAGTCTTCATAAGAACGAAAATATCTGGCTTGACACTGTCCATATATTATTTATACGAACAGTAAAAAGCAATACTCGCAGCTCCCCGACAATTCCATAAAAAAGTTCTATAATTTCATTTAATGATTAAGAAATTAATCCAAAATCATGTTACCTACTCCTAAACTTGGCCAGAAAAAAAAGAAGAAGGGACAAACTCTAGTATTCTACCCCTCAAAATTCAAAATTCCACGATTTAGACCTATTATTTATTTATTTTTAAATTTTTTCATAATCTCTTATTTGACTTTTATAATTTTTTGATGGTGTTTATATATATTTTTTGATTTTAATTGACAAATTTTATCATTTTTTCTTTGTTATTTTGGTTGTTTTTTAAAAGCAAAATTTGCAACTACTGAAATCGGAAGGGGATTCTGATTGTTGCTTATATATATGAATATTTCAGATTGTATAATCCAAAAATTCTCCAAAAGGAGTCCAAATATATAATTAGAACGAGAATATTTTTGGAATTTCATAAGACGCGTGAAAAAAGAGTAGCGTGAGAAAAGAAATTGTCATTTCTTTGTTGGCATCATAATTTTCCTTGGTTTTACCAATTCGAAACATCAAATACGCAAAATATCTATCTATGTCTATCAGGGAGAAGAGTAGGGGGTGCAATAAGAAACTACCATCACGATATAGTATTGGGCTTTCCAAATTAGTAAGGCCCAATTCTACTTCAGTGATATATTTTGCTTGGAAGAATGATGTTCACACTTCACTTAATGCTAGAATGCACTAGTAATTTACCAATATAACCTAATTGCAGATAGATTTTAACTAGTGGCAGTTAACTGTCGATGTGCATTTACGTCTTTTTCTGGTGTGTTTCAACCTTGTTTGAAGTGTATACAACAATTTTATTTTGCTTGTCACCATATAAAAAGAGTGAGAACCAATTTGAGAGTTTTTTATCCCATTCTAATTTTTTTCTAACGCCCAACAATATTTCGGGTTAACATAAATTAAGAGTTGCGTTAATTGAACAACTATTTGAATTTAAATGATACTAACCATAAAAAGAGCGTGAAATATCATTCTCATTCTCATAAATCAAAAGGGTAAAAACACCCTTTACCTCTACAACATTTCAGATGCTTGTAGAGTGTAGGAAAAGAAACACTTATTATTTGCAAACATGCAATTTGTAAACACACCCCTACGACGCAAACCCAAGAAGATGAATATGATCAAGAGAACTCTCACTAGAAGCTTGACCGACACGTCAACAATCAGATCCTCATCACTTTCATTCCTCCGTACGCTGTCGTCCACTTCCGTCGCTGCCGTCGCCGACGCTTCTGATTCTTCCGTTGAAAAGGTTGTTACTTCCACTCCTAGTTTGCTTCAACCTAGAGTTGTACTTTACGATGGCGTTTGTCATCTCTGTCACCAAGGTATTCCCATTCTTCACTCTCTGTTCTGTTCTGTTCTGTACTGTATTGTTACTATGAACTGAGAATGAGAGTAGCGTTTTCTTTTTGCTTCATTGTTTGTTTATTCTGTCTAAAATTTTATATATATATGCCATAATTAGGGTTTTAGAGTAAGATTGTAGCTTTTACAGTTTGTTGTCATCTTGGTGAAAGCTATGAATCACCGACACTGAAGGTGTGTTTGGATGGAGGGTTTAGAAGGGGAAGGGAGATGAGGGTTTACTTTTCTTTTTTAAATTATGGACATTATAAAATGATTTTTTAGAAAATTGAATTAACATGATAAATGATTGTATAACACTTAAAAAATACTGAATTTATTTTTAAAAAAAAACATTTTACATTGTTCGTAGTTTAAAAACAAAGAGTCCTCCCCTCCCTTCCCCTCATAAACCCTCAATCCAAACACACCCTAAGGGAGTTGAGTAGCTCAATTAATTGGTTTCAGCTAAATGATCAAGGACGCTAGAGAGTTAAAATTCTATGAACTAAAAATGAGAATTGTGTTTTATTTTTGCTTATTGCTGGTTCTGTCTATAATTTTAAAATCAAAAAAAGCACTCCTTTTTATTTTTTTAGGAATGTCACTCATGATTAGGGTAAGATTGTAGTTTATACAATGTGTTGGCATATTGGTGAATGCTATGAATCACTGACACTAACTCACATAGACACCGTATGAAGCACATACACCTCTGGCTTAAAGCGTATTTGGGGTCAGACAAGTGTTCCAAAAAAACTTTTTTTCCTTTACTTTGATACTCTGGCATTAAATGTGTCCCAGTGTGCAACACGCCTTGGTGTCTGACACGTACGACACGCCTCAGTGTCTGAGACCGTACAACATGTGTCCCAAGACATTAAAGATGTGTAAAGTAGTGATGATCAATGAAGGAGTTGAAGACATTAAATTCAATCATGTGATTTTTAAATTTTAGGTATAGTAGATGGATAAATTTTAGGGTCATTAGTTAGGACACCTCAGTTCTGTGTTGCTTCCTAAGCATGACTAAATGGTGCCTCGTTCATGTTTTGTGCACAATGATTTAATTTAACAGAAAAAAAAATTGTGGTATGCAACCGCAATATTGAAGTTTTAGAGGTTCCTTTACAATCACTTTGTGTCCATATTTGCTATGTATCAGCTATATTTATCCAGAAAAAAACATGATTTGAAGAATCATAGTGTAACTGGAATCGCAATTGTGACCACAATTTAGGAAACATTGAGCTCAGTGAAGGAAAATGGCAGAGAATCTTTGTAACTTAGGAGTTGAAGAATATGATTTATTTTTAATTGGTATTCATGGTGGTGGGCAATTCGAACAGCCAAGCAATAGGGACTGGAGCTAGTGATGTTCCTTTTTGGCTATCCTTGTACTATGACCTGTTAGCATCCAATAGTCAACATTGAATAAGCTATTTTCAGTTTATACTGTTAGAGGTTAGAGTATAGTTGATATCATTTCATGATGATAGGTTTCACTGTGGGATGGAAGCAGCCTATATAATGTCAAATAAGATAGATTCGGAGAAACTAGTTGTTTTTTACATTGTGTTTTATTGCTATATCCATTTTTTAATTGCCACTTTACAAAAAATTAGCTTGATTATTGAATTATGCTTTCAAAGCATGACTTTTTTGGCTTAGTGCTTGTCAATGGCTTTCCTGAAGTTGCCCGCCAACGGAAAGAAATTGGGAAAATAAATAAATAAGCTGAGCCTTGAGACTGAGCTATCATAAGTCATAACTTATTCTGTTGACCCGTCAAGTGTCAATATTCCATATTCTATTATCTTATGCATTTTTGCAGATTTGTTCTCATTTGTTTATATTTCATTTCGTCCTCATTTGTTTATATTCCATTTCATGGTAGAATACTAGTCATTGACTCATTGGCCTAATTTTTCTTATTACATTTTTGACAATTCTGTATTGGCAGGAGTGAAATCGGTAATCAGAGCCGACAAGGATAGGAAGATCAAATTCTGCTGCATTCAGTCTTATGCTGCTGAGCCCTATTTAAGAGCATCTGGTCTCAAACGAGAGGATGTCCTACGCCGCTTTTTATTCGTTGAAGGCTTGAATGTGTTCTCTCAGGGATCTACTGGTTAGGATTCCCTCACTTATTTAATTTACTTCAACAGCGTTATGTTCTTTTGTCTTACATAATTTTGATTTAGGCATGCTTGTGAGTGCATACAATTTTAACATTCAACCCAGCAACTATATAGTAACATCAGAAGGCCCATTATAAGATTTGCTGTGTATCTTGAGGGTCTAGATCTTTGCACATGGATACTTAATATTACTAACACAATCTAGCAATCATGAATTTGTTCCTCTGTTGAATTGACCAAATAAAAAATGTTCCGCTATTTGGTTGAAAGGGCGGTCTGGTGTTAAACTGTATGAAAAATCTTATAATATCTTAGTACTTACTATCTTCGAGTACTTTTTGAGCAGTTTCCATGTTTCTTAGTTATTATCATGAATGTTTTTCTCTATTTTATTAGCATTATGAGTTTATTTCTAGTTTAGATAAAAGTTAGTGTTTTATAAATTATAATCATAAATCAGGCCAAATCATATTCATAATGCATATTATTGATTCTTTCTATCTAGTGTTTTAAAACCCTCTGAATTTTACTAACTCAATCTAGCAATCATGAACTTGTTACTATGTTGAATTGACCAAGTCAAAATGTTTCACTAATGCGTATAAAGGGTGGCCTAATGTGCTTGTGGCTCACACTGCTGGTGGGGTCTGTAGGGATTGAAATCAGTTTTCCCCCTTTCTTGTCCTCCCAATATGAACATCAGTAAAAATATATAACAACAAGTAAGAGAGCGTTAGTTTTGAAGAGTGAGAGTTTTGTTTTGCTAAGATGTTATCATTTGAAAAGGGAATGAGTTATTCCAATCCAATCTGGAGAAGATGAGATCCCTATATCAGATATAAGAATTCATATACACTCTGGTTGATGAGGGAAAATGAAAGGAAAGACAACGGTGAGAGGTGAAAAATAGGAGAAAATGTGATGGTTAACAGTTTGTTTGGGAGAAGAAAGAATGAGAAGAAAGAAAGCTAAAATTCTCTGTCCTCAGGTTTGGATGAAGAGAAAATGAGGGTAATTCTGACGTTAATTTAAATTTAGTGAACGTGACAAAGGTATCCTTTAGGACAAATTTTAAATATATAGGTCAACATATGTAACAGATTAACATGTTATTATATTCTCTACTTTGATGTTTTCTATGTCATTTTGTGTGAATCTCAGTGTGATAAATTATTATGCAGCTGCATTGCGTGTACTGTCATACTTGCCATTACCTTACTCTGCTGTAAGCTGTCTGTGGGTGATTCCAACTCCAATAAGGGATGCTGTGTACGATTATATAGCAAAAAATCGGTATGAATGGTTTGGAAAGGCTGAAGACTGTTTGGTTTTGCAAGAGAAGGAGCTGCTTGAGCGTTTCATAGATAGGGATGAAATGATGAATCGAGATTCCAAGGTCAACCATGATTTACACTAACATTCCAGCTTCTTTTCTGTTATCTTACAGTATCTTCTTTTTCGTCTAACGAAAGGGCCTCCACAAGTAGTAGTATGCTTCACCTAACATCACTCACAATTTCTTTTAGTATAATTTTGGAATGCCATTCTTGAGAATCATATGAATAGCAGTGCAGAGTGTAGATTCGTCATTCATCTTACTTGAAGGCTTTCTAGATGCTTTATTGTCCACAAGTTGAAATATTATTCATACATCTTACGCTTGATACTTCTGCTTGTAATTTCGAGAGAGAACATTATGCATCTCCTAAAGAAAGGGGAAGTGTAAAAAGAGAGCTGCAATGTAAAATTGTGATGCTTGAAATATGAATGTCATTTTGATTAAAAGAAATGTTTAGGCTCTTGAAAAATGTCTGAAAATAGTCACTTAAAAGTTAAAATTACAAAATCAGTACACATTCTCTCATGGTGTTTTTTATAGAATTGTTTTGGTATGAAAAAATCACTCTGCCTTTTACATTTTTTTATACTATGCATTTGTCGTTACTCTAAAATAGTGTACATACACATATTGTATCATGTGAAAATTAATTGATTTTTCACCAAGGATACAAAATTAAATAGTCAATATTACCTTGTCATGTTTTCAGTTTGTTATCTTGTAAAAATTGGTTTTTTAGACACAACTTAAAAGTTATATAACTGTTTTTAACTTTTTTTTAGAAGGGTTAATATGTTTTTACCCCCTGTAATTTCGGCGTGTTCCGGTTTACCCCCTGTAAAAAAAAAGTTTAGATTCTGTCCTTGAAATATGAAGATTCTTTCGAAAACACCCCTGACCTCAACTGACACACGCCACTTGCTGACGTGGCATGATGTCGCACGCCACTATGTATTTATTTTATTATTTTTTTCCCTGACATGTGTGTATTTAGTTAACACATCATAAATACAACATTTTAAATTAAAATCATTTTAATATTTATTAAGAAAACTTAAAAAACATAAAATCTTTAAAAAAAAGGATTAAAAACCCAATAACCCGATCTAGAGAACCAGATCCAATCTCGACATCCTTCATCTTCTTCTTCTTCGCCATTCTCGTATCATTCATTATCGAATTTAGTTCCCAATCTCGTAATCATCTTCTTCTTCAATTTCGTTTTCGAATTCAGTTCCCAATCGCGATTTCTTATTTTTGATTTTCGTTTTTTAGGGTTTGAAATGGTAGGAAGCAAATCATCATCAATTGGGAACTCAAATGGAAGAACAACACCCAAATGTGGGTGCAATAAGTTTATGCGATTGTGGGTATCAAACACAGATGAAAACCCAAAGAGGAAATTTTGGAGATGCTGTAATTTCTGGGAGGTAAGATTTTTTTGATGTTTTTTGATTCTGTTTTCCTCATCTCGTCTTCTAATTCTGTTGTATTTCTTTGGTGTAGAATGAAGATCATTGTAAGTTGTTCGTGTGGGATGATGAGTTAGAAACACCAAAAGTGAAAGCCCTGCTGGAAAGATTGGCTGCAAAGAACAACAGTGTCACTGAACTTGGTAGCACATCGCAAAATATGGTTTCAAAATGGTCAGATGGCTGCAATGTTGAAAGCAGAAACATTGCAAATCTTCCTTTTAAGAATGTTGAAGATGGTTGTAAGAATTGTGAAATGATGTCTGAATATCTAAGGGTGTTTGGCAAGGAAATTGGAGAGGAAGTTGGCAAAGAATTTGCAAAGGAATTAGGCAAGGTATATGGGACTGAGAGGGCCTCAACAAAGCACCTAAAAACAAAGAAAAAGCTGCAATATGAAAGAAACAAAAGCTTTGGCCTAATTGTGTTACTAGTGTTGTCTTCTTGGTTGTTTTGAAGTTTATGTAATATGTTGAAATGTAATGTGTTGAAATATGATCTTTTGTAACATCTATAACTAGTATGATGTAATACTTGGTATTAATGAATGAAATTTTCTTGTTTTGTTACCTTGTGATTTAAATTTGGCAGTAGTAATATTGCATAAAAGACTTAAGCAAATAGCACATAAAGTGCATTAGTCATAACATAATACTGAATAAGTCATTACATAGAAGTGCATAAAAGACACACATTGTGCTTAAAGACATTACAAAGTATTCAAAAGATAGAACACATTGTGCTTAAAGTCATAACAAAAAACAAAGTTTCAAAAGATTCCACACAGTGCTTAAGTCATTACAAAACACTAACAACATTACTTCAAACAAAGCTATTACTCTGCAACTAAAGTTGGCATTGTTCTCATATATGGTAGAACTACTCCTTCCTTTGTGCCAAGTGCAGTACTTTCTTGTGTTAACACCCCTTCTTCAGACTCATCTAACACCATTGGTGCATCTGCAGTAGCCCCTGGACCTGTTATAGCCTTTGTCTTTAGCTTCCTTAGCCTATCACTAGTTCTCTTCTTAAGTTTTTGGATTGTATTCTTCAACTTAACAACATTTGTCACAGTTGGGCCATTGAGCATTCTTGGACCATTGTGCATCCTTGGGCCATTGAGCATTCTTGGTCCATTAGACATTCTTGGGCCATTTCTCATCTTTGGTCCAGGTGCAGCAACAGGCATATTAGTTTGAGTAGTTTCAGTAGCAACAATAGGAGTTTTAGTAGCAGACACATGAGTTTCAGTAACAGGTACAAGAGTTTCAGTAGCAGACACATGAGTTGTATTAACAGACACAGGAACTTCAGTTGCAGCAGCAGACATAGTGACTTCAGGAATGGAAGCAATCAGTTCATCAGGAATGTCATCAAACACATTTTCAACTGATTCCACATCATTTTGAGAACTCACTTGCTTCTACAAAACAGTCAGAAAACAAGTAACCTTAAATTTTTGTAAACATTAACATGGTTAAACCTAATGGATATACAGTGCTTAGAAATTACCTGTCTTTTAGCAGTGTTATCAGAGTTTTCCATTGCAGTAGTATTTGTTGCAGTATGAGCATTAGATGTCTCACCATTTTCATTTTCAGTATGGTTCTTTGGCTTTCTCTATAACATTTTTATACTTAATCAGATATGTAAAGTTAAACGAAGTTTGCTTTTAAAAAAGTTAAAAAAACATACCTTTCTCTTAGCAGCATTTGGATCCTTAACAATACTTTTACACCTCCTCTTGTTGTGTCCAAACTTGTCACACTTGGTACACCTATAACTCACTCCAGGTCTTCTCATTCTAGTGCCAAAATCATCAACTTCCCTGATCCTAAGTTTTTCTGGCCTTCCAGATCCTCTTTTGTAGTGTGGTGGCAAAGGTTCTTCTATGTCTACTTCAGGCCACATTTCCATGCCATTGATGGGGCTGACTCCAAAACCATAACACTTTAGATACTTAGCCCTCGAATAATACTGGTCAACAAAATCTGAGGGATTTTGTTTCCTATAAATAATGCAGCAACTACATGTCTACAAGGAATTCCTACCAATTCCCAAAACCCACATGAACAAGTTCTCTTACCAGTATCAACAATAAATTGTTTCTCACCATAATGATGTGTCACTTGTCATTCATCACCCATGGAATAACTTGGTGTCCATTGTTCAGACATAAAAACTTCTTTATCTAACCTCTTCCTAGGCATAGGCATGATGTTGTGTTGCCACCTATCTAATTTAGATTTAGCAGTGCCAATCCTTTCCATTAGGTAAGTTATAATCCATTCACACATAGACAAAAATGGTTTATCCCTAGCCATTAATATTGTAGCATTAAATGACTCAGTTAGGTTGTTCATGAGTACATCACACTTAGGATAGTAAGAAAAAGCATGCTTACACCAACTTTTAGTAGGGTGCCCCATCAACCATTCCCAAGCACCAACTTTTATTCAATTCATCCATTTTTCCTTCCAAGCTTGATAGTAGGTTGCTTTAGCAGCACCCATCACCAGGTCCCTTATCAAGGTTCCACCACCAAACCTCTTCTTGAAGTTTGCATATAGATGTCTTAAACAAAGTCTGTGCTCAATTGATTCAAACATCTCTTCAAATACTGACATTAAACCCTACAACAATTATAAAAGTTAAAAGTACATTCACTTAAGATAGTAATACTCATAAAATTATTAACAGTTAAAAATCACAATAAATTATTGGTTTACCTTCTGCTGATCTGATATGAAGACATATCTTTTATCCTTTCCTATGTCATCCATCAACAACTCCATAAACCACTTCCAGCTTGCTTTGCGTTCTACTTCAACAACACCAAAGGCCAGGGGAAATATTGGTCATTGGGGTCCCTTCCAACAACTAGTAAAAGTTGTCCACCATATTTGGTCTTCAAGTGGCACCCATCTACCCCAACAAAAGGTCTACAAGTAGCTTTGAACCCTCTCTTGCAACCATCAAAGGAAAAGTAGAAAGACCCAAATCTGGGTTGAAATGTAGGATTAGGTCTTTCCACATTTACCATAGCAGTGTTACCAGGACAAACCCTTGTTAGCTCAGCAGCATACCTCCATACCATGCTATACTGCCTATCAGCATCTCCATCAACAATCCTCTGTGCTATCTGCTTTGCTTTCCATGCCCTTCCTTTTGTAATATCTACTGAGTAGTTCTTCCTCATGTCTTTCATGATATCTTTGATTGTGACTTTCTCAGTGGTTTGCAGTTTGTTAACAACAGCAAAGTTTGCAACCCACTTAGACTTAGCAGATCTGTTTTTTGTAACCCTTCCACATGTGTGATCCTTTACCAAACTTTTTATTTGGTAAGTGTGCCTGCCCCCCACTTTAAAACAAAGACATAAATACCCACATTTGTTTTTTTCCTCTTCTTGTGTTTTTTTCCCCTTGTTGTCCTTTTTCTCCCTTTTTCACCTTCTTGGTAAGTGGCACATCTGTCTTACATACAACCCTTGCCCTATAACTCTCATTTTTTATAAAGGTAATTTCATACCCATTAAGTACATTCCACTCTATTATTGCATCCTCGAACTCTTTTAAGGAATTAAATTCCATACCTAACCTAAATTCAAAGTCCTTATTTAATTGCCCCCTTCTAAACTTTTCATACCTTGGTCCTCTCTCATGGTCAGATTCATCTGGGTCTGAGCTATCTAACTCCTCACTAAAGTATTCCTCAACTGGTTCCACCATATGACCCTTACCCTTTCCCTTATAGAGGTTTTTCTTCTCAGCAGGTTCCACCATAAGACCCTTACCCTTTCCTTTACATAAGTTTTTCTTCTCAACTGGTTCCACCATAAGACCCTTACCCTTTCCCTTTCCCTTTCTTTCATTTCCTGAACTATTGCCTATTAACAACTTCTGTGCAGGGACTTCTTCATTTTCAGCAACATCAAACCCATCATCTAGTGCAGTAGCTCTCTCATTTTCACTGTCATCTAGTTCCACATTATCACTGCTATAACCATCTTCTTCCATATCAAAGTTGTCCCTCATATCAAACAAAACAAGTAGGTTCCCTGAACTCCAAATCTCTTTCCAAGACATGATCTTGATTGTCTTCTAAGTACAAATGTCCATCAACATCTTCACCTATAGCCCTTATAGCAACTTCTTCAGCAAGATGATCAACATAAATTTGAAAAAACTCACCATCTTTCCCATCAACTGCACCCCAAATTCTGTAGTGTTGTTTATCATAGCCCTAACCAGTTACAATCTCATTAATAAAATCCATACCCCAAGTTTGTAAGTCTATATTACTTACTATTGTTTGCCTTCCACCTCTGTAAGTCTAACAAATTCCTCACCGTGATGAAAGATACAGTTGAAAAGCAATTTCTGTCAACAAATTTTAACAAATCAAAGTTAGACATGTGTCTTATGGACCCCACACACATACCCCACACACATAGTCTGAAAAGCAATTTCCTTTGTTAGGAATAAAAAACCCTAAAAGACAACAGCCTAAAGGACAAAAATCCATGCAAATCTATGATTTTTAAAGCCATAAATAGCAGAAAGAAAATTACCTCAGAAGCGTTTCCACCTTCTGTGTTCATTTTCACCTTCGAGACGACCCTCTTTCCTTCGTCTTCCATGCTTTTCATCGTGTTATTGTTCTTCGCATTGTTCCCGTTTTTCCTATTCTTCGTTTTCGTCGCTACCTTCTTCTTCGAGTTCTTCATGTTCTTCGAGTTCGTCATCTTCTACTAGGTCTGTAAAATCAAAGTTCGATTCTTGGTTTGATTACAGTTAGGGTTTCGTCTCTGTGAGAGATTTGGAGAGCTTTGGTGAGAGATTGTGGGTTCTAGGTTTAGAAAGTTGAAAATGGAAGATGAAAGTGTGTTTTGTAGGGTGTAAATCGAAACCCACAAATGACTTTCCAATTTCTCTGATTTTAATTTTCTTAAACATTTTATGTTTTTTTAATAAATATTAAAATGATTTTAATTTAAAATGTTGTATTTATGATGTGTTAACTAAATACACAAATGTCAGGCAAAAAAATGAATAAGAAAATAAAATAAATACACAGTGGCGTGTGTCAGTTGGGGTCAGAGGTGTTTTCGAAAGAATATTCATATTTTAGGGACAGAATCTAAACTATTTTTTTTACAGGGGGTAAACCGGAACACGCCAAATTACAGGGGTAAAAACGTATTAACCCTTTTTAGAAATAGTCTTTGGCACTAGCTTTTTCTTAATTGAGCAATAGAAATCTAAGTCAACACATGTCATGTGGTGTATATATGAACATCACACCATTTAAAAATTTCTGTGGCTTTTGGATTTTTGTCAGAGAGACCAATTATTGAAACGTACAATAAGGGTGAGACCTATCAAAGTTAAAAGAAAAATTTAGTTTGAGGTGAAGTTGATCGATGAGTATAACTACTCCACTAATAAACTAATTCCCATAATTTTTTGAAAAAATAAAATAAAATTTCCAGTATAAAAAAAACTACTCCAATAGCTTAAATTACAGGTTACTTTTTTTTATTTTACGGGATTATAGGGTTACTTTATTAAAATGTAAATATAGTAACGCCTTACGGTACAAATATTTCATTGAAGTGTTTTAATTTTTTCACCTTTCCATTGCATCTGGTTGTTTTCAAGAAATTTCCATAAAGAAGAAAATGCAGAAACTTCAGAGAACATTATTAGTGGCGGGACCCTTGTTGACTTGACGTAAAATTTTGCTATCATATACCAATCCTTAATTATTGTTAATCTTCTTGCTTGTTATTACCATACTACATTCTCAATCATACAAACAAACCTGTACCTTCAATTTGTGATTTGGAACTTAGAAGATGGCTGAAGCTGTGCTTGAAGTTGTCCTTGACAATTTGAGCTCACTCGTTCAGAAGGAGATTGGCCTATTTCTTGGTTTCGAGAAAGACTTCAAAAGTCTTTCAAGCTTGCTCACTACAATCAAGGCTACTCTTGAAGATGCTGAGGAGAAACAGTTCACTTACAAAGCTATCAAGGATTGGCTGCTTAAGCTTAAAGATGCTGCTTATGTCCTCGACGACATCTTGGATGAGTGTGCCACTCAAGCATTGGAGATGGAGTACAAAGGATCCAAGGGTGGACCTTCGCATACGGTACAAAGCTGTTTCATATCTTCTTTTCATCCTAAGCATGTTGCTTTCCGTTACAAACTTGCTAAGAAAATGAAAAGGATAAGAGAGAGATTGGATGAAATTGCTGAAGAAAGGAGTAAGTTTCATTTGACTGATATAGTGAGAGAGAGAAGAAGCGGGGTTCTTGACTGGCGACAAACCACCTCAAATATCACTCAACCTCAAGTTTATGGAAGAAACGAAGATAAGGATCGAATTGTAGACTTTTTGGTTGATGATGCGTATGCTTGTGAGGATTTATCAGTCTATCCAGTAGTAGGTCTTGGTGGACTTGGGAAAACAACACTTGCCCAAGTTGTGTTCAATCATGAGAAGGTAGTCAAACACTTTGAGCTAAGAATTTGGGTATGTGTTTCAGAAGATTTCAGTTTGAAGAGAATGACAAAAGCCATCATAGAAGCTGCATCTGGCCATGCTTGTGAGGATTTAGATCTAGAGCCGTTGCAGAGAAAACTGTTGGATTTGCTACGAAGAAAAAGATATTTGCTGGTGTTGGATGATGTTTGGGATGATGGACAAGAGAATTGGCAGAGATTGAGATCTGTATTGGCTTGTGGAGGCAAGGGTGCTTTGGTTTTGGTAACCACTCGTCTTCCAAAGGTTGCAGCAATCATGGGAACAATGCCCTCTCATGATTTATCAATGCTATCTGACACTGATTGTTGGGAATTGATTAAACAACGAGCATTTGGACCAAATGAGGATGAACGGCCTGATCTTGTGGTCATAGGGAAGGAGATAGTAAAAAAGTGTGGGGGAGTTCCACTTGCAGCAAAAGCACTAGGTAGTTTCTTGCGTTTTAAACGAGAAGAAAAGGAATGGCGCTATGTCAAGGAAAGCAAGCTATGGAGTTTACAAGGTGAGAATTTTGTCATGCCTGCCTTGAGGTTAAGTTACTTGAATTTGCCGGTAAAATTGAGGCAATGCTTTGCCTTTTGTGCACTATTTCCCAAGGACAAAATTATAAGTAAGCAGTTTTTAATTGAGCTTTGGATGGCTAATGGATTTATTTCATCCAATGAAATATTGGAAGCACAAGATATCGGCAATGAGGTGTGGAACGAATTATATTGTAGATCACTTTTCCAAGATACTGAGACAAATGAATTTGGACAAATCGTACGTTTCAAGATGCATGATCTTGTTCACGATCTTGCTCAATCTATCGCTGAAGAGATCTGTCACATTATGAATGATAGTGACGTACCAAGTATGTCTACAAGAGTCCGTCATCTCTCAATTTTAAGGTGGAACATATTTGGGGAAGTTGGGGCAATCAGGTTACACAGTGTTGAATCACTAAAAACATGTATAAATTTTGTTGACCAACTTTCACCCCATGTATTGAAATGTTATAATTTACGAGTGCTGGACTTCAATCGTAGAAAAAAGTTGCCATCTTCAATTGGTCGTTTAAAATATCTAAGGTACTTGAATCTTTCTTGGGAAAATTTCAAAACTCTTCCAGAATCCTTATGTGAGTTGTGGAATTTGCAGACTTTGAAGTTAGACTATTGTCAAAACCTCCAAAAGTTGCCCAATAGTCTGGTACACTTGAAACCTCTACAACATCTATATTTGAGAAGCTGCTATTCACTATCAAGCATGCCCCAGCATGTAAGGATGTTGGTATCCCTGAAAACTTTAACTATGTATGTAGTTGGCAAGAAAAAAGGGTTTCTTTTAGCAGAATTAGGACAGATGAATCTTCAAGGAGACCTTTACATTAAGCACTTGGAGAGAGTTAAAAGTGTAACGAATGCTACAGAAGCTAATATGTCAAGCAAGTGCGTAGACAAGTTGCAATTGTTATGGGATATAAATGAAGAGTCACAATTTCAGGAAAATGTTGAGGAGATTCTTGAAGTACTTCAACCTCAAACTCAACAACTTCAAAATCTGGTTGTTGTTGGATATACCGGTTCCTGTTTCCCACTATAGATGTCTAGCCCTTCTCTAAAATATTTAACTACTTTACAACTCGTGCATTGCAAAAGTTGTTTACACCTTCCACATTTGGGGAAACTACCATCTCTAAAGAGTCTAACAATATCTAGTATGAGTCATGTAAAATACTTAGATGAGGAGTCGTGCGATAATGGAGTTGCAGGAGGTTTCGTACGTCTAGAATATCTGGTTCTAGAGAAGCTGCCAAACCTGATAGCCTTATCAAGGGATGATAGAGAAAACATGCTTCCACACCTTTCTAAATTTCAAATTACTGAATGTCCTAAATTGTTGGGTTTTCCTTGCCTTCCATCTCTCATTGATATGCGTATACGAGGAAAATGCAACACGGGTTTACTAAGTTCAATTTATAAACAAGTTACTCTTGAATCCCTTATGTTCAATGAAAATGAAGAGCTAACTTGCTTTCCAGATGGGATGCTAAGAAACCTGACTTCTCTAAAAACATTTGACATTTATTGGCTTTCCAAACTGGAGCAATTCCCATCCGAAATCTTTAACATTAACACCATCCAAGAAATATATATCACAAAATGTGATAACCTGAAGTCATTGGCAGATGAAGTATTACAAGGATTGCACACTCTTAATAAATTAGGCATAGAATTGTGCTCAGGAATAGAAGGTTTACACCCGGCTTTACAACATATGACTTCCCTTCAATCATTGACATTGAGTTATCTTCCAAACCTAGCATCCCTACCTGACTGGTTAGGAAACCTTGGTTTGCTTCACGAACTAGAAATTTCTCAGTGTCCAAAGCTGACGTGTCTTCCGACGAGCATTCAATGCCTTACTGGTCTTAAAAGGTTGAGAATTTATGGTTGCAGTGAGTTAGGGGAACGATGTAAAGAGAACACAGGTGAGGATTGGCCAAAAATAGCTCATGTGCGAGATATTGTAATACGAAACATAGGAATGATGTTCGGAAGAGGAGGAGGATTTTATTCTGTAGATTGGTGGTTTTAGATCCCTCAAATGTAAGTGCATGTGTCTATGAATATATTATGTTTTGGTCTATAAAAATTGATATATATTATACTCACGTGAGAAATAATTGGAGCAACTACTATAATTTTGAAGTGAGGGTGGTAAACCCTATTTTGAAGCATTACAAGTTTTCGGTTTGGTAGATGTCATTTATATTTGGGTATTTTTCATTTTGTTTAATTTCGGTGGCATTGAAGTGTCATGCCTGTGTTTTTGTTTTCACAGGTTTGGTGTTTAGATTTGCGCCTGCTAAACTGAAGGGATACAAATTTTGGGTTTTATTTCACTTCTTGGATTTGTGTCATTTCTTTGTTCAACCTGGGATAATATACTACCGTGTTTGCTTCAATCACAGCACCAATTATAGCATTATATCGCCTTCTCTTTGCTTACGTGGGTATGTATCATCTACTCAATATTCTTGCTTTCACTTGTCATAATATCAATTATTTAAAGTACTTCGCTGATTATATTCTTATTAGAAAGAAAGTGACGACGTCTCAGTACCATAGATTTAAGCTTGTTATTTCAGTGAAGCTTTAACTTTGTTTCTTTTCTTTAAGTTGTCATTTTCTTCTAGCTATTTCCATAAAACAAAGAAAAAGTACACAGAGACCTCAACAACTTCGTGGGAAATTCCTCGGATGATTAATCGTAGTGGTGGGTACTTGTTGGCGTAAAAAAGTCGATCCAAAAGGTCCCCTACCTCTATTCGTTAATGTTCATGTTTGATTCCTTCACTTCATTTCTCAAGCAAACGTTTAATTATGGCTGAGGCTGTCACTGAAGTGGGAGACAAATTGCAGAGAGTCTTCGGAACTTTTTTTGTAACTTAGGAGTTGAAGAATGTGATTTATTTTTAATTTTTAATTAGTATTCATGATGGTTGACAATTCGAACGTCCCAAGTAGGGAGGTATTGGAGCTAAGGATGTTCCTTATTTAGTGATCCTATGAGAATCTGTATTCTGAACAGTTAGCATCCAATCATTAGTATCCAATAAGTTATTTTCAGTGGGAACGAGTCAACTTCTGTAATGGTGATGAAATATATTTGGAGAAACTAGGGCTGTTATAGATGGTGTTTTCATTGTTATACTATTTTCAATTGACATTTTACAAGAAAGTAACTTGATCATTAAATTATGTTTTCAAAATAAGGTTTTTTAGGCGTAATCGATGGTCAGTGACTGTGACTATCCAGTAGCCCCCCCAACCCCCCAGGGAAAAAAAAGTAAAATGCACCGTGAGACTGAGTTAACATGTTCTGTTTATCCTGTCAATATACCCCATTCAACTATCTTGTGCATTGTCGTAGATTTGTTCCAATTGTTATATTTCATTTCACTGTTGAATACAATTTTGATCATTAGCCTAATGTTTTGTATTACATTTATGACAATTCTGTTTTGGCAGGAGTAAAATGGGTAATCAGAGTGGACAAGGACATGAAGATCAAATTCTGTTGCATCTGGTCTTGATCGAGAGGATGTCCTACATCGCTTTTTACTCATTCAAGGCTTAAGTGTATTCTCGTAGGGATCTACTGGTTAGAATACACTCACTTAATTTACTTCAACAGCCGTTATGTTCTTTTTTCTTTCTTTGAACTATTTTATTTACTGCGAACAGTTTTTACATTAAATCTTTCAAATATATTGTAACTTGAGAATGATCATTCTAAGGTTTTGTGTTAAATAGTTTGCAGATCTAGCAATCATAAATTTGTTACTGTGTTGAATTGACCAAGGTAGAAGTGTTTCACAATTGAGTAGAAAGGGAGGCCTAGGGTTAAACAGTATGAAAATATCTTGGTATTATTTTAGAGTGTTTCATGAATAGTTTCCACATTTCTTAGTTATTATTGATGATTGTGTTTCTGTATTTTATTAGAATTATGAGTTTGGTTCTAGTTTAGATAATGATAGCATTTTACAATCATCAATCGTGTCAAACCATATTCTTAATGCGAAGTATTTATTCTTTCTTCCTCTTTTTATAAAAACCTTCGAATATTAATAACTATAAATGTTTCAAAATTTGTATCTGTTTCATAGAATGTGTAAATTTTCTGTTGTAGTCCACATTGTACAATTTTGTATTATGATGAATGAGCTCTGAATCTAAATTTAGTGAACTTGCCAATGCCGTCCTTTCGGACAAATTTTAAATATTTAGATCGTTCATTTTATGTAACAGATGAGCGTGTATGTTAATTACTGTCAATACTCTGTTGTCAATCTCATTGCGACATTATTGTTATGCAGCTCATTGCGTGTCATTTGTGTTAATCTCACTGTGACATTATTGTTATGCAGTTGCATTGCGCGTACTGTCATACTTGCCATTACCTTACTCTGCTCTCAACTGTCTGTCGGTGATTCCAACTCCAATAAGGGCTGCTGTGTCCGATTATATAGCAAAAAATCGGTATGAATGGCTTGGCAAGGTTGAAGACTGTTTGGTTTTGCAAGAGAAGGAGCTGATTGAGCGTTTCATAGATAATGATGAAATGATGAATCAAGATACGTAGTCTCTTAGGCTTTGTTTGGGAGTTTGAAGGGAAAGGAAAGGAAAGGCTTTGACGTAATGATAGCATTTTACAATCATCAATCGTGTCAAACCATATTCTTAATGCGAAGTATTTATTCTTTCTTCCTCTTTTTATAAAAACCTTCGAATATTAATAACTATAAATGTTTCAAAATTTGTATCTGTTTCATAGAATGTGTAAATTTTCTGTTGTAGTCCACATTGTACAATTTTGTATTATGATGAATGAGCTCTGAATCTAAATTTAGTGAACTTGCCAATGCCGTCCTTTCGGACAAATTTTAAATATTTAGATCGTTCATTTTATGTAACAGATGAGCGTGTATGTTAATTACTGTCAATACTCTGTTGTCAATCTCATTGCGACATTATTGTTATGCAGCTCATTGCGTGTCATTTGTGTTAATCTCACTGTGACATTATTGTTATGCAGTTGCATTGCGCGTACTGTCATACTTGCCATTACCTTACTCTGCTCTCAACTGTCTGTCGGTGATTCCAACTCCAATAAGGGCTGCTGTGTCCGATTATATAGCAAAAAATCGGTATGAATGGCTTGGCAAGGTTGAAGACTGTTTGGTTTTGCAAGAGAAGGAGCTGATTGAGCGTTTCATAGATAATGATGAAATGATGAATCAAGATACGTAGTCTCTTAGGCTTTGTTTGGGAGTTTGAAGGGAAAGGAAAGGAAAGGCTTTGACGGGTGCAAAATATGTGGAGAAATAGAGAAATCTTTCAAAAAAAATTAAAAGAGTAGTTTTTTAAAGAATGATAAATTAATGCATATGATTACTTTATTTTTAATTTTAAGAATATTATAACAACATAGATTAAATTTGAATAATTCTTATTAACTCTCCAAAACCCCCCAAAACCCTCCCCCAATACAATTTTTTAGTTCCTCCAAATGAGGAGGGTTTTGTATTATGAAGAAAAGTTAACCCCCCAAAGCCCTCACCTCCCATTTTCCTCTATTTTTTCCACTTGCTCATTCCTTTTTTCCCAAGCCTTCCCCTCCCTTCCCCTCCAAACTCGCAAACAAAGCCTTAGCTGCTGCCTCATAGATATCTTTCACTAACATTTCAGCTTCATTTGTGTAGTGAGAAAGATAGCATGCTAGGGTGGTGGCAATGGAGAGACTATGCAGCCTATTCTCAATCTGTATCATATACTCTGTATAAATCCTGTAGAGGGCGTGTTATTAGAAAGAGTAAAGGCCAGTCTTATACTTTTAAAAAATGTGGAATCAAGTTTAGGTCCTGATGTATTGGAGCTTATGCAATAACATAAATACTTGTGATACTGTATCGGATTTAAGGTTTATTTTCCCCCGAAAAATCAAACAAAACCGACTTGTTAAACCCGGACCTGTTCCCTCCCAACGCTCCTTTGTCTATCAGTATATAAACATTGAGTTTACTGAGTTTTCTAAGTGTTCAAATATACATGATACTCATTAACCATAACTCAAAGGGAGTTCCAATTTTAATATAAAATTGGTGCGAGTCTTAATGTAAAATTTGTGCGTGAGAATGTGATAACATTTTTCTAATTTTTATGGCTTGAAAAAGTGTTTGACTGACATTGACACACATTATAGTTTTTGATAAAACATTGACAAACATTTTTTATACCCAGAAATACTGATAGTTATGCCCAGAAATATTTGTTTTTCAACCCAGTAATAAACGCAAGTACAATGATTCCTTCACAGCGCACTCACCAACACAACTAAATAGCTTATGTACTGATATAAATACAAGTGATACTGTAATGAATGAATGTGAATTTAAGACTCGAAAGAATCATTCCTTGCTTCTAAAACAACCATGCTCCTACTTCCGTACTCGCTTACTCATCAACACAAGCAAATAGTTCACCCTATTTTCGTACAGCAAAATATGGAACTGCTGACTTTGTTTTCCTGTGAAATTTTATTTATATGCATTGACGGCGTAAAATTATTTTACGCATGCATACAATCATTTGTTGCCACGTCTTGTAATGTGTTTGAAAACATATGACTGGTTATATTCATTAAATGATGTGGCAACGTATGATTGGATGCATGTGTAAAATAATTTTACATTGATGCATACAAATTAAATTCTTTCCTACGTGGGTATGAAATCAACCAACACATTCTTGATTCAAATAATTTGAAAGAAAATTCAAGCTTGTTATATCAGTGAAGTTTCAACCTTATTATAATTTTCTAACATGTAAATTCCTTGTAGTCGTTTCCAAGAAATTTCAATCAAATAACAATAAAAAGTAGATAGAGACCTAAACAACTTTGTGCAAAATTTCAAAGATGCATTAATCACTGTGGGTCACCTGTTGACTTCACAAACTCAAACCATAACATCTCCTTCCACTTACACTTTGTTAGTCTTCGTTTCTGATATTCATTTCTCAACAAAACAAACTCTATACCATTTACATTCTGTGAGTTGGAATTCACTTGAATCATGGCTGAGGCTGTCATTGAAGTTGTCCTTGATAATTTGAGCACACTCATTCAGAAGGAGCTTGGCCTATTTCTAGGTGTCGATCGTGAATTGAAAAGTCTTTCCAGCTTGCTAACTACAATCAAGGCTACACTTGAAGATGCTGAGGAGAAGCAATTCTCAAACAGAGCTATCAAGGATTGGCTGCTTAAGCTCAAAGATGCTGCTCACATCCTCGATGACATCTTGGACGAGTGTGCCACCAAAGCACTAGAACTGGAGTACAAAGGATTCAAGTATGGACAATCACACAAGGTACAAAGCTCTTGCTTATCCTCTTTAAATCCTAAGAATGTTGCTTTCCGTTACAAAATTGCTAAGAAAATGAAGAGGATAAGGGAGAGATTGGATGGAATAGCTGAAGAAAGGAGTAAGTTTCATTTGACTGAGATAGTCAGAGAAAGGAGATGCGAAGTTCTTGACTGGAGACAAACCACCTCAATTATTACTCAACCTCAAGTTTATGGAAGAGATGAAGATAAGAATAAAATTGTAGACTTTTTGGTTGATGATGCTTCTAGTTTTGAGGATTTATCAGTTTATCCAATTGTCGGTTTAGGTGGACTTGGAAAAACAACACTTGCCCAACTTGTGTTCAATCATGAGAAGGTAGTCAACCACTTTGAGCGAAGAATTTGGGTATGCGTTTCAGAAGATTTCAGTTTGAAGAGAATGACAAAAGCCATCATAGAAGCTGCATCCGGCCATGCTTCCAAGGATTTAGATCTAGAGCCGCTGCAAAGAAAACTGTTGGATTTGCTACGAAGAAAAAGATACTTGCTGGTGTTGGATGATGTATGGGACGATGGACAAGAGAATTGGGAGAGATTGAGATCTGTATTGGATTATGGAGGCAAGGGTGCTTCGGTTTTGGTAACCACTCGTCTTCCAAAAGTTGCAGCAATCATGGGAACGATGCCCTCTCATGATTTATCAATGCTATCTGACACTGATAGTTGGGAATTGTTTAAACAACGGGCATTTGGACCAACTGAGGCTGAACGGTCAGATCTTGCAGTCATAGGGAAGGAGATAGTAAAAAAGTGTAGGGGAGTCCCTCTCGCAGCGAAAGCACTGGGAAGTTTATTGCGGTTTAAACGAGAAGAAAAGGAATGGCGCTATGTCATGGAAAGTAAGCTATGGAATTTCCAAGGTGAGAATTCTGTCATGCCTGCATTGAGATTAAGTTACTTGAATTTGCCAGTAAAATTGAGACAGTGTTTTGCCTTCTGTGCACTATTTCCCAAGGATGAAATTATAAGCAAGCAGTTTGTAATTGAGCTTTGGATGGCTAATGGATTTACTCCATCCAATGGAATGTTGGAAGCAGAGGATATTGGTAATGAGGTGTGGAATGAATTATACTGTAGATCATTTTTTCAAGATACTCAGACAGATGAATTTGGACAAATTTCATATTTCAAGATGCATGATCTTATTCATGATCTTGCTCAATCTATCACAGAAGAGGTTTGTCACATTACAAATGATAGTGGCGTACCTAGCATGTCTGAAAGAATCCGCCATCTCTCAATTTGTAGGAGGGACTTTTTTGGAAAAATTGGTCCAATCAGGTTACATAATGTTGAATCGTTAAAGACATGTATACATAATGTTGACCAACTTTCACCTCATGTATTGAAATGTTATAATTTACGAGTGCTTGACTTCAATAGGGAAAAAAAGTTGTCGTCTTCAATTGGTCGTTTAAAATATCTAAGGTACTTGAATCTTTCTTATGGAGATTTCAAAACTCTTCCAGAATCCTTATGTGAGTTGTGGAATTTGCAGATTTTAAAGTTAAACTATTGTCAAAATCTCCAAAAGTTGCCTAATAGTCTAGTACACTTGAAAGCACTACAACATCTATATTTGAGAGGCTGCTATTCACTATCAAGTTTGCCCCCGCATGTAAGGATGTTGGCATCCCTGAAAACTTTAACACTATATGTAGTAGGCATGAAAAAAGGTTTTCTTTTAGCAGAGTTAGGACAGATGAACCTTCAAGGAGACCTTTACATTAAGCACTTGGAGAGAGTTAAAAGTGTAATAAATGCCACAGAAGCTAATATGTCAAGCAAGTGCGTGGACAATTTGAAATTGTCATGGGATAGAAATGAAGAGTCACAATTACAGGAAAATGTTGAGGAGATTCTTGAAGTGCTTCAACCTCAAACTCAACAACTTCAAAGTCTGGGTGTTAGAGGATATACTGGTTCCTGTTTCCCAAAGTGGATGTCTAGTCCTACTCTAAAATATTTAACTATTTTACAACTCGTGGATTGCAAAAGTTGTTTACACCTTCCACATTTGGGGAAGCTACCATCCCTAAAGAGTCTAACAGTATCTAACATGATTCATGTAAAATACTTAGACGAGGAGTCGTGCGATGATGAAGTTGCCGGAGGTTTCTTATGTCTAGAACTTCTGGTTTTAGACACGCTTCCAAACCTGATAAGTTTATCAAGGGATGATAGAGAAAACATGCTCCCACACCTTTGTCAATTTCAAATTACTGAGTGTCCTAAATTGTTGGGCTTGCCTTGCCTTCCATCTCTCATTGATATGAGTATAAGCGGAAAATGCAACACGGGTTTACTAAGGTTCAATTCAAAAACTCGTTAATCTTGAATCCCTTATGTTCAGTGGCAATGAAGCACTAACTTGCTTTCCAGATGGGATGCTAAGAAATCTCAATTCTCTAAAAAAAAATTGACATTTATAGGCTTTCCACACTTGAAAGCTTCCCAACTGAAATCATTAACCTTAGTGCTGTCCAAGAAATATATATTACTGAATGTGAAAACCTCAAGTCATTGACAAATGAAGTATTACAAGGGCTGCACTCTCTTAAGAGATTGAGTATTGTGAAGTACCAAAAGTTCAACCTATCTGAAAGTTTTCAATACCTCACTTGTCTTGAGGAATTGGTGATCCAAAGTATAGAAGTTTTGCATGAGAGTTTACAACATATGACTTCCCTGAAATCGCTGACAATGTGTGATCTTCCAAATCTTGCACCCATACCTGACTGGTTTGGAAACCTAAGTTTGCTTCAAGCATTAAATATTTCTCAGTGTCCAATGCAACTTCATATGTGTATGCATATATTATGCTTTTCACTCACGGGAGAAACCGTTCTCCCACTGTATGGGTCCCATATGCATAGGAGATTTGTTGGTGCCATTTTGAAGTAATAGTGGGGGCAGTAAACCCTGTTTGAAGCATTGTAATTTTGTTCAACTCTAGTAAAAGGTAAGGTTTTTGTTTTGTTGTATTTTATTATTCATATCATTATTTGTTTCAGACTTCTATGTTTTAACATTTTATGTTTGTAGGATGTATATTGAAAGAGTATAGATTGTGGCCGAGATTATGATTTGTTCTTTAATCATGAGAAAGTTAACTCTTTTTATTTATTTCAATCTTTTGTATTTATCTGTTTCTAAGCCTCATGACTATCCAAACATGTACTAATCTTTTGTTTTCTTCTTAAAAACTGATTCTTCTGTATTTACTATCGTGTCTACTTTAGGAAATGAACATGCCAATGCCATAGAAGAAGGCATACAAGAGGCTTTAATGTATGCTTTCAAAAATGTTCTGTCATGGAAGAATCTTCAGCCTTGCTTTCTCTGTTGGAATTGGTGATATTCTCTTTGGTTATGACATTGGTAAGTAGCAAACATTTCGTTCACCTTTTTCTTCGTCAAATCCCTTTCTCCTGAGTCACTGATTTATTTATATCTATCGTTTGGATTTCTTATTTGTCATTTATACATATTCATATTAATTTTAATGTATACAGAGTTTATGCACAACATTTGTAAAAGTGATCTTATTCATGACTCAACCAACTATGATATTAATTGAGGATTGATTGGGACAGGAATTCATATGCAGACTACATGAATGGAAAGTTTCTGCATGAAGGAAGCGTTGATGCAGACTACATGAATGCTAACTGTGGGCATAAAATCGGGAGAAGTTTGTTCTTATTTTTCTTTTTGGATAAGTTCTTATTTTGCTTTTAGGTGACGTTAATCCTAATGGAAGTTTAATGTGATTTCTGTAATGTTGAGTGATATTGGAGAAACTAGGGCTGTTATATTTGGAGAAAATATTCCTGATTCAACCATCTTGTTCATTGTCGCAGATTTGCCCAAATTGTTTTTATTCCATCTCACTATAGAATACAGTTTTAATCATTAGCCTTTTGTATTTCATTTATGACAATTCTGTTTTGGTAGGATTAAAATGGGTGATCAGAGCCGAAAAGGACATGAAGATCGAATTATGTTGCATTCTAAGATTTTCTGTTCAATATTGTTTAGATCTAGCAATCATAAATTTGTTACTGTGTTGATGACACTTCTCATCTTCGAGTATTTATATAGACTCAATGACCTTTCGACTTGGGAGAGGTTTATTGTTTATGCTGGCCGACTATAAATGTTTCAAAATTTGTATCTGTTTCCTAGAGTGTGTAAATTTTCTGTTGTAGTCCACATTTTACAATTTTGTATGATGATGAATCTAAATTTAGTGAACTTTCCAAAAGCCTCCTCTCAGACAAATTTTAAATATTTAGATCATTCATTATATGTAACTGACGAGCGTATGTTAATTACGGTCACTACTCCACTGTTTTCCATGTCATTTGTGTCAATCTCATGGTGATAAATTATTATGCAGCTGCATTGCGCGTACTGTCTTACTTGCCATTACCTTACTCTGCTCTAAGCTGTCTGTGGGTGATTCCAACTCCAATAAGGGATGATGTGTACGATTATATAGCAAAAAATCGGTATGAAATGTTTGGCAAGGCTGAAGACTGTTTGGTTTTGCAAGAGAAGGAGCTTCTTGAGCGTTTCATAGATAGGGATAAGATGATGGACCGAGATTCCTAGTTCAACCACGATTTACACTAACATTCCAGCTTCTTTTCTCTTATCTTACAGTATCTTCTTTTTCGTCTAATGAAAGGACCTCCACGAGGAGAGCTGTCACTACTAGAAACTGTCGCTTTTCCTGCGGAATTACTTGCGGAATCGAGTGAATAATCCGCAGGAAACGCGTTTCCTGCGGATTTTGTCAAGGATTTGCACTCCCCGGTGATACCTTTGTGGGTAATTATTTCCTGAGGATTTTAGCAACCGCAGGAAACTTTTGATTAAAAGAAAAGTTTAGGCTCTTAAAATATGTTTGAAAATAGTTACTTAAATTACAAAATTAGTATTCTCTAATGGTATTTTTATAGAATTGTTTTAATAAGAAAAAATTACAGTGACTTTCACATTATTCTAGGGATTATTACTCTTGTTGTTACTCTACAATAGTCAATATTACCAAGGATATAAAATTAAATAGTCAATATTACCTTGTCTTGTTTAAAGTTTGTTATCTTGTAAAAGTTAGTTTGTTACACACAGCTGAATTTTTTATTTTTTTTTGTTACAACACAGAACTTGAGTGTTAATCTTTCTTACATATAACTGTTTTTTTAGTGTATTAGTATAGTTAAATTTGTTGAAATTTAACTTTCTTTTGAAAATATTAAAGATATTTTTGTATAAACTACGATTTAAATTGTCCCTAAAAATCTACTTATTCAGGTTTACTCCCTAAAGTTTTCTTACTTCTTTTTCTAATATTTCAAAAATTAGTATTTTAAGAAGGTTGCTACCTCCTCTTAAAAAAAAAGGTTGCAACCTACCTTATATGTTTCTCTAAAAAAATTTCCTTTCATATGCATAAAAAAATAGTCTTTCTCACATGATTTTTCCTTAATTGAACACTAAAAATCTAAGTCACACAAGCCATGTGGTGTATATATGAACATCACACCATTTAAAATTTCAGTGGCTGATGCTGTTTTTGAGGTGAAGTAACAACTTACAGTACTAGAAAACATAACTGATTATGACCTATTTCAGTGAAGTGTTCTATTTTCTCACCTTTCCTTTACATCTGATTGTTTTCAAGAAATTTCCATAAAGAAGTTGTTGAAATTTCAGAGAGCAATTTTTTTCTGGCGGGACCCTTGTTGACTTGACGTAATTTTTTTCTGTCATATACCAATCCTTAATTATTGTTAATCTTCTTGCTTGTTGATACTACCATACTGCATTTCTCAATCATACAAACAAACCTGTGCTTTCATTGTGCAAGTTACAAGTTACCACTTAGAAGATGGCTGAAGCTGTGCTTGAACTTGTGCTTAAAAATTTTAGCTCACTCATTCAGAAAAACATTGGCCCATTTCTTGGTTTTGAACAAGACTTTAAAAGTCTCACAAGCTTGCTCACTACAATCAAGGCTACTCTTGAAGATGCCGAGGAGAAACAATTCACTGATAGAGCTATCAAGGATTGGCTGCTTAAGCTTAAAGATGCTGCTCACATCCTAGACGACATCTCGGATGAGTGTGCGACCAAAGCACTAGAGTTGGAGTACAAAAGATTCAGGGTGGACTAACCGATAAGATACAAAGCTCTTGCTTATCCTCTCTTCATCCAAAGCATGTTGCTTTCCGTTGCAAAATTGCTAGGAAAATGAAGAACATAAGGGAGAGATTGGATGGAATAGCTGAAGAAAGAAGCAAGTTTCATTTGACTGAGATAGTCAAAGACAAGAGAAGAGGAGTTCTTGACAGGCGCCAAACCACATCAGTTATTACTCAACCTCAATTCTACGGAAGAGATGAAGATAAGGATAAAATTATAGACTTTTGGTCGGTGATGCTTCTGGTTTTGGGGTGTCCGGGGTTCGAACCCCAGCCCCTACACATATTATGTATTATTACTATGGTTCAAACTCCGACCCCTGCATATATTATGTATTAGTACTATTATTTTTTATTTTTTTTAAGGATAGTACTATTATATTATAGAGATAATACTTTATTTTTTTTAAAATGAAATTTTAGTGGAAAGAAATCAACCAACACATTCTTGATTCAAATAATTTAGAAAGAAATTAAAGCTTGTTATATCAGTGAAGTTTCAACCTATTTCGTTTTTCTAACCTGTCAAATCCTTATAGTTGTTTGTTTCTATGAAATTTCAATCAAATACAAATAAAAAGTAGATATAAACCTCAACAACTTTGTGCAAAATTTCAAAGATACATTAATCAGTGTGGGTCACCTATTGACTTCACAAATAACATATCCTACCGCTCACATTTTGTTAGTCTTCTTTTTCTGATATTCACTTCTCAACAAAACAAACTCTATTCCATTTACATTCTGTGAGTTAGAATTCACTTGAAACATGGCTGAGGCTGTCATTGAAGTTGTCCTTCATAATTTGAGCTCACTCGTTCAGAAGGAGCTTGGCCTATTTCTAGGTGTCGACCGTGAATTGAAAACTCTTTCTAGCTTGCTAACTACAATCAAGGCTACACTAGAAGATGCTGAGGAGAAGCAATTCTCAAACAGAGCCATCAAGGATTGGCTGCATAAGCTCAAAGACGCTGCTCACGTCCTCGATGACATCTTGGACGAGTGTGCCACCCAAGCACTGGAGTTAGAGTATGGAGGGTTCAAGTTTGGTCCATCACACAAGGTACAAAGTTCTTGCTTATCCTCTTTAAATCCTAAGTATGTTGCTTTCCGTTACAAAATTGCTAAGAAAATGAAGAGGATAAGGGAGAGATTGGATGGAATAGCTGAAGAAAGGAGTAAGTTTCATTTGACTGAGATAGTCAGAGAAAGGAGATGCGAAGTCCTTGACTGGAGACAAACCACCTCAATTATTACTCAACCTCAAGTTTATGGAAGAGATGAAGATAAGAATAAAATTGTAGACTTTTTGGTTGATGATGCTTCTAGTTTTGAGGATTTATCAGTTTATCCAATTGTCGGTTTAGGTGGACTTGGAAAAACAACACTTGCCCAACTTGTGTTCAATCATGAGAAGGTAGTCAACCACTTTGAGCGAAGAATTTGGGTATGCGTTTCAGAAGATTTCAGTTTGAAGAGAATGACAAAAGCCATCATAGAAGCTGCATCTGGCCATGCTTCCGAGGATTTAGATCTAGAGCCGCTGCAAAGAAAACTGTTGGATTTGCTACGAAGAAAAAGATACATGTTGGTGTTGGATGATGTATGGGACGATGGACAAGAGAATTGGGAGAGATTGAGATCTGTATTGGATTATGGAGGCAAGGGTGCTTCGGTTTTGGTAACCACTCGTCTTCCAAAGGTTGCAGCAATCATGGGAACGACGCCCTCTCATGATTTATCAATGCTACCTGACATGGATTGTTGGGAATTGTTTAAACAACGAGCATTTGGACCAACTGAGGCTGAACGGTCAGATCTTGCAGTCATAGGGAAGGAGATAGTAAAAAAGTGTAGGGGAGTCCCTCTCGCAGCGAAAACACTGGGAAGTTTATTGCGGTTTAAACGAGAAGAAAAGGAATGGCGCTATGTCAAGGAAAGTAAGCTATGGAATTTACAAGGTGAGAATTCTGTCATGCCTGCATTGAGATTAAGTTACTTGAATTTGCCGTTAAAGTTGAGACAGTGTTTTGCCTTCTATGCACTATTTCCCAAGGATGAAATTATAAGCAAGCAGTTTGTAATTGAGCTTTGGATGGCTAATGGATTTACTCCATCCAATGGAATGTTGGAAGCAGAGGATATTGGTAATGAGGCGTGGAATGAATTATACTGTAGATCATTTTTTCAAGATACTCAGACAGATGAATTTGGACAAATTGCATATTTCAAGATGCATGATCTTGTTCATGATCTTTCTCAATCTATCACAGAAGAGGTTTGTCACATTACAAATGATAGTGGCGTGCCTAGCATGTCTGAAAGAATCCGCCATCTCTCAATTTGTAGGAGGGACTATTTTGGGAAAATTGGTCTAATCAGGTTACATAATGTCGAATCGCTAAAGACATGTATAAATTATGATGACCAACTTTCACCACATATATTGAGATGTTATTCTTTACGAGTGCTTGACTTCGAGAGAAAAGAAAAGTTGTCGTCTTCAATTGGTCGTTTGAAATATCTAAGGTACTTGAATCTTTCTTGGGGAAATTTCAAAACTCTTCCAGAATCCTTATGTACGTTGTGGAATTCGCAGATTTTAAAGTTAGACTCTTGTCAAAATCTCCAAAAGTTGCCTAATAGTCTAGTACACTTGAAAGCTCTACAACATCTATATTTGAGAGGCTGCATTTCACTATCAAGCTTGCCCTCGCATGTAAGGATGTTGGCATCCTTGAGAACTTTAACACTATACGTAGTTGGCAAGAAAAAAGGGTTTCTTTTAGCAGAATTAGGACAGATGAACCTTCAAGGAGACCTTCACATTGAGCACTTGGAGAGAGTTAAAAGTGTAATGAATGCCGCAGAAGCTAATATGTCAAGCAAGTGCGTGGAAAAGTTGGAATTGTCATGGGATAGAAATGAAGAGTCACAATTACAGGAAAATGTTGAGGAGATTCTTGAAGTGCTTCAACCTCAAACTCAGCAACTTCGAATTCTGGGTGTTCGAGGATATACCGGTTCCTGTTTCCCAGAATGGATGTCTAGTCCTACTCTAAAATATTTAACTAGTTTACAACTTGTACATTGCAAATGTTGTTTACACCTTCCGCATTTGGGGAAGCTACCATCCCTAAAGAGTCTAACAGTATCTAACATGAGTCATGTAAAATACTTAGACGAGAATTCATGCGATGATGGAGTTGCAGGAGGTTTTATATGTCTAGAAAAACTGGTTCTAGTGAAGCTGCCAAACCTGATAATTTTATCAAGGGATGATAGAGAAAACATGCTCCCACACCTTTCTCAATTTCAAATTATTGAATGTCCTAAATTGTTGGGCTTGCCTTGCCTTCCATCTCTCATTGATATGAGTATAAGCGGAAAATGCAACACAGGTTTACTAAGTTCAATTCAGAAACTCGTTAGTCTTGAATCCCTTATGATCAGTGGCAATGAAGAACTAACTTGCTTTCCAGATGGGATGCTAATCAATCTCAATTCTCTAAAAAAAATTGGCATTTATAGTCTTTCTGCACTTGAAAGCTTCCCAACTGAAATCATTAACCTTAGTGCTGTCCAAGAAATATGTATTACTGAATGTGAAAACCTCAAGTCATTGACAGATGAAGTATTACAAGGGTTGCACTCTCTTAAGAGATTGAGTATTGTGAAGTACCAAAAGTTCAACCTATCTCAAAGTTTTCAATACCTCACTTGTCTTGAGGAATTGGTGATCCAAAGTTGCTCAGAAATAGAAGTTTTGCATGAGAGTTTACAACATATGACTTCCCTTCAATCGCTGACACTGTGTGATCTTCCAAATCTTGCATCCATACCTGACTGGTTAGGAAACCTAAGTTTGCTTCAAGAATTAAATATTTCTCAGTGTCCAAAGCTGACGTGCCTTCCTATGAGCATTCAATGCCTTACTGGTCTAAAACGTTTGAGTATTTACAGCTGCAGTGAGTTAGAGAAACGGTGTAAAGAGAAAACTGGTGATGATTGGCCAAAAATAGCTCACATTCCATGCATTGTAGTAAAAAACATCAGAATGTTCTATGGATAAGGAGGAGGAATTTACACTGCAGATTGGTTTTAGATCTCTTAAATGCAACTTCATATGCTTTCCACTCACGGAAGAAATCGTTCTCCCACTGTATGGGTCCCATATGCATAGGAGATGTCGTTTAGATTTGTTGGTGCCATCTTTGTTCAACCCTAGTAAAAGGTAAGGTTTTCGTTTTGTTGTATTTTATTATTCATATCATTCTTTATTTCAGATTTTCTATGTTTTAACTTTTTATGTTTGTAGGATGTATATTGAAAGAGTATAGATTGTGGCCGAGATTATGTTTTGTTCTTTAAGCATGAGAAAGTTAATTCTTTTTATTTATTTCAATCTTTTGTATTTATCTGTTTCTAAGCCTCATGACTATCCAAACATGTACTCATCTTTTGTTTTCTTCTTAAAAACTGATTCTTCTGTATTTACTATCTTGTCTACTTTAGGAAATGAACATGTCAAAGCCATAGAAGGAGGCATACAAGAGGCTTTAATGTATGCTTTCAAAAATGTTCTGTCATGGAAGAATCTTCAGCCTTGCTTTCTCTGTTGGAATTGGTGATATTCTCTTTGGTTATGCACAACATTTGTAAAAGTGATCTTATTCATGACTCAACCAACTATGATATTAATTGAGGATCTATTGGGACAGGAATTCAGATGCAGACTACATGCATCGAAAATTTCTGCACGAAGGAAGCGTTGATGCAAGGATCCAGTCTCTGAAATATTGGCATAAAATTGGGAGAAGTTTGTTCTTATTTTGCTTTTAGGTGAATATCATTAATCCTTATGGATGTTTGTTCTTATTTCAATATATACTATTGTAAGCTGAGGTGCTGACCTAATTTTGTTCTTTGATATTTTTTTCTGCATTGCGTATGATCAATATTTTTCCAGCATTTTTTTTATAGATCCTGCTATGTTTGGTTTTTAATTTTTGTCTTCTTATTTTTATTTTATTTAATGGACCAGTTTTTCAAAAAAATACTTTGTTTGACCATTGTTGTAAGACTTGCTGCAGTTCAGCAGTACAAAAGGAAGCTATATGACTTCCTTCTACGACAAGTTATCGAGTCAACTTTCTGTTAGTTAGTTATCTTTATACTTGGAGTTAGTTACCTGTAGTTAGCAATATGTTTCATTAGTTACCTGTATAATTTTCTCTCAGTTTCCTTTTCTCTCTCAGATTTCTAATTGCATCAAGTCTTTTGTTACTAATGCTTAATAATAAGTTATAGTATATCTCCACTAGTATTCATATTTAGAAGTCTGAGCTCCAAATCTTTTAAAAGGCAAAATGTCTCTCGGAGAATGAAAACCTTCTCACCTACGAAAAGAGTGCACCTAAACTCTGCATTTTCTAGTCCTTCATTTTGTACCTGAAGCAATGAACTCCATCAAACAACTCTTGTGTGTGATTCTTTAAAAGCACATAACAAAACCATTTCACTATATTTATAAAAATCCATAAAAGCAAAAATATCCCACCACATTATAAAAACAAAAATATTCATAAAAGTCTATAACACGATGCCATACCCCAATTTTTTACCTAAATTCCTTTCATTCTAAATTTTTTTTATAAAAATCAACATATTTTTTATACACCAAATGCATTTCAATGAGTTTTTTTTCCTTAGTTATTTGTTTTACAAGTTAACTTCAAATTTCTTTTTTATTTATGCATATTTTTTTATTTTGCATTTTTATTTTGTTACTTCGTTCTCAAGAAAACTCAATTTCATCACACTAAACATTCCGATTTCAATTCCTTTCATTTCTAATCACAAAAATCACAACTTTACACCAATTTTGTTTTATTATTTTCAAAAATCACAAAATTCAAATTCAAATTCAAAATTCAAAAAACACTAACTTTGACAAATTCATCCAAAATGCACATTTCACTCTCATTTTATTTCCTTCGCCACAAATTATGCATCTAAAACCTTCTACGCACATAACACCTCATCATTATCCACACCTCATCATTCACCACCAAAAATCATCAAAAAAAAGTACTAAAAACTCATTTTTTACAAAAATCCCAAACTACCCTTTCTTACTCACCACTTAACCTAATTTTTGCACTCTTGGTGACCAAGCCACTCCCTCTATAAGTACCCAACAAATCAGAGAGTGGGGGACGAAATTGAGAGTTGCCAAAATCATCATTTTCATCAAAAATTCCAAAATCTTCATTTCTTCATGAAACTTAACCATTCTTCAACCAAAAGATCATAAACACTTCAAACAAACCAAAAACACTCAAAAACTCAAGAAAAACCATCCAAAATCGTGAATTCAAAACCATAATTTCTCAAGAAAAAGTGATAGTGAGTTAGACCATTTCAAGGCTTAATTTAGGTGGGTTTTGATGTTTTGATACCCCTGAAATTTTTTTGAGTTTTATTTTTTTGGGTTAAAACTTATTTTTTACTTTTCTCTCTATACAAACTTTCAAATGGTATTTTAGTTTGTGAGATTTGGTGACTATTTGAGTTTTAAGGAAAATCAAAAATGGTGGTGTTTCTTGTTGTTGTTCTCACGAGAAAGAGCTTCATGGTGGGAAAGAACAAGTTGACTTCTTCCCCCTTTGACCATGGGACCCACCAAATTTGTCTTATATGCTGTTTCAATTACACCCCCCCCCCCTTCAGATCTGCACCCCCCTTTTTTATTTTATTTTTTTGCACTTTTCTTTATTATTTCTCTAGTTTTTATTTATTTTATTGTCATTTTTTTCTTTTAAGCATATCTAGAAATATGCAAAATTACCTCATGCAATTTTTTTATTTTTTATTTACTTTTATTTATTTTATTTAATTTTTTTAGTGTTATTTCATGCATTTTTTTCTTGCATTTTTTTTATTTATTTTATTTACTTGCTGGTTTTTTTTAATTTATTTTAGAATTATCATCTCATCTTTTATTTTCTTTTATTATTCATTTATTAGCTTTATTTTTGTGTGGTTTAGTGTTATTATCTCTATTTTCTTCATTTCTTTTTCTATTTTCTTTTTTTATTATTTATTTACTTACTGTTTTTTATTTATTATTATTTCATCTTTTTTTCTTTCTTTGTTTTATTAGCTTTATTTTAGTTTATTTAGCGTTAATATCATAATCATGCATTTTACATTTATTTGCCACTTCATTTCTTTACATATTATGTCTTAGAATGTATTTAGAGACAAATGTAAATATAAATCAGAATATTGCATTGCATGCATATTTATTTATTTTAGTTTATGCATTTCATATTTATTTGCTAATTATTGTGATTTAGAATGTATTTAAGGACAAATGTAAATATAAATGAGAACTTGCATTGCATGCATATTTATTTATTTATTTATTTATTATGTTAAAAAACGAAAACGCAAAAAATAGTAGTATAGTTTATTCCAAAGAAAATGGGTCTTTCATTTGGATCCAACGTACTAGTGAAATCTTTTGCGCTTTAGTTTAGTTTATCACGCTTAACTTCTTATACTTTAGTTAAAATAATCAAAAATTTCAAAAACATTCAAATAGTCAAAAATCACAAAAATATCGTTCTTAACAAACCTTGGAATTCAAACCAAGTGACTTATATTTTTTTCCAAATCAAACTTCAATCAATTTTAATCATATTTAGACTTTTTTTCAAACTTTAAAATCAATAAAATCGCTTTTTATACTTCTATGTCATTTCGACCTCTTATCCTCTCAAAAACTTTTTATAAACTTTAAAATCAACCAAGACAAATCACTCGGCTTTTTACCCCGAACTACATGATTTTGATCCCATTCGGGTATGTAGGCAAAAGACTTGGTCTTTTCAAATCAACAAAATAACAAAAACGTTTTTCTTTCTTTTTACTCATCACTTTAGTCCTTTTCACACTTAGGCCTTTTTACAAGCAAGTAACACTTTAGCACAAGATAAATAAAAACAAGAGATTTCTATAGGATACTATAGACGTTTATGGTGCTAATACCTTCACTTAACGTAACTAATCCCGGACCTTTGATCTCTTCAAAAATAGGGTTATTTCGAATTTTTCCCCTTTTCCTTGGAAAAAATAAAAGATCGGTGGTGGACTTAAAAAATAAAAGACCAATGGGACCCATTCTTTTTGTCCTATATGCAACTTGCTATTACACCCCCTTTTCAGATCTGCACGCCCCTTTTTTATTTTCATTTTCTTGCATTTTTCTTTATTATTTCTCTAGCTTTTATTTATTTTTTTGTCATTTTTTTTCTTTTAAGCATATCTATAAATATGCAACATTATCTCATGCATTCTTTTATTTTTTTTATTTTTTTTCTTTATTTATTTTTGTTAGTTTATTTTAGTGTTTATTTCATGCATTTTTTTTCTTTTTTACTTGCTTGCTTTAATTTAGTTTTTTTTTAGCATTTTTTAATTTTTTGCATTTTATTTATTTACTTCATTTACTCGTTGTTTTTATTTTTTTACAATTATCATCTCATCTTTTGTTTTCTTTTACCATTCATTTATTTGCTTTTTTAGTGTAGTTTAGTGTTATTTTCTCTATTTTTTCTTTTTTATATTTTCTTTTTTTATCATTTATTTACTTGCTGTTTTTTTATTTAGTATTATCATCTCATTTTTTTTATCTTTTTTTCTTTTATTATATATTTATTTGCTTTATTTTAGTTTATTTAGTGTTAATATCATATCATGCATTTTATATTTATTTGCCATTTTATTTTCTTACTAATTATGCTTTAGAATGTATTTATGGACAAATGTAAATATAAATGAGAATATTTCATTGCATGCATGCTTATTTATTCTAGTATATGCATTTCATATTTATTTGCTAATTATTGTGATTTAGAATGTACTTGGGAACAATGTAAATACATAAATGAGAATCTTGCACCGACACACATATTTATTTATTCCGCTTTATGTCAAGACCTAAATCAAAATCAAAATCAAATCAAGGACCAAAAATTAAAATCAAACAACTAGTAACTTTAGATTAATTCCAAGGAAATGAGACTTTTAATTTAGATCCAACATCCTTTATAAAACCCTTCGCGCTTTATTTTATTCTGCTACGCCTCGACTTTTAGACGTTAATTAGCTCACTTTAGTTTAGAATAATCAAAATTTCAAAAAACATTCAAATATGCAAAACTCAAAAAACACCTTTTATTAACAAACCTTGGATTTTAACCCAAGTGACTCCCTTTGTTTTTTTTCCAAATCAAATTTTAAATCAATGTTAACCATACTTAGACTTGGTTCTTTCTTCATATTAAAATCAAATCGCATTTTATTCTTCTATGTCATTTCGGCCTCTTATCCTAGTGACGTATTTATCAAAAATAACGTGAAAACAATGAAAAAACATGCCAAATAGAAGACAAACTTGATAAATGACAACTTGTCATTTTTTAAATGAATGAAAATAGGTTTTTTTTTTAAAAAAAATTACACACATTCTAACACACACTTTTCAAAATACTCTTCGATTTGTTAAAACTCACATAGGTCCCCCTAAATTTATATGGTCCCCACATGATTTGGTGGGACCCGTGTGAATTTTAACCAATCAAAGAGAGTGTGTTGAAAAGTGTATGTTAAAATGTGTATTGTTAGCATTCTTCGTTATTAAATTAGGGTCATGCTAACTTATTAATTTCATTCCATTAATGGTAAGAATTTGTTGAAAAAAAATTAATATTAAACATTTTGAGCAATAAATTAACACAATTTTCAATACATAATTTTTTATCTGTAGAATTCTCAACATGTGCCCTAACCGCACAAGTAATCATTTTCCATTAAATTATTATAAACATTACTTAATTTTTTTTTAACATAAACAGTACTACTTTACTTATGAAAATGATATTTTATGGGAAATAAGCCGACAAAAACTTTGGTTTGGAGAAATTCTGCCTGTGATTGTGGTGAGATATTTGAAAAAGAAAAATAATTAATTATTTGAAGATTAACCTCTGATTGCGGTGAGGTCTTTGTTTATGTTATCTAACATACCATTTGCTAGTGGATGTTTCTTTCCACGAAATTTCACTCAAGCAATAAAAAATATCGACGCAAACTCTGTACATTTCCTTGCTAACCTTCTTGCGTGGATGTTACTATTATCACGTCGTTTCTAAATCACACAAATCTTGTGCACTTTCATTTTGAACTTAGAAGATGGCTGAGGCTGTGCTTGAACTTGTGCTTCAAAATTTGAACTCCTTCATTCAGAAGAAGCTGGCTCTATTTCTTGGTTTCGATCAAGACTTTAAAAGTCTTTCCAGCTTGCTCACTACAATCAAGGCTACTCTTGAAGATGCTGAGGAGAAACAATTTAGTGACAAATCTATCAAGGATTGGTTGCTTAAGCTTAAAGATGCTGCTCACGTCCTCGATGACATCTTGGACGAGTGTGCCACTCAAGCATTGGAGATGCAGCACAACATAGGACTATCACACAAGGTACAAAGCTCTTTCATATCCTCTTTTCATCCAAAGCATGTTGCTTTCCGTTACAAAATTGCTAAGAAAATGAAAAGCATACGAGAGAGGTTGAATGAAATAGCTGAAGAAAGGAGTAAGTTTCATTTGACTGAGATAGTCAGAGAGAAGAAAAGTGAAGTCCTTGACTGGCGTCAGACCACTTCAATCATTTCTCAACCTCAAGTCTATGGAAGAGATAAAGATAAGGATAAAATTGTAGATTTTTTGGTTGACGATGCTTCTGGTTCTGAGGATTTATCCGTCTATCCAATTGTGGGTCTAGGCGGACTTGGAAAAACAACACTTGCCCAACTTATCTTCAATCATGAGAGGGTCGTCAAACACTTTGAGCTTAGAATGTGGGTATGTGTTTCACAAGATTTTAGTTTGAAGAGAATAACAAAAGCTGTCTTAGAATCGGCATCTGGGCATGCCTGGGAAAATTTAGATCTAGATCTTTTGCAGAGAAAACTTCTAGATTTTATACAAGGAAAAAGATATTTGCTGGTATTGGATGATGTGTGGGATGATAAACAAGAAAACTGGCATAGGTTGAGATCTGTATTGGCTTGTGGAGGAACAGGTGCTTCAATTTTGGTCACCACTCGTCTTTCAAAGGTAGCAGAAATCATGGGAACATTGTCTCAACATGATATATCAAAGCTATCCGACAAAGATTGTTGGGAATTGTTTAAACAACGAGCTTTTGGACCAAATGAGGTAGAACGGACAGAACTTGTGGTCATAGGAAAGGAGATACTAAAAAGGTGTGGGGGAGTGCCTCTTGCAGCAATAGCACTTGGAAGCCTCTTGCGCTTTAAAAGAGAGGAGAAGGAGTGGCACTATGTAAAGGAAAACAAACTATGGAATTTACAAGATGAAGATTATGTCATGCCTGCCTTGAGATTAAGTTACTTGAATTTGCCAGTAAAACTAAGGCAATGTTTTGCATTTTGTGCACTATTTCCAAAAGATCAAAGAACTGACAAGCAATTTTTAATTGAGCTTTGGATTGCTAATGGCTTTATTTCATCCAATGAACTGTTGGACGAGGAAGAAATTGCCAATGAGATATGGAATGAATTATATTGGAGATCATTTTTTCATGATATAGAAATAGGTAATTATGGTCAAATTACAAGTTTCAAGATGCACGATCTTGTTCATGATCTTGCTCAATCTGTTTCAGAAGAGGTGCGGTGCATTACACATAACAATGACATGCCTAGTACGATAGAAAGAATCCACCATCTCTCATTTTATGAAGAGAGTTCGTTGACGGAATTCGATTCAATATGGGTGCGTAGCTTCAAATCATTGAAAACCTACATAGGGGTCGGTGGTGACAAAGTTTTACCATATGTATTGAAATTTCATTCTTTACGAGCACTTAAGTTGAATAATATGAAAAAAGTTCCATCTTCAATTGGTCATTTGAAGTATTTAAGGTACTTGAATCTTTCCTCGGGTGACTTTGAAACTCTTCCAGAACCTATATGTAAGTTGCGGAATTTGCAGATTTTGAAGTTAGACCATTGTCAAAATCTCCAAAATTTTCCTAATAGTTTGATATGCTTGAAAGCTCTACAACATCTATCGTTGAATTACTGCAGGAAACTGTCAAGCTTGCCTCCTCACATAGGAAAGTTGACTTCCTTGAGGACTTTGAGCATGTATGTAGTTGGCAACAAAAGAGGGTTCTTTTTGGCAGAATTAGGACAATTAAATCTTAAAGAAGAACTTCACATTAAGCACCTTGAGAGAGTGAAAAGTGTTGAAGATGCTAAAGAAGCCAACATGTTGACTAAGTGCCTGAACTATTTGGGGTTATCATGGATGAGCACCGAAGAGTCCCAATTGCAGGGAAATGTCGAGCAAATTCTTGAAGTGCTTCAACCAGCTCATACCCAAAAGCTTCAAAGATTGTGTGTGGAAGGGTATACAGGTACCCAATTCCCACAATGGATGTCTAGTCCTTCTCTCAGAGATTTAAATTTTTTATATCTCAAAGATTGCAAAAATTGCTTACACCTCCCACAGTTGGCGAAACTACCTTTTCTAAAAGAGCTATTACTTTTCAACATGAGTCTTGTACTATACTTAGACGAGGTTTCGTATGATAGTGGAGTTGTGGAAGGTTTCATAGCACTAGAATGTTTGTTATTGGAGAATATGCCTAACCTGCTACGGTTATCAAGGGAGGATAGGGAAAATATGTTCCCTCGCCTTTCCAGACTTGAAATAACTGAATGCCCTAAATTGTTGGACTTACCTTGCCTTCCATCTCTCAGAGATATGAACATAAAAGGGAAATGCAACCAAGATTTGCTAAGTTCTATACATAAACTTGGTAGTCTAAAATCCCTTCAGCTCCGTGGTAATAAAGAGATAACAGATGGGATGCTAAGAAATCCCACTTCCCTTAAGGACTTGACGATTTCCAGTTGCTCAGAATTAGAAGGTTTGGATGAGACTTTGAAACAAGTTACTTCCCTTGAATGTTTATCATTGAGGAATCTTCCAAGCCTGACATCCTTACCTGAATCGTTAAGAAATCTTAGTTCTCTTATCGAACTAGAAATTGTAGAATGTCCAAAGTTGACATGTCTTCCGATCAGCATTCAGAGCCTTCCTGGTCTGAGATGTTTGGTAATTTACGGTTGCTATGAGTTAGAGAAAAGATGCGAAAAGGAAAAAGGTGAAGATTGGCCAAAAATATCTCACGTTGAAAACATTATCATTTACAAAAGTTAGTTTCGAAGAGGAGGAGAATAACATGTTGCAGGTTCGTTTCTAAATCTCCCGCCCACTTTCAATGCTACTAATTTAGTATATTGTACATCTTCTAATTTTTATCTTTGTTATGGTCTACGCTTGGGTTGGTAACTGGTGGGGTATTTGTAGGAGTTTTATCTAGGGTTCTTCTGTATATTAAAGACGACTTCAGAAAAATAGATAACATGATTAGGCCTCAGGTAATACCTGTTACCCTTCATAATTGAAATCATTGATGAGTGATCTCACTTTTCTGGTCAATTCAAATTCTAAACTCCAGCCTACTCCAATATATGCTTAAATACATTTTAAAGAATGATGATCTTGAGTGTCTCCACACAAATATTCTCTCTTTTTTTCTTCTGCAATAAATTCCAGTAGGTTTTATTATTGAAGAAATAGTAATGCATGTGTATTAGACTTAAAGGACCAAGTTCTGCATGTGTAGACCAAATGGTTGAATATGGACTCCTAGCAAAGCATATTTAGATTAATGAACTTTTGAGATTCTGTAATTAAATTTAAATGCTGATTTTTGTGTTAGAAATTTGGATTCTATAAATTGTGATATATTATGATTTTTCTAAAATATGATCTAATTAAATTTTCTTTTCTTATAGCATCAATGTTCTTTGTCAAGGCTCTAAAGTTTTATGAGAACCGAGAGCATTTGGAACTGAAAGCATTTGTCATCTGGCTTTCTGGTTGGACTTATCATGGCTTTAACAATATTTGCCTCTATGGAAAAGACAGATGTGAGAGTTATATCTATTTTTGTTGCTTTTAGTTGATACCTATTTTTATTTTCATACTTTTATTTGCTCAAATACAAAATGCCATTGATTCTTTAGAAGATAGGTTGTAAATGAATGAAACTTATGACAGAAAACAAGCTTTTAAACTACCACAAACCAATTTCTCATCAAATTGTCCAACTTGACATGCAATTTAATGTGTACTTCAAAATGTAGTTTGTATTTAAGACTATATTGCACTAACAAGCTTCTTACAGCAGGAGTGCAGGGTGCTGCAGTTTTTTGAAGGCAGTATGCCAATAACATGTCCTTTGGTCTTCTCAAAATATGTGCAACCACGATGCCATTGAGAAAAGTTTGGAGGAAAGAAAATAGACACAATTATTTGTGGCTTTTATGCTATGAAAGAAGTCTTGGATAGACTACTATCTCTTCTGGAGCCAATTCTTCTATTGTATTCAAGAGGTGGTTAGTTGTTATGATTTTGGTTTCTGAAAAGTAACTACTGTCCAGTATTCATGCATTAATTTATTTAGCTGATTTATTAGGTGATATTGCAAGATTAAAGGTTGTTTACGCTAACCAGGAAGAGGTATTAATCTCTGAGATTTTGGTGAGTCGTTGTGATCGAAGTGTGGACTTCTTTAACAAATTTTGGAAAAGTTCTATAATATATCTTGAAATTTCAATCCTCATGAAATGTTAAAAGTAGTTGATAAACTGGGATAAATATAGTTTTTGTACCGTATTAAATTTCACATCATTATTTGCATTTCCAAGTAAAGTAATATCACGTTAGTTAGAAAAGAATTTAAGATTCTTTCTTGCCTTCTCTATACACAATGAATGAGGAGACGCATGCATAATATCAGTCATTCAAGACTATAAGAGCAGGGGATTTCAGTTTCTTATCTGTCATGATATGCATTTAAATTTACTTCAAAAGTATTATACACTTGATGATATTGATCATCTGAACTTTGTTTTATTCAATCCTGTGGTATATTACCAATCAATTTCATGTTAAAGATACTCAAACTTAGCCAAAGCAGTCTTGCATATCAACCTCCTAATAACTCATGAACCATTGGTCTTTGCCAAAGCACATCGCTGACCACGAGAATTTGGTTGCAGGAAAAACACACGGGCAAAGCAATGGAGTGGATTTACAATCAATGTAAGTAGAGTAAATGAATCACTTCTGACTATCTAAGTTTAACTTTCATGATATTTTACTTATATTATAACTTAGTATTTACCTTTTGATTTGAAGGGGCTGAAGCATGTGCAAATTTTCAAAAGCTCCAGAAATTTTCCTCTTCAAATTATTACTGGCCTTTCTTTGACACTACGGCTGCAACTGAGTTTTGTCAACAGAAAAAACTGTGGTTATAACTGAAGATCATGTTGGATAGAAATTCAGGTACATGATATATACGACGGGGAAGGAGATCTGGGGAGGCTAATTTGACGAATAAATGGAAAGATTTATGCACTGTCAATTACTTGAATGGAGGAAATGCTGATATGGATGGATCCGATCTCTCTGAACTTTGGGCTGCAAAATTTTGAGAAGTTTTTTTTTCTTGTTTTGCTTTTATAGTGAATATATTTCTGTAATATTCTTTTTGGAATTTTTTATGTCCTTTTGATTTTTGTGAAAGTATGATATACTTAACTACATGGAGCAGAAACTGCCTAGAATTTTGAAACATAATTCAGTTTCATTGTAAGCTTTGATTACGATCTAATTCTGTATTCTTTTATGATTTATGAACCATCATATGCTTTTTTCACCAGCTTTGATTTTCTAGATCCTACTCTGTTTGGTTTATAATTTTTGTCGCGATATTTTCTATTTTATTTAGTCACAACAAGTGCCTAAAAGTGACAAGAAGGAGGATATATTACAGACAACTGCATTTTAGGTGATAAAAATCTAATAGGAGAGAATTCAAATAAAACCATTAGCAGCTAGTATTCAGAAACTGAATTTAAACTACATTTACATGGTCTTTCATTTTCCCATGCTTTCAAACAGCATTTACACAATAAACAAGAACTCCAGAATCACACAGAGAAATATATACTTGTGCAAGTACAGATGGACAATACTGCAAGGGTGCCTGCGATGTGCTCCCCATGTAAGCTTAGAGTATGAGATTAAACATAAAGTATGTTTCATAAATGTAACTGCTTACTATCCATCTACAACAATTACCATCCAACTTATCAGTAGACTCAATTCTACATCACTAAATATGTAGAGAAGTATGATTTTCTTTTTGGTCAAAATTTATTTTATTTAGAGGAGCTCAAAGGAAAGTTTTGAATGAAATATACCTTAAGGAAATAATCTTCAAATGTTAGGAAATATATTTTAACTTTCATGCTATATTATAACTTAGTATTTGCCTTTTGATTTTCAGGGGGCTGAAGTATTTTCTGATTATCCAAAGCTCTATAGGAATGCTTCTTCCTCTTCAAATATTAGCAGCTTTACTTTGCAAAGTAGTTCTACAAATTCTGATTACATAAAAAATTGTATAAAAAGATCGATGAGTACTATTGGTCTTATTCGTTTACATGTTATGATATGTATCAGAAATAAAATAGAAAAGAGGAAGAGAAGACAATATATGAAGCACAAGATACCTAACTTGCAATACAAGTCACACTCTAGATAGCCTAACTTCATTTGTAATTTCACTTGCATGTAGTTAGTTATGACAGTTAGAATGAGCTGTCACTAACCATGTGTATATAAGCTCATCTCTTGTACAACTATATATGGAGAACTGGGAGGAAGAAGAATGGAGAGATTAACGATGAGATAAGCCTCTGAACACCAAGAGAGAGGAAAGGTAAAAACAAATGCTTCAGCTTGAAGAGGAAGATCCATCTCTAGGGCATCAAAGAAAACAACTTAACACTGTTGTTGTGACTGCTCAGAACATTGTTGAACAAAAAGGTCCCATGAAAATGTATGACAAATTGAATTAGTGGATCTCAATCTTGAATTTTTGGATCTTTTTTCTATTTATTTCTATAATATTTTATTTGAAGAATTTATTTCTATAATATTCATTAAATGATGTGGCAACATGTTACTGAATGCGTGTGTAAAGCAACTGAACACCGACGTCCGACGGTGCATACAAATTAAACTCTATATTATATTATTATAGAGATAGTCATAATAGTTTACTATTTCAAACTGAAATTTTTGTAGAAAAAAAATTAACCAACACATTCATGATTCAAATAATTAGAAAGAAATTCAAGCTTGTTAGTATCTCAGTGTAAAGTTTTAACCTTGATTCTTTTTGTCTCCCTTGTCATTTTCTTCTCTGTTTCCTTGAAATTTCAATCAAGTAACAATAAAAAGTAGATACATTGATAATAATAATAATAATAATAATAATAATAATAATAATAATAATAATAATAATAATAATAATAATAATAATAATAATCATAATAATACCCTCAAAATAAAAATAATAATAATAATAATAATAATAGTGGGTCAGTTGTTGACTTCACAAAGTGGAACCAAAACATCTCCTACCACACATTCCTTGTCAATCTTGTTTTCTGATAATACCACTTCATTTCTCAACCAAACTAACTATCTTCCATTTAAAATCTTTTTGAGTTTGAATTCACTTGAAAAATGGCTGAGGCTGTCATTGAAATTGTCCTTGATAATTTGAGCAAACTCATTAGAAAGGAGCTTGGCCTATTTCTAGGCGTCGATCGTGAATTGAAAAGTCTTTCAAGCTTGCTAACTACAATCAAGGCCACACTTGAAGATGCTGAGGAGAAGCAATTCTCAAACAGATCTATCAAGGATTGGCTGATTAAGCTCAAAGATGCTGCTCATGTCCTCGATGACATCTTGGACGAATGTGCTACCCAAGCACTTGAGTTGGATTATGAAGGATTTCCGTGTGGACTATCACACAAGGTACAAAGTTCTTGCTTATCCTCTTTAAATCCCAAGCATGTTGCTTTCCATTACAAAATTACAAAGAAAATGAAGAGCATAAGGGAGAGATTGGATGAGATAGCAGATGAAAGGAGCAAGTTTCATTTGATCGAGATAGTCAGAGAGAGGAGAAGCGGAGTCCTAGACTGGCGGCAAACCACCTCAATCATTACTCAGCCTCAAGTTTATGGAAGAGATGAAGATAACAATAAAATTGTAGAGTTTTTGGTTGGTGATGGTTCTAGTTTTGCGGATTTATCAGTTTATCCAATTGTCGGTGTCGGTGGAATTGGAAAAACAACATTGGCCCAACTTATCTTCAATCATGAGAGTGTAGTCAACCACTTTGATCTAAGAATTTGGGTATGTGTTTCAGAAGATTTCAGTTTGAAAAGAATGACAAAGGCCATCATAGAATCTGCATCTGGTCATGCTTGTGAGGAATTAGATCTAGAGCCGTTGCAAAGAAAACTTTTGGATTTGCTACAGAGAAAAAGATATTTGCTTGTGTTGGATGATGTGTGGGACGACGAATCAGAGAACTGGCAAAGATTGAGATCTGTATTGGCTTGTGGAGGCAAGGGTGCTTCGATTTTAGTAACCACTCGCCTTCCAAAGGTAGCAGCAACCATGGGAACAGTGTCTTCTCACAATTTATCAAAACTATGTGACAATGATTGTTGGGAATTGTTTAAACAACGAGCCTTTGGACCAAATGAGGAAGAATGTGCAAAGCTTGTGGTTATAGGGAACGAGATAGTTAAAAAGTGTGTGGGAGTGCCTCTTGCGGCAATAGCACTAGGAAGTCTCTTGCGTTTCAAAAGAGACGAAAATGAGTGGCTCTACGTCAAGGAAAGCAAGCTATGGAGTTTACAAGGTGATAATTCCGTCATGCCTGCCTTGAGATTAAGTTATTTGAATTTGCCGGTAAAATTGAGACAGTGTTTTGCCTTGTGTGCACTCTTTCCCAAAGATAAACTAATAAGCAAACACTTTCTAATAGAACTCTGGATGGCTAATGGCTTTATTTCGTCAAATGAAAAGTTGGAAGGTGGTGATATTGGCAATGAGGTGTGGAATGAGTTATGTTGGAGATCATTTTTTCAAGATATTGAGATAGATGAATTTGGGAAAACTAGTTTCAAAATGCATGATCTTGTTCATGATCTTGCTCAATATGTTGCAGAAGAAGTATGCTCCATTACGGATGACAATGATGTGCCTAGTACGTCTGAAAGAATCCGCCACCTCTCAATTTATAAGAGGAAATCCTTAGGGGATTCCAATTCAGTTAGGTTACCTACTGTGATTTCATTGAAGACATGTTTAAAGTATGTTGACCAACTTTCACCTCATGTATTGAAATGTTATTCTTTACGAGTGCTTGATTTTGAAAGACGAAAAAAGTTGTCATCTTCAATTGGTAGTCTAAAATATCTAAGGTACTTGAATTTATCTGATGGTAAGTTCAAAACTCTACCAAAATCCTTATGTACATTGTGGAATTTACAGATTTTGAAGTTAGACAATTGTTATCATCTCCTTAACTTGCCTAATTGTTTGACACAATTGAAAGCTCTACAGAGTTTATATTTGACCAACTGCTACTCATTATCAAGCTTGCCCCCCAATATAAGGAAGTTGATTTCCTTGAAAACTTTAACTTTGTATGTAGTTGGGAAGAGAAAAGGATTCCTTTTGGAAGAACTAGGACAACTAAACCTCAAAGGAGATCTTTATATTAAGCACTTGGAGAGAGTAAAAAGTGTAGTTAATGCCAAAGAAGCCAATATGTCGAGTAAGAACTTGATGCAATTGAGATTGTCATGGGAGAGAAATGAAGAGTCTCATTTACAAGAAAATGTTGAGGAGATTCTTGAAGTGCTTCAACCTCAAACTCAAAAGCTTCTAACTTTGGGTGTGCAAGGATATACAGGTTCCTATTTCCCACAATGGATATCTAGTCCTTCGTTGGAATGTTTAACTTTTCTACAACTAATGGATTGCAAAAGTTGTTTACACCTTCCACAGTTAGGAAAATTACCTGCTCTAAAGGACCTAAGAATATTGAACATGAGCCATGTAATATATGTAGATGAGGAGTCATGTGATGGTGAAGTTGCGAGAGGTTTTACTAAACTAGCAGTTCTGGTACTTGTAGAGCTACCGAACCTGGTAAGGTTATCCAGGGAGGATAAAGAAAACATGTTTCCATGTCTTTCAAGACTTCAAGTTACTGAATGTCCTAAACTTTCAGGCTTGCCTTGCCTTCCACATCTCAAGGATTTGCGTATAGAAGGGAAATGCAACCAAGATTTGGTATGTTCAATTCATAAGCTTGGTAGTCTTGAATCACTTCGGTTCAAAGATAATGAAGATCTAACTTGCTTTCCAGATGGGATGCTACGAAATCTCACTTCTCTAAAGATATTAGACATTTATGGCTTATTCAAACTTGAGCAATTCCCAACTGAAATCATTCACCTTAATGCTCTCCAAGAAATACATATCACTGACTGCAACAACCTCAAGTCATTGACAGATGAAGTATTACAAGGGTTGCGTTCTCGTAAGATACTGGATATTGTGAGGTGCCAAAATTTTGCTTAGAGTCACTCAGAAACAGAATGTTTTGATGAGGCTTACAAAATATGAGTTCCCTTCAGTCATTAACATTATGCAATCTTTCAAACCTAACATCCCTCCTGACAAGTTAAAAACTTAGGTGAGCTTCGCAATTTACTTATTTCTCATTGTCGAAATTGATGTGTCTTCTTGCAAGCATTCAATGCCTCAATAGTCTGAGAAGTTTGATAATTAGATTGCAGTTAGTTATGTATAAAGGAAACAGGCGAGGTTTGGCCAAAAATAGCTCACATCAGAATGCTAGCTCTATGGAGGAGGAGATTCAATGATGCTGATTTGTTTTTGATCTCGCCCATGTAAGTGCATGTTCGTATGCATATATTATGTTTTAATCTTTAAGAACCAATACATTTTCCACTTACTTGATAAATAGGAAATGTTCAAATGAGTGTCTTTAGTAAACAGTATTTTGAAGCATTGTCATTTTTGGTTTAGATATTGTCATTTATATTTGGGGATTTTTGCATTTTATTAAAGGTTTCATTGGATTTAGGTTGCATTGAAACCATATTTTTCGATTTTTGTTTTCATAGATTTGGTACTTATACCGGCTCTTGCGAAACTGAAGGGGTGCAAATTTTAGGTTTCATTTCACTTCTTGCATCTGTGTCATTTCTTTGTCCAACCCAAGCAAAGGTAAGGTTTTTGTTTTGTTGAATCTTATTATTCGTATCATTCTTTGTTTTAGACTCTGTGTCTTTTATTTTCTGTTCTTATGTTTGTTCTTTAGGTATGTGTACTTTAATTCCTTTTATTTATTTTAAACTTTTGGTTTTATCAGTTTATAAATGTATTTGGTCTCTATAAATCAACTGTGAAAGCAAACAGAATTGTTAGGCAAGGATTCTTGATTCCATACATTGATGATGCTTCTCATTTTCGAGTATTTATATGGACTCCGGAGAGGTTTATTGATTATGTTGGCCAACACTGAATGAGCTCTGATTATGTTGGCCTTTCGGACAAATTTTAAATACTCAGATCATTCATTGTATGTAACAGTAGAGCGTATGTTAATTACGGTCACCACTCTGCTGTCTTCCATGTCATTTTGTGTGAATCTCATTGTGATAAATTATTATGCAGCTGCATTGCGCATACTGTCATACTCGCCATTACCTTACTCTTCGTTGAGCTGTCTGGGGTGATTCCAACTCCAATAAGGGATGCTGTGTCTGATTATATTGCAAAAAATCAGTATGAACGGTCTGAAAAAGCGGAAGATTGTTTGGTTTTGCAAGAGAAAGAGCTGCTCCAGCGTTTCATCGATAGCAATGAATGAAGAATCCAGATTCCTTGTTTTAGCTGCTGCGAAATGATATCAACAATGTCAGGGCCTCCACAAGTAGTATCTTTACCCAACATCACTCACAATTTCATTTTGGTTTACATCTCACAATCTCTTTGGGTGTAGATTTATATTATATTTGTTTTATTGTTGATATCATTGAAGAATATTTCTTGAAGTCATTGATTTGATAAGTTTTGTTTAACTATCAATTACATTTTTTTTCTTCTTGTTTGTTTATTGAACCAAAATAACATTTATCAATGATTTTTTTAAGATTATGATGATTGAGTAAAATAATGTGACATGTTAACTAATATATTAACTTTTGAAAGTTTTGGAGAATACTATTTGCAACTTTATGAACGTGGACTTCTCAAAGAAAATTTATAAATTTATTTTTTTTTTTTTTTTAATGTTTGGATTAGTTTCTTTTAGTTGGACAGTGTTGGATTAGTTAAATAATTTGATTTGTAATGTTTAATTATTAGTTTTAAGCGTAGATTTTTTTAAAAAAAAAAATTAAAACTTAATTTCCAGATAATAGATAACGATACGAGTATTAAAGATTTTTTTTCCTTACAAAATATGCATGTTAAAGTTTTGTTATCCACAAGAATATGTACCAAAAAAAATGTATTTTTTCAATTTCCGACATTGATCTTATACTACAGTACAATACCTAGACATATACACATTGTCGATTGGTATGAAAGAATTTAGAGGTTGTTATTTAGACACAGAAGTCAGATATTGTATCCAACACCGTATAAAATACAGCTTCTATATGTAGTATTTAGTCCAAAAAAAACTTCAATATGTAGTATTAAAATCAAGAAGAAATAAGAAATAATACAAAAGTTGGGAAACCGTGTATACAAATGGTGCGGTGGTGTTGATGTCTGGTCTTGTATCTAAGGAACATTTTGCCATTTTTTGTTTTCAAGAACTCAAACTAGTCAATCAAAATTGTCATTGGAATCGAACAGAAAACCTCGAGATGAGCACTGTTGTGAATTCGGACTCAAATCTCACACCAATACAAACTATGATGTGTGGAGCAAAGGAAAGTAGTAACCAATATCAAAGTAAACACAAGCAATAACAACAATAGCAGCACCTAGATCTAATCTAGGAATCAAAGTGAAAAGCACAAAACCACAAGCAAAAGATAAAGGGAGAAGAGAAACAAAACACACCAAGAGATGTTCGCCCAGTTAGGTCCAACTAGACCTACTCTGGGGGAACAATCCACTATCATTGATAGTGGATCGGACCACAGGCACCTAGATCTCTTTGTATCTCTCCAATCCACTATCAATGAGTTCTTACAAAGAGATACAAATGGGTTACAAGAAGTTAGCTTCAACAAGCTCACAAAGAACAACCCTAACTCCTACCCATTTTCCCAATCTCACCGATAAACAAGACATTCAATGATTTTCACTCGCCCAAGGTGTTTACAATGTTTCCCAACCCAAGAGAACTCTAATCAAAGTCCCTAAACCCTAAAGTTACCTCCTTTGATTTCCCAGGTTTTCTTCTCTTGAAGTTCTCTCCTCACCCTTCAAAAATGAGCTAAAACATTTAAATAGTGAGAGACAAAATCGCGCCGCACCTATAAAAAATCGCGCCACAGTTGAAGCGTACGACCCAAGGTATGACAACCTTATCCAGCAATCGCGTCACGCCTGTACAAATTGTGCCACGATTTTGCCTTCAGCAGGAACCATACGTTCTGCCAACAAAATCGTGTCACGATTATGAGTTTTCTCATAATCTCAAATTGAAGGCATAAACAACAAGCACAAAAATATTATTAAAACGAAGATTAATTTTACTTAGAAACTGAAACTTTAGCGTACATTATTCCACAAAAACATTGGATTACACCAACAGCAGCACCATCCATGAAGTTTCAACCTGATGATATTGAAAAGTCTTTGTTTATTTTATCTAATATGTCATTTTCATGTGGTAGTTATTTCCACCAAGTTTCAATCAAACAATTAAATATTGTGGTAATGAAAGCAACTTTAAGCAAAATTCCAAAGATGCATTAACATTAACGGGTGTCATTTTCATCTAATTGTTTCCACGAAATTTTAATCACACATAACTGTTCACTTTCATTTCATTTCTTATTCACCTTCTTGTTTGATACAATCATTGCATTTCCCATTCACACAAACCTATACACTTACATTTTGAGAGTTAGAACTTTGAAGATGGCTGAAGCTGTGCTTGAAGTTGTGCTTTACAATTTGAACTCACTCATTCAGAAGAAGCTAGCTCTATTTCTTGGTTTCGATCAAGACTTTAAAAGTCTTTCCAGCTTGCTCACTACAATCAAGGCTACTCTTGAAGATGCTGAGGAGAAACAATTTACTGACAAAGCTATCAAGGATTGGTTGCTTAAGCTTAAAGATGCTGCTCACGTCCTCGATGACATCTTGGACGAGTGTGCCACTCAAGCATTGGAGGTGGAGCACAAAGGAATATCACACAAGGTACAAAGCTCTTTCGTATCCTCTTTTCATCCAAAGCATGTTGCTTTCCGTTACAAAATTGCTAAGAAAATGAAAAGGATAAGAGAGAGGCTAGATGAAATAGCTGAAGAAAGAAGTAAGTTTCATTTGACTGAAATGGTTAGAGAGAAGAGGGATGGAGTCATTGACTGGCGCCAAACCACCTCAATCATTTCTCAACCTCAAGTCTTTGGAAGAGATGATGATAGGGATAAAATGGTCGATATTTTGGTTAACGGTGCTTCTGGTTTTGAGGATTTGTCGGTTTATCCAATTGTGGGCCTAGGCGGACTTGGAAAAACAACACTTGCCCAACTTATCTTCAATCATGAAAGTATTGTCAAACACTTTGATCTGAGAATGTGGGTGTGCGTTTCAGATGATTTTAGTATTAAGAGAATGACTAGACGCATCATTGAAGCTGCAACTAAGAAATCTTGTGATGATTTGGATCTTGAGCCACTACAAAGAAGACTTCAAGATCTATTGCAAAGAAAAAGATATTTGCTTGTTTTAGATGATGTGTGGAATGAGAAACAAGAGAAATGGCACAAGTTGAAATCTTTGTTGGCTTGTGGAGGAAAGGGTGCTTCAATTTTGGTCACTACTCGTCTTGCAAAGGTAGCAGAAATCATGGGAACAATTCCTCCTTATGAAGTATCAAAGCTATCCGATGTAGATTGTTGGGAATTGTTTAAACTACGAGCTTTTGGGCCAAATGAGGTAGAACAAGATGAGCTTGTGGTAATTGGGAAAGAGATACTAAAGAAGTGTGGTGGAGTGCCTCTTGCAGCAATAGCACTAGGAAGTCTCTTGCGTTTTAAAAGAGAGGTAAATGAGTGGCACTATGTCAAGGAAAGCAAATTATGGAGTTTACAAGGTGAAGATTATGTCATGCCTACCTTGAGATTAAGTTACTTGAATTTGCCAGTAAAATTGAGACAATGTTTTGCCTTCTGTAATCTATTTATCAAAGATGAAAGAATAAGTAAGAAGTTTCTAATTGAGCTATGGATGGCTAATGGCTTGGTTTCATCTAATGAAATGTTGGACGAGGAAGATGTTGGCAATGGGGTGTGGAATGAATTATACTTGAGATCATTTTTCCAAGATATTGAGACAGATATATTTGGGAAAATTACAAGTTTCAAGATGCACGATCTTGTTCATGACCTTGCTCAATCTGTTTCAGAAGAGGCCTGTTGCATTATAAACAATGATGGGATGCCTAGTAAGACTGAAAGAATCCGTCATCTCTCATTTTGTCAAGGTAGTTCATTTGTGGAAGTCGATTCAATCCGGTTGCATAGCATCAAATCATTGAAGACTTGCACAGTGGCAGGGTTTGATGGCAACAAACTTTTACCTCATTTATTGAAATTCCATTCTTTACGGGCTCTTGATTTGAATTATATTAAAGAAGTTCCATCTTTAATTGGTAATTTAAAATATCTAAGGTATTTGAATCTCTCTTTGGGAGATTTTGAAACTCTTCCGGAATCCATATGTAAGTTGTGGAATTTGCAGATTTTGAAGTTAGATCACTGTTATAGTCTCCGATACTTGCCTAATAGTTTGATACACTTGAAATCTTTACAACATATATCTTTGATTGGCTGTGACTTATCAAGTTTGCCACCCGAAATAGGGAAGTTGACTTCCCTGAGGACTTTGACCATGTATGTAGTTGGCAAAAAAAGAGGGTTCCTTTTAGAAGAATTAGGACAACTAAATCTTAAAGGAGAGCTTCACATCAAGCACCTTGAGAGAGTGAAAAGTGTAACAGATGCTAAAGAAGCCAATATGTTTAGTAAGCATTTGAGCCTTTTGTGGTTGTCGTGGGAGAGAACTGCAGAGTCACAATTGCAGGAAAATGTTGAGCAGATTCTTGAAGTTCTTCAACCTCATATCCCTCACCTTCAAGAATTGAGGGTGGAAGGATATACAGGTGTCCATTTCCCTCAGTGGATGTCTAGTCCTTCTCTCAAAAATTTACAGTGTGTATATATCAAGGATTGTCAAAGCTGTTTACACCTCCCACAGTTGGGGAAACTACCTTCTCTAAAGGAACTGTTTATATCGAACGTGAGTCGTATAACATACTTAGATGAGGAGTCCTACGATGGTGGAGTTAAGGGTGGCTTCACAGCACTAGAACATCTGTCATTGGAGAAGCTGCCAAACCTGATAAGGATATCAAGGGAGGATAGAGAAAATTTGTTCCCGCACCTTTCCGCAATTGTAATAATTGAATGTCCTAATCTGTTGGTCTTGCCTTGCCTTCCATCTCTCAGTTATATGTGTGTACAAGGAAAACTCAACCTGGATTTACTAGGTTCAATTCATAAACATGGTAGTCTTGAAACGCTTTGTTTCTATGATAATGAAGAGATAACATGCTTTCGAAATGGTATGCTAAGAAACCTCGTTTCTCTCAAGTCATTTATGATTTGGAATTGGTTAGCATTAGAAGGTTTGGATGAGGCTTTACATCATATGACTGCCCTTGAATCACTGATATTGAGGGATCTTCCAAACCTGAAATCCTTGCCTGAATCGTTAGGAAAACTAGGTCTTCTTCGCCAATTAAGAATTTCTAATTGTCCAAAGTTGATGTATCTTCCGATGAGCATTCAAAGCCTTACTGGTCTGGAAAGTTTGGGAATTTACAGCTGCAGTGAGTTAGAGAAACGATGTGAAAAGGAAACAAGTGAGGATTGGCCAAAAATAGCTCATGTTCAAAATATTGAAATACGAAACACCAGATTGATCTTCTGAGTAGGAAGACCGTGCCACCTTATTAAGATGCAAAAGTTCTTTCGATCATAGGTACGTGTTTTTTATGCATATTATACATTTTAATTTGATTAATACATCTCTGTTTGTTCTTTGGTTTATAATGAGTGGGGTACTTGTATGTATTGAACAATTCAGCCAACCAAGTTAGTGCAGATGCAAGGGTCGTAGCTTGGATTCAATTTGGTTCTGCTACATATAACAACAGATGCAACCCAAAACTTTGGCTTATTACTTTGAAGACAAGTTGCTTCTGTTAGATTCAACTGACTTTTCATTGAAAGTGAGTGTTAGAAGTTGAGTCATTCAACTGTTTTATACTTTCTCCTGTTACTTATATACCTATTGGTTTGTCTATCGTTCAAAGTAAATATGGTTTTCGCACACAGAATCTGTAAGAAAATATATATCTGGCCACATTGCTGACCACAAGCATTTAGTTGCAGGCAAAGCAATAGAGTTGATCTACAATCAATGTAAGTACAGTAGACGAATTACTTCTGACTCTGAAGGCAAGTATAACTTTGATGCTATTTTACTTTATGTTATAACTTGTATTTTCCTTCTGATTTGCAGGAGGCTGAAGCATCTCTAATTTTCTAAAGCTCTAAAGGAATGCTTCTTCCTCTTCAAATATTAATGGTATTACTTGGAAAAGTAGTCCTACAAATTCAGGTTACATAAAAAAACTGTATAAATAGATTGATGATGATTATAGGTATTATTCTTTACATGCTTTGGAAATAATGTTCTTAAATGATTTGTAGAAACATGGATATGAAAAATTCAAAATCATGATGGAAATATGATTTTAAAGAACATGAATTTGTTATAAAACAGAAAGTACATTTAAGTCTTTATGCATGGCTAAATTTGTTATTATTTCGTAAGCATACAGTTGATCCCTACAAGTTGCTCATATACTATTCTTCTCATAAGTACTCGTATATAGGCCGCCTAAGGCTTAATCTCTACATTCTTTTTCATTGCCTCTCCTTCTACCTCCCTTGTGTTTATAAATGTCTTTGTGGTGAAGATATACTTACTAGACAATATCTGATAGAGATTGTGCTCATTGATATATTCTCTCTTCATTTATAGAAAGGAGGAGAAGGTAGACCTTCATTCTGCTGTAGAACAAAATCAATACAAATCTGGAAATACTAAGGCAGAACAACCAAGGCAAAATGAGTCCAGTGCAGGATTCACATGCAAGCAATACCTCATGCGATAAAAAACTCCTCCGGAATGGAAGAGCAGCAGTTTTCTGGATGCTGTATTGAGTCAAACTAGGAATGCAAGAATCCTTTGTCAGATGTTTCTCTCGAGGCTTTTGCAACCGACACAGCACATTGATTTTTTCCCCGCCAAAGGATACTATTAGGACTTAAGCTCATGAGGAGAGCCCAACCCAAAAGACTGGTCCATTAGGTGGGAGAGCCTCATGGCTTAAGTACCACGTCGAGCACTTTTATCTGCTCGATGCGGGACTCCTTACAGATACATGACCCACAAGAAAATATTATGGGCCAATTTGATTTTCCTTTCTTCACAAGAAAACATGATTCCTTTGGGTCACCATCGATGATGATAAACAAAAACAATAATGATGTGAAACAGTTTCTTGATGAGGAAGGTATGGAAGGCAATAATAGCAAGAGAAAGATGGTCCTCTATCCTCTTCAACAAGATTGAATGATTAAAGCTTTTCTGCCCAATTTCAGCTATAACAAAATTCCTTCAACCGATCTAGTTGTGAAACCTATTGATAGTGATTTGTAATGTGCTCAACAATCTTTAGGTTTTTTTTCGATTATAATTGATGGTATTGTTTCTTCAATTTAACCTGTATGTTATTTCATTTTGAAGTTTTCATTGTATTATACATTTTGTAACTAATAGAAATAAATTTTACTTCATTTATATTACTTTTTCTTTTCCATTTGTTCCAAAACCGAGAGTATGGTCACATTTTTCAAAAATAGAGACTGGTTTCAACTATAATAATAGTAATCCTGCAATTTGAAATCAGAGCATTGGTACACATTTTGACTAATGTTGCATATTTGATCTTTCCGTATAATTGTGGTCATTCTTTGTTAGATACAATTAAGCAAACTTGACTCTTTTCTTTATTGACACACGAGCCGGGTGCTTAAAAGTTGAAGACACTGTGGCCTGAATGAAACAAAGTGTACATCTGCAATACTTCAATAAATTTTAAGGCAAAACTACCTGGCAAATTATTTGTACCGAAAGTTCATTCATGTCGAGAAATGCAGAGGCAGGACATGACGACAACGATAAGAATTCATAAGAGATTGCAAGTGGCCTTTGTTTGCTTACATGCATACCATGGTGGAGTTATGGCTGTAACAATCCCTATGAGTGAGATCTCCCTGCAGTTGAATTCAGCTTTGCAAGCTAAGACAGAAGAATGGATTGTGGAAACTGTTGAAATTTACTTTAAATTTCTGATTCTGTGAAGACCAAAATCGTGGCACGATTTTGGGAGGCACGACGCGATTTTCTTGGCAGAATGGATGGTTTCTGCTGAAAGCAAATCGTGGCGCGATTTAGTATTGGCGTGACACGATTTCTGGATAAGGCCATTGTACCTTGTGTCGTACGCTTACAATCGTGAAGCGATTGTTCACTGGCGTGGCGCGATTTCGTCTGTTACTGTGTACTATATAAGTGTTTCTTTGCAGATTTTTGTAAAGAGCTTGAAGTGAGAGAAACTTGGATTACAAAGGAGATAACTTTAGAGTTGAGTCTCTTTGTAGTGAGGTTCTCTTGGGTTGGGAAACATTGTAAACACCTTGGGTAGTGAGATTTCACCATTGGAAGGATCAAAAGCTTCCTTTTGTGCTTTTCTCTTAGGATTCATTGAGAGTGTGGGTGATATGAAAATGGGTAGAAATTAGGTGTTGTTCTTTTGTGAGCTTTTAAGCTAGTCTCTTGTAACTCATTTGTAACACTTTCATCTTAGTGGATTGGAGGGCTGCTCTCTCCCCCGGAGTAGGTCATATTGGACCGAACTGGGTTACCATCTTGGTGTGTTTGTTCCTTTCTTTCATTGCTTATCTTTATTGCTTTGATTATGCTTGTGGTGTTGCTCTACACTTAGGTTTAGGCCTGTTTTTTGTTGTTGTTGCTTGGAGACACTTTATCCATTCATTACCACTTCCTTTGCTCCACACATCTTTGTTATTCATTGGTGTGATTTTGTCCGAATTCACAACAGAAACTATTTGAAAGATCAATTTTGTGGTCTCTTTCACAGTGAGAATCAAACAGGCTGCAGTACCTGCTGACAAATAATCAGTTTGAACTTCGCAATGATAGGAACTTTGCGAAGTTACCCATCAGGTAAATTGAACTAGTGTTATTCTTCAGTTATGTTTGTGTTTTCCACCGACGCCTTCAAATGTTACTCAATTGATCTACAATATTTTACAGCAAATAAATTCAGATAGTGTATACTTTACGAAAAGATTTAATTAAGATTCTATTAATGAAATGACAGTACAGTTGATGCCTTTGACATAGATAGCCAAGTGTTTTTGCTCTTTTCAGGCCTAATATTATTATGACAGCAAATTATTTTTAGTAATCTTATAACTCTGGGTAGTACCATATTTGAGCACACATTTGACATTATTAATTCAAACATTAATTTGATGTGAAACAATCCTCAATTAGAAAGAACATCCAAATTTGTGATAAGAATAAAATACATGCACACAGCAAAAGAAAGAGAGGAAAATTAATCATTAAAATATGAAATGTACTTACTAGTTACTGTATTGCTACACAAATTAATTTAAGATGTCACGCAGAAATTATTTAGTTTTAAAATAAATATAATTTTGAAAACATTATAAATCCTTTTAAGATTTTGGTCTTAAACAATTGTCTACTTGCCTAACGCCTCTCCTAACACTCCTGGTATAATTGATTATTTCCTTTAGTAATAGGTTATTAGGAAAAGAAGTGAAAAATGTGAAGAGTAATAATACATATTAAATTAAAAAATTATAAAGGAAAAACGTGGGAGAATATCATTATAGTGCATACATCTATGAGCGATAATACACGTGGCATCTCGTAAATAATACAAATGAGACCCAAACTCCACAAATGGTCTCCTAGGGTTTCCACCCCCTAGGGTTTCCAGCGCCACCCTTCCTTGGGCTGCCGCCGCACCTTGGGCCGGATCCTTCCTTGTGAGAAGTTGTACCTCATCTGATCCATGATCTAGATGCCTCTGTTGCTGCCTATTTAGTGCTCCGTTTTCTACAGACCTGTCTCTCATCAAACCCTAGCCTTCCTGTTTCCTTGTGTAGCGTTTCCACGTCTGGTCTTGCGGCGTTTGTTTCTTTCTGTGTCGGTTTCCCTTGCTCTCGTGTTTCCTTGTTGTTCCCGTGCTGTCCATGGATCCTACCAATCTCAACCTAGATGGTCTCACTTTGTCTGAGGAGGGTTTAACCCTTAACCTTGCGTCTGAACCAGAATCTGTTGCCGTTTTAGAGCACTGTTTGATTGGTCGGGTTTTGGCTGATCGGGAGATCCAGTTTGCCTATTTCAGCGAGCGTATGTCTCGTGCATGGAAGCCAAGCAAACGGGTTACGATTACCAAGTCTATTGTTGACCGCTATCTGTTCCAGTTTCATCATAAGGTATATGTTGCTCGTGTTCTTGAGGAAGGGCCATGGCTTTACGACAACTTCCACATTGCCCTGACCCGTATCGCTCCTGGCACTGTCGCGTCGTCTGACCCGTTGAATCATGTTGATTTCTGGCTCCAAGTCCATGGCTTACCATTTGGTTTTATCCAACCGAAAGTCGGTCAAGGTATAGGAGGCTTTCTAGGCACTCTTAAGGCTTATGATTCCCGTAACTCTATCCATAGTTCCTATATGCGCGTCAAGGTGTCCATTGATGTTACTGTGCCACTCAAAAAAGAATGGCGTGTTCGTGCTAATAACGGCGAATTTGTGACTGTTAATTTTATGTACGAGAAGCTTGGTGTTTTTTGTCACAAGTGTGGAATTATCGGACATACGGACAAAACGTGCCCGGAGCTGTTTGAGTTGGAAGCTGATGATGGAATTCGTCACTGGGGACCGTACCTCAAGCCTGCTGCACACCGTATTGGCACTGCTGCAACAAACAGGTGGCTTCAGGACCCCATTCCTCCAACAGTGCCACGCCAAACTACAGTTGATGCTACTGTTCCTGCTGGTCGCGACACAACTGATGCTGGCACCGGCAATCTGACCAACTTCAATGACCGTATGCTTGCCTTTCAACATCAACTCACTGCTATGAAACAAGACGTCCTTGCTGCCCAGAACGCCATGATTGTGAAAAAAGGTAACAGTTCCAATTCTGCTTGCAAAGTCCATCTGCTGCCTTCCTCTTCCACAGGCACCTCGGCCTCTAGCTTGCTGTCAGCACGGCCTCTAGTGCTTGGCTTGCCCGCTGGTCCTTTTGTAACTGAACACCATGAAGCGATACAAGCGGACAATGGCTCCGAATTGAAAAAAAGGAAGCGTGCGCTTGCCATTCAGAATGGAGAAATAGATACTACTGATGGGGTGGTGGGAAATAATGTAATAGGAACAAATGTTAGTCATGGGGGGGATGTTGACATGAATGTATTTTCTGACTTTTTGTTTGATGAACAAGATGTAACGGCAGGCCCTGATGATCAGGCCTGCCTAGATAAATGAGTTTAGTGGCATGGAATTGTCGGGGTGTGGGTAGCCCGAGTGCAATTCCTGATCTTAAGTACCTCATTCGGCGCTTCAATCCGGACCTTTTATTTTTAAGTGAGACTCTAGCTCACCGTAATAAAATTGAAGAACTTCGTTTGTTGCTTGGTTACGACTCTTGTTTTCATGTAGACCGCACCGGTAGAGCCGGGGATTTAGCTTTATTTTGGAATAATGCTTTTAACTTTCAGCTTGTAAATTTTTCTAGCAATCACATCACGGTTGAAATTGTTAACAATGTTACTGGTAGTTGGCGGGTCACCGGCTATTATGGCTATCCTAATGGCGGCCGTAGAATAGCCGCTTGGGATTTCCTTCGACAACTTTCCTCCAAGTTTTCAGGTCCCTGGTGCATCTTCGGAGATTTCAACGACATTTTAGATGCAAGTGAAAAAAGGGGGTGTCATCTTCGTCCCCAATGGCTTATTAATGGCTTCCGTCAAGCTGTTCTTGACTCAGGATTATCCGACGTTCCGGTTGAAGGTTATCCGTACACGTGGTTCAAGAGTCTTGGTGGAAGAAAGGTTAGATCGTGCACTTGCTAATGATTTGTGGTTTAATATTTTTCCGAATGCTACTGTTGAAACTCTTGTGGCACCTACTTTTGATCATTATCCTATTCTTGTGAATATTGCGCCTACGCCTCGGACTCAAATTCACAAACGACATTTTCGCTATGAGAATGTGTGGCATCTTGAACCGGGGTTCAAGGATCTTGTTACTAACTCTTGGCAGGAATATTCTTCGAGCACACTTTTACCAAAACTTTCTTCATGTGCGGAAGACATATGGGTGTGGAAAAAATCGCATTGTCACAGGTTAAAGAAGGACATTGAAGCTTGTCGACAACAATTGCACGAAACACGCCTTGGAGCTAGTGGTGAAGATCAGGTGCGTATGCTCGAGCTTAGAAGACGTATGCAGCGGCTATTGTCCCAAGATGATGCTTATTGGCGACAACGTGCCAAAACTCATTGGTACAAGGATGGCGACCGCAATACAAAATTTTTCCATGCCTCCGCTACAGCTCGTAAAAAGGTAAACCGTATAAACTCCCTTGATGATGATGCTGGTAATAAAATTACTGATGAAACTGGGTTACGTGAGGTTGCACGAAATTACTTCGTAAATATTTTTCAAAAACAAGGAGGTGAGCTCACCCCGGTTATTGATGTTATTCATACTTCTATTTCTACTATCGATAATGATAAACTCACAGAACCTTTCACGAAGGCTGAATTTCGTTCTGCTATTTTTGCTATGCATCCTGATAAATGCTCAGGTCCTGATGGTTATAGCCCGGGTTTCTATCAACAGTTTTGGAATTTATGTAGCGATGATATTTTTAAAGAATGTTGTGCTTGGCTAGATACGGGGCAATTTCCTCCCAACTTGAACATAACTAACATTGCTTTAATTCCCAAAGGCTCCTCGCAGGTTAGTATGAAGGATTGGCGGCCTATAGCGCTATGCAATGTCTTATACAAAATTGTGTCGAAGGTGTTAGCCAATCGGTTGAAGCTTGTCTTGTCCCAATGTATCTCCGACAACCAATCTGCTTTTGTTCCGGGTCGCTCCATTTTGGATAATGCCATGGTAGCAATTGAGGTGCTCCATTTTATGCAAACTAAGACACGAGGCGATGATAGGTACGTAGCCTTGAAACTTGACATTAGCAAAGCCTATGACCGTATGGACTAGGAGTACTTGTGTGCTGTGATGGTTAAAATGGGTTTTCATGAGCGATGGATCCACTGGATGAGTATGTGTGTTGAATCGGTGGATTATTCTGTTCTTCTAAATGGGGAACAGGTTGGCCCTATTATTTCGGGGCGCGGTCTCTGCCAAGGGGGTCCTCTCTCTCTCCGTACTTGTTTATTATTTGTGCCAAAGGCTTGTCCGCACTTATTCGTGATGCGGAATCTCGCGGTGAACTCACCGACACGAAAATATGTCGCAGAGCACCTTCTGTTTCCCATCTTTTATTTGCTGACGATTGTTTTCTTTTTTTCAAAGCAGATGAAAATCAAACAAATGTTTTGAAAAACATTCTGACGACGTATGAAACTGCTTCTGGCCAGGCTATAAGTTTACCTAAATCCGAAATTTTTTGTAGCAGGAATGTCCCTGATCTTCTTAAACAAACAATTACAGATATCCTTGGGGTTCAGGTCGTTTTGGGCACGGGTAAATATCTTGTCTTACCTTCTATGATAGGTCGCAATCGCAATGCAACTTTTGCATTTATCAAAGACCGCATATGGCAGAAAATCAACTCTTGGAGTGGTAAATGCTTATCAAAAGCTGGACGCGAGGTAATGATTAAATATGTTTTGCAGGCTATACCTTCTTATGTTATGAGTATCTTCCGCTTACCAACCACTTTGGTTGATTCCATTGAGAAGATGATGAATTCTTTCTGGTGGGGCCATGGTCGATCCTCACAACGGGGCATTCATTGGATGAGTTGGGAGAAATTATCTGCACCAAAGATGCATGGAGGTATGGGTTTCAAAGATCTTTCTGCTTTTAATCTTGCTATGTTAGGTAAACAGGGTTGGAAATTCATTGCGGAACCGGACTCGCTTGTAGCCCGTATTTTCAAAGCGCGCTATTTTCCTAACGGTAGTTTCCTCACGGCAAGGATTGGTCACAATCCTAGTTACGTATGGCGCAGTATTTTGGGCGCTCGATTCATAGTGCGGGGAGGTGCAAAATGGAGTATAGGTTCGGGTGTGACTATCCCTATCCTTAATGAACCGTGGTTACCCAATGGGGAGTGCATTCGTAGTGATATACCTGGAGCTCATTTTGTTGCACATTTTAATATTAATAGTCTGATGAATTTACATGCCAAAAGTTGGAACGAGCTTGCAGTTCGACAGGTTTTCAGTGTCGATATAGCTAACAAGATTTTACACACACCCCTTATCCCCCAGGTCGACGCTGACAGAATTATTTGGAAAGCGGAACGGAATGGACGTTACTCGGTTCGTAGTGCTTATCGACCATGTGTTTCTGAGTTGGTTGATTCTTCTCATTTGTGGCGCCCGGGGTATTGGACTGGCATATGGAACCTCCAAGTTCCTCCGAAGGTAAAAAATCTGATCTGGCGTATTTGCAGGGGCTGTCTACTGACACGAGTACGACTGCTTGACAAAGGCGTCAATTGTTCGACGAACTGCGCTAGTTGTGATTCGGAGTTTGAAGATTCTGCCCATGTTTTCTTCAATTATCCGTTTGCTACCCAGGTCTGGCACAGAACCGGTTTGTGGGGCTCCATCCACCACGCGCTTTTGACTACCTCGTCGATTACAGATGCTATTTTCTCGATTCTTCAGGTATTGTCCACTGACTTATTGCAGCGTTTCGCAACCATGCTCTGGAGCATTTGGAAACACCGTAACCTTAAAGTTTGGGACGACGTTACGGAAACTAGTGCGCTAGTAGTGGAGCGCGCCCGAAACATGGTTGTTGACTGGCAGTTAGTAAACTCCAATGACGTTCGGGATTCCATTGCGTCACCTACACCGGCGCCAACTCACAATGGGGGTCCTCCTGTATCGACTCTCCACACGGTCGTTCGTTGGCAACGCCCTTTGATGGGACGATACAAATGTAATATCGACGCTGCTTTCTCAAATTCTCTTAATCGAACAGGTATTGGTATTTGTATTCGGGACCAAGATGGTAGTTTTGTGTTGGCAAAAACTGTGTTACACCCTTGCTTCCTTCCGGTAGATGTGGGCGAAGCACTTGGTTTGTACTCAGCGTTACAATGGCTCAGTGACATGCAGCTTGATAATGTGGATTTCGAAACAGATTCTAAGTTGACGGTTGATGCTTTTCTTTCCAACAAGAATGACACATCGAAATTTGGTTGCATTATTACTTCTTGTCGTTCTTTGTTTACGCATTTATTTTCTAACTCTAGGGTGGAGTTTGTTAGGCGACAAGCTAACGGGGTTGCTCATGCACTTGCAAGAGACACCGCGTTTCTGTCTAGTCCCGCTATCTATTATGAAATACCCAATTGTATTGAATCTATTATTATCAATGAAATGCTATAAGCATGTTTCCTTCAAAAAAAAATCATTATAGTGCATCCTTACGTTAATCAATTGTTAAATAAATCAAAACCCTTTTTCTCAGCCATCTTATAGCATCTATACCTAACTAAAATATTGTTTCACAAGTGATCCCTTACTTAATGGCTGTGAAACTTTGGCTTGCTTCACAAATTATTCCGTTAACATTTCTATATTGGTTTCCAACTTTTGATCATAATATAAAAGGACACAAAATTTGTTTTTGTTAATCATTCATCATATATTACAATACAACCTCACTAACATATTCATTCCACCATTCAAAGGTTAAGAGATGGCTGAAGCAGTCCTTGAAATTGTGCTTGATAATTTGAGCTCACTTATTCAAAAGGAGATTGGTCTCTTTCTTGGTTTCGATCAAGACCTACAGAGGCTGACAAGCTTGCTGACAACAATCAAGGCTACACTTGAAGATGCTGAGGAGAAACAATTCACTGACAGAGCTATCAAAGATTGGCTGCTAAAGCTCAAAGATGCTGCTCACGTCCTCGATGATATCTTGGACGAATGTGCTACTGAAGCATTGGAAATGGAGTACCAAGGATTCAAGTATGGACTATCATACAAGGTACAAAGTTCTTTCTTATCCTCGTTTCATCCCAAGCATGTTGCTTTCCGTTACAAACTTGCTAAGAAAATGAAGAGGATAAGAGAGAGGCTAGATGAAATTGCTGCAGAAAGGAGTAAGTTTCATTTGATAGACGTGGATAGAGAGAGAAGAGGTGGAGTCCTAGATTGGCGGAAAACCACCTCAATCATTACTAAACCGTTAGTCTATGGAAGAGACGAAGATAAGGATAGAATCATAGACTTTTTGGTTGGTGATGCATCAGAAAATAATGAATTATCAGTCTATCCAATAATAGGTTTGGGCGGACTAGGCAAAACAACACTTGCCCAAATCATCTTCAATCATGAGAGTATAGTCAATCACTTTGAGCTAAGAATTTGGGTGTGTGTTTCAGAAGATTTCAGTTTGAAGAGAATAACTAAAGCCATCAAAGGATCAGAAACTAAAAAGGCTTCTCAAGATTTGGATCTAGATCCACTACAAAGAAGACTTCAAGATCTATTACATAGAAAAAGATATTTGCTTGTTTTGGATGATGTGTGGAATGAAAACCAAGAGAAATGGGGCAAGTTGAAATCTTTATTGGCTTGTGGAGGAAAGGGTTCTTCGATTTTGGTCACTACTCGTCTTTAAAAGGTAGCAGAAATCATGAGAACGGTGCCTCTTTATGAATTATCAAGGCTATCTGACAAAGATTGTTGGGAATTATTTAAACAACGAGCTTTTGAACCAAATGAAGTAGAACATGAAGAGCTTGTGGTCATAGGGAAGGAGATACTAAAGAAGTGTGGAGGAGTCCCTCTTGCAGCCATTGCACTAGGAAGTCTTTTGCGTTTTAAAAGAGAAGAAAAAGAGTGGCTCTATATCAAGGAAAGCAAGCTATGGAGTTTACAGGATGATGATTATGTCATGCCAGCCTTGAGATTAAGTTTCTTGAATTTGCCAGTGAAATTGAGACAATGCTTTTCCTTCTGTGCAATATTTCCGAAAGATGAAATAATAAGAAAGGAATTTCTAATTGAACTTTGGATTGCAAACGGATTCATTTCAGCTAATCAAATGTTGAAAGCAGAAGATGTTGGTGATGAGGTGTGGAAAGAATTATATTGGAGATCATTTTTCCAATATACCGAGACAGATGAATCTGGGCAAACGACAATATTCAGAATGCATGATCTTGTTCACGATCTAGCTCAATCTGTTACACAAGAGGTTTGTTGCATTATAGATGACAATGACTTACCTACTATGTTTGAAAGAATCCGCCACCTCTCAATTGACCGGAGAAATTCGTTTGAGAATGTCAGTTCAATCCCGTTGCACCATGTCAAATCATTGAAGACCTACATGGAGTGGAACTTTGATGTCATTGATGCTGGCCAACTTTCCCCTCAGGTATTGAAATGTTATTCTTTACGAGTGCTTTTGAGCAATAGACTACACAATTTGTCAACTTCTATTGGTCGTCTAAAATATCTAAGATACTTAGATATTTCTGAAGGTCGCTTCATGACTCTTCCAAAATCTCTCTCCAAACTTTACAATTTACAAGTCTTGAAGTTAGATTACTGTTATTTTCTAGAAAAGTTTCCTGATAGTTTGACACGCTTAAAATGTCTACAACATCTATCTTTGAGAGGTTGTAATTCACTGTCAAGCTTTCCCCCACATATAGGGAAGCTGACTTCCCTAAAGACTTTAAGCAAATACATTGTTGGCAAGAAAACGGGGTTCCTGTTGGAAGAATTAGGACTACTTAACCTCAAAGGAGAGTTACACGTCAAGCACTTAGAGAGAGTAAAAAGTGTAACAGATGCCAAAAAAGCCAATTTGTCAAGGAAGAACCTAAACCGAGTGTGGCTGTCATGGGAGAGAAATGAAGTCTCCCAACTACAAGAAAATGTTGAGCAGATTCTAGAAGTACTTCAACCTTCTGCGCAACAACTTTATTCTTTTGGAGTGGGAGGATATCCAGGTGCACATTTCCCACAATGGATATCTAGCCCTTCTCTCAAAGATTTAAGTTCTTTGGAACTAGTGGATTGCAAGAGTTGTTTAAACCTTCCAAAGTTTTGGGAACTGCCTTCTCTAAAGCATCTAAGAATATCCAACATGAGTCATGTTGTATACATAGTCGATGAGTCTTGCGATGGAGAAGGTTTAATGACTTTAAAATCCCTTTACTTGGAGAAGTTGCCAAACCTGATAAGGCTATTCAAGGGAAGAAGGAGGTAATATGTTCCCGCGCCTTAAAGCACTTGAAATCGCTGAATGTCCTAATTTTTTGAGCTTTCCATGGCTTCCATCTCTCAATGATTTGTATATACACGGGAAACTTAATCGAGAAATACCAAGTTCAATTCATAAACTAGGTAATCTTGAATCCCTACATTTCTCAGATAATGAAGACTTAATTTACTTTCAAGAAGGAATCCTAAGAAACCTCGCTTCTTCAGTAAAGACATTTGGTTTTCATCGGCACACCAAGCTTAAGATACTCCCAACTGAAATGATTCACCTTTATTCTCTCCAACAACTGTATATTAACTATTGCAGAAACATTAAGTCATTAACAAATGAAGTTTTGCAAAGTCTACAATCTCTCAAGGTGTTAGAAATTATGGGGTGCGATAAGTTCAACATGTCATCAGGTTTTCAATATCTAACTTGTCTTGAGACATTGGCGATTGGTAACTGTTTGGAAGTGGAAGGTTTCGACGAGGCTTTACAAGATATGACTACTTTGCAATCTTTAATATTGTCTAATCTTCCAAACCTAGAATCATTGCCTGAGTGCCTCAAAAACCTTACAGTGCTTCACAAATTAAACATTTGTGTGTCCCAAATTGGCTTGTCTTCCAACGAGCATCCAACACCTTAGTGATCTGGAAATACTAAGTATTTATGGTTGCCCCGAATTAGAGAAACGATGCCAAAAGGAAATAGGCGAGGACTGGCCAAAAGTAGCTCATGTTCAGTATATTGACATACAAAGTGGGAAATTAGGTTACTTTGGACATGGTGGTTGGTATTTTGAGAACGATGTCGATGCGGGTTTCTTATTGCACGCTTTATAGCTTGCAACATCTCAGAAGTTGTGCACATGTAGATCACTAAATTTACCAGGTACTATATTAGAAAATTTTAGACTTTTTGAGTTATTTATTTGGTTTATGCCAAACAATTTCTCTATATGGTTTATGCCAAACAATTTCTTTATAGCCTAGGTACCTTCTTGCTTGAGAAAGCTTCTTGCTGCATCAAATGCTTCTTTTTGGAGAACAAGATGGGTATATACAAGGGTAGCTTTTCTGCATAATGGTTTGTTCTCTCTTCTGTATTTGTTGCATGCATACTTATCATGTGATTATATTTCAATGGGAAATGTTAACTGGGACACTAGTTAAGGACCTTAAATGATAACCTTTTATGAAAGCTTATGTAATCAGTGCATTGGAAATTGAAAACTTTGACATTTTTAAAGAATAATTACTTAATTTAGAATGCTTAAAAAGTGTTCCGGGGCACTCGTTAACAAGAACCTATTTCAATTATCATTATAAACTTCTACAATAAACGATATATGAGAAAGACACACAATTTTAGATACGATTATATGAGCTTAGACATATGGTCAAATAATATGGTCACTTATTTTATACTATCTTCAATATGGATTTCTAATGTAATTTATACATTCTCACTGCAATTTTAATCAATACAGAACACCTGCAAAATTTGTAAAAGTGGGCTCTATTCGTGACTCAACCAAGTTAAATTTGTTTATATTCAAGATTAGAGGGAGTGTATGAGGAACAAGTAAGACAAAAATTGCAGTGGAAGATGCAACGGGGCAAGTAACTGAAGGAGGCTTATTTGACAGATGAATAAAAGATTTTGGCATTGGCTAAACTTTATGGAAGTGGGATTGTTGTTGAGATTGACATGATCATACAAAGTTCTATGGAGGATCTTATCCTATCTATATGAAAAGTGGGAAGCAAACTTGTGAAATGTTTCAGCAAATGGGAATATATAATATCTATCTCGAATAATTATGTGCTTCTAATTATTTTTGGAAGTATAGTTCATGGGATATGAATTTACATGTTGGTATTTTAGCATATTTTAATTCAATTTTATTGTAAACTAGAGTGTTGATTTATTTATTTTCTCCATTGTATATCAGTATAATCATATGGTTATTTTCCAACCCTTTATGTAGTAGTTTTTTTTTTTGGGTCTATAGACAAACAACGCCTAAAACTCATGCACAACTACAAGGCTCTCATGCACAACTACGAGATCTCAGCCTCGTTCGGATGGATTGCCAGTGTTACCAAACAACAAATGTGCATCATATGTGCATCACACACAAAAATGTTTAAAATATCTGATATTATATATAGTTAGTTTTCTATTTATTTATGCTACTATTATTTTTAATTGAATTAAATATGTAAAATTTATTTTTAAGATATTTACTTCAAAATTAATATTATTTAATATATAGGGCTTTTTGCAAAACATGTCATTTTGCTTCAAGGGACTGCACAAGCTTTTAGAAGTATGCAGTATGCACTAAACTAACAACCATAGGTATTTGGCTTCAAAGGTGGTTGCACCTACGTGTAGTTAGTATGTGCCAAATGCCATTGTATCCATATTAGTAAAAATTTATTAATAATTATATAAAGCCAAAACACATACAAGAAATAATTATGTTCATTTATCCAAATTGTAACGACCAGGGGGATAAGACTTGGTTGTTGTCGTATCCAAATTGTAATATCGAAGTGGGTTTATATCAATCAAAGAACAATTACCAACATAAAGAGGCATCGAAAATTGAAAGCACTGTGACTAAAAGTTTTTTGAATAACAAGCATGAATGTCCATAAAAAAAAACAAGCAACACTCACTTCGTTAACAAGCCCAGCTACAACCAAAAAACACAAATGTGTTGACAGGAAAGACATTTTTCATATACTGTTAAGTTGGGAATCAACTTTCTAACCATTCTAGATGTTCCAAAGAATTTATCCTTATTGTTTCTTTTGCTCGTAACCGTCTTTGAATTCTGTGCTCTTCAATGCTTTTAACTTTCTGTATCCTACATCAGTTCCAAATATCCTGATACATCCCAATTCCAAGGCATTACTAAATGTTAGTTAAGTTAAGCCATCATAAAAAATGAAGTAAATCGTCAATTTGGTCCCAATATGTGTGAGGCAGTGTCACTATAGTCGTTGAGTATATTTGAATTACAAAAGCATCCCAGAATGTGTCTTTTGTTAGTGATTTCATGGACTAAACTGTTGAAATAGAAAAAACATTCGACGGTTAAATTAACAAATGAAAGATATATTCAAGGACCAAACTCACTAAGGAAAGACACATTCAAGGATGTTTTTTGTAATTTTTATACATTTTGGGACTAAAATGACCTTTTACTCTGAAAAAAGAAACAAGTATCGTTAAAGGAAAATATGTTTGATGCTTACCGGTCCATGTAAGTGAATGTTGATGAATAGTTTCCGGACTTGGTGTACAACAAACGATGATGATAATCGTGGAAATCAGATCTGAAAAATTGAGGATACAAAGTTTAACAGTAAGTACAACAGCAGAATGAACCAACTAGCTGATATTAGGCAAAGGTGAAGGAACTTGAGACTGACCCGCCATATAAAGGAAGGAAGTTTGAGGGACTCCATGGGAAATGGTAACCGCAATGTGCCTCAACTGTTTCTAAGACTCTCACAACCATCCATAACCACAAAGTTATCAAGTGGGGCCCAGTGATGGCAGGACCAACAATGGTTGCAAACCCAAGGAAAAGTATTTCAGCAGGATGAGCATATTCCGAAGTAAGTCCAAATGGTGTCGCATACCTTCACAATACAGCAAAACCCTATAGTTGTTCATAGATGATCAATATAACAAGCCAAAATCGCAGAACACACGTAACACTCACTCATGATGTACACTGTGGATATGCTTGTATAACCATTTTGTGTGCAATATCCTGTGTCCCCAGTAGAATATGAAGTCCTCCAATATGAAATAAAACATTATTTGAGTTAGAATTATGTTCCTGCAAAACCAAATTTCATCTTGTTAAGTAATCTAAATACAAACGCATTCCAAATATTTGCAGGAAAAGAACCTAACAAGGGACTCAAAAGAAGGTGAAAGTACCAGGACGGTAGGGGAAGACTACTCTGCATGCCCATGTATCTGAAGACGGGATATGAAAAAATCATAACAGGTAGATTGACACCGAAATGATATAGCAACAGGCGAACAATACATTTATCCTGAGCTTCAGGGCTATTATTTTTCGCCTGCATGAAATGAAGCATTAGTAACACCAATAGATTTATATATAGAACTATGTATTTACATATGAAAGGGGAAAACAATTGTAATTTCCTGTCAGTATTGTGGGAATTCGTTTAATACAATAATCAAATATAGCATGCACAAGCCTCAAAAAGAGAAGGAAAAAAAATTAATTGAACACTCTCAATAAGTTATTCAAACTAAACCACTGCAGCATGTAGTGTGGATTCTGTTGCAACCACAAGTATTGCAGCCGCATCATGTGACATGAACTGGAAACTAAAAGGACCTACATTTGGAGAGATATATTGTGTGAAAGGCCAACTAAAAGGCTGACAATCAACACCAAAAGTAATTATTAGAATAACCTATCAGTATCAACACCTATGTTATGTAATACATACAGATAAGGAAGAAGTTGAAAAGGGAAATATCAAGGAACTTTCACTTGTAAAGGTCTAGATAGCACTGTTCTTAGAACAATGGAAAGCAGACAGTGTTATTGATTATGCATTTGGCGATTGTTAAAAAATCCACAACCACAATCTGCCATGGCCGATATTTGACAACATTGTGAAAGCAGGGTCAAGTGAATAATTGAAATGAATAACAATGTGTGTGCTATCGAATATGCATATTATGTCAGAGCGAACATTGTTGGAATGGTTCAGTTATGAAAGATTTACTTCCAAATACAACAAGCGACATAATTCATAACAATTGGAACATAGGGTATGTTTGCGAGTTGGATTTTGGATGGGAAGGCTTTGGAGGATTCGCTGTATATTCGATATTTTTAAAAAAATTGAAAGAACAACATGATACATGAGCATACATTATCATGTTCTTTTAATTTTTTAAAATATCAAATATATATCAAAATATAGACTTATCCCTCCAAAACCCTCATGTCCAAAACCCTCCAAAAACCAACTCCTAAACACACCCATAAGGAAGAATGAAGAATCTACAACATAAAGGTAAAGAATAAATTTTGTCAACTGCAGACCTGAATCTTGTACTTGCTCAACCAACCAGCCCTCTCGATCCATACAAAAGGAAGTCCAGATAGGAAGAAAACACTTTCATGTAGAAAGAAACTTCCCAAGCATGCCAGTTGAAAATCACTAAAATGTGTGATTAAGTACTGCGGCTCAAAAAAAGTAAAACGAAAAATAAAATCAGAGAATTTCAATAAAAGGAACAGCCATCAATTCTGTTTTTGCAAAATATAGTACAATTATGTATGCATGCAATCTCACAAGAATCTGAAAACCAAAATCACATCAAAGCACAAGAAATCATGTCCAAAACATGATAAATGAAATCACTGAAGCCCTTGCTTTGCAATTTTCGCGCACTGCTGTTGTTAAATATTTCAATAACTCTTAACCTATAAGCATCTTAAAATCCACATTAGCTCAAAACTATGTGCATATTTGGATTGACGATTAGTTTGGTGGAATCTTATTAGCATCATGATTTTGTAGAAGTTATAAAGTGTAGTTTTTGCCGAAAACCAGTGGCACATCATGGTTCTTTCTGTCAATTCAAACAACGTATTACATCGAAGATTCAACCATCATCTAATTTTCACAACATATGAATGGACCAACAAAAATTAAAAAGGAAAAATTCCATGATTTCAAAAACTTATAATAAAACACTGATCTACAAAAAAGAATCTAGTTGATATCAAAGTAAAAGCATTTCAAATAGAGCAGCAATCTAACATTGTTCACATTACCATCAAAACAAACACAATTCATAGTTCCAATCACCACAAATCCTATTTCTCATTCCTAATTCAAATTTCCATTAATATTCTCATCAAATTTACAAAAGAAATGAAGGAAAAGAAAAATTAACAATAATTAGTTAAATTAAATCTGACAATAAACCCTGAAATCTAAAACATAGAAAAAAGATAATAAATTTGTGAACCAAAAAAAGCACAGAATCAAAAAGTTGAAGGAAAAGGAAGGAGGAGAGAGAGAGAGAGAGAACCTGCCAGCCAGATTCGAAGATGGAAGCCATAGAAGAAGAGATTTGAGAATGTGTGATGGAGAAGTGAGGGATGATGAGAGAAGCGGCAGGCAGCACCATCCAAGACACAACAAGTTAAACACGACAGACAGACTGTATTAGCTCTTCTTAATCTTGCC
>Ga0228710_1000049_pt1 | contig 84681 bp, 55 predicted proteins | sample MedpolnodulmetaG_FD_177995 | JGI IMG/M metagenome (GOLD analysis project Ga0228710, IMG submission 177995) | Root nodule microbial communities from Medicago polymorpha collected in Santa Monica, California, United States - pink nodules | ecosystem: Host-associated > Plants > Roots > Nodule...
TTCTTTACCACCGCTAGAAACCATCACATCTACCCAAAACATGCAAAAGAAAGGGGAAACTATATAAATATAATTCTTGTAGTATTAATGTATGATTAAATGGACATTTTTTCCTGTAACCAAAAAAAAAATTGGATATTTCTCAACCAAATGAATCACGCATGTCCAATTTTTTTTAAAATAAAATATGACCTAATAAGTTTGATTGGAAAATTTGCCTAACTTGATTTGTTTTTCTAAAAATTAAAACAAATTTTTGGAAAATTATTTTTTTAAAATTCTCATTGGATATTAAACTTTAGTTGAAAAATAAAGGCTTAATTGCACTTTTTCCCCTTATCTTTTGCTAATTGTGCGATTTTGCACCCCCTCTTTTTTTTTTGAAATTTCATTGCATTTTATATGTATGGATTCTCATTTATATATGAATATGAACATGAATGATCGATATAACTAAAAAGATTCAAATCAAAATAAATATATAACACAAATCAGATTTACAAAACTTGGACTTTCATGAATTACATAAAAACTATGTTTCCCAAAGAATGAACCAAACACTTACAATTCGCACAAATATGCTCCATAATTCTTTAACTGAATTGACATCAGAAATATTGAATAAACAAGTGAAAATGATGTAAGATGGACCGACTATATTTAGGGGAAAAGGCGAGAAGATTATTGAACATTAAACATAGTATTAAAAACGTAAATCATACATCTATCATGTTGAAGGAATCGAATGAATTATTTTTTAGAGGAAAAAGGAATTTAAGGTAATTGATGATCACCACTAAGAAATTGAAGGTAAATGAGTTATTATCTTTGATCATACATATTATCTAATCAACTAAAATCAATGCATATAATTTTCATTCAAAATATAATTCTTGTAGTATTAATGTATGATTAAATGGACATTTTTTCTTGTATCCAAAATTTTTTTTGGACATTTCTTAACCAAATGAATCACCCATGTCCAATTTTTTTAAAACAAAATATGGCATAATAAGTTTGATTGGAAAATTTGCCTAGCTTGATCTATTTTTCTAAAAATTAAAACAATTTTTTAGAAAATTATTTTTTAAAAATTCTCGTAGGATATTAAATTATAGTTGAAAAAGAAATAATTATTTTTGTTGGGTGTGGTTTAATATGTAAAAATGATTTTTTTTTCTTTCTATTTACTTGAAATAGTGACATGAATTTTGTTATCATAGAAATACCTTCAATTAATATATGAAAATGAGTTAGGATTAAATGACATTAAAGTTGTTTTAGACAGCAAGGCCTAAAATCAAAGTAGCTTATTTAAAAGGTAAAAAAAATCAAGAAGTGTACTCACTTATTTCTAATCTATGAGTTATATCCAACATTGTCAAATATAATTACAAGTATGTGTTTAATTGTTGAATATTCTATTCTACTCTGGGAATAACCTTTTATTTTGGAAACAATAATGAGTATCTTATTCTTGGGTATTTTTAAAAAAATATGTTTGGTTAATAATTGTCAGATTCATGAGAATTATTTGTGAGAGTGGGTATAAGGAAGTTAAATAAATCATGGGTTAATGGAAGTTTTTTTTTTCCTGAGAATTTTTTATTTATGTGAGTTAATTTTTTAACTTTGTATCAAACTTAGGAATCTATATTTGTAACCTCTACATTCCTTGAAATGATTTTTTAAACCAGAAAACAAACACTTATATGATTTATTAGATGGTAACCTATTACGTTTTATTTGCTCAAAAAAAAAAACCTATTACATTTTATTTTTAAAAAAAATGAGTAAAAAGTCATTTTGGTCTGTGAGTGTGTAATTCTTTTTATTTTTAATGTTAATTAGTTGTTAGATTAATATTTACTTCTTCATTCGGGTTTGAATCAATGATCTTCAACTTCTTATCGCTTAACTCAAATAAGTTGAGCTACCAACACAATATGTTAGTGTGTGATGTTTAATTGCAAATACCTCCTTAGAGCCTCTTATGTTAGAATATTTTTGGATTAAATCAACCAACGAAAAACACATTTGGAGACTTAATCAACTATTTAAAAACAGTCATGAAGACTAAAACAGCTAATCAAATACATATAGATGTGTTTACAATTTTGATGCATACATGAACTAAAACGAATTCATCTCATACATTCATATATCAAAATAGTTGGTTAGAAAAAAGTCATTTATTCTATAACTCTAATTGAAGAAGTGTGAATTTACAATTACACACACGTACACGTCCTTGCTATCTAACTTTGGTTAGACAAGGCAAATTCAATGCTCTAATCAAATATGCTTTCTTTGGTGCTATTTTGCCATCTCTTTTCTCCATGTGATGTAAAGTAACATTCACTTGATGAGGAAATTTAGTTCATCAATCAAGTATAAAGATAAATATATGCCCATCTATCTAGCGTTGAGATGAGCTTATGCCGTAGGACCATAAACTAAAGCTAAATATAGGCAAAGGTGAGTGGACGGTGTGTATGTGAGCTTTGTCCTTTTTTGCATACATAGATAAACATGGATATTGGAATTGATTGGGTTAGGCCATCGCTTTGTTAGGTTCCAAAATTATTTTTCTCGTGCATGATAGAAGCATAGACACGAGTTCATGGAGAAAGATTGATTGATGGGAATATTATTGCTGATGGATGCGTGGGGTTGGGGGGGAAATAGAAAAGGACCCTTTTTCTCTACAAAATAATTCCATGGCAAGGAACATATGTGTACGAAAAGAAGAGGACCAACAACGTCACCAATTAAGAATCACATTTTTTTTGGGTGGAAAATTAAGAATCACACTTTATCAAAGTGATTTCTAAAATTATATGTCTCTGAATATAAGCTTCTTTTAGAAAGAATTGTGTCATTGAATATAAGTTTTGTTTTTATTTTTTAGACATTTTTTTGGGGTCATATTATTGTTATTGTTATTTATTTATTGAATAACCAATTATTAAGTGTCATGAAAAATCTTAGTTAAAGATGATCAAAAGCAAAATGACTTTTTTTTTTTAAACATCTAAAGCAACATGATATTTTTTTTAAGAAGATATCAAAGGGATATTTTTTAAAAAACAAAAGCATATTTTTAATGAGAAATGATATTTGTATAATCATCTTGTAACAATATTTAGACAACTCTATCTTATACTCACATTATATTTTTACTCTCTCTTCATATTTCTCTTTATTGTTATTGACCAGTAAAAAGAGGAAAAAAGAAGATTGTCATAAAAGTTGTCACCGAATGATTGTTCAAATATCATTGCTCATTTTAAAGTATCTATATATTGAATGAAACATTAAGTACATTGATCATCTTAATGCCATTATTTTTCGTGTTTAAATGCTCTCTTTTTTGAGAGGGTGTAGAAATTCTCTTACTCCATAATAAACGATTTATTTGACAATTTCTCGCAAATTAAGAAAAACATAAAAATGAAATGTAGTCAATAACATTTTTGCTAAATTATTTTTGTCAAGTATCGATGTATTTTTTTTGGCAAAAAGTACGGGTGTATTTACCGTTACGTAAAGTGAAATTATTGAGTTTCACAAAAAGGCCGAAGATATTGAATTGAGAGTGTATTTAAAATTAATTAGGCAATTGAAAAATATAGGTGTAATTAATATTTAATTAAATTTTAAAATAACAATTATTATGAGACATCTTATTTAACAAACACTCTCTTTGTACCGGAATATAGACTCATTTTTAAATTACAAGATTCATTTATTTCACACACACACGTAAAGAGTAGTATTTTAGATACATTCATATATGAAATTGACATATTAACTACACTACCAAATATTTTTAATAAAAGTGAGAGAAAAAAAACAAAAGTGTTTATATAGAAGGAGAGAGGGAGTGGATCAAAATACTATACAATAGAAATAATATCAACTAATGTGTATACCCGTGCACATCACGGGGAATAACATTGACTACACAACTTTCAATATATGTACTTATATCATATTTGATTCATTAATCAGTTTTTCGCTAATTGTTAATTGGGTTTTACCCCCACTGCAAACAAACAAATCAGGTTTCATGTGGACCACTTTGAAAAACAATCCCAACTAGCAATCGTGGGTCAAGTTGAGAGGAAAGTAAAGGATTGCCGTCCACATTCAAATCAGACACTATTTATTGTGTTGTTCATCAGGTTGTCATGAATTATAAGTCGTTTTGATATATGAACTTGAAAAAAGGTAATTAATTTTGTATAAAAATAATTATGATATTACTTTCATTAATGGCATAAGATAGATAAATTAATGAATTGAAAGAATAAAAAAAATAACCTTAATATTATATTCGTTTTAAATAACGACTTATAATTTTAAAACATTTTTTTTAAGCAACTTGTAATCTTATAGAAAGAGAGTACTATTGTGGAATGAATGTGTTGTAGACTTAATTTCATCTCTGATTGATTTTTATAAAATATGAGTTATTGTTAGTTATGAAATTCTGTGATTGATTCTAATAAAAATTTGTGATTTATTCTAATAAGATTTAAATCTCAATCATTGCACATTGCTACGTACAACTGAATTATATTCGTGGACTCCGACTCTAGGGATGAGAATAGGTCAGACCGGTCTACAAGGGCTTACGGTCTAGCCTACGACAGGCCAGACTTTTTTCTTAGATAGAGTAGGCCTAGGTTTTTTTTAAGCATATTTAGCTTAAAAGTCAAGGTCACAAGCCTCTCAAAAAGTCTCTTAAGCTTATTAGGCCGGCCTATTTAAGTAATATGAATAATATTATTTATTATTATATTATATTCTATACTTTGAATTAAAATATAAATTTTTAAACTTTTTCAATAATTTAAGCTTTATTAGTATACATTAATTTTTTTGAATATATAAATGTATTATTATAAACTAGAATAGAAATATGATACAATATATAGTCGAATTCCCTAAAACCTCATGTTGATTATCAAAAGGGAGTTTAATAATTGAACTATTAATTCACTAGTCCATTTAAACTTAGATCACATTGCTTATTTAAAGATGTTCATAAGATATAAGCTTTTAAACAGGCTAACAGACCGTATATGACTTTCATAAGGCCAGGCTTAGACTTTAAAAAATATGGCAGGCCAGACTTAGACCTTGTAAAGCCTAACTCGGTCTAGCTTATTCTCATCTCTGTCCCCTGCATATAACAATGCATGTCCCTGTCAACTGATTTATGCTCACGGGGACACTTCTTTATTCTATACTTAAGGTAACAAAGAAAGAAAAAAAGTAAATATTGGTTCGTATTTTCATATCTCTCGTTGCCACCGGCATAACAAGTTGAGAAATGCTAACAACATGTATACGGGACCCACATGATTTGGTGGGACCCATGTAAATTTTAACCAATCAAAGAGAGTGCGTTGAAAAATATTTGTTAAAATGTGTGTTGCTAGCATTCCTCTAACAAGTATGACGGGTCTCACTCCACATCAGACGAATGATGTGGATTTTAACCCACTTACGAGCGAGTTAAGATTTTTTTTATTTATGATCTTCTTTATTTCTTTCCTTTTAAGAGATAAAGATACAAAATTTTGAAAGAAAGTAAAAAGTAGTTAATAACAATGGAACCTACTTAACGATAGAACTCACATTTTTCTCCTTTTAAGCATCATTCTTCATTTACTGATATTGTTGGAACATTGGTGTGAAGATGGAAAGAAATTGGAAGGTTGGAAGATTAAACACCAAGTTATTAAACTTTGATCTAATGTTGTGTGAATTGAAAAAATAGAGTGTGGGGGTTCCACATAAAATAGAATATACACATTAGTAGTGTTTAAATAGTGGTATTTAATTTTAAATACCTGATAATGATGAAAATAATAATTATTATTATTTATTCATGGATCACTTTCCATAATTTTAGGTTATGTTTGTTGTGATAAGATTGAGAATTCAACTGAATTTTCTATCTTTCCTTCGTTAGTGAGTTTGTTTCTTTTTGAACTTATCCGATTAGTTTGTTACTTGAGCTGATTTGTGGGTTGCTTAATTTTTAAGTTTACTTAATCATTAAGTTTCTTCAAATTAGTTACAAACTTTCTCTATAAATAGAGAGCTCACACAGTGCATTCCACACGCCGAAATTTACAGTTGATGCTTCTTGTGTTTTTCCTCTCTTCTTCCTCCTTCGACTTGTGTTGACAAGTCCTTCTCCTTTTTCTACTCCTTTATGTCCCTTCGGAATTAAGAGTGTTCTTAAGACCTTATAGTCCCTTGTCGGTATATTGTCCCTTCGGAATCAAGAATGGTCTTAAGAGCATAGTCCCTTCGATAATTCTTTCCCTTTGGAATAAATAATATATTAAGATCATAGTCCCTTTTCGGTATAATAAGAATGATTTTAAACATATATATATATTCTTCTTCAATTCATGGAGAAGTTAGATGTTAGAATGGTCGTAGCACCATATTTGAGTGGTTGAAATACCATATTGATATTTGGAGAAGTTAAAAAACTAGAATGGTGATAACACCATATTTGAGTGGTCTCAACACCATAATAGAATGGTAACAGTACCATACTAAAGTGGTTTCAGTATCCAAAGAATGGTCTTGGTACCATATTGAAGGTGTAATTCTCGAACGGTTTTCTACGGTGCAGTAGTTAATTGAACAGTTGTAGCTGGGCTTGTTTTATCCTAGAGGCGGCGTGGTTGATTGTCTGCCTTGCACAATTTTGGACAGTGCCACGAAACGTCTTAAAGAGAGCGACCTGGTCGTGACTCAACCTAGTAACAACTTCGGTAGATAATAGAATTTTGAAATTCAATTACAACAGTTTAAAAATCCAAAAACAACAGATATAAACAGAGGGGATCTTTACTCCCAACGAGCGTATCAAATGTTTATATAATCTTTCATTGATTGAATTGTACATACATGATCGATACAATATCATAGTGTTTTTAAAAGTGATACAATATCATAGTGTTTATACTTTTTTTTTTCTTCAAATAGTCTAGTGATTAGATTTTTTAAAAGAGAATAAATAGAGTGTTCGGAGTTCGTACTCCAACTCCGACATATATTACGCAATGTTCATACTAACTGAGCTAAGCTCATGAAAACGTATTTTTAGTTATTACCGCCATGAGAATAGCTGTGAACATTCCATGTCAGAAAGAAAAAAATGTGAACCGTTCTGTGTCTGAAGTTTTGTATACTACTGCATAGTCGTCATTCAATTATTTAGTAGGAGTACTGTAATTTGTATATCATTATCTTAAAATAAATTTTAATATATTTGTCAATAAAATAAAAATACCATGTGCTCACTTCATCTGCAAACAGAAAAAAGAAAAACTTCACGGTATTAAACAAACAATTTCCTTGAATAATTAATTATAGCACACGATGTACTAATTTAAGTGTTTAAAAGTGATAACACCATCATGTGATGGATTAGTAACAAGATGTGTCTCACACAGCACACTAACACTGACTCACTGTCACCATGGGCCAAGCGTGACAGATATTTTTTGAGCACCAACTATAATTGAGAATGGCAAGTATTGCGCGCTACTACTTGATTCATGTCTTCTCCATCCCATTCACGTGGTAGTTGAGAAACCCCAACTACCATTCAAGTTCTACCTTAATTTCTTTAATGAATGAATAAAAATGAGTAAACCACTGCATGTCCCTATTTTTTTTTTTTTAAGTTATTCTTAAATTAATCCCTGAATTTATTAATATTTTAAATTAATCATGTCTTTGTTAAAAGTTTTTTAATTGGGTTTCCAACTTTTATGTTTTTGTCACAAGATGAGAGACTTAATTGAAAAATTTTTGACAAAAATATAGACTAATTTGAAATATTAATAAAGTTAGAGATTAAGTTGAGAGTGACTTAAAAAAATATGGACCAATTTATAGTTTACTTCAATAAAAATATACTAAATTTATTTGGTGAAGAGTTCTCCTAAGCAAAAACCAACCATTACTTTTTTTCTTTCTGATTCAAGCAAATCAACAAGTTGATTGCGTGTTAATGCAATAAATAAATTAAACAAACTAACACCCACCAATGTGTCGCTTTGTAGCTACAAGTGGTAGTAATAGATCGGATAAATCATCCCTGTGAGCATAGTTCAGTTGGCAGGGACATGTTATATGTAGAGGCTGAGGTTCGAAGCCCAGACATTTAACTTATTCACCTTCAAAAAGGTGAATTCCTACTACTAGACTACTTGACAAAAAAAAACCCAGTTAGATTAATCAGTGTCTACAATAGTTTAAATTAGGCAAAGTCAGGTAAGATTTTTTTTGAAAAAATAGATAAATTAAAACTTTTTTAAAAGTTTGTTTCCATATAAAAATATGATTAGGTTAACAAGTGTCATTACCTTTTTTAAAGAAGTGTCGTTACGCTAAAGATACTTGTTAATGATCCAAAAAAAATAAAAAAATAATATGTTTGATGTGCAATATTTTTCTTAAAGTTTTAATGAGTTGAATTTATAAATTCTAAAATGATTTTTTTTTTAGTTTCTCATTCTTAGAGCACCTATTAGCATTTTTCATAAATATGGCTCAACAAAAATTTCATTTTAGTCTATCAAACTTTTTTTATTTAAGTAAATTAGTTAACATTTTGTGATATGAGTCGTATCATAATGGATAGACATAGACATTCATATACATTTATTGGATATATTATAAGAGTTTGTCTAACATGTTCCAATACAAATTAACTTTTTTAAAATTTATTAACACGTACAAATTTGTGTATAGTAAAAAAACCCATACTATAATATCATCTTAGAGTTTGTGTTTAGTCTAATTCAACCCAAACTTCAAACTAATAATATGATATATATCCACCACTTATAAATACATGTCTAAATCATCTCATATACAACTTTTAACAATAACTTCATTATACAATGTCAATATGCCCCTAGCGATTAGTTTTAAAGTCTATTCTACTCATTTTATGAATAAGAAAAGTCTAATACACTCATTCAATACCATGATGTCGGTTGAATATCCGCACCAGTCTAGAACCTTAAAGACAAGTTAAGTCAATTAGAAAATGCCTAAGTTACACTCTCATTCCAAGCCACACAAACACGTCTGTGAGACTGTACGCCAAAAAAATATGGAATTTTCCTTGATGAGTTCTAGATCTTTTCTTTCATATGATTTCTGCAATTCTTTGTAAACTAGTAGATGAATATTCCATGGTGACATAATTGTAAACAATATTATAAAAAAACTTGACGAAACTAGCTTATCCAACTGCAATTGGTTGAACGGGAACTATGTGTGTCTCATTGGTTCTATCTTCTGCTACGTGTTTAAAACACTGCATAAAACCATACACATCCACTATTAAGGCTTCTAGCTTAAAAATCTCACCCAGTTGACGTTTTTTACTTGATCCATCAAAGTGTTTACATGTAGATCAGCTATGTTAAACAGTCACCATCTTTAACTTGTTCGCAGCCACTCATGCTGAGCATCCTCCTATCTACAAAAGATTAACTCTCATTCTCATTAAAAGAGAATATCTCTTCATCTTCATTATAGATATACAAGATGACCTGTATTTTAAGTGATCATGGTACTAATAATGTGTCAAAATAATGTTATGAAATAAGTTAAAATTGACCTTTCAACAATATATGAAACCTCCAGTCAAGAAAAGAAAAACTATAAAACATTTGACCGACAAAACATATAAGTTCTGAGAAGAACAAAACGCACAATGATTTTTCCAGACTCTTCCATTCATCAAGTTTAAAATATTTATTTAAAAAAATCAAAATAAGTTTAAGAAGAGTGATAACAACACTCTCTTGTTATTATGAGAAAAAAATGTAATAATATTTTTTTAGTTATGTCACTTGGTGGTTAGAATGAGGGGCACTTCTTAGGCCCGACGAGCCTGGGCAGTTGTCCGGGTTGCAACTCAAATTTTTTACAATTTTTTATGTAAATTTCTCTGAATTTCTTATATAAACCTATATAAATTGGGCAATTTCTTTATACTTTTTTTATTATTTGCTTGCAATTTCTTATGAAAATCCCTATAAATGTGTTGTAAATTTTTTTTGCCCAAAATTTATAATAATTCTGGCTCCACCACTGGTTAGAATTCAACTTTTAAGGTGAATAAACGTGATGTTTGATGTTCAAACTTCGACCTTACGTATTACAATATATTACCAACTGAATTATGTTCCTAAAGACATAAATAATAAACATTTAAATTTAAAACAACAATTATCAACTTATGTTTTTTTTTTAAGTTGAATAAACGAGGTGTTCAAAATTTTAATTTTTTACATTATAATGTATTCTCCTTAGCCTGAGATTTAATTAATAAAGAAGAAGAAAAAACGTGACATGCGTGGACAGCACGAGTACTTCGTAAAATAGGGATAGCTCGTATTCATCGACTAACTACGATCTCGTGCGAATGCATGCACTACACGAGTACTTCCTCTGTAAATTATAAAAACTCTGAATCCGTTAAATAGCCAATTTGCTCTCATTCCATCATGGCTTGTTAGAGACTCGGGATAATTAAATATGTCCATTGAAAACTTGAAAATAAATTAAACTTACAAAGATAGACATTAGTATTAAAATTATCAACTTCTTCAAAAAAAAAGTATTGAAATTATCAAAGTTATTAAGCACAGAATTTAAAATAAAAAAAAGCGTAAATAAAATGTCACATTATTTATCCAAAAACATTTAGATAAGATGACTCAACTCTCTTCTAACTTAACCAAAATTCTGATTCAAATGAAAAATTGGGCACGCAGCCGCGTTAAAACATTTAAGGAGAGTTTGCCGTCTATTTGAGTCGCACAAAGCTTGAAGGATTAATTTCTGCAGTTGTGCGCGCAGAGGATACCCGGTTTAGAAAAAAAATGTCACATTATTTCCGATTAAAGAAAGCACCACATTCTTTAAAAAAAAAACATCTTTTTTTCAGTGGTTAAATATGATTTTAGTCTTTATAAATATTTGAACTTTTTGTTTTAGTCTTTGTAAAATTTTTCTTTTACTTTTAATCTTTCAAAAATTTTAAATCACCGCTTTTGATCCATACTTTTAAATCAACTCATGTGTACCTATCAAATTTTTTAATGAGACCCTTTCAAGAAAAATGAATGAGATTTTGCAAAAAAATTATAATATTATATATATATATATATATATATATATATAAAATAGAATTTTTATGTTTTTGGCGTTTAAAAATTCATATATAATTCATGTTACGTAAAAAAAATTATATAGAATCTTATAATATTCTAAACATGACTACAAATAGAAAAATCAAAATTTTAAAGAATGCACATAAATTAACTTAAAGTAGGATACCAAAAGTGGTGATTAATGTCTTTTGAAAGATTAAAAATTGAAATATTTATAATGACATAATATATTTAACCATTCCTGAAATTGTACTAAAGAACAAATGAAGGAGCAGCAGCCACATCTTGAATAAATTCTTATTGAAGCAGAAGCTACCCCGACGTGCTTCAAGTGTGATGTGAGTTTAGAAACAAAAGCAATTTAAAAAATAGATAGCCAAACATTGTGGAACTGAGTTTGACATGCTAAACTCGCATTTCATGTTTTGAAACGCCAAACCGTATAAGCTAGGGGTATTTGCGGTATGATTTAATTCGATTTTGAGGTTAAAAGTTATCTGACTGCAAGATAAAAAAAACATGGTTTGATTCGGTTGACTTTTAAAATAAAATCCGAATCAAACCAAACCAAAGCAATGTAGTTTGGGTTGGATCGATTTGTTCAGTTTTTATCGATACAATATATTTTTTTGTTTTCAACATTAAAACAAGACAATAAACTAAAACATAACATATTTTCAGCGATGTTTCCAACAATATTTTGAATTTCATCGAACATTAACATTTCATTTTCATTTAACCATATTCTCAACAACATAAATCAAATTAAAAACGTGAGCAAAAAACAATCTTATTATGTAAGAAATGCAAATACTAAGATTTTATCATTCTCTAAAAGTTCAAGTAAGATAAAAAGTAAAGGAGAAACTTAACAAGAGAAAAAATATGTCATTTTATAAAAGTTTTTATTGAGTTTAGTTTCTATGAATATTGGTCTAGACAACATATGTTTAATTAGTGTTTTTCTTATGTTGCGGTTTGATTTGGTTTGGTTTGGTTGGTAAAATAAAAACCGCAAACCGAACCAAACCATGCGGTTGAGTAAGAAAACATAATGAATCATCCGAACCAAATACAATTTTTTGCGGTTTCAGTTTGGGTTGGTACATTTGCTGTTTTTCTATTGGATTGGTTCGGTTTTGAACATCCTTAGTATGAGCACCAAGCATATGTTTATTTCTCGGTTCAAATCCATCTAAACACGTGATGTAGTAAATCCGCAAGTGCACGATTCACCGAAGTAGTAAAAAGAATATCGTTCCGACAGGGAGTTGTTTAATTCAATTAACTTTTATGAATGATTAGAAGAAGAAAGTTTAGTTAAAAAGTTGGGATTTTAACGATTTAAAAAGAATAATAAAAAGCGTCTTGGGATTATTGGTTCATCATAGTGACAAACCCTTCCCAAACCAAAACCCTAAACCTAGAACTTTATGTTGGACCTATTTTCTAAAGACAAGTTTCTCTTTAACCTATCACATCTCCTTTTGGTCTTAGTGAATGTGTTTCTTTAACAACCACGCCTATTTTCATGGTTGATTGCTATTGAAATCTTTGAAGCTCGAAGCTTTATTGTCTCAAGGTTTGCTAGACTATTTTCATGTTTTGCATTGTCTAAATTCACTTGTTCCAATATTAAAACTTCATCTTTTGATCCATCGCTTAATATTTGTGATGAATCAATAACAATTATTAAACTTCATCTTTCGATCCATCGATTAATATTTGTTATTGATTATAAGAATGGTGAAATATATTAGAAAATAGATTTACATAAAATTAGGGTTTGAGGCTTGGTTTGATTAGGATCAGATCATTAGACTCATCCAACAATCCCAAGACAAGAAGAGTCTGCTTACTCATGTTCATTGTTGACATAGAAGAGAAGAAGAAGAAGAATAACATAAAATAAAATAAAATAAAATAAAGAAGGACTTTTATTAAAAGAAAACAATTGTCACTATTGAATTCCAAGAATAAAAGATGATTGTCCAAGCTAGATGGCTGCTCTATTTATAGTTTAACATTGACTTGAGCCCTAAGAAATAAATCACTCAAGTGTTGCCCAAGAAACCATGGACTCTAGGTCAGAAATACTAAAATAGGCAGCTTGCCGAAGAAGCAAAATGACAATAAGGGGCGCATCAGGCTTCATATTTTGGTGAAGGATCTTCAAAAATTTTGCACAATATATTTTTGTATAAATCTTCATATTTTTGGCACAAATAAGCTCCAAATCACCTTTCTTTTGCTCCAAGACGCAGTCTTAGAAATATTTGTTCCTGAAATAAAATAACTTGCAATTGAAGTAAAATGACTCTAAAAAGGAAATAAAAACATATAAAATCTAAATAAAATAAACTCAAATATTATATAAAAAAACAGTAATTATTGACTCATCAACACACAACAAGTTGAAACTATAAATTTCAGCTTCATGCAAAATGCATCTTTAGGGCGCGAGCCTGCTATTAAAACGTGGATCCAAACACTCGCTATTTTTTTGTTTTGTTGTGAATTTACCTTGAGCCTAAGGGTTTTCTTTTAGGACAAAACTTAAATACATTTCTTTAGGTGCTTTTTGTATGATTCTTAACTAAAAATACAATTTTTTTTGGATAAAACAAACTTTGAGAAAATTATGGATTTAAAGAAATCACGGTGAATGTAGTATGGCACGATCTAGTCACATTAAATTTTTGATATATAAATAGTTTATTTTATCCTAAAATTATAATCCACGTCCTTGAATATATCTTGAGAAATTTCTGTGTCCATTTTCATAATATCTCCTTTGAAATTTCAACATCGTTTGAAAATAAAAACTGTAAATAAAAACCCTATCTAATTTTCCTATATTTATTTATTAATTTTTTTTTCAAACATAGTTTTAATTAAAACTACTACAAATTTTTAGATATATTTCCACACAAAAAACGAAGATGTTAACTATTCTATCAACTTTCTCTCAAAAAAAAAACTATTCTATCAACTTTTTCTTTTCAATATAAAAAAATGTGTTATTTGAACAACAATTTACACGACTACTTATAAGATAACTATAAATTTATAAAATAAAATAAAAAATGGACATTGACACGAAAACTAAAGCAATGGTGAAAGAAAATAAAAACACAATGTGAATATGAAAGAAAAAATTGTCACAAATTAGTTATACAAATATCATTTCTCTAAAAAAAACTACCTTACCAACTCTTATGAATTTTTTTTCAACTTTTCTCAAATTTTAATCTCCACCATTATAGCTTATCAACCACTTTTCTTTATAATTTAACTCTCACTTTCTCTATCATGTCTTATGGTTGAAATTTCACATGAAAAAACTTGAAAATTTCAACAAAGAGAATTTAAATTCAAGTCCTTCATCGGTGAACCATATAAAATACACCATTAGATTAAATCAATGTTTCAGATTTAATGAAAATAAAAAGGGGAACATATACACATTTTTACACACAATATTCTCCCTCTCTTCTCCATTTGCGTTACTTCTCCAACAACAATGGTGGTATTTCGCAAGTTTTAGATTTCTGGCTACAGTTCAATTGATTCAAATTTAACGGCAAACCTTTAGTTTCAATGTAGCCATGGCAAAACAAAAGGGAAGAACAAACCATTAAATTCTCATTACTTCCAAACTTGTTGCTAAATTAAAATTAAAAAAAAAAAACCTAAAATATGAGGAGAAGAAAAGGAGCAGTAATCAGAAAGTAAAAGAGTGTAACTATGAATCGTTGGAGAAGATGTTTCGGGCACGGAGGATGAAGTGGTTACACATATGAGAGAGAGAGAATAGGGATAGTATTGTATGTGACAAAACATAGATGTTCTAAAAAAAATATCAAATCTGGAACATCAATTTAATCTAATGATATATTTTATATGGTTCACCGGTGAGTGACTTAATTGAACCCTCACTCTAGAATCCACCTGTAAACTTGTATTAAAGACCGGGAGTAACAGATAGTTAAGATGTTATGGGTTTGAAAATAAATCCATTTTACCACCTCCGATCACGATTATAGTAAAAGTCTGCATTTTAGATTCATTCAATTAATAATGTACACCCTCTGGTCACTATTATAAGCAAAAATCTATATTTAAGATTCATTCAATTAATGATATATGTCGTTTTTATTATAGACTACATGCATCATTTATTGAATGAATCTAAAATATAGGTTTTTGCTTATAATAGTGACTGGAGGGTGTATATGACTATTATTATAGATCACATACATCATTTAATAAATAAATCTAAAATTGTGATATTTGTTTAAAGGGCCGGACCTTGAGGAGTGTGAAGCGTCACCGAACCGAGCTTCTAAAAGCTATGGGCCTAAAAAAAAATTATAATACCCACCCCCACTTAAATTTAAAAATGATGTTACTTTTTTTCTTCAGTACACGTATGAGTTTTTTCTAGACTCTAGTTCCACTTTCTGGACATAAATTTGATGCTATTAAACCACCATCAATTTGAATAATCACTTAATCAGTCAATTTGAAAAACTATTTCATTGAAAGAATCACAACAATTATTTCTTTTTCGCATAAGTCATTCGTTTTCCCCTTTCCTACGACATAGGAGTGACATTCCAAACGATATCGTTAAGTAAATTTCACCTCTCTTTCACTTAATTTTATTTTGTTTTGTTTCGTGTTTAAAAGTTTTTCTGATTCTGATTTTTTAATGAAGTTTAACTAAACAAAAAGAATTGTATTTTGATTTTACCGGGACCTATTTTAAAAATAAAATCGAGTCTCGTATTTCATAGGAACAGCACTGCATTGTTTATAAGAGTGACCAGAAGAAGTATTTATTTAAAGATACATAATTAAAACGGATCACTTTAAATTGTTTTTAAGGAAAGGAAAAGGGAGATAAGTGTATCTGTCTCTCCATTGATTGAGGCAACGATAGTGGGCAACATTATTATCACAAAGGTTTTTAATGCAACATTATTGACGTTCACAACACTCCACTTATATCCATCCATTCCTTTTTCCTTTCCTTGCTTGTTGCTCATTCCAATCAACTAGAATTTGGAATTGGTAATGCGATTTTCAAGTCTAATCAAATCTTATTCCATTCAATATCATCCAACCAAATTAAAACACTAAAAATAAAAACAATCCACTAAATTTGATTCCTAAAACGCCCTCATACTAACCCTCTTTATTTGATTTTTCCTTTCAAACCAACCAAAGAAAAAACACGAGCTGAATAAAAGCATCAAAGTCGTGATTGACTAGGCATGTGGGACCCTAGCCAACTGACCCGGACTCCAACTTAAAATTCAACTCAATTGAATAATTAAAAAAGGAAAAAGCAGCCACTGATTCCTTTTTCCTTCCTTTTTTAAAAGAAGCAAACAACCATTTTAATCTCTAGATTTAGGCCAAACCTGTAACTTTTTGTCATATTCATCCCTAAGAACAATGATATTTAAACAGTCATTTGGTGAGAACTTTTGTGACAACCTACCTTTTCTCTCTTCTTATTAATCAAAAAGAATAGAGAGAAAAAAGAATAGAGAGATTAAAGACATAATGTGAGTATGAGAGAGAATGTTGTACAAAAGTTGTCATAAAAATGGATGTACAAATATCATTTCTCCATCCCTAAATATAGGTGAAACTGCAAATATATTCTTATATAAATGTTTTTTCTTATCTAATATTTCCGTCTTTCAATCCACTTTTAAATAATCAATTTAGTCCTAAGGGATATTTTTTATGATTTTAATAGTCACCTTAGTTTCTGAATGAGCAATTAGTAGTCGGTTACAATAGCCTTTAATGTATCAAAATTTTAAAATAGTTTCTGATTGTGCATTTTGTTAGTCAAAGTAGTCTCTAATGCTAAAATATTTTCTTAAAACCCATAATAACTATTTTCACATATGAACTAAAATGATAATAAGTAAATATGTATAAGGACTTATATGACTATAAGTAAGTGTATTGAAGCACTCATAAGACAATATTAATGAAATATTTAAATATTAAGGACTATTTTGACTAACGAAGAACATAATCAGAGACTATTTTAAAATTTCAATATATTGAAGGATTACTGTAACTACTCGTTACATATTCAGAGACCAAAATAACTATTAACTCATTTTTATTGATTGATTTAATATATAAAATTATTAACAAAAAATATAATTAAACCGCGTTTGCAATTTTGGATACATTAAAGGAGTATAATGACATCATCTCATATATATATATAACCAAAAGGATTGTTTGTTTGCCCTTAGATTTATGAGATGCGTTGTCTTTGTACATATGTAAATGTCTCTAATATTATTGATGATCAAAATAATTAATGAGATATTTTTTAAAATATCAAAATGATCAATATAATTGTTAACGAATGTGTTTGAGATATTTTTTAAAAATCCTAAGTTAATAAATTATTTTTTAAAAATCAAATATTTCAATGCATTAACACGCAAATTTCATAAGACTTACCATTTAAGGTATTTAAAAATTCTTCTAGAACATTTGTTACATTCACAAACTATTCCTTTCAATAGTAAATATAAGATATATTTGATTAAATATACAACAATACTTCTTTCGATCTTTATTATAATAAACATAGATCATAAAGTCAAAAACATATATAATAATGCATTGAAATTGTATAATTAATTTATAAGAAGTTAGAAACAATTTATTTTTATAGTAATAATTTTCTTTTTTAGTATGTTTAGCCCGTACCTCGGAGACACCAGTTAACATGACCCTACATTTTTTATAAAGGGATTATGTACATCAATTATTCAATAAATCAAAAAATTAAATATTTCTTATAATTTAATATATTAACTTTTGTTGATTTCATTATCTCTTATTTTTGTAATAAAACAATGTTAAGGAAACTCTTTTTTCTACTCGCTATATATTAACACAGAAATTGTATAAAAAGTGTTAAAAGAAAAAGTATTTTTAATTCTTATATGTTGAGTAGTATACTAATTACAACTTGTCTTACACGTTGAATGACTAAATTGGTAGTTTAAAAACAAAAATAGAAAAAGGTGAAAACAAGAAGAATAGGGAAACAGGAAAACAAAAAGGCAAAACTTCAATGGTGTGTGGTGATGGGTTAAGAAGAATTGGGTCCCACACGCCTGCGTGGTCAGCATCATTACACTCTCTTCCTTCTTTCTCTCACCATTGTCCCCCCTTATATATAAACCACCACGAGTTTCTCTTCATACCCACCACCGTGTCAACTCTTATTCAAACTCACACAACAAAACGCTACCGTTTCACACTCCTTCTATTCTATTTCTTTTATTATTTTATTTCCATTTCAAATAAAAATGGCTGATGATAACATTACTATTACTAGTGTCAATAACAAGAAACGGTTACGTGATGAATCGTCCGAGTCAGAAGTTGAATCGTCTGAGGCAAAACGAATCAGAGACGATTTACTCGATTTCTTGAACGATTCCGATCCAACACCTTCAACACAAGATCTTGATTCCGTTATGAAGAGTTTACAGGATGAGATTTCTGCCTCGTCTTCTCTCCGTGTGACATCGGATTCCGGCGAGTCTCAGATCGGGTATCTTCTTGAAGCTTCCGATGACGAACTCGGTCTTCCACCGCCTGGATATGAATATCCGACGGTGAAGGAAGATAAGAAAGATGAAACTGAGTTGAGCCAAGTTTTGTCTGACTCGTCTGGAATCGGTGAGTTATGGGAGTTTGAGAATCAGATACCGAGTTATGATGAATCGTTTGATTTAGGAACTGGATTTGGAAGTTATGGTTATGAGAATAGTAACACTTCTGATTATGTTGCGTTTGATGGGATTTTTAATCATTCGGATTTGTATTATGATTCCAATGAATTTTCTGATCCGTGGCGGCATGGAACTTTGCCGGCACAGTAAAATTTATTATGAAGAAAGAAAGAAAAAAAATTATCAGAAAAGGGGAAAAAGAATTTTCCTAAATTAATTTGTCTAATGAAATTTTTTCTTAGGCATGTAAATCATTTTTTTTTCCTCCTCTATTACCTTTTTGTTCCCCTTTTTTTTTCTAGAGATAAATAAGGGGATTATAGGATATAAATTATAAAATGATGAAGATGTGAATCATGGAACATGCGTTCAGACATGGTGATGAAAACGTTTATTTATTTAGTTCTTTTATTCTGGGTTCCTAAATTTAATATACTACTTTATTTAAAATTAGAAGTTGATGAGAAGTTAAAAACAAATAAAAAAAGGTTAAGAACAGAAAGATAAATTAAGAGGAAAAATGTATAAATTTTGTAAAAAAAAATAATAATAATGTACACAGGAAAATACTTGAATGGTTATAAGATTTCGACCCACGATGTATATATTTTTTAGGGGAATGTTATCGGAAACTCTTGCTCTTTAAGCACTTTAAATGGTTCCATCAAAAAAATAACACTTTAAATGATAAGTTTTTTATGAAAAGTTGTTATTCAATGCATTAAAAATTGTAATAATTGACATTTTAAAAGGATAATTGCTAAATTTGAGATTCTTAAAGAGTGTCCGGAACACTCATTAACAAGACCTTATTTATTGAATTCCCAACAAACGAGGTTATTTATAAATTAGCTAACGCAGCCTTATTGACAACTAATCTCCTATTTAAAATATCAGATTGTATTGAATACACTTTAGTTGATGAAATGTTATAAGTTTGTCTCTCTAAAAAAAATTGAAGCATTCCCTCTTTCTATTTTTGGGAGTGTGTTTAAATTTTGAGTTTCTTTGTAGGATTTGAAATATAATTGAGAATAAACAATTGATTTGATCACTAAATTATCATGATTTTGTCGATTCAGTCCTTAAATTATTTAGATCTTTAAACAAAGACATATATTAATATAATCTTTACATTATCGTAATAAACAACCAATTTTACAGTGGCGGCGACGACGAAAATTCTTATCATTCAGATCTAGGTTCACCAAAAATTTCAATAATAAGTGGTGGAGCCAGAGAAACGACCACTGAAACAATGTCGATAACCGACGAATGGAAGAGAAAAATCGGTGAATAATGTTTCTGTTTCTTAAACTCAAATGCAAAGATTTAGATAATTTCCCAAACTTGATGAAATTAATCCATTTGTTTCGTTTCTGATAACATTGCTTGGCAATGAAATTGGTTGTTTCAATTGAAGTGGGTATTAAACAGTGAGTTGTCGAATTATAAAATGGCTAACATGAAGGATGAACTGAGAAATCGAAAAAAATAAGTGACTTGGAAACAATGAGTTTGTTGTTGTTGCTGTTGAAGGGTGAGTGGGGATGGAGGACATAGAAGGGTGTGCGAGATAGTGTAAAAAAAATCTGATTGTGAGAGTCTATGATAAAATTATGCTCTTCAATTGGTCTAACGGTCACAAAAATATTTTTCCATGGTGGAAAATTCTTTTCCTCGCCCACCCTAAATGTCACCTGGTATTTAACCATTAGATCAAGGTGGCATGTAGTATGGGAAAGGGAAGTTGTTTTCCACTACGGAAAAACTATTTTTGACCATTAGATAAAGTAGAGAACATACTTTTATTATAGATACTCAACACCAAGATTTTTTTCCACATTGACCCACCATTTGCAGCTGTCCCAACTCTCTTTACTTTCTCTCATTCCCGTGTCTGTTGTTCTTTCTCAAAGAGTTAAGATTCTCAAAGGCTTCATGAGTGGTTTTTTTTATCACAAAATCCCAAAACGAATCTAAAAAATAAATAGAAAATAACATTGGATTGGATTTGGTTGTGGTTTTTTAGTTTAGGGGAACTGCCTTCAGGAATTAGAAAGAAGCAACAAGCTCAATGGAATTTTTGTATGAATGGTTTTTTTATTGTGTACGAGGTAGCAGATTGGATGCAAACTCAAACCCCATTGACAAAACTTGTATCTTTTCCTCAATTCTAAATGAACTTTTTTCTATGATTTTATGTTTTAATCTATTTATGTTTAATTATTTGTCATTTGTAGAAAGAATCATATGCCCAAGTCAATTTTGTCCCTAGAGTAAAGGGGATCTACTACCTCATACATGGTTCTTCATTTCAATTGTGAAATTTTGCCATTGAAATTGAACTGACTGTAACAAGAGAGTGGTTTTGGAAAATCAATTTTTCTGTGCTAATAAGGTTTGAAGGAGAGGAAGAAAGAGACTTGGAGCAGCAGTCGCATGTGGTTGTTAAGTGGCGAGTGTCGAAAAAAAATCTGGTGTTGAGTGTCCATGATAATAGTATGTTCTCTACTTTATCTAATGGTCAAAATTAACTTTCCATTATGGGAAACAACTTTCCTTTCCCATACTAAACCCCACCATCAATAGAACAATTTTATCATACTCTCCACACTAGATTTTTGTACACACTTTACCACCATTCAAAATTTTAAAAAAGTTCAGATTTTTTTTTCAAAAATTCTAAAAAACTTTTTTCAAAACAAAACTTTTTATTTTTTTTAGTATAAAAACAAAATATTAGATAATATTTTTTGAAAATAAAAAACTTATTTTCCAGAATTTTATTTTCTTAGAAAAAATAAAAAACTTTAATTTCAAAATAGTTATTTTTTTATTTTTTTAGGATTTTTATTTTATTTTTCAGAATATCTTATTTTATTACGAAATTAAAAATATATATTCTTTTTAGAAAAATAAAAACTTATCTTAGTTTTCAGAATTTTATTTTTTTAGAAAATAAAATTAGTTTTCAATTATTTAATTTTTTTTCTAACATTCAATAAATGAATTACATTTCTTTTTTTTAAAAAAACTTATCTGAATATTTTTTTCTAATTTTTTTAATTTCTGAAAATTAATTTTCAGAATTTTTAAAATTGTTGGAAGATAGTGTGAAGAAAAATCTAGTGTTGAGAGAGCATGTTAAGAATATGTTATTCACTTAATCTAATCGTTGAATACAACTTTTCCATGGTGGAAAAGGATTGACCTTTCCCATGTGAAATTCCAACTAAATAGTTTGATGAAATAATAATTTAGAGACATTTTAGACGAATTGCAAGTCAAATTTAAACTTAGACGAAACTCAAACAAGTTGTTCATTCGACACTAAAAAGTTAGGATTGATTCTTTATTTCTGGCAGAAAAAGGCTTTTGGCATAAGCCTCCTTTACTTCTGAAAATATTTTTGAGTTATCTTTAAAAATAAGTTTCATGTTGTAATACAACCTCCAGATTGTTAAACAAGTTTTTTTTTTAAGAGAATCCTTAAAAATTACAAAAGCTTCTTTTAGAGAATCTTTAAAAAAGTTCATTTAAATTGCTAAGAAATTAAAGATTCATGTTGTAAAGTGTTTGTGATGGAGAAGAAGTGGAAAACAAGTGACAAATAGTGTTTTTTCAGAACCAATCGAAAGATTGTTTTCTTAGCTTTAGTTTTTTTTTTTTGCCTTTCGCACCGGTTTTCGACTCATCAAAGGTGGACGACTAATCCGGCTCGTGCGTAGAGGCATGTGCACTGACCAAGCGTTGTTCCCCCTTAGGGAAGCTTTAGTTGAGGCCAAGTCATCATTCATAGATATTACTGTTTATGGAGTTAGATAATCAATGTTTTTGGAGACTATCCATCTAACCTAACTAACCTAACTTTATTCAGAATTCCAAACATAAATAGAGTAAGTTTGTGGAAACTATCCATCTAACCTAACTTTATAATGTAACTCTAATGACAAAAATAGAGCGGGTCTGCCACATGAGATAACAATAAAGGTAGGTTCTTCCATAGTTAGCGGTTATTAATTTTGGTTGAAGAATTTATGGATCACATAAAGCATATTTTTTTTCACATAATATATATGCAGGGCTTAAAATAAGATCTTCCTCTTCAATTAAATTATATTCGTATGTAGGAATTAAAAGATCATATTTCTCATAACTTGTTTAAAGTGTCAAACCTCTAACTATGTTAACTAAGAGTAAGACCAGTCCACTATTTTTTTTACAAGTGGATCAACCAATTGTTGGTAGCTTATATTATTTATATGAAAGACAATTCACATGTTTGAGTTCAAAAAAATTAAAAGTGTTTTTTTATTTATTGAAAAGGTGTTATATATTTACTCAAAATTATAAGTTTTGTGTAATTATGCACCCACATTTTTAGTTGTTTAATAAGAGAAAATAAACAAACAATATCAACAAAAGTAAACAAAATAAATATTATTTAACCTTAAATTATTTTGTTTTTTTAATAAAACCCTAAATTATTTTGTTGATTCCAATAATATGTAAAATTGTGGGTCATGGACTCATGTCAGTTAGGTATGAGTACATACATGTAACATGCTATAAACGTGAAAGGATTGTGTTTGTCTGTTTGGTCTCTCGATCGTACTTTTAAATTTATATCAATTATTACAAAAAAAATAAAAATGAATGCTATAAAATAATTGATTTGAGTCTTTATTTTAGTAAAATATTGTTTTGATTCAAAAATTATATTAGTAAAATTATTTTAGATAGCAAAATAAAACATTTTTTTGGAAATATGTTTAATTCAAATAAAAAATATGATTAAATATGACTATTCCCCTAGTATTTTAAATTCACTATGTTTCTTTTCAAGTAGGGTGACAAACGGGTCTAGTCCACCTGATGCTCCTGTAATTAGGTTTCAATATTTTTTAAGTCCTTAGTTTCAATGTAAATGTATTTGTGATAATTACTGTAAAAATTATAATTTAGTAATTATAATTGACTTTTTTTAATATGTGTAAAGTAAAATAATTTTATTTATAAATAACGCTGAAGGGACTTTTTTTAAGTAGAAGTAAATTATCAATTTACTTCCTATTTTTGGAGGACATACGCGTGCGACTTAGGTAATACAGAAAGATATTAGACATCGGGTGTCCATGTTAAAAGGTGCAAAAGAGTTATAACTAGCCATTTAAAAAAAAAATTATAACAAACTAACAAAGTCGTTAACAACAATACAATCTTATCCAACTAAATGAGATATGATACGATCAAATAGTGCAAAAGAAGTATCTAACTCTAAATGCTCAAACATTAGAGTATAATATCTTTTCAACCATATGGGCAAATCCCATTTGTAAAACAAATGCATATCATAGAATTAAATTTCAGCGGTATTATTTCTAGTTCCCAATTGTTTATTAATGTACCTCCTTGTATTAACAACTTATTTTTATTCTTCAAATGTCTTGAAAAAACTAGGAAACCTTCGTCTCTTCCGCTCAGTATTACATATAGAAGCCAACAAAATCGAAATGATTAACACACATGAATATATATAATTTAAGAGTCAGAATCTGTTGACACCATGATAATATGCGTTGATTTAGTTTGATCTAAAGGCTAATATTATGTCCAACAATAAACTTCAAAGAGAATATGTGACACAAACTAGCGTAACTTATTTGCTACTTTCTTTTTAGGCTTAATTACACTTTTGGTCCTCGCATTTTGACCAGCTCACGAAAATGATCCTGCCTCTTTCAAATCGAACAAAACCGTCATAAACTATCATGTTTTTTGCAGTTTTAGTCCTACCTCCTATTTTCAACTCCAGAAACGCAGAGAAATGACAGTTTTAGACCTACCCCCTATGCTCAACCATGAAATAAACAAGGAATAAAGCATGTGGGTACAAGAAATCTACTCTATTCAGCACACTAACCAAAAAAACCCTAATTTGAAACATATCTTAGAAATTAGGTTTTTTTTTTAATAAAGTGGATTCCTTGTACTCACATGCTTTATTCCTTGTCTATTTCATGGTTGAGCATAGGGGGTAGGTCTAAAACTGCTAGTTCTTTGCGTTTATGGAGTTGAAAATATGAGGTAGGACTAAAACTGCAAAAAACATATAGTTTAGGGACGGTTTTGTTCGATTTGAAAGAGGCAGATCCATTTTCGTGAACTTGTCAAAATACGAGGACCAAAAGTGTAATTAAGCCTTCTTTTTAGCAGAATTCTTTTCTACCTGTTTACCACTTCTTCGCATGAGTGGGTTCAAATTGTTGTATATCATGTGAAAGATCAATTGATTAGCAATCTTGTTTATAACTTTGTTTGGGTTGTCATTTTTAGCATTTGATTCATTTATTGTGATTTATAAGAAACAAAATAAAGTTTTCATAAAATGATTTTACGAAACAACTTTCTAATTAAAAGTAGCTCTTAAACTTTAAAAAAAAGTTAATCATAAAATAACTTTTAACTTTAGAAAAATGTTAAAGAGTGTCTTTAAGACACTTTCTAAGACAACAAGTTATATACTTTTTTTAAAGTTAAAAAATTGTTCTTTACAATATAAATTTTATATTTTATTTGCTTTTTTAATTACTATGATTAGAATATTTGTTAGCATGACGGTTAAATTTATTCCTTAACTCTTGTTTCTTAAGATACAAAAAGTCAGGCCAAACATATCTTAGGATCATGAATAACTTTTTTTTTTAGGGAAGGATCATGAATAACTTGTGTAGATCCCAATCTAGATTAACAATATTGGTTTAAAAAAGTAAAAAATTTAATAATAAAAATGATTCTTAATTATAACACAGAAAACCATATACATCACATTTGTTTTTGAGTATAGCAGTAGTGCAACTTTGGCCTTTAGTGTATAAAATTTGACGAATTTTATCCTTTTGGCTTCTAATGTTGGGAGTAGGGGTGTACAAATAATTTGGTTAACCGCAACCAAATCAATAATCAAACCATTCCATTTTTTTAAAGCCCAGCCCAGCTTTAAAAAAACCAACCCCAACCCATTTAACATAATAATGGAAAACCGGTTTACCATTAGTTTAGAACCGGTTTAACCTGGATTGCACAAATAGCTTCTTCTCTCAGAAGGTAGCTCACTTCTCCTTATCTTCTGGAAAATTACTTCTCAATTCTCCTTCTGAGAAAAGCTATTAGTGTGAACACAATTCAGAACCCAACACAAAATCTGGAAAATTGCTTCTGAAATCGCGAATTGCTTCTCAATCCCAAATCGCAAATCGCAAAATCTGGAAAATTGCTTCTCGAATCGCAAATCGCTTCTCAATTCTCCTTATCTCCTAAAACTCCACCATCAACTTCGCAAACCGGTTTCACAAACCCCCAAATCGCCAATCGATTTCCAGAAGCACCTTTGATCCCAAATCGTAAATTGTGTGTTTCAAGGTTAGTTTTGTGAATCTCGCAATTTTAGAAGAAGCATTTGAGGAACACGTAAAGAGAAAGGTTTTTGTGTGGTGGATTTCGAAATTGTTGTTACAGAAAATATTGTTGATGTGGCGGAGAACGGCGGCGACCAAACGGTAGAAGCGGTGGGTCAAGCAGAGAGGTTAAGAATCGCATTCGAGTTTCGTGTTGTTTCCATTTCTCATATACGGGTTGACTCGGCGATTTATTAGATTGTGATTCGGAAGAAACGTTTGTGAAGTTTGCGTTTAAGATGAATGAATCATGTTTCAGAAGAGAGTGTTTAAAGCCGGGTCAAGTAAAGAAATTGGGTTTTTCCTGTAAAACGGATCTGAACTGGTTTCGAACCGGTCATAACCCAAACCTGAACTAGTTTTGCAAAAAAACCAGTTTTTAGTGAAATGGGTTTAGGAACTGAACCAAAACCAAATATTGGTTATGGTTTTGGATTGGTTTTTAACTTGCATACCCCTAGTTGGGAGCATACATGACCAATGTGAGAAGTAGATGAGTAGCAAACTGATGTGGCCAAAGAAGTATCATAGTGATTTAACAAGCACACATGGTCTTTCGGAAACTTCCATAGCAAAATACGGAGTACCATCCTTCCGTACCAATGACGTTCAAAACCGAACAAATATAATAGAAAAACCGTAAATTGAACCAACCTAAATCGAAACTGTAAAAATCGTATTTGGTTTGGATGTATTCAAATCACTTTTGTACTCAACCGTATAGTTCGGTTTGATTTACGATTTTTATTTTGTCAACCAAACTAAACCAAACCAAACTGTAACATAAGAAAAACATTAATTATATCTATGTCACCTAGACAATACTAATAAAAACTTAATGAAAACTTTTATAAAATGATATATTTTTTCTCATGTTATGTTTTTTCTTTACTTTTTATTTCAAAAATATATTTAGGCTTAAATATTGCACTCGTCCCTGCAAATATGCCTCGTTTAAGTTTTGGTCCCTGTAAAAAAAGAATTTTGTTTTTGGTCCCTGCAAAATTTTTTGTTTTTTAAAATAGTCTCTGACCCCATTTTTGTGATGACTTGTATACGTGGCACATGATGACTGGACCCATTTTGTAGTTTTTGGTCCCTGCAAAATATTTTGTTTTTTAAACAGGTCCCTGCAAAAAATTTTGTTTATGAAAATAGTCCCTGGATGGACTGTTTTAAAAAACAAAAAATTTTGCAAGGACCAAAATCAATTTTTTTTTTTACAGGGACCAAAACTTAAACGAGGCATATTTGCAGGGACGAGTACCATATTTAAGCCATATATTTATATACTACTTGAACTTTTAGAGAATGATAAAATTTTAGTCTTTTACATTTCTTACATAACAAAATTCTCTTTTGTCCATGTTTTTAATTTGGTTTATGTTGTTTGGTGAAATTGAAATTGTAACGTTAGATGAAATTAAAAACATTGTCGGAAACATTGCTGAAAAATATGTTGTATTTTAACTTTTTAACTTGATTTTAATGTTGGAAACAAAAAATTGTATTGTCTCGGAAAACCGCACCAACCGATTCAATTCAAACCGCATTAGTTTGGTTTGATTTGGTTAGGATTTTATTTTAAAAGTAAACAAACCACATTTTTTTTATCTTGCGGTTCAGATGACCTTTAACATCAAAACCGAACCAATCTGTACCGCAAACACCCTAGTATCAACTTACCAAGTTGTCCAAGGTCAACTCAAACTCAAACCCACATTGACCAAATATATAAGTTAAAGTTATGTTTTTTTTTTTGAAGAAGTTAAATTAGTCCACTTAAATTGACACTAGAGAATTGAACCTGAGACCTTGAGGAAGAACACGCTCCCAGGTCCCAAATCAATACCGCTAGAACAACCCAAGTGGGTTTATAAGTTAAGGTTATGTTAACATGAACCTTTGTTTTTTTTTGGTAGAATGAGTCTTTGTTAAGAATTCTACAAATAAAAAATATTTATTGTTAAAAAATATTTTTTTACTTTTTGAAAAATAAATTGACACAATTTTTAAGACAAAATTTTCATATGAGTTTCTTAATGTGTGTTATAAGTGTACACATTAGCATTTTCATGTAAGTTAAGTGACAAAGATACCCTATCTTAGTTAGAACCGTTAAAATGGGTCGGTTCGTCTCTTAAAAAAATGGGTTAGTTCTTATAGACTGGTCTGCCAAATTTGGTGAGTTATACAACTTGGACATTGAATATTCAACCTGAATTTTTCTCGGGTTTTTTAGCCCAAGCTTAAATAGTTCGTTACTCGTTTGGGTTAGCTCATATGGGATATGTCTAGTTCGCATAATAGAAAAATCCTAAAATTTATATATATTTTGCAAAATGAATCCTTAGAAAGTTGATTATTAAAATAAAAAAATAAAGGTGAACAATCCAATGAATAATAACAAACTAATATATAAGTAATAAAAAAATATATTTACTCGTTACTTGTAATTCTAATGGTTGGACATAGAAGACATAGAAATATATTTAATCACACAATATATATTTTTATCTAAAATTGATTTTCCAACAATTTTAGTTTGGGACATTTGAATGACAATGTTTATACGAGGTAATGTTTAAATCTCCTAAAAGTTTTTCTTATAAGAACTTTTGTAGAACTATTTTATAGTATTTTTTTTTTATAAGGGTGATCCATTTAGCTTGCAATTTGTGTAGGGCCGTCCTCGGGTGTTTTTTTACAGCTCATATTTAGGTGAGCTTTTTGCCCAACCTGATAAAATTTGAAGCCAGTTAAGACCGACTTTAAATGGACTGGGTAGTCCACTTTAACAACTCTAATCATAACATTTGAGTTGATTTTACTAAAATTATACTATCATAATAGACAATTTATTATCCTGTCTTACTAGTTATCGCGTGACCTACAACATTTCGAATTATATAATTAAAAAAATGTAAAAACATCTTCCAACACCCCGTATTTTTTTCCAAATTTCATAATCCGAATCAAACGTGAAGGGTGGAAAAAGAAGTCGTCATCATAAAACTCGAGAGAGTGCCAATCAAGCCGTTCTAAAATTGGACAAAGCCCAACCTAATGAGAGGCCACCAAAGCCCATCCTTTCGACCTTCCACAAATAATTTAGTGAATTTATTTTCTCATCCTCCAACCTTCTTGTACATCCCATTTTCGAATTCTAAAATCCACAAATAGAAGGGTTTTTAGGGCATTTCAGCGTGTCAAACACTGTTTGAATTATGTAATCCGAAATTCAGTAAGGCGCGAGAAGACTGTATGTTGAAAAGATGGAAATATAGTGAATAACTCATGTTAGAATTCCTTAAAAAAATCTCGTATGTTAGAATATTACCGGTATACTATATTCTGTGTCAATATTCATTACATGTTAGATGTTTTCTGGTTCTCTTGAAAGTCGTCTTTTGCACCCCTCACAGTTGCGGTATTGCGCTACTTTGGTTATGAACTAAATATAAAAGTGGACTAAATGTGAAAAAACAAATAAGAGATAAAGAAAATGTAAAACGTAAACATATTTACACTGAATTTTTTAGTGGTGAACAAACGTATCAAACTCGCCGGCCCATACGAATTAACCAACTATTTTAGATGGTGCATGTTGATGTTTTCGACTCGACCATTTAAATTGGATCGTTCTGTTCAACCCGCTGAAAAAACGGGACGTAACGGGGAAGATTTTTTAAACCCGGACACTCAATTTTTTTGTTTTTGTTTTATGGTGTGATCTTTTTAGTTTATTTTGCTAGAGATCATTTTGTTCGAGATACTTAGACTATTTTTAGATTATGTTGGAATTAATTCAGCGTAGCAGCTCGACCGGCATCGAAGGTCTTCAATTTCAAAAACTATCTGGTGTGGAAGCGGGTGCTTTAACGAAACCGTTTTCACAAGTTGAAGTGAAGCAAGCAATTTGGGATTGTGACAGTTTCAAAAGTCCGGGACGGGATGACATTAGTTTTGGTTTCATAAAAGAATTTTGGGAGTTAGTAAAGGATGATTTTATGAGGTTTCTGATGGAGTTTCACCGCAATGGGAAACTGATAAAAGGCGTTAATTCTACTTTTATTGCTTCAATTCCAAAGGTAACAAGTCCGCAACGGCTTAATGATTTTCGTCCCATTTCTTTAGTGGGGTGTATGTATAAGGTGCTCACGAAGGGTTTAGCAGACAGGTTACGCCAAGTTGTCAGCAGTGTTGTTTTCGACTCACAATCAACTTTTATCAAAGGGAAACAAATTCTTGATGGTATTTTAATCGCTAATGAAGCAGTCGATGAGGCAAGGCGCATGAACAAGGAATTACTGTTGTTTAAGGTTGATTTTGAAAAGGCGTACGACTCTGTTGATTTGAAGTATCTTGATTCGGTGATGGCTAACATGAATTTTCTAACAATTTGGCGTAAATGGATAAAAGAATTGCTGGGTACGACAACAGCTTTGGTCTTAGTTAATGGCTGCCCAATGGATGAGTTTCCCATTGAGAGAGGTCTTCGTTAGGGTGACCCCCCTTTCACCATTCTTATTTTTGTTAGCTGCTGAAGGGTTTGATGTTTTGATGTCTGCTGTGGTGGATGCGCATCTTTTTAGGGGATATGGGGTCGGTTCGGTTAATGAAGTAAGACTGACACATCTACAGTTTGTGGATGACACCTTGATTATTGGTGAGAAGAGTTGGTTAAATGTGTGTAGTATGCGAGCAGTGTTACTTTTGTTTGAGGAAGTTTCGGGGTTGAAGGTAAATTTTCAGAAGAGTATGTTGACAGGTGTTAATATTTCTGATTCTTGGTTGACGGAGGCTGCATCGGTTATGAATTGTCGTCGTGGAACCATTCCTTTTGTTTATTTGGGGCTCCCTATTGGTGGTGATTCTACCAAATTGTCCTTTTGGAAACCTGTTGTCGATCGGATTGTTACTCGTCTGTCGTTGTGGAACAATAAGTTCCTTTCCTTTGGTGGTCGTCTGGTTCTCCTGAAGGTTGTCTTGTCCTCTCTTTCGGTTTACTTTCTTTCCTTTTTCAAATCCCCTGCAGGTATCATTTCTTCTCTTGAATCTCTCTCTAAAACTTTTTTTTGGGGGTGGGGGTGAGAATAATAGGAAAATAGCATGGATCAGTTGGGAGACTATCTGTACTTCAAAGGAGGTCGGTGGTTTGGGGGTGCGGAAGTTGGGGGCTTTTACTTATGCATTGTTGGGAAAATGGTGTTGGAGGATGTTGATTGATAGGGGGGTTTATGGTATAGAGTTTTGAATGCTAGATACGATGAGGTGGATGAGAGGTTGGCAGATGGGGGGGTCGGAGTTCGGTTTGGTGGAGGCCCTTATGTAAGGTCCGAGAAGGGGTGGGTGAGGGTGTTGGCAGGTGGTTTGAAGATAATGTTAGGCGGGTTGTAGGTGACGGTAGGGACACTTTATTTTGGCATGACACATGGGTGGGGGATACTTCTTTGAAGTTAAAATTCCCTCGCCTATTTGACTTGTTTGTGCATAAAGAGAGTACGGTGGACGAGATGACTAGATTAGGGTGGGAGGTTGGGGGGAGGGGGTGGGAGTGGAGACGTCGTTTATTGGCGTGGGAGGAGGAAAGTGTGGAGGAGTGCTCGGTTTTGTTACACAATGTTGTTTTGCAGGTTACAGTTCATGATACCTTGCGGTGGTTACTTGACCCTATTCTTGGTAATTCGGTTCGAGGAACATATAATTTTACTACTACTGCATGAACAACTGTTGATCGTAATTTGGTTGATGAAGTTTGGCATAGGCTTATTCCCTTTAAGGTATCCTTGTTTGTGTGGAGACTCCTTCGTGATAGATTGCCTACTAAAGATAATTTGGCAGGACGAGGGAGCACCCAGCAACTGACACGGCATGTTCGTCATCTTGTGGTAATTTGGAAACATCTAAACATTTCTTTCTGGATTGTGCTACGTTAAGTTCTCTTTGGTCTCTTGTGTTACATTGGTTAGGCATTTCGTCGGTTCTTGGTGTTGAGCTTCGACATCATTTTCTACAGTTTACCCATATGGCTAGTTTACCTAGATTTATACATTCTCATCTCAGGGTGATTTGGTTTGCTTCTGTTTGGGGGATTTGGAAGGAGCGGAACAACCGAGTATTTAATAATGTGCCGTCAGCTCCTTCTATTCTCCTTTAAAAAGTTAAGCTGAATTCATTCTTTTGGTTGAAGTCAAAATAGGCGGCATTCAGTTTCAGTTACAGTTATTATGATTGGTGGAAAAACCCTCTCTTATGTATGGGTCTCCACTAGTTTTTTTATTTTTGTTGACTTCTTCATTGACGAGACACATTCTGCTGTAAATACTCTTGGTGGCTCCACCTTTTGCACACCTTGTACGGGGTGAGGCTCTTTTGATTATATATATCATTTTAGTTTGTTCAAAAAAAATTGAGGGTAGACCCATAAGATTGCCTACTCAATGTGGAACAGTGTAGAGAGGTTGGCATTTTTGTGTGGAAGCCAATTGCTTTGGTGCTACGTGGGATCGATGAGCCACATCATAACAAATATCACAATATCTAAATACTTTTTAGAAAGTTGGTAAGTCATCTCTAATCTCACCTCTCTAGTTTGTCTATTTTGAATGAATGAATATTAGCACTTCTATTGTATAAATATTCGCAAAAGAATAAAAGATGGGAAAGGAACCGGTGTAACAAAGGTTTGAGATTATTTATCCTTGACTTGTTTGTGATTATTGCTGATTCTATCAGAGCTTAAGAACTTATGTAGATCGATTATTTTAGTTAGCCATTATTTTTACTTTTCACCAGCTGTTTTGTAATATGTAAAGGGAAATCATTATCATTATTTGCATTATTTCATGGTTGTACACAAAGGGAAACAAATTATTGTAATATGTAGTGTTTGGTACTACTGTCGAACCAAAATGATTCAAACTAGACTATTTTGATGTTATTATTGGATTACTGATTTTATTTTTATGATATTGTTTCTAATTGTTGATTAACACATAGTCAAATATCATCTTTGGTTTAGTTATTTAGTAGTTGGATTTATGTTTTTGGTGTCATATTTTTGTAAAAAATTTATGATGACATTGGTCCTTGGTCTCAAGTTGTCATGCTCTGCCACACTTTAGACGAGTTAAATGCGAGGTGGACCAAAATGGGATGGACTAATCCGTTTTGTCACCCCTAAAATCTATATATTATTTGGGTCATTTATTTACTTACTAATTTATTCATGCTGACTATTTTTTAAAAAAAATATCTTGAACTTGATTTTTTTTAATATAATTAGTTGTTTTGGAAAATGTAGTACACCATTAAGAAATATTATGTCCCACAACAATAATTGGCTTTATGCCTCGCATTATGACAAGCAGGTTCAATTGGATAAAAATTTTCAGTTTTTAAGTGAAGTGTAAATTGTGATACAAAATGGTAATTTTTTATTTTATTTTTATGATTGAGTCATTGTGAAAATTCTCACGTTTAACTCTTTTTTTCCACTCTGTTATATTTTTTAACAAATTTCCTTCGATTCTATTGAATGATTGAGATTGTGACGTAGATTAATCTCAACGAAGAAATTCTACATCACCATAACCCGATTAAATAAAAATACACCTTCCTCTCCGATTAGCATTGAACTCAAAAATTTAGCCCGATAGAGATTCTAGCGGAGCATAATGCATAGAGAGAATACAAACTCATTGTAACACGAAAACCCAAACCTATTGCAAACAAAATGTTAGATCGACTACGATTGCAATCGAGCATAATGTCATCGAAGAGAATCCAGTTTCATCATAACAAGAAAATCAGCTCAATCAAAACCTCATGGAAACATAATTTCACTAAAACATATATTAGCTCGTTCACGAGTTCATTCGAATATAATGTCATCGGAGAGAATCCAAATCCATAATTTTAACCACTTCACCCATAGTTTACAATCAGACACAAAAATCTAGCTCACTCTCCACTTTCAACACTCAATCATAACCAAACCCCACCTCCTATCCATACACGTTAGGCCCACTTGCCAAACCCACCGTCAAGATAAACCCAAGAAAAACATCGAAGCGGCGCGTTTATCCAATCCCGCAAGTAACGCGTGAAGATCAACTACTGCTAATATAATAAACTAGTAGCATATTTTGGGGTATATCTTGTTTCAAATCGTAGAGAGAAAGAGAAGAAAGATTTTGTTGCGCCTTTTCACTCTTTCTTTTATCCGTCGTCGTTTTGGTCTTCGAATCCCTAGTTTCGAATTTCGTAGCTATTCTTTGCGGCGATCGAAGATGAAGGTTTTCGTCAAGACTCTTAAAGGAACTCACTTCGAAATCGAAGTCACGCCACAAGACTCGGTTTTCCCTCAAACTCTGATTTCGACTTAATTTCGTTCTGAATTTTGTGATTTCAATTTGTTTCAAGAATTGCGTTTTGTTATTTGATTTGTGACTCTTTCGATGTGCGAGATCACTGAATTTGATTGTTAGTTAAGTTAGGGTTTAGTGTTTTTTCCCTATTCGGTTAATTATTGACTTTTGTTGTTGATTTGAATTGTTTTGGTACTTGAAGTTGAAATTCATCTTGTTTAAGTTATGATTTCGATGTGGTATGTAGAATATGATGTGGAATTGATGAATTCTTTCTGAATTATGATTTTTAGTGGGAAATTTGTTGTTAAGTTCTTGGTTATTGGTTATTAGCACATGATTGTGAATTAGTTCCACATTGTCTCTGTTTGGATCATTACTTTCTTGGAATATCGAAATTGTTTATGCTATAAGAAAAATCTCTTCATAAGTAATAGGACACTGTCTCACGACAAACACTGGACACACCTTCGATCAGAAGTTTTGGTGCTTAAACATTCATGAAAATTTCAATAATTGGGCATATATATAAATTTCATACACTGCTAACACTGACACTTGCATCCATAAACAAGTTATTATTTAATGGACTGTCAAAAGTGATACTGGCCTTACAACTTAGGGCTGTGCCTTATTTAGTGAATTTTACCCCTCCCTGTATACTGCAAATTGTGTTGTTTGATTGTTATGCTGGTTTTGCGTATAATTTTCTACCGTGTTGTTTTTATTCTGAACCACAATTGTTTTTCTATTATATTAATTGTACTAATTGCGAATATTCTCGTCAGATTTCCGCAGTGAAGAAAAATATAGAAACCGTTCAAGGTGTAGATGTCTATCCTGCTGCACAGCAAATGCTTATTCATCAAGGGAAAGTTTTGAAGGATGGTACCACCTTGGAGGAAAATAAAGTAGCTGAAAATAGTTTCATTGTGATCATGCTTTCAAAGGTAAAACTTTCTTTTATCTCTTTTTCCGTCTCGAAAACTACATTGATTTTGAACTTATTATAAATGTTCCGTTATTTTGTCGCAAACACAGTTTTTGAAATTTACAGACTACTTCTGCTTCACAATTTTTTTTATTTTTGTGTTTTGGTTGGTTGGTGTGTGGAATCTCACATGCCAATTGAAATACTAGAATTTGGAGTGGTTAAGGTCTATCGTAAATTGCAGTTTATTACAGCTACCTATGGGTCTGTGGTTTTGTCTATTTAGCCATAATTGGATAATGAGATCCCATCGTGCATTATTGGAATTCATCCACCCTAATTATATAACTGGAGTCGCTTATGTTGAGTTATATCAATGAGAAATCATTATTACCTTTTCATTCCTTAATGCTTGTTATATTTTATTCAGAGTACTAAACTTGAACTATGTTTTTTATATATGGCAGAGTAAGCCTGCATCTGGTGAAGGGTCTACTACTTCAAATGCTCCTCCAGCGAAGGTGAGAGAAGTTTGATGTGGCATGATTATTGCTCATGTTACTGTCATTTTTGTTGTTATATTTGCTGGGATATAGTAAAGAAGGATATTACCCATTTACAGGAACTGAAAACAGTATCTAACAATTATGTATTCTTTGCAGGCCCCACAGACGAGTGCTGCTCCTACTTCAACTCCCCCAGTGTCTGTTTCACCTCAAGCTCCTGCCGCAACTGCGGCACCGTGAGTGACTTGTTTTACATGACATTTTCTTGAGTTGTTTAGATATGTTTGGTTCAATTATCTTTACATATCATGTTCCATTTAAATAAACTCCGAATCTTCATTTCAATTTGACAGGCCTGCATCCGTTGCTACACCTTCCCCAGCTCCAGCTCCTGTTCCTATATCTTCGGCAACTGCTACGTAAATATTCTATTTACTTTAATGTTTGGATTTGGTCTTTATTAGTTTCTATAATTTTGTACATTGAAGATGGTAATTATACCATTATCTTGATTCTTCCATTAAACCATGTTGCTAACAGATTAAATTTTTTGAAGCAGGGAAGGTTCTGATGTCTATGGGCAAGCTGCATCTAATCTGGTTGCCGGTAGCAACTTGGAGGGAACAGTTCAACAAATTCTAGATATGGGAGGAGGAAGCTGGGATAGGGATACTGTAATTCGTGCTCTTCGAGCTGCCTTCAATAACCCTGAGAGAGCGGTTGAATATTTGTATTCAGTAAGTAGATTTTAGATGTTGAATTTCTTAATGATTGTATCTTGCTATATATTACAGTTACCGGTTTGGAATTCCTGTTATTTCTTGATGATACTTACGTATCTTGTTTCAGTTGTTTGAGTCTTAAAAGATATTGGCTTGCTTGGTTGATTTTTTATTTAAATTAAAAATATTATTCATAAATTTAGGGTATACCCGAACAAGCTGAAGCTCCAGCAGTGTCCAGAGTGCCTGCAAGTGCACAACCTGTGAATCCTGAGGCTGCAGCTGCAGCTCCACAAGCAGCTCAGCCTGCTCCTGTTACCTCAACTGGACCTAATGCCAATCCTCTAGATCTCTTTCCCCAGGTAACAGTCGCTGTTTTATTTTTAAATAAAAAAAGAAATTTCTTTTGGGTGGTATACTTAACTCTATGTTACAGGGCCTCCCAAATATTGGTGCTGGTGCTGCTGGTGCCGGCTCTCTGGATTTTCTACGCAATAGTCAACAAGTATTATTTTTCTCTCCCTGTGCTGCATTTGCACTTGAATTAATTACTTATAGGTATGTTCTAAATAGATTAATCATTTTTTTTTCTTTTCATTTTCATTTCAGTTCCAAGCATTGCGAGCTATGGTGCAGGCAAATCCACAAATATTGCAGGTTTTCTTCTTCACCTTAGTAGTTACATCTTATATTCTCTTGTGGATTCCCTGATTCTTGTTATTGCTGCAGCCCATGCTACAAGAGCTTGGCAAACAAAATCCTCATCTTATGAGATTGATTCGGGATCATCAGGCTGACTTCCTTCGTCTGATAAATGAACCTATGGAGGGCGGAGAAGGGTGAGAGTCATCTATTATTGTTCTTTGCAGATTTATTTATAATTGTTTTTGCATACTGGAGTCTGGAATGGGTGATCTTGCTATCCTTTTTACTTGAAAATACCTGTCCATTGGCTTACTTTTTGGCTTTCAACATGCTTCAGGAATAACCTATTGGGACAGATGGCTGCTGGCATGCCACAATCAGTAACTGTCACACCCGAGGAGCGCCAAGCTATTGAACGTGTAAGTTTGACTTCTTCACTATAAGATGCCTTAATCGATCTGTCATTTTCTTGTCAAAACCTATCAAGACTATAAGGAGTAAGGACGACAACAAGACCAGTATAAACTACCGTCACCTATTTATTGTATTTTCTCGACTGTTTTCCCCACATATGTTGATCGAGTTTGTCTAGGTGCACAACATTATACATTTGTTAATTAGGTTCAAATTTGGCTCACCTATTGTTTCTCAGAAACATGAAGGGTATTGTTATATATTTGAGTCTTAGGCGGGGTTGTGTTAGGTGAAAAATGTCCTAGGAACACCAGGGTCAATTAGCCTTTCTCTGTATTTTGTAATTTATGCGGGTGGTGATGTTTCTTTTCTTATTGCAGCTGGAAGCAATGGGTTTTGATCGTGCTATAGTATTGGAGGTGTTCTTTGCTTGCAACAAAAATGAGGAATTGGCCGCCAACTACCTTTTAGACCACATGCATGAGTTCGACGAACAATGATCTCCTTTCCAATAATTTCCAAATTATTTTTCGTTATCTTTTCTCTCAGTGAACCTTTTAAATTTCTTATACTTGGTGTTAAATGAGGTAATGCTTTATGATGACAATCTCAAGTTGACTGTGGACAAGGGATGTTTTTTACCTTCTCATTGCCGCCCATACAGTGACCTTCTCATTTCCTCCCCATCGAGGGCTCCTTCTCACTATTCATATACATAGTCATTTCACTCATTTGCTTTTCTGCATTATTGATATTGTGCGTCCTTCTGACAAGCGTAATTGTGCATCCTTTTTTACTCCCAAGTTTATATATAGCCTACCTTGGATTTCACTTGGAGGTCCATTGGCGCCTTTAATGTATTTTTTTTTTTTTTTTTTGGTACACCTTTAATGTATTTTAGATGAGAGAAAAAGATCAATGAATTGATTAAAATAAACTATTTAGATGAGAGAAGAAATGGTTAAGAGAGATAAAAAGAAATGCACCAATGACATCCAAATGAAACCTGGCCTACGTACCTCTAACTTGAGCTGCGTGATATTAAGGATATTGTTGCAAGTAAATCAAGGCTTTTTGAAATGGGATCAATACTCCCCCGTAATGATTTTCTTCTTCTCTTTCATTGGCAAGTCAAACTTAATGATTACAATATGCCCAAAAATCTCCCAATATTCAATTCATTTTACATTGTTCCCTAAAAAAAATCGTTATTACATCGTGATTTGGGGTCTCAAACACAAACATATAGAACCCCGTTGGACTTTTGAACGTAGGATCTATGCAACGTGATTTCCTTAAATCCTATGACGATTTGTCATCCAGCAGTCCCTTATTCTAGAATCCCGCATCTGCCAAGAGTGCCATCAAAACGATATTATACTGACAAGTAACATATAATCAAAGATCATCAAGTCGTCATGCCATTATACATAATTAATAATTAAAAGTAAAAACCGATAGCCTACAATAAGGATTATAAAAGGATATACACTATATAGCAAAATATTAATAATAATGGGTTAAATAATTTTTTGTCTCTATATAGTCAATTTTGTTTTTATTCTTCGTAAAAAAAGTTGTTTTTGTTCCTATAAAAAAAAAGCAAAATAGTAATGGTGTGGAAATTAAAATGGACATGTGTAAATTTGCTTGACATGTGACATGCTTAATCAATCGGCATCAATTAACGGTCATTTGATGGAAGAATGCAACTGAAAATTATATAACTTACAGACTTAATAACAATTATAAAAAATATGAAATAGTTTAAAGACCTGGATTAACATATTTTTCAACAAATTTTCCACCTTTCTCCAAAATCCAAATACTAAAAAGCAAAATAATTATTTTTACATATGAGCATCGATGAATAATAATGAAAGATCCACAATCTTTAATAAAAAAAATTGTTGGCGGTGTTCGTTTATTTTGATAACAGCATAAAATATAAAAAAAATAAAATGGTATAGGAAAAGGTGCGAAGGTTGATGATGGTTTATTATTAGAGGTTGACATTTTCTTTATTTGCGTTTGAGCCTCATACACACCCGTATTCATAGGGAACCTTCCTTCCAATTCACTTTCTTTTCCAGAAACTAATTTTCAATTCTTTCTTTCTTTCTCTCGTACACGCTTTGTAAGACTCCTTTTTTGACGTTTCATCAACGCTTCCTTCATAAAAAGAAATTACAAAACAATGTTTGAGTGATTGTAAACAAACGATGGTTGTAATGGATCATTCCGATTTAGCTATTGCGTATCCTCTTTCTGCCATTGCCGAAGCCTTTGAGGATCTTTCCACAAAGGTTCAGGGAATCAAGAACGGTTCCTCCACTCAGCATATTCTCTTAGACTCTTTTTGTGAAATCGCTTCTCTTGTTTCTGTTCTTTTTCGTTGTCTTGGTCTTGCTTTCAAATTCGCTGAAATGGAATACGTTGCCAAGGTATATTATCATCATCATCATCATTTAATTTGACATTTGATACATGGCATGTCACCCTATCCATTCAAGGATTTGAATGATATTAGTATAAGATTAATATTTTAAATCGTCGTAGTTTGAATATCAACAACTTTGATCATGACATGGCTACAATTGTAGTTACAATTCACATTGAATGGTGTCTGACAAGACACCAATGTATGTAATACATCATGAGAGTTTTATGATACTTCATTACGCTGCTTGTTTTTTCTCACTCTTTTGGTTTATATATTCAATTATGCTGGTTTTTCAATATCTGGGCTCTTGTTCTAATGATGTGAATATATGATGATTGGCATGCACAGCTACATGGACTAGTGGAAGCATCAAAGACGTGTCAGACTCTACAAGATGTAATTGACCATGATGTGGCCCATGACACAGTGAAAACATCCGGAAGCTATTCACGTAATCTACGTAGAGTTCGCCAGGGCCTTGATCTCGTTAGAGCTATATTCGAACGACTTTTGTCAACTAGGTATCAGTCCTATTTATACATGTATTTACTTTGTCTTTTGAGAAGCCCTTTGTTTTGGGGGTGTGTGGGAACTCAAATTATCTGCTCAAGTATCCATGTTGTTTACTTTCATACCAGATTTGGTTAATTTAAACTCAAACTAGATGCTGAGATATCCATGTTGTTTACTTTCCAGTCAAATGTGGTTACCTTAAGTGTCTGAGATGGTCATAGTACTGACATCTGATTTGTTATTTGACATTGTCAGTGATATTTATCTGAAAGAAGTGGCTTCAACAGCTTATGGAGAGGTTTGTGCACCGTATCACTCATGGGGAGTCAGAACAGCTGTGTATGCTGGAATGTATACACTTCCAACGAGGGACCAACTTTTTGTAAAGCTCAATGAAACAGGTAACTTTCATTGTTTAGTTATGTTTAGTGAATATTGACTCATACATATAGTGCAAAGTAAACTGTCATTTTTGTCCCAAAATATGTGTGAGGAAGTGTTAATGTAATCTCTTAATGTATCAAAAATTTATAAACATCCTCGAGTGAGTCTTATGTTACTAATTTTATGGACCAAACTAACAAACATAAGACGTGGATATTTTATAATTTTGATGCATTTACATACTATAGTGGCTCCTCTTGACATATTCAAGGACCTAGCTGGTTGTTTACTCTATAATGCGTTTATATTGGAGATAAATTGAAAAACAGATTCCGTATAGTGGTTTTTCTTAGTTATCACATGTTGACTCTTATTCAAGTTGACATTGCAATGTAAGAAGCATGAATCAACCTCAATCCTAACATGTGAGGCAACCTAGATGACCCTTCTTGTAAGATGTCATCCTAACATGTGAATAACCCTTTCATTAGTCTGTTTAATTTTTTCCAACTTAGCCGGAAAGCGTTATGTAAATCTTTATTGTGTTGTGAAACAAATGGCACTTTTTTATACAACGGCAAATGATTTGAATATATAGCAAGTTGGACCAGTTATTTACAATTTAAATATTATCTTGTTCCAATCCTTCATCTTACATAGAAATAACCTTTATCACGAATGTTATTGCAGAGCAATCAGCAGAGAAGAAGATGAGAAGGTACATTACTGCCTCACGCCCCGTTATAGAATACATTGATAAACTGTACCTTTCTCGAAATATTGCATTGGACTGGTGAGTTCTAGCAGAAGCAGTGATGTGCTCCATTGGTATAGCAGTACAATGCTTCATTTTTTGTTATAGTCGATCTGTACGGTTTAATTAGTCAGTTTCTCAGCGGCTATTCGGAGGTTTAGGGAGAGACAAAAAAAATAGGATTTTGCTAAAACGGTGATGTATTATTTATTTCTGTATATACATAATCTATTTGCAGGACATAAACAGTGATTTCTAATTCCCTTGAAAGAGCAAATAATGAAATTTGGAAGGTTGTTCAGTGCATTATACTGGAAATATCACTTTTGATGAAAAACATGTATGGCTGAGTGCAGAAATAGTCAATTACTGGCTTCACCTGGCTTTTGTCATACCTTCATAATGAAACTCATTTATCTTGAGATGGTTTCTTATCGCGCCCTACTCTCTTCTCAAACACCCTATTGCATTTTGGGTTTTATCTTTTGAAAATGTAAAACACATTCAAAAACCCTCCAATAAGAGAGACTTTCTTGGTACCAAATAGGCAGCCCCATTGTAAAGAAAAAATACAACGAAATTTGACCGTTATAAAATAACTTGATGACTCAGCACAACACGATAATCAATTAGCACAAGTAATCAATCGATTAGATCAACAACTAATAAATTGGGTATCACATAACGATTAATGAGAAAAACCAATATTTAATCGATCAAATCAACAACTAATCGATTAATGACATAGAAATTGTAACAGAGTATAACCAAAATGATGGATTCGCCTTTCAAGGAGTGGAAAGTAGAAGGACTGTGAAATAAGTTGTTGACTATGAAAGTTTCTCCTAAAGTTAAGAAATCCATGAAGCGCTTAGGAAGGATTCGCCTTCGATCAGACCAAGATTTAAAACTAACAGACTTGACTGTTACTAGACGATCAACTAATGGTAGTGCTCACTCTCTAGTTAGAGTCTCTATCTCATTTACTCCTCGCTCTCTTTGTCATGACATTCTTGATTTGTATTTCCTCAAAAAAATTCAAAAGTCAAACCAACCCACTAAAATTGGTGCTGAGAGAATTCAATCTGAAACCTTGACAGTAGTACCTTCCAAGATCCTAAGCCAACACCACTACGCCAACATAAGTGGAATTTTTTTTTCCCATTAATATTATGGGAAATGTTAACGAGTGCACCGGGAGCACTCTTTAAGCACTTTAAATAGTAAAGTTTTTATGAAAAGTTGTGTATTCATGCATTGGAAATTGTAACAATTGACTTTTTAAAAGAATAATTACTAAATTTAATATCCTTAAAGAGTGCCCCTGCTCGAGGGCACTCGTTAACAAGACCATTTTATTAATAAAATGCATTAAGTTTGTTTGAGTGAAAAAATGCTTTCATTACTAAACAAAAATCCAAAATATTTTCATATGTTGTATACTTCTCAAAACTACTATCAAGAGATTCAATTGTTTGATATATAAACAATAATAAATTACAGAAGTGTCTTTTAGCAAACTCGTGGTTTTATTATGGGTATTCAGAGATATTTTAATCACTATTTTTATGATAAACATTTAGATAAAATTTTCCGTATTTTCAATAAGATAAGCTCTCCAAATTCATCGTATGCTTAAACTTTTGTGCACTTCATGTCATAATTGACGCACAAGCCTAACTATAGGAGTTCGAAGTTGAACACATTAGAACACCAAGTTACTCATCGTGTCAAACTCATGTCGTTATGAACCAATTAACCATTGTAGCCATTCATCTATATTTCCAAAAAAAATAATAATCTATATTTCCAAAATTCACACATTTAATTATTTTATTACATTTTAAAATTAATTGATTTTTCTAAAAATTAATCAATCAATAAACGCATAATTTTTTTACTAAAAATAAACGATATTAATTCATTCGTATTAATAGAGCACATCTCATTACCTCAAGTTATTATAATGTCTATGAAAGCAAAAATTTCTTGAATCATTCTAAATTATGTTTTTTTTCTTCTTTTTCATATGTATCAACCAAAAAAATCTAAATTATGTTACTGTTAATTTTGCAATCACTAGATCCTAAATATATGATCATTCGATCTTGTGATGGATTCTTCTAATTCAAATGTTGTTATATTGCATGCAAGCATGCATATATTAATATTGTAACGCATTACAATATCACAGAAGAAGAAGAAGAAGAGAGATCAAATCAATATGTCAATAATGGATCAATCACCTTTCACGACTCCAAGAGGATCCCTTTCATCAAGCATTGGTAACTCTGCTGAACTTGAAGCCAATCTCACTCTCAGTGATAAGCTCAGGGTTTTCAAAAGTTCTACCTTTGATCCCAGTGCCTATGTTGCTTCCAAATCTCGCAGCATGAACGAGAAGGTATATTTGCGCGCGCGTCTTATTTATATAAATATTGAATTTTGATTTGAATTGATTTCCATGTCACAATAAAAAGGGTCTATTTGTTTATGCTCAGATTAATTCAATGAGTTAGGTAAGATCACATGGACGAAAAACTCTTCTACCGTCCTTAAAAATGTGAACGATGTTGTGTTTCTAAAACTGAATTCGAACTCAAAACCTAGAAGTGTAAATATGATTACAATATTCAATATATACCCATGTCTTCTTATGCAATGTGTTAGACAATGTTATGGAAAAAATTCTACCCTTTTTGCTTTCATTTGATTAAAGAAATGATGTTGCTTTGTTTAATCAATATTTGCATTGTTTATAGGAGATAAGACATTTGTGTGCTTATCTTGCTGACCTTAAGAAGGCTTCTGCAGAAGAAATGCGCAAAAGTGTTCTTGCTAATTATTCTTCCTTCATACGGTGAGTACAGATCCGACAAGTGTTAGTTATGTTAGTTTTCATAGTCAGGACTCTGGACCTCTTGCATGAAGTTGTTTTTAGCGAGTTTGCAAGTGCTATTTACATATCCTAGTTGAACAATCTTTGTTGCCACATTTCCAAATTTTTATGCATCATATGTGAAGGGATTTAACCATTGCCGTTTTGTGAATTTTGGTCTGTATTTGAACAAAATTATGAATACGAAGCGCTGGAGTTGAGAGACATTGAAAATCCTGACGTCCCAACCCAGATTGCAGACTTAAGTCATCCCTATTAAAATCTCTATTTCATATTCAAAAGAAGTATAAAATCTTTAGTAACGTTCTAATAAGATTGCAGACCTTTATTTAAAACCTCAGTATTTGCTATTTGAAACCAACTCTCTGCAATATTATGTGCAGTACATCCAAAGAGATTTCAGATCTTGAGGGAGAGCTTCTTTCCATGAGAAACCTTTTATCTAACCAAGCTGCATTGGTTCATGGTTTAGCAGAAGGGTGTCAACTTGGTTCCTTGGTGGCCGGAAACGAAGATTCAGACATGGATGATATAATAAATGAGAAAACAGATATATCAAAAACAGAAAAATGGCTAATAGGATATCTTGAAACTCTTAATGTCCTATTGGCTGAGAAAAGAGTGGATGAATCCATGGTAGCTTTAGAGGAAGGAGAAAAAATGGCTAAAGAAATTAAACAAGGGAAAACTTTAAGTCCGAGTTTATTTCAAGCACTTCAAAATGCCATTACTCAACACAGACAAAAACTAGCCGATCAACTAGCAGAAACAATCTGCCAACCATCAACTCGGGGCACGGAGATTCGATCAACGGCATTAGCGTTGAAAAATCTCGGGGACGGTCCTCGTGCTCATACGCTACTTCTTAAATCACACAAAGAAAAGTTGAACCGTAACATGCAAAGTCTCGAGTCGACAACTTACGGAGGAGTTAGTGCATACATTGCATCAATTTCACACCTTGTTTTTTCAACCATTTCACAAGCAGTATCGGATTCTTTGACAGTTTTTGCTGGTGAAGAACCTGCATATACTTCAGAACTAGTAACTTGGGCAGTAAGACAAGCCGAAACTTTTTTGCTTCTCCTTAAGAAACGAATTCTCGCCTCGATAGCTGCATCAGGAGGTCTTAGAATTGCATCTGAATGTGTTCATGTTTGCCTTAGTCACTGTCATCTTTTAGAGGCTAGTGGAATGGCACTTTCACCTGTGTTACTTAAACATTTTAGACCATTTGTTGAGCAAGCACTTAACACAAATTTGAAAAGAATTGAACAAAGTAGTGCTGCTTTAGCTGCTGCTGATGATTGGCTGCTTGCTTATGCACCAACCAGTAGGAATAATAATACTGGCCTACGCCCGGTTTCTTCTTATTCTAGTTTGAATTCATACCAGCCTAAGCTTTCAATCAGTGCTCACAAATTCAACTCTATGGTTCAGGTGATTACTTCTTAAGTAAATCAATTTTCATTTTTATCCTCACTTTTTTGCCATGGTTTCACAGTTGTTTGCATATGAAGAAAAACCCACTGCCAAGTAGCCCATGATAATAATAATAGATATTACTTTGAAAATTTGTCAAGTATAACATATGTAGCACCGCCACTTCAAATTGAAAGCTTGTTCGATGTCTGACACGATACCAACACATGTAGTTACATTAAATCACTTCTATTTTGTAAAATTATTGCAGGTGTTTACATGTTAGTGTTCAGTGTTGTATCTTTGTCAATGCTTCATAGAATATAACACCGACCAATCCTTATTACCACTAGGTGGGATGGCACATGCTATATGAATCAAATGACGCTATAAATTCCTCTCTCTCGTATATGAGGTCTGTTAGAATCGAAGAATCAAATCTTTCTTTTTATACTATTAGGATTAGAATCATATATTAGGGTCTGAATTAGAAAATCATATAAACTAGCAATATTAAGCCTGAGTGTGGTATGACTTGGACAGAGAATCACAAATTCAACTAGATTGAAAGTGAGGCACAGCCAACAAAGAATAAAATCCTTAATCACTTCCCTTTCCATTTTTATGTAATGCCTTTTCTTTCTTTTGTGTGAATATATAGGAGCTTTTTGAAGACGTAGGGACACTTGAAATCCTACAATTGGATGGCCTTGCACTAGAAGGACTTCACCAAGTGTTTAATTTCTATGTCAAGCTGTTAATAAATGCAATGCCAGGTTCAGCTGTCACTGAGAATCTAGAAAGCACAGGACACAAAATTGTTAAGATTGCTGAGACAGAAACACAACAGATAGCATTGCTAGCTAATGCAATATTGCTAGCAGATGAGCTGCTACCACGTGCTGTAATCAAACTTTCACAGAGCACAAAAGGTGACGACTCTCATAAAAGAGTATCAGATAAACAAAGACCTCCGGAACAGCGTGAACTGAAGAAAAGACTCCAGCGCGAAGTTGATTGTCTGAGAGACAGTTTCTGCAGACAGCATGCCCTTGAACTGATCTTCACAGAAGATGGAATCCCACTTTTGAATGCTCAAATGTATTTGGATATGGAGGAGAAAGGGGAGATACCTGAATGGTTTCCTTCTCCAATTTTTCAGGTAAACAAACAAAGGATGCTTCATGCTTCCTTTGGTTATAGCTCTACACTTCTACTTTGCTATGTTATAATAGCATGTTTATATATCACATGCATTCCTAAAAGTATAGTGATAGTAAGTATAATCTATGTGACATGAACATTGAACACGACAGCAGCGGCGAAGCTAGCTATTGTTTGAAGATGGGGCCAAATGTAAAGAAATGAAATAAAATATATTTTAAGTGTTGTTTTACAATTTTAATTGTTAACTAAACTCTCTTTGTAGACCGGAAGTTCCAAAATAAGATGGAATACATTTTTTTCTTGAGGGAATGGAAGACATCTATTAAACAAGTAGATATCTTTAGACTGTCCTATTTCAACTAACTTTTGACAAATAAACTCTTTTGTGGTGGCTAAATATTTATTATTGGGGTAGCTAATTACAAAATATACTAACTTATTCAAATAAAAATATAATATTTGGGGTAGCCAAAGCTACCCACTCATTAACATAGCTTCGCCCTTGCACGACAGTGACACTGACATATAGACATATCAGTAATATTTTGAGAAAAGAGAAGTGTTTGAATGTATTGCATGCATTGGTGTCGGACATTGACATATATTAGACATTGAAGACAACATTGCACAGACGGACATATGGACATCAATAATAATTTAAGAAAATAAAAGTGATTGAATATATTCTTTTTTGAAGGACAAATGTTATTGGTTGATTTGTTAGAGTAATATTTTACTCCTTCGTAGTGTTTGAACCCAAGAACCACAACTACTTTTCCCTATGCAATCCTCCATAGAAGTGATTGAATGTATCCACATAAGTTGGTGTTGGGCACTGAAATGTGTCACACTGTACACGTCTTCAATATGAAGTCTCAGTGCTAGATAGAGTATAAGGTTGATCATTTCCTATATTATTGTTCAGGAGCTTTTTGTAAAGCTTACCGGAGTGGCAGGCATTGCATCAGATGTATTTATGGGAAGAGAAAGGTTTGCAACTATTTTATTGATGAGACTTGCAGAAGCAGTGATACTATGGCTTTCTGATGACCAAGATTTTTGGGCAAACGTTGAAACAGGACAAACACCTTTGGGTCCTCTCGGCCTTCAACAGGTAGATGAGTTCATAGAGTCATTTGTTTGGACTTTGGACATGGAAATAATAGAATGAAATAATAATGACAATTAATAACAATGAAATTCTTTGTGAAAAAATTGTCAAAGTATTTGGATATATTTTGGTATTTTATAAAATAAATAGCAGGCATGAATTCTAAAAGTATCATCAAACAGAAACAGAATTCTTTAATGCACAACAACTATAGCTTGTGACTGATGTATTGAAGACATTTATGTAATGCTTGTGATTAGTTACCAAAACAGTTCCAGACTCACTATTAAATAATTTGTGCAGCTTTATTTGGACATGCAATTTGTGATGATATTTTCATCCCAAGGTCGTTACTTATCTCGTCATCTGCATCAAGCTATTAAAAACATTATTGGAAGGGCTATCGATGCTGTTGCTGCTACAGGGCTAGATCCGAACAGGTACACACATTGTTGGTCCACCGTAGACCAGTATTTGTGGATGGAAAATACTACTGTGGACCACTTTGATAGGTGGTCCACCATAGACCAATACTTAAAATCATTCGAAACTCTAACGGCGACATCTTCTTCTAGAAGTAGAAGCTCGTAGTTCTTCTCGTCCTCATGGTTGAGACAATGACTTGTTTGGTGCCGGTTCAACTAAAAACAAGGGAAAACTGATATGTGTGCTCAAAACAAGGGAAATCAGGTCACCGTCTCAGCCATAAGGACAAGGAGGACATGAGCTTGTACTTCAAAGGAGCATCATCAATCAATGCTAGAGTTTCGTGGGGTTTTTAAGTACCGGCCTACTGCGTAACCAACCTGCGTGGATCTATACTCGTGCATTGCTTTGAGAAAATGTTTCTTATTCTTATTTTAAATGCAAAACTGCCGCTTGTTTTCATTTTATTTTCCATTTTGAAATTATTTTTACAGAAAATAGAGAAAAGACAAAAAATGATTTCACCAATATAAATAATTTAAAAACAGAAAGCAATATAAAAACAATGGTCAAGGTTGCAATTAAAATTAAAAACAGAAAAAATGAAGACATATTCTTAAACCAAACATGTTGTATCGTTTAAAAATGTGTCTAGAACATATCACATGAAATGATTTATGCCGTGATTATCCATATTTGTTTTCTAGTACTGCATCATAGTACTAATCAAAGAGTCTTGAATGACAGTGTCTTGCCAGAGGATGAATGGTTTGTTGAAGTTTCTGAAATAACTATAAAGATGATAACTGGGAATGCCGCCTTTGACAATGTAGAGGAAGATGCTTATAGTCCCACTTGATCAGCCCAATCTTAGCATAAATATAATCAATGTCATCAATCCATTCTCAAGGAAAGTGATTACAGCTTATCCACTTGGCCAATCTTAGCATGTTGTAGAGAGCAAAAGGGAAACAAGAAATTGAAGTATAAAGAGTTAATGTTATAGTCTACCACGTGATTTGTAGCTACTTCTACATTATCTTTTACAACATAACCACCATAGCTACTCCTGCCTATTTTGTCAGGAGTAAATTAAGAAGAGAATCAAAAACTAAACATTATTTTGTGTGTATTATGAATTTATAACGCTGATGAACTTCATTGATTTTAAGAATCTAAGTAGCATGAGGCATGTGAGTGAATAGATCAAAATAGAAAAAACATGTTTAATTCTTTTTTAACGCTGCAAATCACGTTTACTAGACAAGAAAAAGCTGCAAATTATTTTTTAACAAAAGCTGCGAGATGATGGTGCAGAATTCACACTTAACTTGTGAAACAAGTTTACTAGACAAGAAATAGACGTACTACGGATCAAAGACCATTTATTGTAATAACAACAATAGACTTCCCTAGACAGATCTTCATACCTACCCTCAGAGTATTTGGATGTAGATAAGCATGGGACCATCACAAATATATAATCCTTATATAAGTACTAATTATCATCTATCCGGAAAATTTCTTATTATTTTTGGTAAACTCATTTAGGACATAAGATCTCGCTCTTAAAAAAGAATCAATCTCTAATGTTGCTCCAAATGATGAGAGACATTTTAGAGATGATGCTTGTTAAATGTGTCGTAATTTAAAATTTGTAGAACCATTGGTAACTAAATCACTTTCTAGTTAGTTTATGTGTTATAAAAATCATAAGTCGTCTCTATCTTGTACTAACTATATAAATATGCTTCCATTCACATATATAAGGTAGTTAATTAACATTGCGATAAAAAAAATCTTTAACATTAATAATCCAGCTACAATATTATAATCGCAGGAATAAGGGTCTAATCTGCATCTCATGCTTTCTAGACAGGGTCTAATCTAGCTACAATATTCATCGTACAAGAAAAAATGCCTTGTACAATGAATTGGCAGAACAAAAACCAAACTTTCTAATAACAGAGTCACTAGCAGTCTTGATGATCAATTATCGTAATGATTTCAGGTTTGTGCTGGAAAATCTTGTTGCAACAAATGCACAGCAAGAACAAAACAGTGAAAAAGGACACCTAATTGAATCAAATCACATACATATTCATGATGAGATGAAAATCAGGTGTTCGAAATCAAAGAAATTGACAAGGCGGAGGAGTATAAAGTACAATATATGGAAGTCTATAAAATCCCCTCATCGAAAAACTGCACAAATTAAACTCATAATTACTTTCATGTATTCCAAATATGTGTATAGTAAATCACAAAATTTGGACCGTTGGTCCTTGACAGTTGCCCTTTTAGCCAGACGTTTCCAGCTGCAAGAGCATAGGAGTTTCTTGTGCAAGTCACTCTGCCACTACAAAATGCCTTCTATCTGTATCGTTGCGTTTAAATGGTGAACCCAATCGCATCCTCACTAAAATCCCTCAAAGTTAGGCATTATACCAAACATTTCACTGAAACATTGTTTTACATAACTGAATGTTCCATCTTGTAAAAAAATACAGATCGAGTCTCATTGTATCTCGAAAATCATCTTTAATATCACCACCAGCTCCCAGTCCTCCATTGACAAATCACCCTATATCAATAGTTCAACAGTATAATTTTTAAGAGACACTCCAACAAAATCCATAAATAATTAAATACACATTGTTACTGATAAATTTATTTATTTGTTTATTATTAAATACTTACTCGATAATAAGTTTTGAGAACATCAATAGATCTCCAAGAAATATGGCCTACATGTTCATCATCAATCCCAAAATGCCTCCCAAACATTTTCTGCTGTTCCTCAGAATTTCTGCCTACAATCTGCAAACCAAGTTGAACAGAATATTAAGACTATCTTATTCACCTCTTAGACAGTTTTATTTCTCTTTCTCTATAGCCAGGTCTAAAGATCGACCGCATACCTTGATGGCTACTTGCTGCCCTTTTCTAGCACAATCAACCAGTTTACCGTTAATCTTAATGGAGTCGATGCGGCCAATATCAAGGAAATTTTGGGAAGGAATACAAATTGGAGTTCCAATCTGCCAAGTAGACAATATTAGTGCATGTTTAAAGAAACCAAACAAATTTTATGCATTGCACACATAACATGACTCTCATTACAACCATTACCTGAAAAACTATGGTAGATCTGTGGTCAAATTAAAAACCCTCATTGCAACCACAATGAAAAAAGATCATTTGAAATAAAAAATGATACCTTTAAAATGCCTTTAAGGATATCAACTCCCAAAAGAATCGGATCCTTTTTGTTGAAGACACAATTTGGTATGATATTCAGAACGCATGGGAAGACTGCCTCATCAGCAGATTCTTTCTTTTTCTCCTCCTTAATGTTGATCATGTAAGCCTTAAATTGGTCAATTAGACGATAAATAATATCAGCAATAAAAATTTTCACACCCAACTTTTCTGCAAGTTCCTTAGCTTCAGAGGTGACTTTGACATCAAAAGCCAATATAGTAGAATACTCTCGTTTCTTTTCAACCATTACATTGGCCTTCATCACACCCTTCTTATGTACGGGGCCTATGTTTATAGCACCAACAGGAATATTCACTTCTGGAGTTTTCAAAAACTCCAATAATGATTCCAATGAGCCAAGGGTAGATGCCTGGACACAGACGCCCTCACCACTCCTGTCAATCCTTCTCAAGACTGACTCCAGGTCTTCCAGGGCTGCTTTTTTAACATATTCCAAATCATCATCAGGCTTTACCACATATAGACTAGCGCCAGCAACAGCTGTTAGGGATATCAGCGCAATGCAGAAGCACAGGATCGATGCAATTGGGAATTAAAGAGAAGTAAGTAAAATAACAAGAGAAATAACACACAAGATTTACGTGGAAAACTCCTCAATATGAGAAGTAAAAAACCACGGGCGATCACGAGCAAAGTTCCACTATGTAAAAGAAAAGAGTACAACAAGTCCTCTTATAGTAATGAGGACAGAGGACAATATTTTCTCTCAATATCTCCTAAAATACTCTCTAAAATGGAACAAGATATCTCACCAAAAAGTACATTCAAGTGTATGTTACAAAGTGTGTTAACTGTTATCTTGATGATGATGGATCATGACATATCAATGCTGTTATATATCCTTCATTCCTCAATTCTTAATGGTGAAGCAAAGTGACATATGTCAAGCAAGTAGGAGGTGTAAGCACATGTGACACATGGCAAGCAAGCAAGAGGTGTAAGCATTCACCAAAGTGACACACGGCATGCAAGTAGGAGGTGTGAAGCATGCAACATATGTGACATGTAAAGCTTGGAGACAATCCTTAACCACTAAGGAATAAGGTGTCGTAAAGTGCAAAAGGAAACTTCGCAATTAAGGACTTGACCACAAGTAGCATTGGAATGAGAGCCACATAATCTAACAATCTCCACCTTGGATCGAATTCGTCAAGTGCTCATCGCCAAATAAAACCCCGAAGGGCAATTAAGTGTTGTAGAGACCAACCCAGTCCAGATAATGCTGAAACTTGGTATTTGGAAGTGGATTGGTAAGCATATCTGCAGGATTCTCAGGTGTGTGAATCTTTTCAATTACAATTTCACCAGCAACAACAATATCTCGAATAAAGTGGCGCTTTACATCAATGTGTTTGGTCTTGTCGTGATAACGATTATTTTTGGTCAAATGAATAGCACTCTGGCTGTCACAAAACACAGTAACAACTCCCTGTGTCAGACCAAGTTCATTGACCAAACCTCGAAGCCAAATAGCCTCTTTAACACCCTCTGTTGCTGAAATATATTCTGCTTCAGCTGTAGACAAAGCAGCAATAGATTGAAGTGTAGCTTTCCAGCTGATAGCACTATTACAGAGAGTAAAGATGTAACCAGAAAAAGATCTTCTTTGATCAAGGTCACCGCCATAATTTGAGTCAACATAACCTACAACATCATTGGTTATAGCCATTTTTCTGTCAAATACGAAGCCAATACTGGAAGTACCTTTTAGATACCAAAAAATCCATTTTACGGCACTCCAGTGACTTTGCCTGGGATTATGCATATACCGGCTTACCATGCTAGCAGCATATGCTAGATCTAGTCTAGTGTACCATGGCATACATAAGACTGCCAACTGCGCTAGCATAAGGAACATGTGACATATGCTCCATCTCTTCCTTTGTGTCTAGGCAAAGTTCTGAAGATAACGTGAAATGTGGAGCAAGTGGAGTAGAAACAGGTTTGCAATTATTCATATTAAACCTATCAAACACTCTCTCAATATAATTTTGTTGAGATAAGAATAGTTTACCAGCTTGACGGTCCCTGCGAATCTCCATACCAAGAATTTTCTTTGCTGCCCCTAATTCTTTCATATCAAACTCATTACTAAGTTGGGTTTTCAATTTCTGGATCAAAGACTTGTCACGTGATGCAATTAGCATATCATCAACATAAAGTAACAAGTATATAAAAGATCCATTTTGAAAATAAATGCAGTCATCATATTGACTTCTGCAATAACCTTGCCTAATCATAAAAGAGTCAAACCTTTTGTACCACTGCCTCGAAGCTTGCTTAAGGCCATATAAGGATTTCTTCAAACGACAGACAAGATGCTCCTTTCCAGGAACAATAAATCCCTCAGCTCTCCATGTAGAAAAGATGTCTTCACATCAAGTTGCTCCAACTCCAAATCGAACAAAGCAACAAATGCAAGTAAAACACGAATGGAAGTATGACGAACAACAGGTGAGAATATCTCATTAAAGTCAATACCTTCCTTTTGATTAAAGCCTTTAACGACTAGTCGTGCTTTGCATCTTGGATTTTCAACCCCAGGAATGCTGTCTTTCTTCTTATAGATCCATTTACACCTTAATGGTCGTTTGCCTTCAGGAAGCTCTGTCAAAGCCCAAGTGCCGTTTTTATGAAGACTCTCAATTTCTTCATTCATAGCCATTACCCATTGAGAAGATTCATCACAAGAAACAACTTTAGTATAGCTGGCAGGTTCAACACCATCATTTACCTCTTGTGCAATAGATAGTGCATAAGCAACTAAATTGTCACTATCAGTGTATCTGGCTGACTTTCTAATTTGTCTTCTAACTCTGTCTCGGGCAATAGAGTAATCATCTCCTTGTTGCTGAATAGGAGAAGTGGTACTATCGTCACGGTCATCATCAAGAGAATGGTCATCAGTGTTGGATTCATTTGTTGAAGAAGATGGGACATCAACATTAGGAGCTACATGCTTTAATACAAACTCCACCTTCTCGCTAGTACTCTGCAGATTACCTGTACTAGTAGAAGAAGACACAAAAGACTGTTTTCCAGAAGATAATAATGCATCCTCATTAAAAGTCGCATCTCTACTAAGAATTAATTTTTGTGATTTTGGATCAGAGCACACAAATGATACCCCTTAGACTCAGATGCATAACCAAGAAATATGCACTCCACAGCTCTTGGAGCTGCCATCATTGACATGTGCATATGCAGGACATCCAAAAATTCTTAAATTAGAATAATCAACAGGATTACCTGACCAAATCTCTTCTAGAATTTTGAAGTCAAGTGCCGAATGTGGAGAACGGTTGACCAAGTAACAAGCAGTAGATGCTGCCTCTGCCCAAATATCACGTCGATGCCATAACCTAGCATTTGAGAGCATACACCGAGCTCTCTCAAGTAGAGTCTTGTTCATACGTTCTGCAACACCATTTTGCCGGGGATTCCTTGGAATGGTTTTGTGTCTAGCAATACCATGATTTACGCAGAACTCGTTAAAGTCACCACTGCAAAACTCTAATCCATTATTTGTTCTGAGCTTCTTCACATTTTTCCCTGTTTGAGTTTCAACAAGAATTTTTCATTTCTTGAATGTGGGAAAAGTCTCATTTTTATGCCGCATAAAATAAACCCAAACCTTACGAGAAAAATCATCAATGATAGTCATCATATATCGGCGTCCTCCATAGGAAGCAACTTTTGAAGGCCCCCAAAGGTCAGAATGAATATAATCAAGAATACCTTTGGTACGGTGAGTTGCAGTAGAGAAACTAACCTTTTTCTATTTCGCAAAAACACAATGTTTACAAAACTCCAACTTACCAATGCCTTGTTTACCAAGGCGACCTTGCTTGCTCAGAAGATGCATGCCTTTATTACTCATATGGCCCAGGCGCATGTGCCATAATTTGGTGACATCATTTTTAGGCATAGAAGATGATACAGCTGCTGAACCTGTCACAACAGTCCTTTGCAGGACATATAAACTACCAATTCGGTTAGCTTTCAATAAAACAAGAGAACCTTTTGATACCTTTAGAACTCCACCTTCAGCTGAGTACTTGCACCCGAGAGACTCGAGAGTGCCAAGAGAAATTAAATTCCGCTTCAAATCAGGTATATAGCGGATGTTAGCCAAAGTCCTGACAACACCATCATTAGTCTTGATCTGATTATTCCTGCAACCTTGCATTGGGCATCATTACCCATCAAGACACACTACTAGAAAAAGCAAAATTAGTGAGGGAAATTAGTGACGGAAAAAATAAAATTTCTCAGAAATTCCTTGGTCGCAAAATTTAGTGACGGAATTAGAGAGAGATTTCACGTTTTCCCTCACTAAATATCCCTCACTAATTTTTGTTTTTTTAGTAGTGACAACACCACAATCAACAAGTTCAAAAGTGGTAAATAAATCCTTATAAGGACACATATGAAAAGTACATCCAGTATCAAGAATCCATTATGTTTTACTCCTCTTATTAGAAGAGACAACATATAAAATAATGTCATCGCCAGAATCAGCTTCAATATTGGCAGCTTCAGGGGATTATGGAGATTTTCCTTTTTCTTGTTTTTCTTGTTTTTTCTTCAAGATAAAACAATCAGAAATCTCGTGGCCAGATTTCTTGCAATAACGACAGGATTTGTTGGATTTGCGTCCTTTGAATTTGGATCTAGATTTTTTGTGACCGGTACTCCCTTTTTCTTGAGTTCTACCTCTAGCACTTAAGCCCTCACCCTTGTCCACATAATGAACTTCAAGATCAAATTTTTCTTTGGACAATAAATTAGATTTAACATCTTCAAAGGATAAGCTATCATTATTTCCATACAACATGATTTCTTTGAAATGTTTGTAGGTAGGGGGTAAGGAGACAACAAACAAAACAACTTTATCTTCATCATCAATTTTAACATCAATATTTTCCAGATCCAAAATGATAGAGTTAAATTCATGAGATCGAATAGGAGTACCTTCAACCATTCTGATGGTATATATACGTTCTTTGAGACGAAGCTTGTTTGCAAGGTTCTTGGTCATGTATTGAGTTTCTAACTTCAGCCATAATCCCGCAACAGTTGTTTCATTAACTACTTCACGGAGAACCTCTTTAGACAAGCAAAGTTGGATTGATGAAAGCGCCTTTTCATCCAACTTGTCCCACTGATCGTCGGTCATGGAAGCCGGTTTCTTCGACTTTCCATCTAAAGCTTTCTTTAATCCGTTCTGAGTAAGAACGGCCCTCATCTGGACTCGCCAAATAGAAAAACTAATCTTGCCATGAAACTTCTCAATGTCAAATTTGGGAGACATTTTGAAATTCCCAACCAAGAGCTCTGATACCACTTGTTAGGGATATCAGCGCAATGCGGAAGCACAGGATCGGTGCAATTGGGAATTAAAGAGAAGTAATTAAAATAACAAGAGAAATAACACACAAGATTTACGTGGAAAACTCCTCAATATGAGAAATAAAAAACCACGGGCGATCACGAGCAAAGTTCCACTATGTAAAAGAAAAGAGTACAACAAGTCTTCTTATAGTAATGAGGACAGAGGACAATATTTTCTCTCAATATCTCCTAAAATACTCTCTAAAATGGAACAAGATATCTCACCAAAAAGTACACTCAAGTGTATGTTACAAAGTGTGTCAATTGTTATCTTAATGATGATGGATCACGACATATTCATGTTGTTATATATCCTTCATTCCTCAATTCTTAATGGTGAAGCAAAGTGAAACATGTCAAGCAAGTAGAAGGTGTAAGCACATGTGACACATGGCAAGCAAGCAAGAGGTGTAAGCATTCACCAAGGTGACACACGACATGCAAGTAGGAGGTGTGAAGCATGCAACATATGTGACATGTAAAGCTTGGATACAATCCCTAACCACTAAGGAATAAGGTGTCGTAAAGTGCAAAAGGAAACTTCACAATTAAGGACTTGACCACAAGTAGCATTGGAATGAGAGCCACATAATCTAAGAACATGTTCAAGTCCCTGAAATAACATGAAATCTTATCAAATCTCCAATTCTCTACACATTCATAAACATAAAAAAATGAAGAAAAACATAATTGGATAAAAACTGGCATTAAAAAGGTCAAATCAATATCCATAAGTACCTGGGCAGTGATCTTGAAACCCATTGCAGCTTTGATTTCTTTGTGACGGGTGTATGATCCCTGAAATTATACAACCGTTACTTAGCTGGAAGACATACTAAATAATAGAATACAACTCCTCTGTTGAAGACCCCTCAAACTAAGAGAATGTTTCCCATCCCTTCAATTGACATAGTTCCAAATTCATATGATGGTAAAAACGAAGACTTCTCAAGCATAATAATATGTAATATCCACAACTATACTTGCTAAAACTTGGTTCCTTCAGAAGAGTCCCTTAGTACCAACTCAACAAAAATAATATCAACCAAGACCAAAAGAGTCCCTGGTCCACATGCACACTAGATAGTTATGGACCAAGGTTATAATTTTTCTATGAAGCAACAAATGTGATATTAATCAAATGCAAAAGATATAAGAGTACCTTAACACGAAGTTCCTTCATTGGAGGAGGTGTCAATAAAGCTCGAATCGTGGTAATAATTGGACCCTGTATTATAAACATTATTAGTCATAAGCAGAAGGCAAGTATTAACAGATGTAGCTAGAATCTGAGATGCTTGCCTGCATTCCAGATACATTTATTTGATCTTCTTCATGAAGAACACCATTGACTAAAACAACATCAATGGTAGTTCCATGGCCCTCAATTTTCTTAACTTCCAAAACAGTACACTGGTAGCCACAGTCGAATAACCGTTAGGTCTCTATTGTTAAAGGATCAAGAAGCATTCAAGAGTTCAACCACTTCAATATTATGTGAAAGGCTAACCTGTACTTCTTCACTGTACGTAAGTTTCTCAATCATGGTCTTTTGGGTCCACATAACCAACAATAATAACATATCTTGGATTCCTTCACCACTGAAATATTAAATACTAAAACATCAATACAAAAACACCGACAAAGTATGAAGCAGATTCTACACAATGCTGTAGTTATGGTTTTTGCCCGAAATCAAAGATTTGGCATTCACCCTTTACTCCTACCAAATGATCATATTATGAAAGATTTCACGTAGAGCATAGACAGGTTGGACACAATTTGGGAGATACCAAAAAATTTGAGATGTTCTGAAACACCGGAATGTTTGAAACAGTCAAAAACCTCTCTTCCTATTGAGGGTGAAAATTACAAAGGAGAAGTACAAAAGATAGATACTTGTCCGTGAACTCTTCCTATATTATCGTTGACACTATTTGACAATACAAAAGTAAATATAGTCACCTTATTGCGCTTGTAGGCACAATGCTGAATGTTTCTCCCATTTCTTTGTTTTTATAATACAACTCAGTATTTAGCCCTTGTTCCTTGAACTGTGTAACAATCTAGAAGTAAAACAAGAAAAATTAGCATGTCAAACATTAACAAAAACAATCTACCACAACTTACAAATAGAAGATAAACATGTTTTACTACCTCAGTGACCCTTGTATTAAACCTAATTTTAACATCGTTAGATTGTTGATTCATTGCTATACGAATTGGAGCATTGCGACATGTTTTCCAGCCATAAATCCTGTCAACCTGCAATGTTTCAAGAACAGTGTGACAAAATTGAGCAATCTGTAAAGAGCATATATTGGTTCATAAAAGTGGAATATATAATATATACTCGCCTTATTCAATGCAACGATGAATTCTGTGTTCCTCATCTTTAATAGATTGAGTGACTCTATAGTTTGTGCCTCTAAGCCATGCATAATGTCAACAACCAAAATTGCAATATCACATAAACCTGAACCCCGAGATCTTAAGTTATTGAATGATTCGTGGCCTGGAGTATCAATAACAAGTAGACCGGGAACTTTTAGCCTTGCATCAGCTTTAAGTTCTTTAGTTCTTTCGCGTATGTTCTCGGCAGGAAAGTATGTTGCGCCAATCTGTTGGGTTATACCACCAGCCTCGCCTTCTTGAATATTTGTACCTCGAATACAATCGAGAAGCTTGGTTTTGCCAGCGTCCACAGGACCCATGATGCAGCAAATTGGCAACCGGGTTACTATCACTCGGCATAGCAGACTTGTTCTTGAAATTCTCTTGGCCGCGTGTTGATGGCTTCTCCATTGATTTAGATTAGGGTTTCCTTTTGCGTTAAAACGGTTCTTAAGTAAAAAAGTGAAACTTGGCGCCCACGCTTCGTTTGAGAATTGAATCAGTTATACGAATGGGTACCATAAATAATAGGCAATTTCTACGGTACACTCAAAAAATTTGAGTGTACATACACCGATAGTTAAATCAATAGTTCAATGAGTTATTTTTGTTTAGAAAAAAAATATTTTCTATCAATTACAATAATAATAATTATATTTTATTTCTCAAAAGTGTCGGCAAATTAAAATTCAATATTTTTTAATTTTTATTACTCATAATAGTCAATATTGATTATTTTTTTCGATAAAATGTTAAAAAATTAGTATGATTCTTATAAAGAATGAAATGATGTTTTTTTTTATGAAATAATATTTTCTAAAATATAAAAATCGACAAATATCTCTTTATTACATAAAAATGATCGTTAACTTATTGATTTTATGAAATTGGTGTACCGTAGAAACTCCCATGACATATATGATCCACGATATCAATGAGTTTGCCACATCATCCAAAAAGGAGAGAGACTAAATTTTTTTGTTGACTTTCCAACTAGGGGATGAGAAAGTTGATTTGAAAATAGGGAGTCAAAAGTTAACAATTTTAAAATAGGGGATCAAAATTTCATTTAAACCCATATTTTTTATATAGTTTCTCATAAATATTTATAACATCTTTCCTGTAAAAGCTTTTATTTCAAGTATCCCAAACATTTATAACATCTTTTCCGTAAAAGCTTTTATTTCTTAAGTACCCAAAAGAAGTTTTATATTTTTCACAAAAGCGTATATCTAATACGAACAACTTTATTTTTTACCAACATCTAATATGAACATCTTAAAAATAATTCAAAGGTGTATCTTTACTAGTTTTAGTAAAAAGTAAATTTTATAATATTTTTTTTTGAGGGAATAATAATTATTTTTTTGACCAACATCTAGTATTCTTAAAAATAAGTCAAAGGTGTATCTTTACCAGTTTTAGTAAAAAGTAAATTTTATAATAATTATTTTTTTGACCAACATCTAATATGAACATCTTAAAAATAATTCAAAGGTGTATCTTTACCGGTTTTAGTGAAAAGTAAATTTTATAATAATTAAGAGTTGATAACAAAAATAATATTTTATTTTCCTTCTTTTTTGAAGGAATTTTATTTTCCTTTTTTAAAAAATATTTTATTAAAACTTATCAAAAATATGAGAATCTACCGTTGGACCGAATTCCCTTACTGGGAAAAGGGTTAGGAGCACCTAATTAATTTACGCAGAGGCCGTATTAACCAACCAAAGAGAACAAAACCAATTGATGATACTAAGACCATTTTCAATGGAAGCATTTTAGACACCTATTAGACTATTTCTAATGAGAGGATCTTAACCATTTAAGATCTGATATCTATTAGGTATCCCTATTAGGGAGAATCTTTTTCAGAGTCTTATAAAATCTGGGGTCTTACATAAGACCCCCATTTTAAAGTGGGATCATCATCACTCTTTTAATATTAATAATTTGAAATGTAATGATATAAAATTATTGATAGTTGATTAGTGAGCCTCATTTAAGAAATTTTTGTAAGATGCTGGGTTGGAGGGATTGAGTTCTTATTAGGTATTACTATTAAAAAAATTATAAATAAATGATGTGTACACGTGAGACCCATTTAAGTATTCAAAAATGGATGTCTCCATTGTCGATACTCTTGTGTACCTCTATTGAGGAGAAATTTTTTTAGAGTCATTGATTTAATATTAATATAATAAAAGCCTTATTTGTTATCTGGAAAGATCGTAACGATATAATTTTTTATAATCATTTTGTTCAGCTTACGTGACTTCTTGAAAAGGTTAAACTCCAAACATATTGGTGGTTGAAAGCAAACTACATTACGTTCGACTTTGACTACCCCTTTTAGAGGCAAAACCCTTTATGTTGTTTTCAAGCTGTGTTGTAATTTTTTTGACTTCTTTGATTGTTGGTAGCCTGACTGTTTTGTTCGTAAACTTCTAACAGTTACCTCTAGCACGCCTTGTGCTTGAGGGAATGTTTGTTATTCTTTTAATATAATTTGCTTAGCTTATTCAAAAAAATAAATAATATATATCAATAGATAAGATTCTTCTTGGATGTTTACTTGAAACTTAGAGTAATTTTTATTTACCTCATGGGACAAAACAATATCATTTATTTTTTTTAAGATGAAAAAACATGAAGAATATCTTTTTATCTTTATATATATATCCTTTATTTGACTTTTTTAATAACATAAACATGATTTTCTATAAAAAAATAATTTTGTACACATTATTAAGGCACACCCACACAAAAATACATATTACAACTGTGTCTAAATATAAGATCGTCTTGGTTTTTTCTTTGTTTTTTTTATAAGACTCATTTAAAAAATCACAATGCATTAAAATAATAGGACCGAAACAAAGTTTAATTTATTAGGGACTAAAACTGCGTATTGAATTTTTTTTACCGGAACCAAAACATGTCTCTTTTTGTATGATGATTGAAAACAAAGTTCGCTATATTTATACGGACAATTTTTTATTTAACTTAATTAATATTACAAAGTTTTTTGAAGGGATTGATATTACAAAGTTAGATACAAACTGAATTTATTTCTTTGTAAATAATGCGGTAAATATATATATTTACGTCATTATTAAAAATATATATATATTTAGGTCATATTTTTTTTAGCCCAGATTTGATCATGTAGAAAAATGATTGAGAATGAGCTGGGCGTATTAGAATTTAAGACTGGAGATTAAAAAATAACATAATCACAAGTAAATTAATTTGGGTCAAATTATAATGGGTTAAATAGGTAAATGGTCCCCCTAAATATATCAACATTTGATTTTAGTCTCTCTAAAATATTCCTTAGACTTTTGATCCCTCTAAAAATTTTCATCTATGAAATTAGTCCCTGCTCTACATTGAGTATTACACTAGAGCAGAGACTAATTTCATAGATGAAAATTTTTAGAGGGACAAAAAACCTAAAGAATAATTTAGGGGGACTAAAATCAAATGTTGATATATTTAGGAGAAATATGTACTTATTTAATCCAACCCAATTATAATTGAATAGGGCTATAAATTGGAATATAAAACAGCAGGATGTACAACTAAGCAAGTAAAACAAAATTGATGTAACATGGAGAAATTTGGCAATTGCCCCATGTTAAAACTCGTTGTGGAAATTATGTCAATGTTCAATGTTTAAAATTAAAATAAAACATTTTTCTTTGAGCCACTCTAAAATGAACTAAAGACATCCAAGTATTTTTCCTCTCTAAGCATAGCTTTCACAGGCACATGAAATTCCGTTAAGAAAAACTAAGTAAGAGGATAACTCTGTGCACATAAACAACAAGTTCATCATGCAAATGTTTTATTTTAATTAGGGTTAATAGTGCTTTTCACCCCTGTAATATAGACCATTTTCGGTTTTAACCCTTATAAAATTTTCGGTTTGGTTTCCGTCCTCGTAAATTTTTTTTTTCCGGAAAACCCCCCTCCCCCATCCAACTTAGCAGATTCGCTTATGTGGCGTTGAGTTGGCATTTTTATTTCTTTTTTTTATTTTTTTTAATTGGCCACATGTAAAAAAAACATTTCCACATCAGATTTTATTTTTAAAAAATTTGAAAATTAATTTGAAAAAATATAAAAATATTCAGATTATTTTCAAAAAAATTTTAAAATCGAAAAAAAAATCAGAAAAATATTCATATTTTTTTCCAAAAAATTTAAAAATCGAAATAAAATAAGATTTTATTTTCTAAAATAAAAAAAATATTAAGATTTTTTTCAAAATTTGTTTTTTTACGAAGATTTTTAAAAATTCTGGAATTGATAAGTTTTTTTTCTATAAAAAAATTATTGCCAATTTTTTTCTAAAATTTAAAAAATCAGAAAATATAATCAGATTTTTTTCGAAATTAAAAATATTTTTAAAAATTCTGGAATTTAATTCTCAAAATACAAAAATAAAGCAAATTTTCAAAATTTAAAAATATAATCAGATTTTTTTCGAAATTTTTTTCAACAAAAATAAATTTCTGGAAAAATTTGGATACAAATTTAGAAAAAAATCAATTTTTTTTTTGAAAATTTTATTCAATAATTTTTATAAAATATTTTTCGAAATTAAAATATTGGAAAAAAATATATTTTTTTTACAAAATTATGAAGATTTTACGATTTTTCCATTTTTTGCTTTTTTTATATACAAAGAAAAAAATTTGGTATTAAAAAACATTTCCAGATTTTTTTTAAAAAAATCCGTAAAAAAAAATTCCTGAATTTTTTTCTAATTTTAAGAATTTTTTAAATAATTTTTAAATTAATATAAATGAATTTATATTTTTTTTAAATAAAATCTGATGTAGCCAATTTAAAAAAAATAAAAAAATGAAAAAAAAGCCAAGTCAGCGCCACACAAGCAAATTTGCTAAGTTGGATGGGGGAAGGGAGTTTTCCGGATTTTTTTTTTTACGAGGATGGAAACCAAACCGAAAATTTTATAAAGGCTAAAACCAAAAATGACCTATATTACAGGGGTGAAAAACACTATTAACCCTTTCAATTAAAATAACATTAACATTTATATCAAATATTTTCTTCAGATAACCCTCAAGCTACCTAAAATTCTTTTTCATTTTATAAGTTACCTACAGAATTCTTAACTCCTTATTATATCTTACAACCCCTTTTGCTTTAAAATCGAATGTTGAAAACCAGTTTCTACCAAGAAAATGTTGAAGACCAAGAATCAAGCTATGTGTTACAACGATGTCATTTAGGATCATCTCAATGTCATCTCATGCGGTCATGTGCTGTTTTGTGAAGACAGTTAAACAAGGGAAGAGAAAAAAAAGTAACAATGTGTAAAACGTTGCCTTTTATTATTATTTAGGGTAAAAAATCAAACAACTTTAAGGTATCTATACAAAAAAAGCATGTGTAGTTTCTTTCAGTACAATGAGTACATGATTATCATGTCACGAACTTTGGCTTTGATCCACACACAACACAACCACAGTCCACAGGGATGGAATGGCCCACAGTAACAGATTAGCATGATCCTCCTAAAGTCCTAAGTCACGCGTAAGGTAATGGATCCTATGAATGACTCACAAACAAACAACAACAGAAGTAAGTTATAAAGCATAACCCTCCCACGTTGCTTTACTCTAAAGTGTGTGCTATGGCTTCTCTTAATCCATTATCAACTCTTTGTCTCTCTTACCTTCTTCTAACTTTGTTTCTCTCTTTAGCTGCTGAACCAGCCATTACTTCTTCAAAGTCCACAAAAATTGGGCAAGGTTACCGTTTGGTATCTATTCAAGATGACCCTAATGGTGCTATTACAGGACTCTTACAAGTTAAGGAGAAGAATGATATTTATGGTGCTGACATTCCCCTCCTACGTTTATATGTCAAGTAAGTCATATATACTCGTACACAACATCATTATGCATTCATGTTTTTTCTTCTCATGTCTTGATTTTGCAGGCATGAGACTGAGAATCGTTTGAGGGTACACATAACTGATGCAAAAAACAAAAGATGGGAGGTTCCTTATGATCTTTTGCCTAGGGAGCAACCACCACCTTTGAAGCAGAACATTAAGAGGTTGAAGAAGAACTCATTATCAGTACTGTCAGAGTACTCAAGCTCTGAGTTTGTTTTCAGTTACACTTCTGATCCATTTAGCTTTGCAGTCAAAAGGAAGTCCAATGGTGATACTCTTTTTGACTCCAATTCTAATGAGTCAGACCCATTTGGTCCATTGGTCTTCAAAGATCAATACTTGGAAATTTCTACTAAACTTCCCAAAGATGCTTCTCTTTATGGTTTGGGAGAGAACACACAACCACATGGGATAAAATTGTATCCTAATGATCCTTATACTTTGTATACAACTGATGTCGCAGCCATTAATCTCAATACTGATCTTTACGGATCTCATCCTGTATACATGGATCTTAGAAATGAAGGTGGCAAGTCTAATGCACATGGTGTTTTGTTGTTGAATAGCAATGGAATGGATGTGTTTTACAAAGGAAAGTCTCTAACATACAAGATTATTGGAGGAGTACTTGATTTTTACTTCTTTGCAGGATCCACGCCTCTTAGTGTTGTTGATCAGTACACATCCTTTGTTGGTAGACCAGCTCCAATGCCTTATTGGGCTTTTGGTATGATTCACTTTTCACAATATCTCTTACTACTCTGTTGCATTGCATATTCTATTTACTATTCTATTTAGTATGTATGTATTCACATAGCCTAGTATTCGGTATTTTATTTAAGCTTAATAGCAGTTTTCGCCCCTAACTTTCACGAAGTTGCGATTTTAGCTCCCTAAGAAAAAAACCTACAAAACCGCCCTCTAAGTTTTGCAATTATAGCATTTTTGGCCCCCCAAGGCCAATTTTTGGTAATAAAAAAAAAACACATGGCACCTAACTTAGGGTGCCACGTCAGCGTAGACGGAGTCAAAATTGGTCTTGGGGGCCAAAACTGTCACAAATGCAAAACTTAGGGGGCGGTTTTGTAGTTTTTTTTAGGGGGACAAAATCGCAACTTTAAAAAAGTTAGGGGGTTAAAACTGCTATTAAACCTTCTATTTAAGATTGTGTTCACCAAAAAGAAAAAAAGAAATCTGAGATCGTGATGATGGGTATCACACTCACACCCTTAAAAATTGGCACTTATATTAATTTAATTGTTTGGTGATATTGCCCGTGGAAACATAAAGTTGAAAAGTTATAAAGCATATTTTGTTTTAATATTTTAAGTCACGGGACTTGGCCTATATGGCATGTGTCTGTTATGTGCAGAGCAATTTGTGGGTCTTTGTCAATAACCAAATATGCCTACGTAGATAATACATTTGTAATTGTATCTGTATAAAAATATGGCATTGTCTCGTGATTTATGGGATAGTATATTGTATATATCGGCAGGGAAGACTACTTAAGATACACTAATCCATTGTTTCATGAAGGAGAAAGAAGAGAAAAATCTTTATGTTTTAATGAATCTATGGTCTTATACATCAAAAGAGACCGTGTATTGGAATAAAATGGCAAAATATTTTGTTTGTACCTACACATAACTTAAAAATAATCCATCACTTTAGTCCCTAAGCTATCACCATCTCTCTAAATTAAGTCCCTAAACTATTTAAAATCTATCAAAAAATTATTCTGTGTTAAGGAAGTACTTGACCAACATGCTCACTTATTTGATTTGCTATGTAATAGGATTCCACCAATGCAGATGGGGTTATCACAACCTATCTGTTGTAGAAGATGTTGTTGAAAATTACAAGAAAGCCAAAATTCCACTTGATGTTATATGGAATGATGATGACCACATGGATGGACACAAGGACTTCACCCTCAATCCGGTTAATTACCCACGTCCAAAGCTTTTAAACTTTCTGGAAAGAATACACAATATTGGCATGAAATACATTGTGATAATTGATCCTGGTATTGCTGTTAACTCCAGTTATGGTGTATACCAAAGGGGTATGGCTAATGATGTTTTTATCAAGTATGAAGGTGAACCATTTTTGGCACAAGTTTGGCCGGGAGCAGTGTACTTTCCTGATTTTCTCAATCCTAAAACAATTTCTTGGTGGGGTGATGAGATTCGCCGCTTCCATGAACTCGTCCCAGTTGATGGCTTATGGATTGACATGAATGAAGCTTCAAATTTCTGCTCTGGTAAATGCACAATTCCCGCAGGAAAGGTTTGCCCGAGTGGAACAGGACCTGGTTGGATATGTTGCTTAGATTGCAAAAACATCACAAGCACACGGTGGGATAATCCTCCCTACAAAATTAATGCTTCAGGATTACAAGCTCCTATAGGTTTCAAAACTATAGCCACAAGTGCAGTCCACTATAATGGCATTTTGGAATATGATGCTCATAGTATTTATGGTTTTTCTCAAACCATTGCAACTCACAAGGCCCTTCAAGGGCTTCAAGGAAAAAGGCCTTTCATTTTGACCCGCTCTACTTATGTTGGTTCTGGCAAATATGCAGCGCATTGGACAGGTGACAATCAAGGTACATGGGAGAACTTGAGATACTCAATATCTACTATGCTAAATTTTGGAATATTTGGGGTGCCAATGGTTGGTTCAGATATATGTGGTTTCTATCCACAACCCACTGAAGAGCTTTGCAATAGGTGGATTGAAGTTGGTGCTTTCTATCCATTCTCAAGGGACCATGCAAACTACTACTCTCCTAGACAAGAACTTTACCAGTGGGAGACGGTAGCCGAATCAGCTAGAAATGCATTGGGGATGAGGTATAAGCTCCTCCCCTATTTTTACACACTAAACTATGAGGCTCATATTAGTGGAGCTCCAATTGCTAGGCCTCTTTTCTTCTCATTCCCAACTTATATTGAATGTTATAGTCTAAGCACCCAATTCTTACTTGGGAGCAGCCTAATGATTTCTCCTGTTCTTGAGCAAGGGAAAACAGAACTTGATGCCCTCTTTCCACCTGGAACATGGTACAATTTATTTAATTTCACACAAGTCATTGATTCAAAAGATGGAACCTATGTGACCCTTGATGCACCCCTGCATGTGGTCAATGTACACTTGTATCAGAATACCATTTTACCAATGCAACAAGGTGGAATGATATCTAAGGAAGCTAGAATGACACCTTTCAGCCTCATTGTGACATTTCCAGCAGGTGCAAATGAAGGAGAAGCTAAAGGGAACCTATTCCTTGATGATGATGAACTTCCAGAAATGAAGATTGGAAATGGTTATTCAACGTATATTGACTTTCATGCAAGTGTGAAAGAAGGAACTGTGAAAGTTTGGTCACAAGTCCAAGAGGGCAAGTTTGCTTTGGATAAAGGTTGGGTCATTGACACAATAAATGTGTTGGGATTAAATGGAAATGGAGCAATAGGTACCATTGAGATAAATGGGGAACCAACAAATGTGAAAATTGATAGAACTAAACAAAATTACATACACGGACTAGGAGATGGAGAAAAGAACATAGTGATGGTTGGAATGAAGGGCTTAAATATCCCTGTAGGTAAAAGTTTTGCTATGACCTGGAAGATGGGATCATGAGTATATATTAGATTGTCTTACATAATTGGGAAATTAAAACTTTATCTTGTGTTTTCTATTATTTTTACTAGCATTTTAGAGGGATAAGAGATGGGCTAGAATAAAGCTCATCCTAATCTATTTAATAGGAAGAGTTTTTGAAACGCTTAGTCAAAAATATTTCTGCCTTGTATGATGCCCTTGACGGACGTCGTGCCACCAACAACAAAGCTACATCTGCTGATTATTGTTTGGATGAAGGGGAGAAAACGACTTAAGGGTGGTGTTGTTTGGTAGAAAAGGTGGGGGGTGGGGGTGGGAGTTCTCACAATAGAGTTCTCACCCAAATAGAAAAAGGGTAGTATATTGAATTTTTTTACTCCCTTTCTCAAACCCTAGTCATCACAACTTTTCTTTTTCTTGATCTACTAAAGAGTACTTTTCTTGATTTACTAAAGAGGGGTGATTTAGGGTCAATTTTGACCTAAAATCACCCATCCAGATTGTTTTTCTTACTCTTTTAGTTAAACAGGTGATTTCGTGGTCTTACACGACTTTGTTTATTTTGATTTTTCATCTTTGTACGATGTGTTTTTGATTTCCCGTCTTAGTGCAGTGTTTATTTGATTTATGTTGAAAAATTATAGCTTTGATCAAGTGCAAATTCAATGAATGATTTTTGCGTCGTCAACGTTGCAGATCCAGAAACATGAGTATTTCGGTGGCTTGAATATAGTCGTATTTGTAGGCAAACATACTTTGCCGTTTTATCCTTTTAACATGGATGTTGAGAGTTTGTTCGTAGATTCATCCTCTTGTTTTTAGTGACATTGAGTTTGTCTAGTATCGATGTTCTCAATCAATTTGAATTAATGAATATCGTTTATTTTTGTTAAAAAATATATTGAAAATTATAAAAAAAAATTGTTTTGTTTTGATTTTTATAGGCGTAATAGAAAAGATACACATTAGTGATTGTTCATGCTAGTTCATGATGATAAAAATGCATGTTTAATTAATATGGATAATTTCTACAATCCTACTTCTTTTTTAAAATTTGTGTGAAAAAGTAATGAAATAGAGATAAATATTCTAAAAAAATTATTATGGTAGAATGGACAAAGAAAGAGAGCTATTTCTTTTGAGTAAATAGTCACTTTGGTCTCTGATTATGCACCACGTTATCAGAAAGGTTACTAACTCAGGACTAAATACAAAATAGTCTTTGAATGTGCACTTCCGTTAACACTTTAGTTCTTGGCGTTAAATAATTATGTTAATTGATGACATGACAAAGATTTTATGCTGACAAGGAGTATGAGGTGTCACATGGACTAAAGTGAAAGTATAAAATGGTCACTTTGGTCTCTAAACCGAAAATTAATATCCCCAAAAATCAATATCCCCAAACTCGTCCCAACGAAGTGTTACTCTTCGTCAAGAAATGGATCATCTTCCTCAATGAAGTTGTTCTATGGTTAAGGGAGACTTGTTGTTAGGTCCCTGATTGTGCATACTTACTATCAATTAGGTCCCTCCCATTATACACTTACTATCACTAAGGTCCACGACAGTAAACACCTACAGACACAAAGTAGGCCTACTATGATCCTATTTTATATAAGTTTATCAATTCTAACAATATGAAGAATTGTTTCAGGATTTCAGGTCTGGTTATGAATCACATTTTCCTAAATTCTGTATTTGTATATCTTAAATTTCTTCATGGTTTTTTCTTTTTAATCTCAATGTTAACTTGAAATTATTCTATTTCATTTTATAAGAAAGATTATTAGCTTCAAGAATACATATTCAACTAAACTTCAATTGTTTATTTACAAATATTGTCCTAGTATATTTATCTGAGCAAGTGCATTTCTGCAGTGTGATTACAAAACAGAAATTTAAGCCACTTGATTAAGTATTTGTTTTTATATTAACTATTATAATAATCACTGATATAACACCAAACCTGTTATGTGAATTATAACCTAATATTTAGTGTTTGCTATCACATTTTTAGGTATGCTGCGTGTTCATCGAATAGCAGCCATTGCATGGAAGTATGATAAATGTTGTAGGCGTGGAATAGCATCCATTGCATGGAAGCATGTCTAATGTTGTGTGCCTGTAAGTGTTTACTATCAGGGACCTTAGTGATAGCAAATGTTTACTGTTAGGGACCTAACTGATAGTAAGTATGCATAGTCAGAGACCTAACAAAAAGTCTTCAACAACCACATGACAACTTCATTGAGGAAGATGACCCAGTTCTTGACGAAGAGCAACACGTGGTTGAGATGAGTTTGTGGATATTGATTTTCGGTTCAGGGACCAAAGGGACCATTTTCTACTTTCACTTTAGTCTTTGTGACACCTCATACTCCTTGTCAGCATAAAACCTTTGTCACGTCATTGATTAACATAATTATTTAACACCAGGGACTAAAGTGATAATTTATTTTCGGTTCAAAGTAGTATTATTTTTTGTTTTTGTTTTGATTGAAGTAGTAGTAATATACGTAGTTGTTTTTTTCCGAATGAAGATCCATTTTAATCTCTGGTAAAATGTGCAAGGGACAAATTAGTCTTTGATGAAAATTATGACCCTATTTAGTCTAATACTAAATTAAATCTAGACAATTCAGTCCTTCCATCAATATGTTTCTCCAATCGGTTTTTTTCATTCCTTTTATAACCGTGACTGGTCATATGTAACAATTTAGTCGTCTTATTGATTGTCACATGTATTGTTTAAAAAAAAAAGGCACATTTAGTTCCCTACAAAATTTTGGGGATAATTTTGTCCTTATAAAAATATAAAAAGTGAAATTAGTCATTACTTTTTTATTTCAACACAAAAAAAATAAAAACAAAATGAAGTTTGTTAAATTTTAAAGGACCAAATTGGTATGTTTTTCAGAAAAGAAAAACCTATTTAACCATTTTTGTTTTATTTTGCTTTCTCTCTTTTTTCTTCTTATTTTTTTTGTTGACAAATTTGTCCCCTTGGAAAATTCATTTAATTTAACGTTGGCGCTTAACTGACATTGTTAATGTCACACAATCAAATTAACAGTATATGTCATATGTTTAATGATAGAAAATGATTCAGTACATAAATTGTCTCGGTTCAATTTGTAAATGACTAAATATGGTCTTCATATTTGGGAGGACCAATTTGGCCCCCAAACATTGTGCCGGGGATGATTAATAACTTTTACATAGAAAAATACTTTTTAGTAAAAGAAAAGGAAACAATTAACGAGTTTTAAATGAAAAATACTTTTTAAAGTTTCAATGTATTAAAAAAACAATTTCCAAGAATATATGTATGTGTGTGTGTATATATATATATATATATATGGGTTTTGCTAGAAGACACCTTTTATGAAGGTGTGTTTTAGCAAAGTTATAACTAAAAAGTGGAAATCACACCTTGAGGCGTGGATTGCTAAAAGACACCTTCATGGGTGGCTTCTAGCAAAACCATATATATATATATATATATATATATATATTCCATTTTAGACTTCTTTAAGAGCATGTGTTAGCATTTTCTCTTTATATATAGTGAAAGTAATTATTTCTCGTACTTTTCTTTTATATAAATAATTAGTTCCCGTATTGTGTATGTAAGTTTAATTCAATTGTTAGGAGCATTCCGTTATACTTTCTCCAATCACTATTTTAAATAAAAAATAACTTTTTATATTCATTAGATAATTAATGTATCTAGTTTATATTATAGATCAGATACATTGATTACTCAATGAATCTAAAAAATTAATTTTTACTTTTAATAGTAACAGAATGGTTCCATAAAAAAATTGTGACAGAATATATGCATTAATCGGGATTCGAATTTCAAATTCATCACTTATTTACGTTCTTGTTTTTTTTTTTTATAAAAAATAAAGATTATTATTTCTCTCAAAATTGATTTATGTTTTCTTTTTTATAAAATGTTAGTCAGTACTACTAATATCTAAGAATGAAAATACATTAAAGAATAAATTAAATGTCCTAAATGAAAGATTTTAAATTAGGTAACATTTTTTTAACATGATTCTATATAAGATTAAAAAATATATTTTTCATAAGGTTACAATATGAATCTTATACCAATGATAAATTTGTTTAAATGGTAAGAAATTTGAAACCTCTAGATGAATGAACATGACTTAGTTGATAAGAAATTGACTAACCTGTAAAATTATGAGTTCAACTTATGTTGTTATAGTTAGAACATATTCGGTTCAGAGAAAATAACCATCCACTTTGCATGTCCTATAATTTTTTTGATAAGGATTAATAACTACTAAATGACAGTAGAATCTTCATATCAATAACACGATGACAATTATTTTCAGAAGTTTTGTAAGTTAGCAAGACATAACATAACTTGCAATGTTGATACTGTTAAGTTGAACATCTTCATTTGAGTTCAAATCCACGAACTCAAAGTTGCGTGGGTTTGAATTTCAACAGTGTTTTTTTTGTCAAGTAGCCACTAGAGCTCACACATTTTAAATGTGGAGAAGTGGGGTGTCCAGGGTTTGAACCCCGACCCCTACATATATTATGCATTTGTCCCTACCAACTGAGTCAAGCTCACGGGAATGAATTTCAGTAGTGTTTGTTGGTCCGTCTATCGACAAAAAAATAAATTTTAATTTTACCTATATTATTTTTTGTTCTAATATTTTACTATATATTTTACAAATACTATTTTCTATTTAATACTTTACTAATATTGACTAAAATTATGAATGTATTATCACTCTTAGAAGAAAAAAAATACTATAAATTATAATTTTTTGATAAATATTAAGAGCATATTTTTTTGAAGGATTTAATAAGGTATTTTATAAATAATTATATACTTTTTCGATCGGGGAAGGCCCCCCCCCCCATCCTCCCATGAATAAAAAGGGTTCGTCTTTTGGTGGAACTCATTAATCACTTCTTTAGTCTAATCACTTGGTTAGCAAGAAAATATTGTCAACCGAACATTTTTAATTTTTTGTGTGAGTTAATCAATCGAACATTTCGATAACAATACTTATAGTTTTATTATTTTAAAACCAAAAAATTTTACTAAAAAAATGTGATTATATTGGATTCTACTTTTTAAGTATATCTTAAATTATAAAAAATATTAAATTATGTGTAATTTTTTTTTGTTTCATATAGTTAACTTTATATAAAATACCAATACATTTATTTCTAGTCAAAATACAAACCAATATATTATTTCTAGTCATTATAAAAAACTAATACATCCTCTCAAAAAAAAAAAAATACTTATTTTTCTAATTATGATTTCAAATATGTTTATATATAAATAAGATCCACGTTCAATGATCCAGCAATTATGATTGATTGAAATATGTAATCAAATATGTTGATATATAGATAAATCAAATACAAGTCCATTGAAATAATATATATATATATATATATATATATATATAAATCAAATCCAATTTATTTAATATTATATTAATATTTGAAAATCAATTTTCGATGCACAATTAAAATTGAGAAGTTTCGTCAAAATTAAAATTGAGAAGTTACTACTATGTTTAAATTCAATAAATAGTGTGAATGATAATATTTTACGTTTTAATTACCCAAAAAAAATTCTTAATTTTTGGTTATTATTTGACCAACTATTAAAAAATGGAAAATTGATGGAGGGCCCGGTAGTATATAATAAAATGTGAGGAGAGACAAAGGGCCAGTTAGAGTGAGAGAAACACTGCAAACATACACACAGAGAGAGATAGATAGTGACATGGGAGAGACAAATGCATAAGCAGAGACACAAACGTCTTTTTCGCTTTAGTGAGAAAACCAAACGAAAGGGTAAAATTTCCACTTCACTCTGAATTGTCAAGTTTCAATCCTCTCTCTCTCTCTAACTCTTTGTGCTTATTGTGTGTGTTATTTTTCCATGAAAAGTTCATTTTCATTAAAATACTAATTTATTGATATTAAGTCCGTGTAACATTATTAATTTAATAATAATAAAAAATCTCGGTCTCGGACTGCATCTATTGGTGTTTGCATTGAGATCGTATGTGTTTTAATCGTTGGTGTGTGTCGTATTACGGTCGGTTATTTCTCTAATTTTTTATTGATTTTGTTTCACCCCATATCACATGTACAAAATTCCAGATCGATAAAAAAATTAACACATTTGTGTTTTTTTGTATTTGACTCTTATAGAACATAATTTTTTTTTGGGGTTCTGTTGAGGAACCTCTGGACTTTCTGTATTCCTTCTCTTTTACTGACTCTTTTTCTTTTCTACTCTGCTCTCTATTTGCTCTTTGTCATTAAGAGCAATTTTCTTGATGATTCTAGCTATTTCAATGCGATCGAGGCAAAAAGTTTTTTTTTTTAAAATTAATTTTTGCCTTTATTTTTTCATTCATCGATTACCATAATAATTTCTTCAATATAAGATATTATTATGTCTTTTAATATTAATTTTTATTATAATTTCGCTTATTGTTTTATGGATTCTGGGTTTAATTATGTTTTTGTAATTTTTCAGGACTTGTAGCCGAGTTGTGTGTTTCAGAGGCTTTCATATACAAAGATTTTCAATTCTCTTTTTGTTCTTAAGAGGGATTAATTGAGATTTTGTCAACTTTTTTGTGTCTGATTCATTTTCTTTAATATTTCAATTTCAATTTTTTACAAACTTTTTGGGGATTCTGGACGGGTTTCTGTAGGATTTTTCTCAAACTAAAAAAATTAAAATATTTTTTAATCCACCATGCGGGGTTCTAGAAAATCTAGAGCTAGACCAAGGCCTAACCCTTTGAAACAATCCAGATTGATCACAAGAAAATTGCAAGTTGTTTTTAATGACCCCGAGGCAACTGACTCATCTGAAGATGAGTCACAACATGCAAGAACACTGACAAAAATAAGCTTCGTTGAAGTCACTCTCCCTCCTCATGTATCTACAGTTTATTTGGCTTCTCAAAACAGTTTCTTTGAGAAGTCAAATACTGTAACAAGGAGAAAGGCATGTCTTTCAACACAACGTCAAACCAAGAAGAAAGTTCTTCCAACAATATCTTCTCCAAAAAAAAAGAGACAATCTTCGTCCAAATACCGAGGCGTTCGTTTAAGGCCATGGGGAAAATGGGCTGCTGAGATTCGTAATCCTTATACAAATGTTAGAATTTGGTTGGGAACTTTCGATACCGTCGAAGACGCTTCTCAAGCTTGTGAATCTAAAAGGCTTCAATTTAAACTTGATCATGAGAAAAATATAGCAAAAATATGCTTCAATAAAAGTTCTTCTGCAATCCCTCCAGTTGCAACATTGAACAAGAACTCTTCTGTAGATGCTGATGTTGCCAATGCTTTAGTGTCAGGAAAATGTTCAACTGCTAAAGACTATGAGAGCTTGTTCTCACAAATATCACCTTCTTCCGTGCTTGAGTTGGATACCTTAGCATCCAATCCGATTGAGAAGGTTGATGTTCCATCAAACAATGAAGTTGCTGTTGTTGTTGATGAAGTGAGTGAAATGTTGACTTGTCAACTTCAAGAGCTAGAAATTCCAAATCAGAGTGTTTGTAACTTGCCTGAACCAGTTGCTGTTGAGAATCCAATTGGGATTGATCCCAATCTTGGTTTGGGATTTGATTTTGCTCGGTTTAACATTGATGATTTTGGACCAGATTTTGAAGAATTTGGCGACTTAGGTGACTTCGCGGATATTCAAGTTCATGGTTTTGATGACAATGAACCTAGTGAGCTTCCTGATTTTGATTTTGGTGATATTGGTGATGATGATGAATTTGCTGGTTGGATTGAAGAGCCCTTCCAACACAACATATGTTATCTCTAAGTTTTGTAGTCACCTAAGAGTGAGGTATGGAAGTAGTATTCTAGATTCTATTAATGTTTATGTAGTTTTGCGAGACAATATGAGATGCATAATCAGTCTTTGGTTAAGAGTGATTCTATTATCATTTTGCTTTTATATTTTGTTTGTTGAGGAGTTGTCATCTTTGGTTGAATGTGGATCATTTCGTTTTCTTATGCTAATAAAAGCATCCTAAGAGTTCTTGAACTTTTATGTATTGCTAGTAGTATTTTGATTTGAAACTTCTTTTATTGTTGTCAATGAATGAACCTTCAAATATTTTGGGCACATTGTTTTTCTTTTCTTTTCTATCGTTTGATGTCTATGAGTTTGTCTACGTAGTTTTACATTATTAGCATTAATCCATTTCTTCCCGACACTTATCAATAACAATTCTATACTTGTTCTGCAACTTACCCAACTTATTCATATCCTTTGTACAATTTTTCAGCCCAGACAACACATCCACATTTGGATTTTCCTCCCACCCACAACAACTATGTTCTCAAAAATCTATTCCACTCGCCATGCATTCTCGAACTTAAACTCCTTAATTTCCCCTTCGTCTTTGTTCCTCATGAAAATGAATTAGAATTGGATAATGATCTGATCGGTGTGATATGATATTATGCAATTGACTTCGAGAGAATTTATCATACCATGCTTGCATTGCCATTGCTTTGTGAATTATTTATTCCTATTTTGCCCCTGTACCTTTCACCCATGTAAGTGGATACCAAAAAAATCTAAGATCAATCAAACCATGATGCTCTTCCGAAAACCCAATATCCTCTAAGGTGGATGATCAAATCGGCTCCTTTTATCTTCATTTGACAATGAATCATTAAAGTCTCCCATAACGCACCATGGTAGTGCATTATCTTGTGAAAATGTTTGATGCAGGTCATAGATGTTCATCTTCGCTATTTTATGGATACCCATAAAAACATGTAAACCTCCATCTGGGATAATGTGGATGATTAAATTCCATGTTAATAAAATTTGAGGAATAAGTGATCAGATATCAATCAAAAAGGTGTTTTCAAAGAACTGCCAACCCCCACTCCTTCCAATTTTGTTGACAACAAAAGATGGATCAAAGCCTAACTTGATTCGGATCTATCTGCATGAACAAAAGTCTTGCAAAGAAAAATGGCATCCAAGCGATAATTGCGGGCCAAGTCTCTAAGTGTCAGAAATATGCTTAGGTTGCTCAATCCCCAACAATTCCAACTCACAAAAAGTCATTGTTCTTGGCAGGCCTGACCGCCAGACCTGCTGGTTCATATTTTTATTTATTTATTTTAATCATTTTTTGGTACTAATGCTTTTTATTAGAGTCAACGTTGCAATGGAGAGTATTCTAGCTGACATGAATTTGCATTAATTTCTAATCACGAGGTAATGATTGAGTAATAACACTTTCTCCTTCCTCTTTATTCTTGCCATCACGTAGCCTTTTTTTGTCCGACTCCACATATTTACCTTTCTCTTCCGTTGCGGTTGCCAAATTCGTAACCTGCCCAATTTGTTCCATATTTAATGGCGCTAGATTGAATGTTCTTCCCTTCTATTGTGACTATTTTTTAATCAATTCAGCAATCATATATTTCCTATTATTTTACCTGCCACGATAATTGATGCATTCACGAGCATTTCCTTTCCCTAATACGATCGAGATCTGGAATGATGGAATGCTTTCCTCAGCCATCCATCTGCTTCCATCGTCAAAGAAGGAGTAGAAGAAAGGAAGAAGGACTCAAGCCGAAAGAGAGAGAAAAGATGAAAAACATAGAAAACATTAACTGTGTTTTTCGATGTGAAGAATGAGTGAGGCGAACTCTCCTTTTATAAGGAGAGTTTGTAACAAATCCGGAATGACTTAAAGATTAAACAAACTTAATCTTTAAGCAATTCGTGGATCGATTATCATGCGAGTGGATATATCCAGAACCTTCTGGATATTCTGTTGGATCAGATTGTAAAGAAATGATTAAATTAACAAAAAAATTAATTTAACATTTTTAGATGATAAAAATATATTTCTTTTTAACCAAAGCCCGGCCGGATAGCGGCAGTGCGCAAGTGATATAAGTATCATTTTTCTTCAAAAAATAGTTAAAAAGAAAAGGGTTATTCAGCTAAAGGAACACAAATGACTTGTACGGTGAAAAATACAGCCCCAGGCTACATTCTTATGGATGTCTTAAACTTAGGGCTGATACATACATTGTTTACATGACACGTTTTATTTTCCTTGAAACATGTTAGTTCAAATTTTCCTAGTCAGAAAGTACATATAATTTATATAATAAAATATCAAAATAAGTCATTGAGTTTTGATTGATTGTAAATAATTCATATAATTCCTCTAAAAAAAATAAGTCATAATTAACGCTATACAAGATCATATGAGTTTTAGCTTGTTTAAACCTTACACTTCTATGTAAATAGGATGTTAGAAATGACTTTGATCTAACAAATTCATTCATAACCTAAAACTATAGTAATAGACACCACTATTTCAACAAGCAAAAGATTGGACTTCAACTTAAACTTTTTAAACAAGTGTGACCTGTTTATGATTATTTTTATTCGGTTCGGCCTATTTTCAACTTTAGACAGTAAAGAAATACTACTCCTTCATTGCTATCTTAGCCTTGTGTGAGTTTTCTAAAATCATATAATTATATCGATGATAAGATTTTTTTATATGACTACAGCTTGGAGGCTAAGGTAGGTCAATGTTTGGTTCAACTTCGAATTTAATGGACCTTAGTCACTTAAGTTTTGTTTGGGAGTTTGGAGGAGAGGGAAAGGAAGAGCTTTGTGGGACAAAAATATAGGAGAAAATTGAGAAATCTTTCACATTTTTTAAAAGAGTATTTTTTTAGAGTGAAATTATTGTTTATGATTAATATATTTTTAATTTTAAGAATATTTTAAAAATATATATTAAATGTGAAGAATTCACATAAACCCTCAAAAACCTTCTCCAATACAATTTTTTAGTTCCCAAAATAAGGATGGTTTTATATTTTGAAGAAAAATAAGCCCCTCAAAACCCTTCCTCTCAATGTCCTCTATTTTTTCCATTTACTCTTTTTTTTTCTTCTTCCAAACCCTCCCCTCCCTTCCAAATTCGCAAACAAAGCCTTAGTGAAATAGTAGTAATAAGAAAACATATAATGATATGACTAGAAGCTCATTTTGCAAATTTCGAATGTATTAAGAAAAGTAGATATGTTACTTCAAAAAAAAAAGTAGATATGCGTTCAATGTGTTTATTTATTTTTGTGTATGAATGTTTTAAAATAACCACCTTTTTGTAAATGGATGCATTCACTTCATCGATGAAATTGTTTTGGATTTTTCTACCTTACCCCTTGATGATTTTGATAGAAAAGAGTTTATTTAAATTAGGTTATGGGGTCATCAAGGTTCACACAAATTTTAAAATTTAACGAGCACAAATCAGAGAAGGCTTTAAGATTCAACGAACTTTTTGAGAAGCACTTAGTACCATCCACTAAAGAGTTGAATCCACACCTTTGCGGGATATGAGTCAACTTCTTATTAAGTTAACCTTGATGTATTTTTTTTTTATAAATGCTAATATACTATTTCTTTATATAGTTTTAAAATGCTACTCCCTTTTGGATCAATTACCTCATCTTTTGTTGACCCAACTTGCGTTCGAACAAAAGTTGATGTTGATGCTATTCCTTTCTCTTATATATAATACTCTTGGGTTTGAATCATGACAAGAGAGAAAATACCAATATAATAATTAGAGTTATTTTAAAAAAAAATGAAATAGTTGATAAATTTTATGTTGAAAAAGTTTTTTTAAGTTTCAATGTGTTAAATAGTATACGCATTTTCGAAGATGAATTTTTCACTTTAAATTTGCTAACAAGTGCTTTAAAGACATTTACAATAAAAAAGATTGGTGAAAAATTGATATATATGGACTAATTTTTTAACACATATATTGATTTTTCAACTATTACTTTGACTTATATTTCATTTTCAGATGGAGTACTAAATAAAAAGGACCCGGACAAATACAAAACAAAGCTCAGAGAAAACCAAACAAAACTAAGACCAAAAACAACCAACTTGACACTGACCTACTACAAAGCTAATGAGAGATAACCCAAACCAAGACATAATTTTTTCCAGCAACCCTCCTTCACCACACCAGCAAGAAAATGAACACCACCCCCAACATTCCATGATGCATCATGAGCCCATAGCAAAAACCTAGAAAGCTGAAAACCAACTATATAAGTCACCCTCCAAAGTATTGGGATTTAACAATCAACTTGATAAGGGATATTTGAATGAAGATAAATTTCACTTTAACTAGTCATTGCCAAGTTCAAACCTTGCTGCATCGACAATCTCTTGTAAAGAACATGGTTGAGAGTTGAACATACAATCGTTCCAAAGTCAAACTCAGTCAAAAACAAAAAAATAATTGAAGTCTATCATATACACCAGATTATGGCGAACCACAAACACTTGTCATTATAACATGATGGTAATTAACCCCTTGAATTCTTGGTTCTTTGGTCGTTGTTCAAGAACCCGTCTCTTTCCTTTTTGTTAGCTGATGTTTTAGGAGTGTCTTTTTATAATAAACTAATTTAGTTTTTCTTTTCTTCATATTCTTACCCAAATCACTCATTAATGAATTTGAATATTTCTTCAACATTAGTTTACACACACGCAAACATCACCCGGTTATATTCAGTCATTCAAAAGAAAATACAAACAAATATTTACCATTGATTGATATAGAAAAGCACAAGACATATATATCTCTCAACGATAATTATCAAAAAATACACAAACAATATTTGTCAAGAATATATATAAGAAAACAAGAGACAAATATTTTTCATTGATAACATAAAAAGGGACTAGACAAATATTTGTTACTAATACATAAAAAAAAGTAGGACATATATTTGTCACCTATAAATATAAAAAAATATAGATCAAATATTTGTCATTGATAAAGACACAAGATAATGTTTAAACCACAAAATTAAATCCGCTTCAAATTTACAAAAGTTAATCTTGACAATTTAGTACACATATTCAAATCAAGCCATAATAACCATAATCATGTATAAATTAAAAAAATTAAGTACATGTGTTGATATATAAGTAGTAAAAATATAGATAGGATGAATTAAAATCGTATTTGTCTAATATTTGTAAAAAAAAAAACCGTATTTGTCTAATAACAAAAAAAATAGGGTACACGTACAAATTGGTTAAATATGTGGCAACCCATCAAATATTAAATGCTTTTACGCATTTAGCTGATGGTTGGAAATCATTTTCTCCTTTGATTTTTTTTTTTTGAAGGGATTTTCTCCATTCATGTTCACCACGGTCTACAGCTCCAATAGTAAGTAATATACGAGGTTATGCTGTTTTACGATATATTTCGGTTTTTCCTATCATTCTTTCTCTCTTTCTTTTGGTTTAAATATTTATTTTCATTCTTAAAAATGATTTTTTTTAGGGATTAAAAATGATTATTTTGTGATGCTGGTGTAGGTTTAATTTTTTTTTTTGAAGGATTGAAAAGCTCCCCATGAGGACTCGAAACCGCAACAACCATGAGGGTAGGTTTAAATCTTTATTTGCAATATTAGAAAAGATTAGAAAGGATTTAGAGGTCAATGAGTTGGATCTAAATTTGGTTTATGATAAAACAATATGGAGTCATTTGACCCATGTAGCCGACCCCACTTAGTGGGATAAGGCTTGGTTGTTGAATTATTTATAAAAAATATTTATTTTAAATCTTGAAAATTATTATTTTGTCAGCATTTTTTTCAGTTTGAATGGGAAACCAAAAATTGGAATGGTTGAAAAGCTCTAATTAATTTGAATGTGGAGTTGTTTTAATAGATAATTATTTGAAAAATATAACTTTAAATTATATGTCTACCTTACTTCTTGGGGGTCTTGGAGCATTTACTTTATTGATCTTCCAACAGTTTTTAACATGTATCGGAATTCCATCTTTTGGTGCTCTTAAGTGGCACTCTTTTCTCGATATCTTTAATTGTGTTCTTGGTCGAAAATTTTCTATGTATGATCTATCATCCGTCTTTGATGACATGCTGTCATTACGTAATTTTTATGACTTATTTTGACAATTTTGATAGAGTTCAAGGCAATATGAATGGTCCAGAGGCGTTAAAAAGCAAGAAAACAACTAAAGAGCTTGAAGCAACAAAACGCGGCGCGATTGCATACATCGTGACACGATTTTTTAGGCAGAGAGGCAAGTTTTTGGATTGCTGGAAACGTGACACGATTGCTGGAGGCGTGTCACGATTGTGAAGAAGGATCTCGAAGGACTCTAGGTTGTTATAAAATCGTGACGCAATTGGACATAGGCGCGGCGCGATTTTTGGCTCAGAAAATATTTCCTATTTAAACAGAAGTCAGTGCCAGAAACAAGGGTTACGATTTTGGAGAGCAAAAGTGCGATTGAGACTTGAAGACTGCTTGAAGGGCGATTTCATCATCCTTTACTCAGTTCATGTATGTTTTAATTATTTCATTGATTATGCTATTTGTAAACTCGATTATGAGTAGCTAAATCTCTCATAGATTAGGTCCGAGATGAATTTGTGTAACCCTAATTGATTCATGTTGCTGCGAAACACTATTTATTATGAATGACAATCTAGTTTTTATTCAATTCAATTGTTCTTAATGCTTTTTATATCCTGATCAAATATAAACATGATTTAGTGAGAACGAATGACTACTGACCCTAGCTTTCGGCTTAGACCTAATTGAATTGTTCTAATAAACATGGTTAGTCTAGGAATGGATAATCGTTTATTAGTGATATTAGGTTAACGTGCTTAAAACCTTCAAAGATTATTAGACCACCTAAGGAATTA
>Ga0228710_1000050_pt1 | contig 84514 bp, 30 predicted proteins | sample MedpolnodulmetaG_FD_177995 | JGI IMG/M metagenome (GOLD analysis project Ga0228710, IMG submission 177995) | Root nodule microbial communities from Medicago polymorpha collected in Santa Monica, California, United States - pink nodules | ecosystem: Host-associated > Plants > Roots > Nodule...
TTTGAGGTATTCAAACAAGCTATTATGTAATCTTTTGATCATTTAATATATGGTTCTAGCTATTTATTCAATATTGTTGTTATTCTTGCATTTAATGTTTTATTGAGATTTAAAATGATATGGGCACATACTTATGAATTTAGAAATAGAATAACAATCTATCGTTTAAAAAGCTAGAATCCGTTATTTGATCGAGAGATTGCAGCTGTTACGCTTGGTTGATGTCTCTGACCCCAAGCGAAATATCCCTATCTCTTCTCGTTTTACTTTTATTTCGAATAGAACAATAGTTTTACACAAACAAACAATTTATACCCAAACACTTAATGTGATGAATATTGTGAAAATGCTTATGAAATATGCAACTCCCTGCGAAAACGATCCTATTATATTTACATGTAAATAGTTTATGACATGTAAAAATCTTACATCAGTAATCCATCTCCTATGATGATAAACCTCATATATAAAATGAATATCCAAGTTAACAACAAAACACCTAGAGACAAACTCATATGACAGTAAGTCTTTCACATTCCATATACAAACAATTTTAAATCCCACAAATAGAGAACTAGAACATAGCACAATCATCTTAGGCATTTCATATATGAGTTGTTGTGCAGTCCCCACATGATAATTTGTTGAGTAAAAGGTAATGGAAATGACACCCTTTTCTTGGGAGACAAAGGGGTTTGAATTTGTAATTAAATTTGTAATCGAATCATGTGCTTCTAAGATATGAGGAAAACCTTTTGAAAATGAGATCAGAGCTACACTAGGAATGGATGAGAGATTAAGCCTGAAACTTCACTGTGTTGGAAAAATTAGACATAGAAGTAGTATAAAGTAATAAATCAAAGAGATTTATGAACAGAAATAAGTTGAATTTGAATAAACTTAAGCAGATTGATTATTGACTGAGGCGTGCAATGCATTGGACTTAAGAGTATTTTGCCACTTCGGTAGATTACCGATGTGGTAGGTCTCATGGCTAGTACTCTACAGGATACAATAGTCAATTTTTGCTAACACTGTATGTGAAATAGCAAGGTCTCAGGAACTTTTTGAATGCTCAAAGAAACTTAATTTTTGTTATTAGAGATCAAAGTAATATAAAAGAATGAAGATGCTATTGTGATTTTTGTATATTTCTCTCCCTCTCGTATCCCCTTTTATCAAAAATATATAATCCATCATAACCTAAAATATCATGGTTAACTGTTCCATAATTTTTTCATCAAGGCTATGTGACCAAAACATTTTTCCAATTAATAAGGAGACCAAGTAAATTAATTGTAAACGCGCCTAGGCAACAATATGTGTTGGTAGTTAGTTACAAGACTTGGTCATTAGCTTATAATTATTAATTAATATAGTAATTAACTTTAAAATAAATTACTAATAAAAAATTACAACACACTGCACACCACAAAACTCCAATCGTGACACACAACGTTCTGATTCACCACTTTATGATCCATGTTAGGAGGTTCTGGAAGAGGTGGTTCCATGGTGAGGTTCCCTGTCATTTGACAGCTTCCATTTGTGCCCATCGATCTTCTCTTGTTGGATCCCATCTATACTCTACCATGGTGACAATGAAAGTGCCAATGTAATGGTTCTACTCAATTTGAATGGAAATGCAAACAATATTCTATTGAGTCATCCAAAGAAACATTACAACTTGGTAATTACAATAGTTTTTGATAGATAACAATAGGTAAATATGAAGATGAAGTAACAATAAGAAGAAGAATAGAACAGAGGTACTAGAATCAGATAGAAAAAGAGAAGTTACATCACACATATTTCATGCCTTATTTCCTTAACCTTCTCTTTTTTATAATGGTCCACGTCCCTATTTCCTATATTACCATTTTCATTTCTTTGACTCATTATTGTGTTCTCCAAAACCGTTATGTTACGACTCTTCCAAGTACTCCAACATGCTATCACAAAAGCACATTTCTTCTTTATACATTGTTTCCAAGTGTCCAAAAACTATATGATTAATGATTGAGTCATGCAGCAATAAAGAATTAATCGTTTGGTCAAACACATTTATACACCAACAAACCAAGAATCTGAACAATATGAAACTTCAAACCAAGTATAAACAACTTTAATACCTACCCTCACGTTTAGCATGGTCTTGGGTCAAAATTTCACATTGTAGTCCTTAACTCTACTTTGATTTCATGTTAAATGTGTTTCTACTTACAAAAGTCAACTCAGGGGTGAGGGTGGTCAAACACACAAACACCCAACAACCAAAAACCTGAGTAATGCAGGACTCCAAATTACAAACTACTTTGATAGATTTGTCACCACATCTTAATCTAAAATATGAAGATATTGAATATACAATATCGTCTCACTTATATGTTGATTAACTTATATTTCTCATGAAAAAGTGAAACTCTTCCACATACTTGATATAACGAGAATGTATTTCAAGTTCACCAAGGTAAAGTAGAAAATGATAGCAAATCTTTTGTACCAGACGTGATCATAAAAATAATAAGAAGAGGTGATCGCATAAGGTAACAATATATCAAAGAGGTAAACAATATTATTGTCTAAATAATTTCCTCAACTTACTTATCATGCAACTGATTCAAATGAAACAGTAAAATATATTGTTTGCAAAGACTTTTCACCATGTAAACCATGAAAACCAAAAGTAGATAATAAGAAAACCCTCAATAATTGGAAAAATATAAATCAATAGTTTTTTTGAGGGGAGATAAAGCAATATTGGTAGGCTCAAAAATATCAGCTGAAGAGACCAACTTCATTTGTTATCAATTTCCATCCTCATCTTCATTAATTTCTAGACCTCTTCTCTTACAAATAGGACAAGTATTCCTCAGCTCCAACCATTGTTTGATGCATTGAAGATGATAAACATGTATGCAGTTAAGTCTACCAATACTCTCCCCATCCACAAAGTCTTCCTAATAAACATGAAAAGAAAAATGAGGGGTATATTATGAGACTTGAACATGCTCATATATTAGGATTTTAATATTTAGTTCAACTTATTCTTACAAAAACAGATTGTACATAAATGTGTCACTTTTATAAAAACAATCATTTTTTTTTTCAATGTGAGCTTTGATCTTCTCAATATCATGTTCACTAGAGAGTTTAATGTGCTCTTAGCAAAATTTGAATGACAAGCTAAATTAAAAAACAAAAAACAATAAATCAAATAAATGTGATATCAAATTTTGAGGTAATAAATGAGATTTCAAAAAGAAAGAAACAAGAAAATTAATTTTTCCAATCTACGACTGAAAATAAATAAGAATCTCTTATAATTACTATTTTAGAAATTTGTATCACATACATAAATAAGAAATATATATATAAAAAACAAAAGTTAGTTTTGTTAACGCTAAATTGTGAACTTCATGTGTTGATATATATGAATATATGAAACATATAATTGGCCTCACCTGGCATATGGTGCATGTTTGGTTTTGAGTGCTGGTTTCATCAGGGTTAAACTGGTAAGTCTCTTCATAGATGCGCCTAAGAATTTCCTCCTCTGTCAGACCCCTCTCAACCATACCAATGTGACCCTCAAGGGCCATCATTATCTATAGTTGAATTCATTATTTAATCAGCTGATTATAATCTTGTAATGATAATTAAGCTCTACTCTAGCTACTTTTTTTTTTATATAACAATTAGCACACAATGTGAAGAAAAATAATATTAATTATACATTAATAATTACATAACGTTTACCTGGTTCGACCAATCATCTGAATCAATTAGCGGATTTATTGTGACCAGAAAATCAAGTATCATCATATCCTGTGTAACATATATATTTGCAAAATACATAAAAGTAAAAGTAACATGAATTTTTTTAAAAATATGATATAATAAAAATATGTGTGTTCAAAAGTACTTGGCAAAAAGTAATGATATCATAAAAAGAATTTAGTTATAAAAATTTTCCAAATTTGACTGAAATTTATTTACCTCACTCCGGATAGAGCCACCGTTGCGAAGATGTTGTAGGGTGCTTTGAATCTGTTACGTTACATGTCCAAATATTAAAGTCATGTCAAAGTGTTAAAGCCATATTTAACTCATGAATAATGATAAATTAATAGTCAAATCAATTAAGATATATAGATTTGTAGGATAGATTTCTAACAACTTAATTATATGAATACTCCTAATACACACTTTTCATCATTTCCAATTCATTGTAGTATTACATTACCACATTCTTACAATATAGTAATGCTAGATCACTACAAAGTATATCCAATCTATAACCTAAATAACTAATCTTAAAATTTGAGTTGGACGTAATTCAATATCTATTACTTATAAATTAATTGTCATGCATGTTTTATTCAATGTCTAACTCTTAGCTTGAACCATTACACTAATTATTAGACATCTGAAATGTAATCTCTGTAGTCCAATAGTGGTGACTGAATAACACACAACACAAGTAATCTTAAAATGAACTATGATCTCATTATAGAATTTCACTCAAAAAATTAATTCTAAGGTAAGGATTACGTACCCACCACTTATAAACATTCTATCGAGCTAAGCTATATATCATCTATTGTTGGACTCTTAATTAAATCAGGTAACAAGTTTTATTTAAAGAAACATAATTAAGATAGATTTCTAACAACTAAATTATATTCATAGAATACACTTATCATCATTTCCAATTTATTGAAATATTAAATTTCCACATGCATGTGTATAGCAACCTTCTATAAAAACACTTATCATCAATGAGAAATAAATCCAGCATATTTGAAAGTGATGCACAATATTAACACAAAATTCATTTATAACAATCATCATTAAAAATATTCACAAGTAATTAAATTGTATCTTTGTAGTCTTTATACATTAGGCATTATTTATGCCTATGTCTGTATGTTTAATGAAAAAAAAAATTCCTTTTAAAAAAAAACTCACAGGTAATTAAAATGTATATATACCTCATCCATGAGCCTATCCGTTTCAGTCCTAATTTCAGAAGCAGAAATGAAAATGTTGTTATTACCGCCAGGACGAGCTGGATTCTCTGAACTTGCCAATGTTGAATCAGTTTGCATGTATTGCTCACTCAGTAATGGACTTGAAGGCGGTGTAACAAAACTTCCATGCCTCCTAGGAACAGTAGTAGCAGCAGTGGTGGTGGTGTTAACTCCACCACCACGTTGGTTCCACCATATTCTACCAGTAGTAGCAGCAACATTGGTGGTGGTGGTGGTGGTGGTGTTAACTCCACCACCAAAAGGCAACGTTGACATGACATCACTAATATTGTTACCTGCAGCAGGTGAAACAGGTCCAACTCCAGTTTGTCCTCCAATAGTTGGATATGAGGAGGAGAATGAGTTGTTATCTCTCTCTCGGATGGATGACAGATGTGTCCATCCACCATTGTCAGAAGTAGGAATCATGTTGAGAGTTAATCCATTAAGTCTTCTTGGTGGAGAAGAGGAAACAGAAGAAGTACGATTATCAGCAACGTTAACTAACCGGTGTTGATTGGCCATTCTTTCTTCCTTCCTGACTATAGACAATAATAAAAAAATCATTGTAATTATAACTACCTTTTTTAGGTAAAAAAAAAAGACTGTAACTGAATGCAAAATAATCTTTGAGTCAAAAATATTTTATATTAAGTATCTAGCAAAAATAGTCTTTTAATTTAGGCATAAATGGAGTTTTTTTTTTTAGAACCAATAAATTAATTTTTAATTTTATTTCCCCATAATATATATACTTTTTCAAACAGTCTAAGTTCAAAATGCCTTTTTTTAAGGAAATTCAAAAGGCTATTGGATAACATATAATAGATATCCCCTAAAAAAACATAATAGATCTGAATATGTACAAGAGTATGTGTGCATAAAATTTTGAAGGTATAAATATATAATATAAGAATATTAAATTATTTTCACAAAGTAAAAGCTCCAATTCTAAAACATGAAAATTTTACACACAAACAGTCAAAAGAAAAAAACTCACACAGACAATAAATTCTTAGACAAGAGATTAAGGTTTTAAAAACAAGGTTGATTGGTAAATCAATTAGTTGATCAAGAAATCAAACAAGAAGGGGCATAACAAAACACTTGCACATATAAACAAGATTAAAAAAATTAACAAAAAAAAAAAACATTCACAAACCAAACCCAACCTTGAATCGCATAAGTGAACATAATCAGGTGGTCGTGTGACACATATATACATACACACAATTGCAATATTAGTAGATCGTAACCAATGATTATTTCAACATGAAAATGATATATAGTTCAAAAATATATACCTAAATAGAGGAGTAGATACGAGAATTGATGGATGCTCAAAACCAAAAGCTATGATCACTAATGCTCAATATCTCACTGATGGTTTCTGTATAGCATGAAAGGCATAAGTGACACTATAGTGAGCGTCAATTTATAGGGAAAATTTCAGGCCTCTATCTAGGCTTAGATATAATATTTAATTCATATTTTATTAAAAAAACAATATATTTAATTCATGTTTGAATGTTTTATAGAAAGTCAAGTTCATAGTATATGCATTTAATTGATTGCTGACTAATATTTTGTCACAATGTGCCCCCTATGTCCTTTTTGAACCTTCTTTCTATAGTAAAATCATTTTTTATATTTATTTATTTTATATAACGGATATCATGTTTAATACTAGGATATAATATCTTAAAATTTGGTCAAAAAGATATAATATCTTAAAATCAGTCAAATGTATTAAAGCATTTTGAGTTTTAAAATACTAAACAAGCATAAAATAATATCTTAAAATTTGGTCAAAAAGATATAATATCTTTATATGTAAATAATAATTTGGTCAAAAAGATATAATATCTTTCGGATTGTGGAAGGAACCAGAATAAATTGCCTGTGTCTTTCTCTTCTCTCTCCATCTCTTTTATATCCGCTCTATTTAACTCTGAATATAGTTTCAAGTTCTGAACTCTATCAGAAGCTAAACTTTGGACTTAGTTAATTTGAAGAAAAAGTTAACACAATTCAACCCCCTCCCCATTTTTGTGTTTTTCTCACCTTCAACATTAATGATCATTTTACAATTGTTCTTGATAAGATTTAACTTTGTTCCTTGAAGTTTTTTTTTTTTTGAAGGATTGTTCATTGAACTTATAAAATTAAATCTTAACCGATGAGAGATGACACGTCATGGACACAAGTGATAACGTGGTAAGATATAATTGAAATGTGTAAAAACAAATTATGTGTGTAAACGATACTCCCTCCGTTTCACAATATTTGTCCATTTTGAAGAAATTACACATACCAAGGAATCAAATAAATGTTGTCATTTTTGATGAAATTCTTTGTGTTTTTTCTATAATTCTCTTACTCATTTATTATTTCATTTTATTATTTTTCTCTCTACAATAAATAGGTAAGGATATTATTGATAAACAATAATTAATGTTGCATTGAACTTGAAAATCACAAGTAAAATGAAACAAAATTATTCTCCAAAATGGACGAGTATTGTGAAACGGAGGGAGTATAAGATTCAAATTGTTATATCAAATTACATATTTAATATATACTCTCTTTGCACGTATTTAAAAGGTCATTATTGATATTTTTTACACATATTATAAAAATAAATTATGGTTTATACTGAATATATATAAAAGTGATGAGGCCGTTGAGATGTTTTAATCTAACCGGTTGTCAAGTTGCACATGTTGATCGCACGGTGATGATTACGGGCGAGTTCTATACTATCTCGGTTGATCTAGGTTTATCCCTCTATGGCTTAAATGCTCTTTATTTTTTTGGTCAAGATTTAAATGATATTCTTATTAAGATATACATGTAGGGGCGTAACGGTTCGGTTTGGATTGGTTTTCAATCAAAAAAATGTCAGATCCGATGAAACCTTCATCGGTTTAGATTGGTTCGGTTTTCACTGTTTTTTAAAAATGAAACCGAACCAAACTAACCGGTTTGGTTCGGTTTGGATTGGTTCGGTTTGGATTGGTTCGGTTGATCGGTTTGTTTGAAAATACAATTAAAAAATATCATATTCTCGCAAAATATTTCATAAAACTTTGTACAGTTGTATTTCATATTTTGATTTTTTCATTTTCTCTATTTTTCAAACAACTTTTTATAACTAACCTTACTCAATATTTCATACACATGATCCAAGATTCATTCATCCATCATTCTTCAAAAACAACTTCATCAAACTCAAATATTTCAACCATCCATGATCTATACATGCATCATTCATCAACAAACACAAAAATTCCAAAAAGAACATGGAAAACGTGTATAAATCAATGGCATAGAAAATGAACATGGAAAACAGTGAAATATAATGAGTATAAATCAATGGCATAAACATGATAAAACTAACCAAGAGATGAACGATCTCAGCGGTGACCGGTGGCCATGAACAATGGGTTTGGAGTGGTTGACAGCTAGGGTTTCTTTTTTAGTGGAAATGAAAGAGTTGAGATGAAATGAAGATGATGATGATGATGATGAGAGAAAGTGAATGGATTGAATATTAGTATTTAATGTTGGATTTTAATTTTGGTCCTAACCATAAGTTTGTGTGAGGTAGGATAATATTAGTAAAATAAGGAGTGCGGTTATCATCGGATTGGTTCATCGGTTTCACGGATCTCAAAATGAAAAACCATGAACCAAACCAAACTAGATCGGTTTTGATTGGTTTGGATCGGTTTCAAACCGAACCAAACAAGGTCGGATATTTTTTCGGTTTGGTTCGGCTTGGACTTTCGGTTTCGTTGGTTTTGTCCGAACCACTTACACCCTTATATACATGCATAAGTATAATACTGCAATTGTTTGAAACGTACCAAAATAATGATCGAAACATTCAAAATCAATAAATATTAATAATGACAATTTATGGTTTTTGTCAAAAAAAAAAATACAGGTTTGAAGTTTCCGCGGTAGTTAACTGCCGAAGTTTTCCTCGGTAGTTTACTGCCGAAGTTTTTCTCGGTAGTTAACTGCAGCCGGTTCCATAATTCGGAAGTTAACTGCCGAGGAATATTTGAGTAATTTATGTGTTTTTCAGCCTAAACAAATGTATATACAACAGTTTTCTTTAATTTTTAGGTTATTGGACAACGGGGCACCTGAGATCTGATGTTTTCCAGTCAAGGAAAACGCATAACCTTGTGCAACGTCCTCTCTCCTTTATTTAACCTTTTCTTGTTGCATTCTCTTTCTCTCTCTCAAGGCTTTACTTTGTTCAATTAATCTAATTCCTGAATTTTTAGTTCTTACATTGAGATTGAGGTACCATTGCATCAATGCTTACAAAATTTTGGTTTTGTTTCTGTTTTCATTTAAAAATAGGTTTTCTTTTATTTTTTGCTTTGTCATAATATCCATTATATTTCATGTGTTTTCCAATCTGTATTTATAGTTTGTTATTATAGTTTCTATCATTCTTTTTTGTTGACCAAATCCTTGTAGAAATTGTTAGAATTAACCATCTTGCATTTCTGTGTGTGATGTTTTTTTATGATAGGCATAACATAGAGAGAGACAGAAATTGAAGAATTGAGAATTGGGTTTATCATTCAAAATAAGAGTAATGCTATATCTTACGAAGGAGTAGAGGCAAGAAACATATGAACGTTGTGAAACTACAAACAAAAAATACGGCAACATCTGTCTTTGACGGTGAGTGTTAATCGTGTTTTTCGTTTCGTAACATTCAAGATTACTCTTAATATGAATTAATAATGAGGTTGGCGGACGATGGGGTTCTTCAGCGGTGCCAACCTAATTGGGATGTATGAGGTTCTCCCAGATGCATGTCCTTGTCTTGATTCAACCAAAAAATTAATAATATACGATGATATATGATATTTTTGGAATTTAAATTGTACACATTGCAAATAAAATGAAAAATTGAGGTTTTGTGAACGAAAGAAAGTACCTAACCGGCTAAACCTAATTTATGTAACAAATGCAGGGTGCAATTACAATTGGAATCACATAAATTCACCTTTTGTTCAAAAGTCTTTGTTTTCTTTTAAAAAATTGTCATATGTAGGATTTAATAATCTTCCTATCTTTTCACTCTAATACAAATAATTCAATTTATGTTTTTAAATGAATCCCACAATTTATCCACCATTAATAAGAAATGCTAGTGTGACCAAACCTTACCTAATCCAATGTGCATTATGGAAGGTTTGGCTACAAAATATATGACCTAATAGAAGTATGAGTTGATGTATAGTAAAACATTCCCTCAAAAAAAAAATATAGTAAAACATTTCATGTAATTTGATGATTTATGGTTACCTCTTTTTCAACCTTGCTTTTGCAGTTTAGCCCAATCATTGACTAGAATCTAAAATCCAAAATATTTCAACATGTTTTTGGAAGTTTTGTGGGGTTTTTATGCAGTTCAGATTCTAAAATCTGAACATCATAGAACGCTTGAGAAGCTCATAGAGTGGGAAATGAAGCAGTCTTGGTTAATGGTTCATTTTGACATCACAAGACAAAAATGACCAACAAATTAATGAATATTTTGGTCAATTTTTTCTTAATTTCATGCATCAACTTTTCAATAATGTACGAAATGAGAGACACCAGCTTAGGACTATGAAACTACAATCCTTAGGATCTGAATTCTCTTTGGAGATCTAAGTCTCTAGAGAGTAAAATGAAAGAACCAACCTTTCAGGAATAAATGAATAGTTAATATCATATGTAGATACATGATAAATCATGTGCGGTTGAAATATCAACCACAAATTTTCTCGCATGCTCACTTTAGAGGAGTCAAATATCACTTCTTGTATATATCTAGGAAACATATATGTATATGCTATTATTTATTTAAGCTATCTACTTGTTCTCTCACCTTCAAGTGACACAACAGTATTTTCAGCCTTAAATTAAACACTGACCTCCTATCCTATGAAGCACAGATTCTCGTTGGATTAGACGTGTCTCGGTGTCAGACACGTGTGGTATCTGACATCAACACAACACCAACACTTATAATTACATTGAATTATGTGATTTCATCAAATTATTAACGGTGTCAGCATGTCAGTATTTGTGTCATCTCTTGTGTCTGTATCCTTGCTTAATAGCCGGCATCTAACCCTTGTATTTCATAAGAATATGGTTACTTATATGTGAAATTCTTGTTTTACAGCATATCAAGATCCTAAAAATCACTTGACATTGTTGGCTGATGGAATCTGAAAGTGGCAATGGATCTAGTATTAATCCAAGAACTAATCCTTCAATAAATTTAAGTGAAAGTGAACCATTCATCACAGAAAAGAAACCAGAACTTTCACAAGATCACATTAACTTTATTCCTAATGCAACCACTACTACTACACCACCTCATAATGAAAGTTCAACTTTTCTTCCTACCAATGACCAAACAAACTCTTCAATGATGCAAAAAGGTGATGGAAACTCAATTAATAGCCATTTGGAAGCAAATCATGCTAACCCTTTTGGTGATTTTCCTCCTTCTTTTCCAAATAACTCAGAAACTTCTTCATTATCATCATCAACATCACAAAATCCCTTCTTATTACTTGGTGACGATACCACTACTAACATCACACATGTGAATATAAATCAATCTGAAAATTTGCATGATCAAAGTTTGAACCAACCATCTACAAATGAATCATCACAAGGAAATACATTCCAAGTACCAACAACAAGTACTATCACCGACTCGAATAAGATTGTTGAACATCATGATCATGGTAATGAATGGCATCATCAAGATCATTGGAGTTTACCTAGTCATGAGGAAACATCACATCCTCTTCATGCTTCCTCTTCAAGTCAACAATTAGACCCTTTGTTCATACTTGAATCGATGCAGAAGCAAGAACTTGATAATGCAACTGATAAGAAACATGAAGGTACTATTATTATTCCCACAAATACATTTTCAGTTAGAGAATAAGGACACCCCGGCATAGCTAGTCGAAATTTCGAAACAGTTGCGTTATTTGAACAACTAAAATTTGACAAGTTTTGCAATAACATTTTAAGTGGTTAACATAATTCAAATGTGTGGTTAATTACTTATAGTAGATGGCTAATGGATATAGCAGATGTCAGAACTCGTTCGTTAACGACAAAACATAATTTTCAGGTGTTCAACTACATTTAGAGTTGAATACCTGAAAATTGTGGTTAATCACGTTCAAATTCGTGTTAGTGAAATTATATTGGTGGTTAAAGAGTTTCGACACCTTTTATATTCATTAACCATTTACTAAACGTAATAACGACATATTTAAACTGCGTTAACCATTTAAAAAATTTAAAAAGTTGTCCAAAATAAGTTTTCCAAAAATCATTTCTCATTTCGGAACAGATATTGTTGCTAACAACTTAAACTCATCAGTTTCATCATTTTCCACAGCTTCTTCTGAAACTTCAACCCAACAACACATGCAGGATTCTCTAAATGCTTCAAGCAACAACAAGGAAGATACCATTGTACATCCAAAATCGCAAATGGATATCGTGTTAACTTCAGAATCTAGTGATGATGATACTCCAATAAGCTCAATGCCAAATCATGAACAACAATCTAGTGATGTAGATGTTGTTCCTAAGACAATACAAAACCCTCCAATACAGATGATGGAAAGACAAGAGGATCCTGCTACTACATCTCCAACAGACAGAATTCCATTACATGTTTTTGATAGAACCAAATCAAACAATCAATGGAGTACTGCTTCTAATGAATCTTTGTTTAGTATTCATATGGGAACTATGAGTTTCTCTAATGATATTGCTTTTTTGTGTAAATCTGGTGAGTTGGATAAGCCTATTGATCACAATCACAATCACAACATTTCTGATGGTTTTCAAACCAATCATCATCCAATTTTACCTCAGCCACAAGGTACTAAGTTCAATGATATCAGTCAAAATTTTGGTGAACAAGATGGTGGTTCGAGAGTAACTGAGGAAAAAGCTGCCGAGACAATGAGACAGGTTATAATGGAATCTAGTGTAGAACAAGAGAGTAAAAGTAAAGGAGATTCGACATCTGCTACTGCGGCAGCACGTTCCAAGCTTCTTTGTAGTTCGAATAATGATCATTCTCATCATTCATATGGGAGCACCAGATCTTATGCATTTAATGTGTAAGTATGTCTACTAATCTTTACAATTCCGCCTGCAATCGCGGTAATGTTGTGATCTTTAGTTCGCTAAGAGCCGCAGTCAAGTATAACTGATGTGGCTTCTATCGAGGTCACAGAGACATCAAAAACCTTGATGTCCCTATTGAGATTATGATTGGAGACATTTTTCTAAACTACTAGAATGATGATCTTTATTTGATTCTAGGTTTCTTGAGAAAGTGGTTGACTTTATTTTTTATGTAATGTGAAGAATGACAGATGGAGACAAAACACCTTCAGCGAAACGCGGCGAAGACGTGAGAAAGCAAGTGATGCAGCCAGGGCAACAGAATGTTAAAGGAACACCAGCTGCAGCTCAAAACCCTAAATCAACACCAAATGCTTCTCAGAACAAATGGTTATCTTGCTTCACATGTTGTCATTAGATCACATTAGAGTCTCTTGACTTTGAACAAAACCATTTTACTATGTCTGTCACCTTGATGACAGTTTAATATCATGCACATGCATTGTATGATAGACAGCTCTAACCGGTTAGTGATATTCTTCATTTACCATTTTAGGGACTGTTTCGGATCAACTAAACTTATTGACATAAACACTAATGAGACAGTTTGATCGAATTTATGAAAATAGTTTATGACATTTTCATAAACTGTTTTCAACTTACTTCCACATACCATTATACCATGAATGATTTAATTCATATACATCATTAGTATTCATAATTGTCATCATTAAAATCGTTTTGACTTTAATCAAAACTACTTCTAAAGTTACACATATGATCGAGTGTGATCTATTGACAGAGTAAAACTTGTTAGCTACTCAGAAGCATTTCAGAAATGTAGTAATATACTGCGAAGTTATTCATGAATTGATTTTTCGATGGAAATTTTTTTCTACACAAACCACATGAACAATGCATAGGATAATCATTGAAACTAAACTAAGTCAAAGATAGTTTCATTTTTTCCACTTACCTTTACATTCTAACAAAGAAAAATTCTAAAAGACATTACCACCATTGATCTCTAAAATGAGACTGGATAAACAGTGATATGCTTCATTGGATTAGCCACTTCCTTTCCACCAGCATGCATCACAAACTCCTTTGGAGTGAGGAAGCTACCATGACAGACACATACAATACAAACTTCACCAGATCTATATTTGTACAGAAACCCTTCTATTCTCTTCCCATTTGGGCCATCTCCGGTCGTTGTAACGGTCGGCATTTGTCTCATTATCTCCATCACATCACCTTTAAGACTACAGTAGTCTGGGAGAGTAGTCTTTTTTGCTCGATTCTCATGTTTAGTATCAGCAGACTTAGGTGGAAGTGGAATTTTCTTGTCTATTGGTTTCTTGAAAACCATTGAATCATTTTCATGCTTGGTTGATATCTGAATTTTGGAATCAACTAGTCCTTCAGCTGAATTTCTTGGACCTATATATGTGTCACATGTGAATGCATCAATTAGGATGAAAAGATGTAAGGTTCAGACAAGACAAATCAGATGAAAAAACAGCTAAGAAATTTGAATGATGTCTCAAAATCGGACACAAAATAGTTCCTCCCAACCATTTAAGTGTTCTGTTCTTTAGATATGCTAATAATTTAGATAATTCAGTATCTCTTATCGTTTGAAGGAAATAAAAAGGACATCAAGAAGCAAGGCTTAGAATGGTTCTAAATTACGGTTGCAATTGTGGTTATGCTGCAAAATGTGATATTGCGGAAAAATACAAACAAATGCGGCAACAATTGCAGCTGTAATGCCATTGAATGGTTCACTTTGTTTTAAATGCATCTCGACATTACCAACTTAATGTCATTATAGTCTCCGTAAATACAAACAATGCAAATACCAATGAAGGGACGATAAGATAAATATTGATAATGTAAGCGCACCTCTAATGGGGAGTCTTTTGCCTAATAAAGGTGGGGATAAACCATATGCAAGCAATGAAGAACATTATCAGACAACATAGTTAACAGTTGACACCACTTCTAAAAAAACTATTCCAGAGATCGATACAGTAGGACCTCCGGGTGATTCAAAAATTTCAATTAGATCAACCACGGTTGAGCCATATGAAAAATAAATAAAAGAGTAAAAAACTATTAAAATTGTAAAAAAAATACAACAAAAAATAAAGGTTGTACCAATTTCAATTTAACCTGGTTCAATCAAGTTCAACTATATTATGGTACAACTGGGATCAAACCAACCAGCCAACAGACAGAACCAACTGATTCGGTCCTGTTTTTACAACATTGGTTAACAGGCACAACAAGGGAACCTCCAAATTTGTTCTGTTTTTTCTCATCGCTACTAAACTCGTAGTCATATGTCTTTTGATAACTCAGCTTAATTATTTTTATTATCTGAAATGACCGGAGAATTGCCAATTAGTCATGACTCATATCTAACAAAAGCTGCATAATAGCACAAGTACACAAAATGTAGTTCCTCCCAATTATTTATGTTCTCTGTTCTTAGATATGCTAATGCTCTAGAAATTCAGTATTTCTTTAGCATCAATTGCCAATAACACCAGGACACGAACAATTAAACAATAGTATCGCACATTGTGTCATTTTGAAGTGCGTTCATCGGTTTTCCAACAAGATACCAAACATGTAGGGTAACAATTTGAAAAATCAATTGAAGGAAATGAAAAGGACATCAAGAAGCAAGGGTTAGAATGGTTATAAATTACGGTTGCAATTGTGGTTATGCGGCAAATAAAAATACAAACAAATGCTGCCGCAGTTGCGGATGTAATGCCGTTAGATAGTCTCCAAAGCTATATAAGAAACCTTCACAGTATCTTCTTTAATAGATATGTTAAACAACTAAAAGGACTATGAAGCTCAGATACAACACCACAACAAATAAAGTGAAACATGTTAGAGTAGATAGAGTTTTTTTTTAGAGGGAACGGATAAAGTTAAATATAACACACATAACAGTGAATATAATAATACAAATCATATGAGTAAATATCAAATTTAGTCCTGAAATTGTAGGATCATATCAACCATGTCCTCCACACTATTGATACCCCAAAACAATCATTGGAATTTCAAAATGCCAAAATATTAATCTAGCTCGTCCATCGCTGACACTATTCACTTAGTTTCAAATGCATCTTGACATTTCCAACTTAATGTCATCTTAATGTCATTCTAGTCTACTAGCGAAAGACGGGCCAAAATATAAAGGATTTTGAGGTCTCCGCAACCACATTTTCTCTGTTTTTCGGTAATATAAAGGTTCGCAACATAACCGCAACCACAATTTAAAATCATGACAAAGACTAAATCAACATGGTCCAACGAATTCGAGATCAAATTTTGTATTTACTCCAAATCAAAAATAAAAAGTTAAAACTGTAAAAATTAGAATGAGTTAAGGAGTAGATAATATTGCTGAATAAACAAAAGTTACCATGTAGCTCTGAATCTGCCACACTTCTCTGCCTCTCTAGCAACATTATCTTTCCACTATCAATTGGAAGAGAGCAAGATCTCTCTAAAGAAGGCACAAAGGAACACCAATTTGACACAGAAATATTTCCTATCTCTCCAGCCATTGATGATGACCTTATCAACCTATTTTCTTCCACATTTTCACCACAAGTAGAAAGCTTAAGAGTAAGGTCTATTTCTTTCGAGTGATGCTCTTTCTCACCATAAAACCTCTAAAGAAAAACAAACAAAAATACAAAAATTCACAATAATCTTAGTTTATTACATAATAAGAAGTGAGAACCAAAAATAATAATAATAATGAAGTTGATTAATTACATTTTCTTTATTATTACCTCCATTAAAACCAAAGAGAAAATGAGAAAAGTCCTTCAACTAAAGAACTCCCTTGAAAAAATTTCTGAGGAAAGAAATACCAAAAAAAGTAATGCAAGTACAAGTTAGGCACACAAATTAAAATTTACATGATCACCTTCTATGAAACACAGACACTCCTTGAATTAGAGGTGTTCTACACTGACACAAACACGACATTTATGATTATGCTGAATTACGTTATTTTCTCAAATTATTATCTGTTTCAACGTATCCATGTCTATGTCTTGTCCAGTGTCTGTGTTTCTGAGATCACCTTAAAATCATGCAAAAGAATATATATATATATATATATATAAACAAAATTAAAAGAGGTTGAATTTAAATACACAAAATATGAGAATACAAATAAAAAATTTGTAAGCAAAAAATATATACAAACCAGAATAGGAATTGTGAGAATAAAAATGTTGCAGGGGTGGCAAGCTAAGAATTTTGTGAAGTAGAAGAAGAAAAATAGTGTTAGATGAAAGAAAGAAGTAGAAGAAAAATATAGAAAATTGAAGAAGGTGTTAAGAAGTTAGAAGAAAGAAGAGAAGGTGATGTGTTGTATCATATCATGTGTGCAAATTCAATGTTCATGGTTGTGTTGTGTATGTGTTGTGCTGTTTGTGAATTATTATGACAAAAAGGCTTAAGAAAAGTTACACGTGTTGATGAATGGAGAAGATTGTATATAACATCTACGGTCACATTTGTGTTTCTTCTGTCTATTTCTTTTGCATGTTACATCAACTTCTGTTGGACACACTTCACTATGCCACGTAATCTTAAAGGGTAATAATGTCATGTCGGTGTTCTGTCAAAAGAAAGTAAAAGATAATAAAAGATGCGACAGTGATTTTAATCCGGGATGTGTAAGAAAGAGCGGCTGTGATAATCCTTCAATATATCAAAATTTTAAAATATATTAATGTTATATTTTTTAATTAAAATAATTCTTAATGTTAAAATAGTCTTTGATGTTGATATAATTCTTTTCGTATGAAGACGGATTCAATCATAAATGAATCTTTAGGGTGTTAGTTAAGCAAATAAAAATGAAAAGAAAAAATAAAGTCAACATTAAAAGTAATTGTTTTTCAAGTTTCAAAAAGTAAAATACATAATTTTCGAAAAAATATTTCATTTTATAAATCTTTAACTAGTGACTTCGGAGCAATTATTAACATTTCTCTCATAGATATTGATATGACAAAAAATAATTATATTGAAAGACTAATATAACAATATTAACAAAACATTTTAACATTATGAATTATTTTGACAAACGAATTGCACAATCAAAAGAAATTTTGATAAATTAAAAAATTATTGTGATTACTAGTTACACATTTAAAGAACACAATGATTATTATCTTGATAATAAAATAGGTGCGCTAACGTCTCTTCTAGGACATTCTTTAAAAATTTCAAATTAAATAGTTATTATATAAAAATATTAACTATTTAGCGTATTGTGTATACAAATTTAAATGTCTTAAAGAGTGTTTCGAAAGTATTCATTAACATTTCTCGATAATATAAACGGCATGCAAATCAATAAGATACAAATAGAGAAGCTGAAAACTTGTATGTTCTTCTCTTCAAAAGTGTCATCTTTATATTGCATGTGAATCCTATTTATAAGATACAAATAGATAAGTGAATAATCGTATTACAATCCATCCACCAAAAGTGTCATCTTTATATTGTATGTGGATCCTATTTACAAGATACAAATAGATAAATGAATAATCACATACGATCCAAGACCCTGACTCGGAGGTTCAAAATATTAAATTTAATCAATAATTATAATTTTACTTATAAAAATAACATACTAAAGAAATTATGAAAATTGATTGTATTATTAAATTTATTGAGAAATATTATATTACACCAATTCACACTTTAGGAGAGAGAATTACTTTACTATACGTTACAAAAAAGGTAGCAGGATATAGTTAAAGATTAGATGTCTTATATGTGCCTCAAAACCAAAAGAAAAATGATATTTGTACAATCATTTTGTGACAATTTTTAAAAAACTACATCTCTCGTGTTCACATAGTATTTTTACTCTCTTCATTTCTCTCTCTATTGTTTTTTATTAGTAAGAAGAGAGAAAAATGAGGTTGTTCCAAAAACCTTCATAAAATAATCTTAAAAATATCATTACTCAAACCAAAATATGTCATATGTAATTGCTTGTAGTGTTTTGTTGTGCTTGTCTCATGTGTCAACTATCAAGTGACAAAGAGAGAACTGGTGCAAAGTGTGTTGACGCAAAATCTCTAATTAATTTTTAAGATAATAAACCTTGATGATTAAAGAATTAATTGACTTTGATTAATTTCTTGGTATTTAACTTGTGCTCTTGAGTGTTTTACTAAGACATGAACAAAGTTTAAATTATACCAAGATTCAAGAAATCAAAGGACATTTGGTTTTATGAACTAACTCTGAGGTCAGAAAGTTAGTTCAGAATGTTGCTCAATGAGTGGTTCAAAATGTTCAAGTAGAGGTCAGAAGGTTGTTCTTATATAAGCCAAGAATCTCAAGAACATTATCAAGAACATGCAAGTCATTTGTGACATGAACAAATGTCTGGAAAAGTATGTTTGCATGGATCAATCAAAGCAATAAAGACATTTATAAAGTTAAATGTCAAAAAGGATATTCAATGTTCATCAAGACTATGAACATTGAAGTACTAGGAATATTCCGATGAGAATATCATCCTAGATGTTGCAATCACTGCACTTCAGTTATGTTTCACGAGCGTACAAAGCACTTGGACATAGATTGCCATATTGTGAGAGAAAAATTGCAAGCTCAAGTCATGAAACTCCTTCCAGTTTCCTCCGAGGATCAAATTGTTGATTTCTTTACTAAATCATTGCTTTCTCAGCCATTTCACACTCTATTGTCCAAGTTGGGGATGATTGATATCTATCACCCACCAACTTGAAGGGGGATATCACACTATATAACTATCAAGTAGATTACTTGCGCAGCAAGTAACTAAATTACAGTTAATATAGTTATTTAGAGTTTGTTAAGTAGTAGCAATCACATATTGTAAGCTCACTGTAAGCTAGCATAAATATCCTTTTATGTATATATACTCTATCTACTCCAATAATTCAGTAATGAGAATCATTATTCTTCTTCTATTTGTCACTTCATAATACTTTCCTCTTCTTCATGATCTTCAACACATCCTCATCAAACTTCATAGAAACTAAAAAATTCATCAACAAACATCAACATCACTACACTTGAAGATCAATGATTTGGGCAAACAAGTTCGTTCTTATTGAAGTGTTGGTTTCTAACCTACTTTATAACATTGATTTGAGTTGCCAATTTTTAGAAGAGGGAATGGTTTGTGTAGGAATTTCTGTATGGTGGACACTCCCCTCCCTGAACAAAGAGCATTTCAGAAAAGTGACTCCAAAGAACATGAACCTAATCAGTTTCATTCATAATTTGAGGAATGTTAGCAATATATGGAAATTTTATTGATGAGACCTTTACCATTGTAGCAAATATCTTATTACGAATAATTCCGACAACTTTTGGAGAAAAAGAGGCATTCACTTATTATAGAGATGGTGTGATTTGATATTTTTACCGATCTCAGTCTAGAAAAAGAAAAAAAAAACTTACGTTTGCTGAAGGTGAAGTTGGGAAATAAAACAATTAATCCCTTCTGTCGTGTATTTCCGATTAATGCAGCCTCATATGCTTCAATTTTAGATTTATTAATAAGTGAAAGGTTATACCCTATATCTATGGGGTTAGGTTAATCCTACTCCACTAGTACCAATAGGCGGCATGGGGAAGAAGCACTATGCTTACGAATCAACAACACTAGAAAACTTTGTAAAAAAAATAAATCCTTCCTTTCTTATTGGGATCGGGAAGAAATTTTCTGACATTACTCAATAATCTTGATTCAACCACCACTCTTAGTGAGGCCGACATAGAATTTCATCGCATAATAAAACAGACATTGTAAAAAGAATGTAGAGGAATATATCGATTTTTATGATCACCGTGACTTTTAAGGTGGCCAGTATAAGCATCCACCATCATAATTGAAATTAATGTTATGATTTTTCATAATCCAAGACTTGCATTTGCTATACTTACTGGTCAACAGTAAACACTAAACATACATGCGAGAGTTCTGCGTACAAGGAATATTGGCAAATGGCAATTGTTGATTTAACTGTGCCTGCGTTTTCAATAATCAGTTTATTCCTTGTAAATAAAAGAGGTAAAGCCCTTTAGTTTAAGACCCTGCCGTTAAGTGGAGTTCAACAAAATACTAATTTAGTTTTAAGGCATAGCCTCCATGGTTAAATCATCACAAAGTCTTTTTTGCATTAATAAAAAGCTATGCTACAAATTACAATGAAGTGTTAGCATAAAGTAGAGTGATAGTTTATTAGTGATGTCGGTGATGATGTTAATGTTTGTTGATGAATTTTTGGGTTTTCTATGAAGTTTGATGAAGATGTGTTGAAGATGATGAAGAAGAGGAAAGGAAGGAAGAAGATGATGAAGTTTTTCTATAACTTTTTGGGTTTGGTCCCTCTGTGAATTTTGTTTTTTGATTATGGTCCCGCTAGCTTTGTGACTCAGCATATGGAACAACACATCAACGTCGTCTGCCATGTCACATGTCATCACATCATCCCCTGTTTGCCACATAGACGTTTTTGTAACAGATGATGACGACAGAGACGAAAACCAAAACGTGTGTAACTTATAGAGGTTGTTTTAGAACACAAAAAGATACAAGGACGAAAACTAAAAACACACGAACTTACAGGGACGATTTACATATTTAAGCCTTAATTAAATTGGTGAGACATACATTAATTTCATACAATAAGAGAGAGTGTTAGAGAGAGTGTTGAAAAAGAGTGTTCGTAACATTCCTCTTTACTCATATGTATTCACTTGTAAAATGTTCATCTGTGTATTTTTTTAGATTAAACTTCATGAAGAAATGATATCGCCATGTTTTTCCTTTATTCACCTTTGTCTTGTTTTTTATAGTCTATGCTTGTTTGACCACTTTGGTTTAATTGTTGTTAATTTTGCTTCACACATTAAAGTATTGATGTGAATTTTGATCGAATTTAAAACAATTGGCGCCCACTGTGCAGCAGTCGCAACAAAACGAGCACCATGGTTATCAAGTGGAATATCGAGAAATTCACCACATCGAAGATGAAGATGCAAGCAGTCTTCTTATTTCAACAGAAGTTTATAGTGCACTGGTTGTCGAGGCTGAGTTGACAACCAGACAAAACTGAGATAGTGGACAAGACGAGAAATGTCATTGTCTTTTGCCTCAGAGATAAAGTTTTGAGAGAAACCGTGAAGGAGATAACCACAACGGCAGCTTGGGCAAGGTCGGATTTGTTGTATATGACCAAGTCATTGACTCATATGCAATAAAACTAAATCTTATTTACTGAAAGTGTTGGCGAAAGTAAATTTAATTTTTCTCAATTTCATTATTCGTAATGTTAATATTGATTATTTTTTTAAGAATAAAATGTACAAAATTTAATATCAAATGATGTTTTTTCTTATAAAATGATATTTTCTAAAATATACAAGTCTACAAATAATTCAATTTATAAAATTAATTATTAATTTATTGACTTAGGAAATTTGTGTATCATTACACCTCAATTAACAAGTGTACCGAAAAAACTCTCTTTTACATACATGTATCAAACATAAGAATGTTTATCCACCTCTCTCTTTCCAATGTTTGCGATAAACTTGAATCATAATGATTATAAAAATTTATATTTAATTCATGTGTTGTAATTTTGTTAAAAAATTCTAATTCTTTTTTGAGAGATTCTTATAATATTATGAACTTTTATGCAAAATTTTATTCAAAAATATGAACTTTACATATGAGTTTATTTTAAAAGAGGCATCAAAAGTAAAGATGGAAAACTTGTGGAAGATTAAAAATTAAAGAAATTTTTTAGTGTGATTAAAACCAAAATTGATATATTTATAAGGAATAAAAACATATTTAACTCTAAAAATAAAACTTTAAAATAAAAAACATAGTAGAAAACCAATCCATGGACCATGGTCTCTATTCTGCCTCATCATCAATTATCAACATCCACTCATTATCATTGCTTATGATACTCTTGTTCATCACAACTACTAAGTGATAAGAAAAAAAGAAGAAAAAAGAAACTTATGATGATGACAATGAAGGCTTCAGCATCCATTTGTAGTAACAGCTTGATCTTCTATTCTCCTCCCTCATCACAAAACTCTCACACTTTCTCACCTTTTCTGGTCAAATCCATGGCTACTCCCAAACCAGTTAAAACTGTAGCTTCTAAAAAGGTCAGTGTAAAACAATAACTATATAATCTATACTTATTATTATGATTTTTGATGATTTACATAATTGCTTTGATTCTTTTTATGCAATATTATACTGTGTGGAACTGGAACATGTCTATGATATATATTTACCACCACTTTAATTATGAGAAAGGATCAAAAACTAGTTCTTATAATATTATAAAATTTATCTGTGAAAATTAACAATGTGTGAACAGCTATGGACACCGGTTTTAAAGTATATATAAACCTAATTTGATATAGGAGTCTTTAGTTAATTGATCATTAAGAAACAAACTTGTATAAAACTTTTGGCTCGTAAGTACAACTCATATGGTAAAAGACTGATGAGACATTTGATTTTCTCAGACGCGGGTTTGATCTCCAAACTCCTTACTTCTCAACACTTGGTGTGTGCGAGTGTGAGTTTTGTCGCTGGACTCTTTAGGAAAAAAGAGGAACTATACTGTCAAAATATCACGTGGTTATTTTACCTTTTGAATAATTTAACCATTAGCCTACATAGAAATTTTATGTTATCAGGCTTTTAAGTAGGCTAATATTTTAAGCCTTCGAAAAGGTCTGACAAGAACTAAAATGTCGTATGATAGTGAACTTATCACGTTTAGAATTTAAATTTTTTGATAGACCGACCTATTTAAACAAAGCATTTCTAAACATGACATTAAGTAAGACATGCTTTTTGGGAAAATTCTACGGCGGTCCACTTAGATAGGTGTCCACGGTGGATTAACACTTGAAAATTACCTGAAACTATGACTCATTGTACTTGTTGAAAGCAGAAACTCCGTCTTAATGAGTGAGACGGTGACTTGATTGGCACTAGTTCGAAAAAAAACATAAGGAAAAACGAATGAGTCCACGAAACTCAACTCATATTCGTTTTCCTTTGTTTTGGTAGAACGCACACCAATCAAGTCACCGTATCACCTATATGACAGTAACAATGACTGCGATTTTCTACTTCCAAGAGCGACATCGGTTGTCATTGGCATCTCTACGATAATTTTCAAGTGGTCTACCGTAGAACCAGCCTGTTTTTTGGGGAGAAAAGGTTAATTTCTTACAGTTACTAAGTCACTAGAATAATTGCAGAATTCAACTGTATTTCCACTTGGGGGACAACCTAGGAGTGCTGTAACATCGACACAATCCGTTAAACTCCTCACAAGAATGGAGCAACTGAGACTGTTAACCAAGGCAGAGAAAGCAGGTTTATTATCAGCAGCCGAGAAAGCAGGATTATCACTTTCAACAATAGAGAAACTTGGTCTTCTCTCAAAAGCCGAAGAACTTGGTGTTTTATCAGCTGCTACTGATCCATCAACTCCAGGATCACTCTTCACACTCAGCTTTGTTTTACTTCTTTTAGGTCCTTTGTTTGTTTATCTTGTTCCCGAAGATAATGTTGTCGAGGTTGGATTACAGGCTGTGGTTGCTTTGATCTGTGTTGTTGGTGGTTCTGCTGGTTTTGCTGGTTCAAGTTTTGTATCCAACTTGCAGAAAATAAAATAAATTTGATTTCTTTCTTATGGTTTTTATATTAGTCCTTTGTTATCTTATTGTATTATGATGTGAAGAGTGAAGAAATACTGAATGAATCCATTAATTGATTTGTGAATGATTCAAAGTTTTATATATGGAAATGGAACAAAGAGAAAATGTAACTAAATAAACAGAATTAACTGATTCTGTTATTAGATTTAACATTTTTGTGTTCTCTATAACATGTTTCACTTGTGTGTTGTTGTTATGAATTACAACCTATGAAACATAGACTTGGACACGAACATGAAACGGACCGACATATCAACACCGATAATAGTTTGAGAAAATGACATAGTTCAATGTAACTGTATGTGTCAGAGTCGTGTCGTGTTGGACATGATATGTATCTGAAACCAGGACACGCCTAATCCGATGAGTATATGTTTCACAGATTATAACCATACCATGTTATCTTGGAAAGATGTTAGAACCAATGTTTTAAAAATCGAACTGAACCTAACGGTTGAACTGATTGAACCATGAGCCGGCACTATATATGGTTCAGTTATTCGAGTAGTTTGGTCGTGGTTTGAAGTGGTTGAACCATAATCCTGAGGTTTCACCAATTCCATGTCCGATTCGATTGTAAAACATCGGTTAGACTTGAATTATTTTAGGTTGAAGCCCATGAGAGCTCTCCTTGGTGTCTGATTTCATTTCTGCCAAACTCTTTTAGCTTATAGCAGTTATTTTATCCTAAACAACAATGATAAGTGAAGTCTGAAATTAATTTTAACAATATTCATTTAGGCCTTAAGTAGATCATGAAATGCAGTTATATATAAATCAGAGATATCACTGAGATGCTTAAAAATAGTATAATTAAAACTGATAAGTTATTGTTACTATATTTCTTTTTTCTTTTTGTTACAATTGTTACTTTATTTCAGGTTATACCGGTCTTTTGCTTTTTTATTTAACAGGATAGGAAATATAAACCATATTTAAACATGATTTTTGTTCCTACAATTGTAGTGTTTTTTTGTTTAAGTATGCAAGTTTTTTTTATTTTTAAATTCAACCATGCAAATTAAATAATTGTTGTTTTTAGTTTCTGACGTCATACATGACCCAATAAAATCACGTCACGTGATTCAATAAGCTGACATCAGATACTACAAATAATGGTATTCAAATTTGCAAGGACTAAATCCGAACAAAAAACTTACATTTACTTAAAAAAACACAATAACTCCGATTATTCTAATTATACAAAGTTTTTCATACATGGTGAAAGACAAACAAGCCAATAATTTTAGATTGAGACTACACAATCTTTATCCCATTCTTGTTTCAGATCATTTCAAATAATAACTCATGAGTATGGTAACTATTTAATGGATGAAGAGGTTGCTAATAATTGTGTGGCTTTATCAAGTCATAGTTAACGGTAGTAATAGATAAAATAACAATCAACATCTAGTAGGTAGTTATAATATGCAAGATATCTAGGTGCCTATGTAGTATGTATAAAAATAGTATGCAAGAAGCAATCACAAATTTTTATGTTTGAACAAAATTAACCAGTCAAAAAGAAGTTTGAAGAAAATTAAATCACAACAGTACATATTTATGTGAAGAAAAGTCACAAAATTAATTTCTAGCATATCCTAATCCTACACTACCTAAACATTTTCATTGATGGCATTATTTAAGAATCATTTTAAAAATAATAGGCTTTATCATGTAGGCCCAGAAGGAATATCCATGCCAACTTCTTTCTTTATATCTCACATACATCACATGGTCCCTCATAGTTAACATTCCAGTCAAATTTGAGACATCTTCGGTATTAACTTCTCTTAATAATCTTCATAATTCAGTGAAATAATTTATGTCATTTAGCATGTGCTCTAACAATTATTTCCTTTCAATTTTCTAAGTTTCAAATAAACCAAAACAAGTTGGGCATTAATTTGGTTAAAGAAAATAGTTTGGTCAAAAGTACTCAAATGACTAGACCTAATTAAATGTCACTAGAGATATGTTTGCCATAATGACTAAGGAAAGTCGCAACTTTAATTTAGGTTTTTATGTTGCCACATTTTTTTAAAGTACTACTTAATTTAATTTAATGTAATGTTTATTTGATTTTGTGTATAAAAACAATTCAAATGAAAGGGGAAAATCCACTTTATTTACTTCGTAAATATTTTGATAGAAATGAATACCGTTAAATGGTGGTGGAAACTTTGTATCTATAACAACATAACCCAAACAGAAATTATGATTTCATATTTATATATAGTGCTCTTTATTGTTTTTTCTATTGTTTTTTTTTTAGAACTTGGATGCATTAGAAGAAAATTTATTAAAATAAACATAAAGGGTACAACTAGTAGCTCTAAACCCTTAGAAATTATAATTATATATCAAAATTAAAGCTAAGTGTTGATGAAATCACTATGCCGGTGATCGACGTTGATTAAGAGTTGAGGTATTACGTATGGGAAGTTAAAGTTCATTGTTGACAGGATCAGTATGCCGGTTGTCGATACTATTTTGAAGTTGATGTATGAAAATCTGGAGCTCATGTAAGAATTAAATCATTAAGATCGAGTTATTATATGAAATTACAACACACTTAGTTGAAGAAGTCATAGTTACGATTATCCGCACTAGCCGAGATTTCAGACAAGAGTCTTCTTTTGCCTTTCACGTGCTCCAAACTTAGGGTTCTCAACAGGGAAAACTACTAATGAGAAGAATTATTAGAGTGATTGCAAAGAAGACCGAACCTCTCTATTTATAAACATGCAACCCTAAGTACCATCTATCATGGACCCTAGTGGTTGGGTATACATTTTGTTTTCTGCACAAACCATATTTGGTGTCCAAAAACCTATTATTCATTAGGTCCTAAACATCATCAAATGGATCACAAAATCAGCTTGTTTTTTATTAAAATCAAAACCTAAAATTGATTGTAGCCCACAAAATATTAGAAGAAATTCTATCATTCTCTAGGCAAAATCAATCGTGTATTTTTTATTTGAACAAAACATTTTTGAAAACGACTCTTGAGTTGATAGCAAACTTTCTAACGTGGCCACTAAATAATTTTAGGATACAACACTTAATTAAGACTCCATCCAACAATTATACAAATTCTAAAATAGATAATAGTCTTGATGTTTATAAAGTGATAAAGGATGGTTGGAGATGGTAAGGTAGGGTACGGAATCATATGGGGAAAATGGACATGAATGGTGATGGTCGATGGATGGATTGGAGAAGGGGCTGATATATGAGTTTTTAAGGGATAGTTGTGTTTTAGTCTTTTTGCACTTAGGTGGGAAGTAGCAAAATGAAGCGTGGGAGGTGAAAATAATATGATTCAATTTTATTGGGCTTAACTATCCCATTTACACAAATTTTGTTTACTGGGCCTCATCATGTACAAAAAAAGGCTTTTACTTTTTCCACCCTATAATCTACTCGCGTGCCCTATTTTTCTCTCGAAAATACCTTATGTTCGGATTCTAAAATCTGAAACAGATTGTTAGGTATTTTCAAATTATATAATCCGAAATAAAATAACTAGATTTTCGGTGTTGCATTTGATATCAAAGCACTCTCCTGACCATCGTAGAATCCCCGCATAAATTGCAAAGTAATTACAGTGATTTTATGAACGGTCAACAGTGACCATGACATCATAAACACTCCTAAAACTAAAAAAATAAGAAAAGACGGAAAGTGAAGAATGAATGAAATTGTTGAAGCATGCAAGGCTCTTTATAGCCTTAAACCTGTCCTAGACTGTAAATGCAGTCAAAGGAAACGTTTTCCATGGTCCAACCGACCAAACATACATTAAAAACACCACAACCCGTTCAAACCTTGGGTGAAACACCGTAGTCCACATAGTTTGGGAGGTTTCAGATTATACAATCTGAAACTGGCATAAATATTTTTAGATTCTGCAATCCATACAACACCAGACTGTGTTTAAGTTTGATTTTTGGTAGGTTTTCATGGCGAATGACATATGATTTTTGTTTTAAAAAGGTAAAAAAAAAAAACGAAACAGCATAAAACAACATGAATCTTCTTGGAATGTGTTCGAAGAGGTGATTTTGTACTTAATCCAGTTGGCTTGCCAAATGACATATTTCAATCGGCACGTCAACTGAATCAAGTTCACAAGAACCTCCTCGGAATCATATCTGCAACATCATGATGAAAGGCAAGGTGTTTGAAATTTTGGCGCACTAGCAACATAATGTTCTATGCGATGTTCCAACACCAGGCACAAATAACAGATGTTGAATAAGATGTTTAGAACATCGTGCTAGCAGTAAACAAAAATAACAAGGAAAATAAAGAACAGAAAAATAAAAGGCACAAGAGAATTGTTAACCCAGTTCGGTGCAACGCCACCTACTCTGGGGGCTACCAAGCCAGGAAGGAAATCCACTAGTGTAGTCCTTATTATAATGTTCTCAGTAAAATCCTCGTTTACAACACAAGACCTAGGACCTACCCGCCTAGACTTCAACCTAGGAACTCCTAGATCTGAGATCCCATCTCACTATCCTACAATCAATCACAGCCCCTATGATTATCAGACTCAAAACACACAAATGGTGAAGTTACCTTCAAACAAACAACTACGACCTTGCTTACAAGCTTTGGTGTAGCACACAAGAGTTTATAACTCAATAAACAGTCCTTAGCATGTATCAAGATGATACAAGAAAGGCTCACAATAAAACACTACTAAACTTGAATCAACACGATACAAGAGTAGACACACAAAATACTCAGGACCCTAAAACTAGACTTTTTAGAATGACGGCTTGAATGAGTGAATGAATTAGGTCTCGTAGTCTTGTATATATACCGAAGCAGCACATGCTATAGTCTTGTTGGGCTTCAGTAACAAACACAGCAGATCCTTGAGTTGATCCACTTCACAAGTAACAAAAATAGCAACTCCTAAAAAGTAGGAACATCTTTAGGAACTACCAAAAACACCACTAAAGATTCCTAAAATATTGTTTATATTTTAGAAACAAATCTTCAGAACAATGTAGATCAATCCAAACACATCCAGCAGATCCACGTAACAAATCAGTTACAAATAGTTTGTTACAGTTTGTTTCCTAAAATGTTGGCCCATCTTTAGGAAGAATCCAAACACATCCAAAGTTTCCTAAATTGTTGACACAACTTTAGGAAATAATAAAACAGTTAATTCTGGACAAAAAGCACACGTTTTGGCCAACAAGAAATAAGGCGTGGTTTCCTTAAAAAGATAAAGCTCACGAAAACCAAGCCACTCAAACAGGGCACACTGAACTGTGCCAGGATGTTGGAACATCGTATCCAACACTATGTATGAGTATTTGTTTTAGCAACAAATGAAGTCAATACTCAAATACCCAACAATCTCCCCCTTTGGATTTATTTGTTGTTAAAACAAACTGAGGTCATACAAACAAGGTAGAGAGATACCACACATACATTTCTTCAATCCACAACCATGAAGAAAAGTAACACAACTACAAAATGGACATGTTGAGACATCATCCAAAACATGTTGGAACATAGTATCCAACATCACAAACATGGATATTTGTTTTATCAATAATGCAGCCAATACAAATACCCAGCAGTGATTCAAGAGGATTGTTTTGAGTTAGATCATGTTGCCTTGCCAACTGACATATTTATATTGCCAAGGCAGGAAGATCTAGCTCATAGCAACCTCTTGGTGTTCATATCGTTCAGAAGATTTTGCCAAAGTTGTTTGTTGTGTTTTACAACAAATGAAACGAGCACACTTATTTATAGCGGTTTTTGTGCGTCGTGGACCATATAAATTGTCGGTGCAATGTGTACCACACAAAAAACCTGTGTTGAATTGGTTCGGATTATATAACCCTAACATGACTTGCATCCTATATATCTACGTGTTCATATCTTTTGAAAGATTTTTTAGAGTTTAAATGAACATTTTTGACGTAAAGTTCAACAGAGAGATTTTTGACAACATGATGAAGATCTTTTAGGAGAAGTCGGGTTCATAAACTGACCATAGATATATTGATTTCAACAACATAAAATACGTAATAAAATAAAATATAATAGATCACGAATCAACTAAACTAATTTATTTGTCTGGTTGCTCCAGCAGAGCCCTGATCTCTTTATAGATCCTAAGCCAGATCAAACTTTAATGAATTTCTTGAACATATCTGACCAATGAAGCGTCCAACTCGATGGGTCCTTTAGTAATGTACTGACCAAATATTAAAAACATGGTTCTCACGTTGTCGTTCTCGAGCTTCATCTGGCTGAACCATAGAGTTTCGACTGAGTCAGTTGATGGATGTCGATAATCAACACCATCAACCCTCCTTGTGTTTCTTTGTTTAGTTGATGGTTAATTTGATCCAGCTGATTCTTCAACCCGAAAAGCGTGACATCAGTGCGAATCTCGAACAGATGGGGTGGTTTCCCCTCGTTGTAGCAAATGGCAACCAGCTTGGTGTTCGAATCAATTACAAAAATTTCCATTTTTTTTTGGTGTGGTTTACTGCTTATGAAAAGGCACACTTATTTATAGAAGTTTCTGGGCGTTATGGACCACAGAAATTGTCAGTGCAATGTGGACCACATAAAAAAATCATGTACATAAAATTTTCGGACTGTATAATTCGAAATATCCATCACCCTAGAAAGTGTGAAGTTTCACCCATTATTGAAGCATTTCAGATTATATAATCCGAGAAGCCTTCAAAAGTTTCAGATTTTATAATCTGAATCTAGTCAGAGTTTTGGGCGGTTGCTTGCTCAGCAAGAGTAATTCATGAAACACGTTTTTCAAAGGGTTTTACAAAGTTTAATGGCTGGTAAAATCCTTTGAACAGGTTTTTTGACCCATAATTAAGAGTCGTTACACTCTATGCAACCATTCTTCACAAATATCCCCTATAGGTACCCTTCAAACCATCACAATTTCTCACATCATGATCTCACACTCTCTCCTCCTCTTCCTTCTACAACACTGTGTTTCCATCGTTGGCCTTTCATACAAAAAGGCTACTTTGGATATTCAGAGATTGTATGAACGGTCAATGGGGATGGTGACACGCTGCAAAGAAACGCAGTCTGTCTGGGTGTGAGGTTGATCTGTTTGTGCGGGTGGAAAACTGCTATGGTTGGAAAAGTAATAGCTACAAAATAATTACTTTAGAAAAAGCGAAAATAAGGTCGTTTCTCTTTAGGCCCCCAAATATCTCTAATGTCCCATAAATACATATAAGGTAGTTATCTATCGAAAATTGGATGCGTATTTAGAAAGCCTTAAAGATATTAGAAGGTCTAAAGAAAAACACCCCAAAATAATTTTTGGAAGCTTCTTTTCCCACCTTTAGAGTCAAATGTATACTTCGAGAAAAAACAAAATTTTTAGGTCGTTTGAATGTATACTTCCCGACACATGTGGATTTTCAAAAATATATTGTATGAGAAAAGAAGTTCTCATCATTGTTTTCACAACTTTTTATTTATTTATTTATTTATTAAATGTATAAAATCTAAACAAATGAAATATGTAAATGATAAAAATGGGCATTAACAACATGCAAATAAATGTTCCCCTAAAAAAAGCATGCACAGAAATGCAAGGAAATATTGTCATTTGGAGAAATATGAGGTGATTGTATTTTTTTTTTATATATAGATGAAATGGTAAATCAAGTGAAATTCACACACATAACTATAAAATCTAAAATTTAAATGAGGACATCCAACGTAATAATATTCGCATTGCTAGTTGAATTAATCTTACAAACGATAACGATATCTATTGAAGAAATTATTTTTGAATGTTGGCCTAAATAAATAATAGGTGTTCAATATGCTTTATATACATTTATGTACTTTTCAAGAAGCATATTGAACGAATGAAAATGTGATTGACTGATTGTCATTCGAAAGTGTGGGGAGCCTATAAAGTTAAATAACTTCATCCATACTGTACATTAGCTTTGCTTATTCTTTTTCCAATTGCATTGCATGCCATTAGATAGGACCACACCCCATTTTGTTCTTTCTAAATTTACAAGATAATATTCTTTTTGTAGAATCATGTCTAATTGGCTCTGATCCCAATTTTCCTTCTTTTTGTTCTTTCAACATTTCATGCTTGAGATGATTGAACGGATTGTGTTATGAGTGAGATCAATTTAGTGTTTTATTTTTAATTAGTTTTTATAAAATTTATTTATTAATTAGTAAAGCTAATTTAGTTAAACTTACATTATAGGCAGAATTAAAAAAATATATAAAACAATGACATAGTCCAATTGAGCATGCCATACCATCACATTCACGTGGACAAGGTTAAAGAAGAGAATAAAAGTGAAAAATCTAATATTACAGTAATGAAATATAAACTTTTTATTTTACAAGGACCAAAATTCCATTAAATATTGTAAAGATTAACCCTAATATAAATAGCTCATACACATCAAGTTCAGATGATCAATAACATTGTTTTGATCATAGGCACGTAAACAAATGTGTTATTCTGGGATAGATGATCCACTCACTTTTAATTAGAAACAATGTCATGAGTGTTTGTTTGTCTCCCATCAGGACAAGACAAGGCAAGGCCAGTCTAATATATTTTGAGGTCTAAAACAAATTTTAAAATGAGACATTTTAAAATCAACTAAAAAATCAATTTTATAAAGACAATATACGAGACATTCTTCCTAACCATCTAAATTAGAGAAACATTTGTGATTAATATTTTTTTTACAAAACAATTATATTGTTATATCACATATATTTATCATCAAACTCAAATTTTTCGATCTTATTAGTTAATATCTGATATATGGCCGAATGAGTCACATGATATCAAATTACTTTTTTGAGGGGGAGAAACCATCACAATAGTTTGCTATTGGGTTTCTCAAGTGTCGCCTATGCTTTGCACTATTGCATTGGCTGGCGCATTCCAAAAAAAAAAAATTCGATCTAAAGTTTTGAAACCTAAAGTTTTATCTTACGTAACTTGACCCTTAGTTCCACCATGTCAAAAGGTTATTTTATAACTTAGCATTACATACATAACACACATTAGAGAATAAATTGCTTTTATATTCTTTGTTATCAAGTAAACATTTAAAGTCATTGTTCTTAAATCAATCTGGTTCCAAAAAACCTCGCATACATATCGTAATGTGATGAGATACACAGAGTATAATACACCGTCCTACCTAATTGATAATCTGCTCAACCTTATAAATAACCTAACAAACCTAATTGATTAACCATCAATAATTAATTTTTTTTTGAGCTAACCTTTCTAATTGCTCAATCTTATAATCGGTTAACTAACCTCTCTAATAGATTAATTTAAAAAAAAAAACTTTCTGATAGATTAGTATATGATTTTTCTCCATTATTTACTGATCTAATCGATAAATAGACTTAAAAAACATATACAAACTTTGGATAAAATCACTTCAACTAAATCATAATGAATAATCAGTAACAAATAACATTTAATTATATAAAAAATAGTATGGAGCCCGTGCCAAGCACGGTAAGTAGTTCAGTTATAAAAATATAAATTATGTACTATTATGTGAAATTATATATTGTTTGTATAAATCTAAAAAAATATTGAATAAACCAAAGAATTTGGATGTAACTTAAGAATCATTTCTTTCACAACTTGACCAACGAAGTTTCGAATCTCGACGCAGAATAGAATAGATAAAAACAATAAGTTATTTCCAACGTATAGTAGAAGACTATATAATATGCTTAAAATATAATTTTGGTCTCCCTATTTTATTAAACTTGCAATATCCCCCATTTTCCCCTCCACAATGCTTGTCCACCTATTTTTTAAAATTCAAATATTTAATCCTCCTCCTATTCCGACTTTCAAATTGCATGACATGTCACTTTATTAAATGATACAGATCTTTTTTATCACGATGATGTGACATTCATGTTATATTGTGTAGAAAGTGTGAGACAAAAGTACTCAAAGGTGGAGTTAGAAATTAAGTTTAGATCATGGGACCAAACTTACAAGTGTAATGAAGAAAAAATAAATTTTCAAATGCCATAATTTATAGAATAAATTAAGAAATTATAAGATATATTTAAAGTTAATATTGTCAAACAAATATAGAAATAACTAACATTTTCTTTTAATAAATTAATCGTCATACTTTTTTTTTTTGGTATTTTGCTTAATTAAAAGGCTTTTATGGGGGCATTTACCATGATCTTTTGATAGGCAAACAACATGAATTTCCTTAGGTCATTGTGCAAAGGGATTCTCTCTCAGTCATTAAAATGATAGAAAATGGTGCAAAAGTTTTACGTGTTTTTCATTATTTGTTATCTTATATTAAGGCGTTAAGTCCTATGCCATCTAGTTTTTGTTGTCAACATGTTTGTCGTTAATTTAGTTAAATGGTTTTCCCTGTCAAATATGGTTTTAGTCGATTAGTATGTTCCTTTAAATATATTTACTTTAGTTCTAGAATTATAGGCCTTCGCTCATGTTGCGAAATTAAGCTTGTTTTTCTTTTCTTAAAGGTTTCTAATTTGCTTTAAACATTAGGCTTCTTTTGTTCACAAAAGAAATAGTAGAAAATTAAGTGTTCAAGACTCAATATATCGAATAAAAAAGGCCGAGTATACATCTTATAAAGTTAAAAAAAAAACGTAGACCGAAAAATATAGCATACTACTACAAAAGAAATTAAAAACTTGGGGGGACCGCATGGTCTCCTCTCTAGCTCCCTCCCCACATTGCTTGCAAAATTGAAAGTTGAACAAGATATAAATTAGAGAACTCATAAACCTAATGTCTTCTGTGTTTTGTTAAGACATGAAATCCAACTCACTTGCTGAAAATCCAACATGATTATCATCCGCACCCTTTTACAACTCACTTCTGTCTTTGGTTAGATCTTTTATTAATTGGAAATTAATTTTTTTTAAGAAGTCAAAATAGCCCATTGAAGTTGGTCCCAAAGAGAAATCGAACATGAAAATTTAAGAGGGGCACACTTCAAAGTCCAAAGCCTACAAACGACGGTTAAAAAAGCAAATTAAAATTGAAAAAGTTATGATCAATTGAGTATTAAAATGGAGAAAGTTATATATCACATATCTCCAGCCGACAATTTGAATTTGTTAATTGCTCAACATACAACCTCTCTTATAATTATCTGATCATGACAGCACAGACATTTATTAACTGGGTCATTATGTTATGAAATATGGTCGATATCTTCCAGTAGTGATGTTGATAGAATATATATTCATTCATTAGAGAGTTACTCACTACTCAGTAGACAGTGGTGATGATGATACATGAAATGGCGTTTTCAGTTGCATCGTTCATGAAAAAAGTAACAAATATGTAGTACATCAAACAGAATTTGTCTCTAGTTTTTTCCACTCTTGAAACATTTATATATAGCATACCATTACTTTGGAGGCTATGAGAGTGATTGTGTGTATCTTTATTTTTTTCTTTATCAACTACGACTCAACGTTGGTGCCAGTTTTTGACAAATATGCATGTGGTGTATTTATACAACAAACTTTTTCAATTAACAAGTTATCTTTCCCTAAAAGAAAAAAAAGTTATCTTAGAATTGTACATAAGCACACATTATTGAATGTAATCCATGTTATTAATAAATAAGAAGTCATAAAAAATAAACTCCAAACTGAATTGTGGAGAAAAACTTGAAACTTGTAAAATAGAGGACTAGATCAATCTAAGATTTTGGGATAAACAGTGTATAATTTTGTTTATTTTGGTAAAATTGAGGACTAAAAATGAATTTAAGTCAATCTCATAGATATGGAAAAATCTAAAATTGAATTTTTTATTCTTTAAATATTTGGTCGGGCTAGTGTGGAGTTTACTTATGTACGTAGTACCCGCATACACTAATATTATATTAATTGTTATCAATATGGATTGAAATAATGAGCTATGCTAATACTACCTACATATAGTGCCTCAAAAAAAAAGGAAAACCCTACATATAGTGATCCGAACTACATCATGAGCATGGCTGTGAGAGAAAAAAGGAAAACCCTACATATAGTGATCCAAACTACATCATGATCGCATGACTATGAGAGAATATTGAGCAATGTTTCACTTAAGTCGATAGAGAGAGGTGGTATCTGCAAATACTCCGACAACAAAATAAGTAAGTGAAGCATAAGTATAATATTAGACTAAAGGTTGTGTACATTTCTCTTTATTTCTAAAGGTATTTATAGTGGGACTGTGGAGCCTTTGAGGAGATAAGCGTTTAATGGTCAAAATCATAATGGTTGTAACGTTAGTGCGAGGATAATCAAAAGAAGGTTTTATTTGGGAAGAATATTTCGTCAATTACTTTCTCGAGGACGTGCAAGCGTGCTTCAGTTAGTTGTTACTTAAAGATTCGATTTAATTTAGAACACTAGTGTTGGTAATTTGAAACAAGAGAGAAATGAAGTGGTGGCTTTGTTTAGATGTTGATGATAATCTGAATAGGATTTCAGTTGAGGAGGAGTTGATTGTTGAACATATCGTTTGAAGGGGAATGATAACAATCTTGTTGATTTTCCTTTTGAATTAGACCTCGCGTAGTTCGTGAGGAGCACATCCGTTTCCATGTTTTAGTGGTGGTTCTTATGAACACGGTCCTCATAGAGGATGTCTCGTGTGTATCATTACTTTGATGGATGCGATTTCTCAAAATGTTTCGAGTACTAGAAATTTTTATATGTAGACTTCAGAGACATAACTGTAGTCGGATATTAATCATGAATGATGATGACACCCTTCCCACTAGTAAGATGTTAAAGCTCCTCGCCTGTTGGTCTAACACACAATCTTCTCGACATAAATGAAGATATAGGTTCATGAGGCCGATGTGTTGTGTATTTGTGATGGTGCATACCTTGGGTATGAGACCAACCCATTTGAATGATATTCATATTGTTGTTTATATTCTTGCTATGATTCAAACCCTAAACGAAACGTAATATAAGTATCTCATTCAAGAGAAGGTGAATATATATGTCGGAGAGCTTGATGACAACGATGGACACTAAAACCAAAGAAATTGAGGATCTGGTAAATAATAGAGATGCTTTGAAGGAGAAGTTGAAGAGTCTTTGATCTGCAAGGATAAACATTATAGATGCTCTGAAGGTCGTCGAAGAAAAGGCTTCAAAAATGGAGAACTTGGAGAAGGTTAAGGTTGAGCTATAAGTCTAGAAGTAATCCGCTTCAGGAGGGATGATATGATCGGAGGTATGATTCTGGGAAAACCAAACAAGAGTTGATAATGAAGATTAAAAACTCGAGGATGATTATAGAGACGAGTTTATATACGTCTTCCACAATGTTTTGACCCAGAGCACTGGAATCTAGAACTCGAGTCGAACACTTAGGGGGTGAATTGGTTGAAGTCTTTCATGAATGAGGAGTTGGTTATCTCCAATGGCATTTTTTAGAATATGTAAATATCTTCTATATTTAGTATGTATCTTTATTTAATGATATATACCGATAGAGATATTTCCGTATTTCAATAAAGATACATACTAGATATAAAAGATGTTTATATATTTTAATAGCTTTGAGGAAGAAGAATAAGAAGGGAACGAAGAAGTTTAATAACCTATTTATACTTGTCTTGATTTTAGACACTTTTTATCGACCCAAGGCAGACATTTTGTAATGAACAGGTTCTTAATTTGATCTTTCTGTGTTTTCTTAAACTTAAGCTTATTTTTATGCCCTACCCCATGTGTCAGTGATCTGAACTAAATTGAGAGGATGTCTCTGAGAGACGGTTGAGCAGTGCTTTGCGTAAGTTGATGGGGATTGGTACCTAAAAACACTCTGACGTCCAAATAAGTATGCAAAGCGGAAGTATGAGGAATAATGGGACTGAGGAGCCTAAGAGGAGATGAACGTTTAATGATTGAAATCATAACGGTAGTAAAGTAGCCTTGACATCTGCCCTTGTCCCAAGCTTTACTTAGGCCACTATGTTCCTTCTAGTCATTGTTAGCTTCTCTAAGAAGCTTTAACCTTTGATTGACATTATTAGGTTTCTAATCTTGATTGGGCTTAAGCTCAGTCCGTATTAGGGGTGGCAAAAATACCCATGCCCACAGGTACCCGTGGGTAAAATCCGTCATGGGCACGGGGCGGGTAGTTAAACGGGTATCCACGGGTACAATAAACGGGTATTTGACTACCCATTATTATATGGATACGGACACGAATTTGATTGTACCCATACCCACGGGTACCCATACCCGATAATAAATTAAGTAAATTATTAAAATATTCTTATATACCTTATCTTATTACTTAAAGTTGTTACTTTATTGAAGGAAATTTTACCGTCCACCTAAGATTTTTCATTAATAATCTATTTTTATTTTTGATTTTTTTTAATTCATCTTATTAAGTTTATTGTTTCTACTTCATTCACATCATAAAACATATCATATGAATTATGTAATAATCATAATTTTTTTATGGATTATGTATGATTTATGAAATTTTGAATAGATTATGTATGGATGTTTAAAACTTGAAGTTTTTTGGTAATTAAAAAAAAGTTGTTATTTGTACAACAAAAAAAAAAAATTCAAAAATTCATGGGTACCCATGAATACCCATGGATACCTCAATACCTGCGGGTACCCGCATAGTGGGTACCCGGTTATTAAAAGTGATAATATTGTATTTTCAATGCAAAACTTCAACATTTTTTATCCTTAACATGTGTTGTGAGGGCATGAGTTAGTAATACCCCATTCTTTTATTTTCATCTATTCCATCAAGACTTTGTTTGCGAGTTTGGAGAGGAAGAGAAAACTTTGGAAAAATGGAAGAAGCAAGTGGAGGACATTTGGAAGGGAAGAGCTTTTGGGTATTCATTTTCTTCATAATACAAAATCTTTTTCTTTTAGGGATCTAACAAATTGTATTGGATGGGGTTTAGGGGGTTTTAGAGAGTTTAAATGAATTTTTCAAATTCATTCTATGTCGTTATAATATTTCAAAAATTAAAAATATATTAATCACAAACATTAATTTATCATTCTCTAAACAAATACTCTATCAAAACAATATTAAAGGTTTTTCATTTCCCAAAACCCTCTCTTACCCTTCCCACCTAACTCTAAAACAAAGCCTAATAACCAAATCTTCCCTTCTGAATATGGATTGAACACTGTCCATTCAAAATCAAACTTCCCTTCTGATTAAGTTCATCACTTTTTGAGTAAGAACATGCAGACACAAAAATAAGCAACAGACAAACAATCGCACGTCCAATTCATAATCATTTTGTTCTTTAAAAGTAAAATGAATATTTCTAATTGACCACCTTTTTTAAAACACAACTTCAGTTCTTTATATTCTGCAGGATAAACAAACTGTTTTTTTACAAATTATTATTAGTCTAAATGATAATTTATTTTTCTTAATTAGTTACTTAAAACTATGATTTATATATATATATATATATATATATATATATATATATATATATTTCTTATATAGGTGGCTGCAGAAATTAATGGATTTTCATTTTGATGCAATATTGCTTGATTGCTATTTATTGTTTTACTTTTTTGACAGCTTATTGCTGGTAGGTGTGGTTCATAGGGTTTTAATCCATTGCATTTAGAAATTCAAAAAACATATAAAGTAGGTTCAGCTTTTGACCAGAACAACTGCAGTTGTAGTGTACTGATGAACTTTTCTCAATTATTTTGATGGAGATTCCTATTTTACTAGTTACTATTGCTTAGTTTTGAAGGGAAACTTTGCAGTTCCTTATTACCCTTTTACTACCCAACGTTTCCAATGTTAATTTCTTGTCCTTTAAAATTTCCTATTTTGGATGGTATTTTAAATTTTGTTGAATTTGCTTTTTAAAATATGTTTAGAGTTAAAAACATTGAAATTAACAAGGTTAACTATGGTGACCGATGAAGACAAGTGAAAGGGAGTGCTTATTTTTATTTTTTAAATTAAGGACAATATAAACTTCTCATATAGTTAAGAGTCTCGGGTTTGAAAACGATCATGGAAGGTGTACAATCTAATAATATTGACATTGATTTTTTTTTTTGAGGGAGCAATATTTACACTGTGAATAAGCTAAGACAATATAAAATGCTATTAAAAATGATTTAAATGTGATTAAAACATTATATAATCATTTATCATGTCGTTGTTTTAAAAAAAAAAGTCAAATACATACTTAATAACATAAAAACATAGCCCTGCAAAGTTATCTATAGAAAACTCTCTACAACTCAACTTCCAAACATACTCTGGAATATGTTAAGAGAAAAAGGCATTGTTTTGTTTCAATAAAAAGCTCATTTGTGAAGTCAATATAATCTTGAACCTCTACTAATCTAGTCTAGTCTAGTAATAATTGTTGAAAATCAAGAAGTTTCATATAGACATTAAGAAAAACTAAGGTGTGGAGAGTTCCACTCAATTGGTTAGAATTGTTGGACCAAATCTTAACACTCAAGAACACAAACTAGCAGCAACAATTGTCTATAAATAGGGTTTTGCTTGTTTTCCATGGCAAAGTACCCTAAATACATATTTATACACCTATATCCAAGACAAATATACTTAGGAAGGAATGGAACTAGCTAATATATGCCAAACTATTCAAGTTTGCAAATATCAAAGGTATTAAAATTATTGGAGGATTAAAACACCTTGATCAATTAGCATATGCATCAAGAGTAAGTAATTACTAATTTAATTAACAAACCAAATTTGATTTGTAACAAAAATGTTCAACTTGTGCTGTGTAAAAATCTTACTGCCATCTGCATGTGGTCCAATTTTCTATAATTTGAGTGATGCTTTTAAGAACCTAAGTAAATTGGTCCCTCATCTACAGCGCAGCTAGCTATGCTCTACCATATCTAGTTAATCCAACTGATCTCACCCAAATAGCGTACACCACATATTTTGAAAATTATTATTAATTAAGATCAAGTCCAAGTTCTTCCACAACATCCCATTTTAGTCTCTTGTTACTTGGTACAAATCTAACTAGTATTGTATTTGTAAAACATAATCAATATATGTACGTGATATATCCTTTCAAAAAAAGAAAATATATATGTACTTGATATATGAAGGGTATAATTCTAAAAGTATATATGTAACACACCAGAAGGATTTTCCTATATATGTATGTATTCTTTGGTTTAGATCAGAGGAAAGTTTTGCATAAATATTTATATAGATATTTTAAAAAACAATATGATAATATATTTTCGGTGCATAGTTATAAAATCCCTAATAATAATAACACTGTTAATTATAGTTATTAAATTAAGTTTTTTTCTATATAAAAAAACTTAATTTAAATTTTGGTCAACTACAATAATTCAATTTTTATATATAAATTGATACTTTGTCAAAATATATATAAATTGAAAGTGTAAAATAATTTTGAAAGGGGCGTTTAATCTATCTCACTATTAAGATAATTTAGCAAGTTTTTAGGATATAATAATATCATGATATATCCTTTTTTATTCATATTGCAATATATCTATATGTTAATATCTGATAATATTAATTTAAATCAAGTACTATATGGACTCCAAGGTAAACTATTTTTACTTCACTTTACTCTATTTTCTTTTTATCGTTCTCCATTTGAGCCAGCAATATAATGAAACTAGCTTGCTGTGCCTTTCAGCACAGTTGAATAATTACAAAATTGCTAAAAGTTAATCATTAAGCTTCTGATTGTTCAGCATAAATATGGAATGAACAAATCGAGGAAGTAACTTACTACTAGCAGTTTAGTTGATGTGTCACTTTACAAAGATGCAAACATGATGCGATAGCAATATAATTTTTTTTTTTTTGTCAAGAGAAGTACAATTTTTTTTTAATTAATTTATTTATATTTTACATTTACATACTGTAAAATTCCACATCACTTCTTTACCAAAAGTCTCAATTCTAGTGTTAAATAATTTATTATTCCATTGAAGGAATAGGTTGAAATCTAAGACTTAAAAAGCATCTTCTCAAATAATTAACATTTTTGTCCTCATTTGGGAAAGAGTTTCATTTTAGGGTATATATTTCTACTTCTCCTACTTGCTGCAGCTCCAATATTCATTTCATCTCTTTCTTGTTAAGCTTTGGTGGAAAACATAGAACACAATAACCAAATAGCTTCCTGAATTTTCTCTCACAAGTAAGTTTCTCTTGTAATTAATCCTCATGCTTCTCAATCTTCTCATGTTTTCACTCAAATCGTGCTTTTAATTTTCTTCAATTTGGTTTCAGAAAATATCAAGTAATAATAGAATGAATTTTTATTTATTTCTTTCAACTTTGGAGGGAAAAAACACTGATTTCAGTGTAGACTACTTCCATATCTTGGAGATCAGTTTTTTAGCAACAAAATATAATTATATTATATTAGATGAAGAGTACAAGAGCCTTACTTTTTCTTCTCTAACTTTTTAATATATTTCTTTTATTAAAAAATAACTATAAAAAATGTGAATTAATATTCATAGTCAAGGGTGCAATAATTTTTTAATTAATTTTTAGTTGATCACAATTAATGCAAATTTCTATACACCTAGAAATAATTCAATTATTTTTTTCATTGTTTGTCATAGGGATATATACTTGCAGTTAGCACAATATTTGTATGTAAAGTATAATTGAAGGAGAAATTGATTTGATAAAAAGTAGCTGATGGCAAGTTCAAGAGAAGGAAATTATCAAGCAAAGCAAGAAGGAGATGATACTAGTATGGATAATATTGAAAAAATTTCCAAGGCACCTTCAAGTTCTTCAAGACAATGGTCAACATCAAGTTTAAGAAATCCAAGAATTGTGAGAGTATCAAGAACATTTGGAGGCAAAGATAGGCATAGCAAAGTTTGTACAATAAGAGGGTTAAGAGATAGAAGGATAAGGCTTTCAGTTCCAACAGCAATTCAATTATATGATCTTCAAGATAAACTTGGTTTAGGACAACCAAGTAAAGTAATTGATTGGTTACTTGAAGCAACAAAATTAGACATTGATAAACTCCCTCCACTTCAATTTCCTCAAAGCTTTTCACAATTTCATCCTTTTCATCCACAAACCCTACTTCCTTTTCATGATCAATCAAGTAATATTGCTTCTCATGAACTTTCTCTTGGTCCTTTATATGATCCTAATCCCACATTTGTTGGAATTCAAAATCTTATGGCAAGGTCAAAATTTTGGGACATAGATTCAAGGACTAAAGGTAAAGAAGTTGAAAGAGAGTACTTTAGTGAAAAGGATAAGTGGATCAAAACAAATGAGGAAGAAAATCAAGTTGGAGAAGCTAGTTACAATAATTTTCATCAAGTTTCAACTCAAAAGCTTTTCCCTATGGAGACTCATTCTAATTTTCTAAACAATGCTATGTCATATAACAACTACCATTCAGAAGCTTCTAGTTTGTCTTTATCTCAATTTGGAAATAGTAATGGATTGTTCCAATCTCATCAACAAGTAGATCCAAATCAAAGTAATGGAAATGGTTTACACTTCCCATTTCCTTTTGCAAATTCACAATTATTGTTTGGTCCTTCTTCTTCTTCAACTACACCATCATCATCACATTTGAGTAATCCTTTTATGAACAATCCAGTTGAAAATGATCCAAGAATACAATTCAACCATTTTCAGTTCATAAACTCAAGTTCTTCACAAACTATGCCTCAGCCTCTCATTCCATCTTTTCATCACTCATTCAATTCACCTCCGGTTAGACCTTTTCCGGTACCATTTAGCTCCAAGCTTTTGGATTCTAATAACAATAACAGTAGTAACCAACCGGATGATAATAGTGGTCGTCATTCTTGAAGCTCATTGTTGATTCTATACAACAAAGGATGTGAAGTGAGCAAGTAACAACTACTTGGAGAGGTCCAAGGATATATATTCTGCAAAGCAATTATCATATCAAATATCAATATGCCAAAGCTCATTGTATTTTATACTCTGCTAGCCAAGGTGAGTGAGTACATTCATGTATGGTTCTAAATTGTGGTTATGGCCGCGTTGTGATTTTTAATATTACGGCAAAATGTGACTAATGCGGTCATAATTGTTGTTGCGGTGCCTTCAAAATCATTTACATTCCGACCATAAATGCAGTTAGACTGCAGTTTAGAACGATACATGCACATTAGTAAGTATGGTAATGCTATATTTTGTGTTTGAATCGTTATGATATTTTATACGCAAATGTTAACATTAGTATGTTATCTTAGTAGTTTAAGATTCAGGGTTTGAACCCTAAACCTCATTCTGAGACTCTTCATGTGTCCCGGCTCAACCATTTGACCTATTGGAGACAAATCTTTGTGATCTTATTTATATTTGTACCATGATGACAAACCATTGCTGTAAAACTTTGAATTATAAGTTTCAATTGCCTTCATATTTTATTGTAGTTATATATGAATTACGCCATAAATTATATCAATTTTATTATGTACAAAAAAGAAATTGTAAGTACTACATTCTTTGACCTTATAGTACTTAATTCCATTATCCAAGCTAGTCCAAGCAACAATGCAAAAAATGTACACAACTTAGAAGAGTTGTTTGAGTTTTAATTTTGATCATATTCAAATAGCTTAATTACACTTTTATAAATGCACGTGCTAGCTATAAGGTCAATGAATGGTCATATTGTTCAACTTGAGTGGTTAATAGCTAGCAGAAGTGCAGCTCTTATAGTCATTAATATTGTTTAACAAATAATTGTCCATTCTAAAAATTATGCTTTTTCTTTCCTACTAGCATTTAGTTATATAATAATCTTTTATTAATTTTTTTTCTTAATTGTTTGTAATAATGCTTTGAATTGAACATAATATGCCAAGAAAACCAAAACTTGACCTAGAAATTATCCTTTAATTACTGATTAGGTTTTGATCCTCTACAACAGTTGCACCGATGCAGAAGTTGCACCTATGCAGCTGTTACGCATGTGAATATTTATAAAATTTATCATCCACAAGATTACCAGAATCATAGTGGATCGCCGTGATTTTGATAAAAGTTACACTTTAAAATTTCAACAAAATCACAATGCCACTATGATCTTGCTAAGCTCACCATGAACCCATGCACAAGATTTTGTAAGTGTTATGTTACTGTTACTTTAACTTGTTTGTCACATATTTGAGTACATCATGGGAATGTACTATTTATACCTGAATGAAGAGAATGATAAGTAAGGGAAATTTATATACAGAAGTAATTATGTATATGTTAACCTTTGTGTGTATGTTTGTCTGTTGTACGATTTCATTATTGTTTTGAAGTTTTATATAATGCAGCTTTAAATAGAGAATCACATGCCAAAAGTTTTTTTCCTAATAATTTTTATTGGACTAGAACTGTAACCACTGACACACATGTGTGTTATTCCTAGAGCTAACTCAAGTTACGGTTTTGATTCCAAAGACATTACTTTGGAAAACTGTTATGGAAAGACAATTTAACATGAGTACTTTACATATGCATGTGTCTTATGGTTTGTTGCATGTTTTCTCATAGACATGTTTTAGTACTCAAATGCACGATTCTTTTTAGTTTTGTTGTTGCATAAGATGTACCTTGTTGGTGATAAGGTATTAAACAGTTCTAAATTCTATGCAGTAAAAAAAATTAAATTTCAAGCATACTCAAATGCATGGTTTTAAATTGTAGTTGTAGGTTACTTTGTGAACCTTTATATTGCAGTAAATTGAAGGAAAATTTTGAGTGCGGACACGATTTAAAATCGTGTTTGTGACTGGTTATAGATGTGCAAAATCTGAATATTAAAATTCATATTACCAAACATTAAAAATTTGTTTAGAATATAGTTGACTAGCATGATAAAAAAAAAAAAAAAACATACGATCAAGAAATACGGGGGTGCCTTTTGTTAATGCCTTTTTTGAGAACTAGTCTTTCTCATGCATGCAGCTATAGAATTGCATGCCGACCTACTACAATACCTCTGCATGTGAAGCTCAACACATGACCTATTAGGAAATATGAATTCAAGACAACGAATAAAGGAAATTAACAGTTGGTAATGCACCTAATATATCAAACTTGATTTGAGCTATCAAGTTAAACCTATCAAGCCGAATCGAGTTGTTTGCGAGTATGAATCAAGCCGAGTTCCTAACTGAAAAGACAGTTCGGGACGAACCCAAATCAAGTTTCAAGTCGATTTAAAATTTATCAAGTTGAGTCGTGCTCAATTAAATTCAACTCAGCTCAACTCATTTCTAACCCTAGCTATACCATAAAACAAATAAGAACATACAAAAAAAAAATGTAGTTCTTGAAACGTTAGTTCAACGTAAAAGTTTTATCTTATAACTTCAACGAATGAAGTTCAAATCCCTCGTATACAATTGTAAAATAACACTTAAAGTGATTTATCATTCCCAAATCGTTTTTATTAAAATCGAAGTTTTATTAAAACCTGTACATATGAAAACCCTATCAAATTAGAAAAAATTCAATTTTCAAAATTGAAGTTGTTTTAGTTGCTACAGTCCAATTAAAGATATGTGTCTCTTTATATAGAAAATATGTGTAAAATGAAATAAAAAAATAAGTGAGAGAGAGAGTAGAGAACAAGTGTGTAGTTTATCTTCATCTTTGTACCCTATTTGATAGCATCTTTGTGAAGGGAAGAAGGGAAGGGGAAGCACTATCCAAAAAATAAGTGAAAAAGTGAAGAAATGTTACCAAAATCTTACGGTTATTCTGACAATGAAAAGGAGAAGACATAAAATCACAAGAAGAGGACTGAATTTGAAAGCAGTACTCTGAATTCTCTGTCCACAATAATATAGCACAGGATCCAAGATCAAATTAAATTAGGGAGCCTCAGGGGTTGCAGCAAAATAGGTTTTCAAACTGTCCTTTAGAAATGGCAGCATGTTCAATATGATCCAAAAAACTTTCATTTTCTTGTGGCCCCAACTAAGTCCCCAACTAATTCTCTCCAACTATCACAAATTCTGGGTTTTGTTTTTTAAGCAATTCACATTTTACTTCAACAACAGTTACATGAATATTATAAAATATTTTCTTACTCAAACTAGATTTATTCATATTATTGCATAAAGAATCCACAATACAACAACCACCAGCATGATGAAATTAAGGAGCATAAGAGATAGAAACTTTTCAATATTAAACTTTGAATTTAATGGTGGTGGATTGCAAATTTAAAACATTTAGAATTCCAAATAAATTCAAAATATTAATTGATGTGACAATTCTAAATGTTTTGATCGGTTACGTGTGCAATGTTGTTTTGAACCATAAACTCATCACCGTTAAATTTTTAAACTTTAGACTGTCCATCCAAAAACATGTATTAAATAGATTAGAAAATGCACACTCAGTGCCAAATTAAAGAATATGTATCAATTAATCGGTGGTTGTATTTATTTAGTATAAGATGTTAGACTCTTACAATGTAACAAATTAATATTTGAATATCAGTTAGAGAAAACCTACAAGAACCACAATAAAAAAAAAAGTACATATATACCTCATAAATAGTTTAGCAAGTCTTGTCAAAAAATAGATAAATAAATAGTTTATAGTAAGTATTTAGTTTTGCCGTAATCAAAATTGATTTATAATAGTTTTGTAAAAATGATTTTTGATAAAAGTGGATACGATGTAAAATGATTTATTTTAAATCAATTATATGAAAGTTCGTTGAATAATAAAGTCCAGAAATTATTGTAAAGACACAAACTCTAAATTATACCTATAAAGTAAAATCAATTATATTGAATCACAGTTAGTACAGTTGGTGTTTAATATATCAACAAAAGAATTCATAATTGGACCCAAATCACAGTTAGTATAAGGTATATGATCATATCATATGTACCATCCAGTTGATAAAACAGTAAGTTTTTTTTAAAACTATATTCAATATACTGAAAATTGAAATATATATAACCTTTATAATGAATAGTTTCTTAACTTCATTTTTTTATTTTTTTTTAAATATCTATCAGGCACTTACAAGACACTTATATACATTAGTTTTTTTTTTAGGGAACTTATATACATTAGTTATAGAGTGTGCTATATTAACATGCATAAATTAGAGTTCACCTGAAATATAGTTACTGACCTAACTACAGTGCGGGTCAACAATATATTTAAAGAAAGAAAGGATGAAAAATCAGAAAATAATGCACAACAATTTATGATGTGGCAGTGGTGAAAATTTTGACCAACGGTTCACTATCATCATCATTATTTACTTTGAGTGTTGACGTGGTGAAGTGAGAAAAATAGTGCACATGAGAATAAATCGGTAGTGGTTACTATAAATTTCGTATACTCAATCATGAATCATGGAGTACAAACTTTCTTTTGACTGGAAAACACTCATATCCCTTGTAACATCGTTCTAAGTACAATAAGGGTCAGATTCTTATACCATGCAGTACGAACTTTAATTTTATTTGTTTTCTAAATAAATAACTTGAAGTTTTCTTAATTAATTCTTAAGAAGATTTTACTTTATTAAATACATGTTTTGAAGGAAAAAAAACAGATGGAAGAAAGAAAATAATTGATAGAGTAACAGTTTTGTTAAACCTAAAACAAATACATGTTTCCTATTTAATTATTTAATTAAAAGTATGCAATTAATTACCTTAAACAAATCAAGTGAGGTTGAGTCTAGGAAAAAGTTAGATCTTTACAACATGATGAATTAAGATTCAAACCTTCATTGCGAGAGGTATCTACATCCAATGACCGACATGTCTCAAATAATTTTACCTTTCAAACAACACTCATAAAAGTTTTTTAAAGTAGATATCTGTACAATTTTATTTTAGAAATCTAAACAACACTCATAAAACTTTTAACTTGATATATTTTGTATAACCTTTTTATTAGGTTAGTTTGATCTATTAGAAGAAAACTTATGTAAAATCACATATACATTATTGGTACTGTTGTAGTTGGAACCAAATTAGTTAAGAATAATGACGATACTTATTTTGATGATAACAACAATATAAGAACTATTTATCTTCTAACAATAGATCAAATGAAACAAACTTATGAAGCAAACAATGATTATATAGTGCTTGGAATCTGATGACCAATATAATTCACAAACTGTGATTTGTGAAATTGTGGTTGGTCAATGTCACTATTTTATGGCATCCAAATGCTACCCGTAACTCAAGCTTGTATCATATAGTGTTCATCCTCGTCAATATCATAATATATATGTTCAGGCCGTCTTAAACATTTTAGAGGTCCGATCTAGGGGTTCCAATTTAGCCACAGGTTGAACTACGACAAATGAGTAAGGGAACTTTATTTAGCAAGTTTTAACCATGACAAAATTTTGAGCCCTATGTGGTACCCCAGTTGTACAAGCTATGGGTCGGGCGGGTCTGCATGTGGTACTTTGCAAAGATTGAAGTATTAAGGTGAAAAGTCATTTTTGTGGTAAAACTTCTACCAGGGTCGGTCCTAAAATTTTTAATGCCCTGGACGAGTTAATAAAATTGTGCCCTTTTAATTATTTAGATGTCTTTTATCTTACATATTTTTATTACAAAATATTCATTAATAATCAAAGTTATTTAAAAGCATATTTTCAATAAAATTAATCATAGTGATTAAAAAATTTATATATCTATATAATACTAATTATTACATAAAAATAATAATTTTAGTGCCCCTATTAAAATAATGCCATGGGCTCCCACCCCTCCTGCCCACCGTTAGGGCCACCCCTGACTCCTATTAACCAAGGTAAGGAGGAGATGATTCAGTTAGGTCATGTGTATGTTAAGGAGTAGTACAAATGGGAATATCTGCGCACATTTTCCTGGACCTTGTCAATTGCTCAAGCCATATTTAGCAATTTAACCAATTAAATGTGATATTTGACTAATTTAGGACTAAAATAAGCTTAGATTGTCTAAGTTGTTGTGTTGTGATTTCAGTTATAATGTGATGTTCTAACCGATATGATATATTGTTTAATTGATTTTATATGGAATGCTTTCATGAACTTGTCATATTGACTATGTGTATCCGAAGTCTATGACTTCTATATTATGATGTACAATTGTGTTATGTGTTCTTGTGTTATATAACATTCATAAGTACCTTGCTTTTTCATTTATGATGTTTTATCATCAAACATCACAAGATCAATTGTTGGCTTGTCAACAATCAAAGGAGAATCAAAGGTTGAGTGATCTAGATCTAATTAGGAGACCCAGAGGGATATTGGGAGCGGCTCATGTGAAGCTTGAGGATATTCTCGGATTGATTGGCTTATTGGATTGGTTGCACATAAGTGGTTATCGAGGAGATTTGTGGGTTTGAATCTTGGGTGTCAAGGTTCAAGGGGTACACCAAGAAGTATTGAGAGGTCGGAGTTCGTGGAATATCTCAAGTCTCAAGAAACAATATTGATTTAAACAATTTCATAAACAATTGGTATTCAACATTCAACAAAACTTCATTGACTTGCGTCTTTGTGAGAGGATTAGCCCATTATTGGGGACAATGTGAGTGAACCTTTATAAATTGATGTGTTCTTTCTCAGTATCCCTTAACTCTTTAAATTTTTGTTTTTGTATTGATTCAATTGTGGTTTTGAAAATTGTTTTTAGAAAACCTAATTTTGATTGATTTGAAAGAAATCTAATTGAGTGTTGTTAGTTTGTTAAAAATCATAGCATCGAGAATGAGCTTATAATCCATCATATTTGTTAACCAATTGAATCAATCTTGTGTTGTTTTCATTTACTTTTTAATACTACATTTCAGCTTAAAATAAGTTTTAACAAGTTAAGAGCTTTTTCAAATAAGTGATTATATATTTTTAGCTTATCATCAATATCTTCAAATTAAGTGATATTTTCTATAAATTAATTTGATTACCTCATTTGGTTTTCTTTCATTTGGTATCTTGTGTTTTACGTTGATCTTCATTAATGGTCAACTTGTCATTTGCGATATTCGAATAAACATAGTATAAAACTATCACTATTTCGCTACACCAACTGTGAAAAATCGAAGAAAAAAAATTGCGTAACTATTCACAATCCCCCGTTCATTCGCTCTTTTGAATTGTCTTGGCTGAATAATTTTTAGATAGCTGCTCCACCCGACTCATATTAATAATATCGTCAATTTTAAGCACATTTAACATAATGAAATAGGCCGAATTATCATTTGAGTATAAAATAAGAAATGTAGACAATTTTCAAAGATTTCCAATTAATCAAAGATGACGTCAATCAGACATCTAGAGCTCCAGATATGACAAAGAACATATGTTTCATCGCCTACTAAAATAACACTTTAATTTGAACCAAAACTAATTTGACTCTTTTTATTATAATATTGAATCAGTTCTTCTTGTAAAGGGTGAGGATATTAAGCTCACCGCACTATGAATGTGGCAAAATAGGGAATTAGAAGAATGGGTCGGGAAGCTTGATTAAATGGTTTTGGAAGATGATGATAAAGCTTCATCAACAAGCAGCTCCAATGAGAATAAATCTTTCCAATCTATGTCTCAATGCTCATAACCATGATGACTATGAGGTTAGTGACTCCGACTTTGTGAATTTACCTTCATATGAGAAGTTACTAAATGTTTATATAGAATAAAAAATATTAAACTACCATATGAAAAAATATATATAGAGAATGAAAAGTATGTTTAAGTATCATATGATTGAAGCATACAAAGAATAAAATTGCTAAACTGTCACAAGGTAGAAGTTTACATAAAATGAAAAAATGGTTAACTACAATAGGGAAAAACCATATAAAGAAGGTTTAAAGAGTCTATCGGAAACAATTATTAACATTTTCCTTTAAATGAATTGATTTTTTAGTATAGAACTCCAGCTTCACTTTTCTTCTAAACATGTTAGGCCGAATAGAGCTTTAATTAGGTCAAACCATATGTCCCTCCAGGATGGCTTGGCGTATTCTCACCATTAATTAATTACAAAAATTGAAAAAGGGCGTAATAATAGTAGGGGGTGAAAAAATTGATAGATTCGGATCAAAACAATCCATCGATCTAATAATGATCCAATCAAAGCTCTTTAAAAAAATCCAATTAAAACTTCCACCAACCATTATCATATTTTCAGCGGATGAATATCCATCCAATCCATCAATAAATTTTGATAATGAAACTCTTTTTTGACATATTATTTTTTATTAGCTTAATTAATAATTAAAATAATAATTTTGAATTATTTATCAAACTAAAATAACTATTTATGTACTAGTTTTCACTTTTTGGGGTAAAGAAAAACTTAATATCCCAGGATTCTTTTTCCCAGAAAATGGACCTCAGGGTTTAGCCCATAATCACTACACTCTTTTTCAATTTCTTTTTTAATTTTATATGAATAGTTTAATAAATAAATATTTTATTTATTTAAAAGGTTGTAGCTGCCATGGAGGTCAACATCAGATCAACATATGAGCTCTGGTGACCACCATGGTGGAGCGCAGTAGCTCTCTAGCAAAAAGTTGTGGTTTCCGGTGATCCACATTGGAGTTTCTGTGGTACAGGTTGGTGGCCAACAGATCTCAAACAACTGTGGTTGCTTCTTTTTATTTTATATTTTAAAATAATTAAAAGATTTTAAATAATTATATAGTTTTCTCTCAAAAAATAATTATATAGTTTTTTGGGAAATTCTTCTAAATTTTTCTTTTCTATATAAATGTGTTTTTAATTCTCTCTTTAACAAAAATAATACTATTTTTTTAAGTAAAATAAATTATTCAATTTAATAATATATCTATTTTTAAGATGAAAAATATTTATTTTTTATTTTTATCATAGGAAAATATGAAAAAGAATAGAAATATTACATAATTCCATTTTTTATCTTTAAAAAAAATTATATCTACTTTACTTAAAAAAAAAAATCCATTGGATTTCATCTAAAAGAAGAAAGAAAATCCGTTGGATTTAAAAAATTGGTTGGATGGATTGAATTTATTCATATTATAAAATGGATGGATTAAATTTAATCCACTAACAAATGTCGTGTGTAGTCGATAGATTGGATGGTTTTTTTAAGTGGATTGATGATGGATAAATGATTCAATTGCCACCCCTAGATAATAGTACCATTTTTTTTTTTTGGGAAGATAATAGTACAAAATTGAAAGCCATGTACCAACCAATATACCTCATAAATGCATCCTTCCAAAAATAAATCTGTAGAAAATCTATATCAACATCTTTTATTTGTGAAACACATACCACCCAATTCCACAATCCCATGGACACAGTCCTGCAACAATTCAGTGTTGCCTGACAAGAAAATGCAAATGCTTGGAAGTACCAAAGAAAACAAGAAACTCTCAAATCTTTTCAAACAAACGCATAAAAATGAATTTTCTAGGAATATAATGAAGATGATTTATCTCCTCAAGGTGGATGGCAGCTCATATATCTTGTTGAGAAGCATAGCAAAGTCCAAGAAAAAGAAAAATGAAGTGACCAGCTTTTGAAATTTATAATATGAAGATGAAGAAGTTGATTACAAATAAATGTATGATCACTATAAATAGTGATCCTAAAATAACTAACATATAACCAACTTTGTATCCAAAAATATATATATATATATATATATATATATATATATATATATATATAACAAAGTAACACTTAATCATAACTAACTTTTAACTACCTTAAATAATATTAAACTAATTCTAATTAATACCCAAGTGTCTAAGAGGTGGTGTTATTTTGGTGATAAAAGTGTGTAGTCTCTAGATACAAAGTCCATATCTCATTTATGAATGTTGTAAAATGTTCATTAGTATCACCGTTGTTAAAGAAACTTTTATATTTCCTTTTTTTTTAATCAATATCCAACGGTTGTACTTATGGACATTAATATGGTCTAAAAGAATAGAGAAAACAATGTTTGTGTGAGTTTAACTCATGCGTAGAAATATTGTATAATACTGTATTTTCAGGAGTTATGGTTTGAATTCCGAACATCCTGCTTATTGACAAAAAATTAATAGCTAAAATAATTGCACCAAAAACAAGAAGAATATAGCGAATAAAACCACCGGTTTGTCCCCAAAAATGAAAAATTCGATCACCATAAGCTTTTGCATGCGCTTTGTAGGCGTGCAGAAGAGTACGTCATGGCCTACAAAAGAAACATTTATTGGCTTTGTGGTCCTATATATATTTTACATATTAGAAAAGGGACCACTTTTTTATCTTCTTTTCTCTTTTAGGTTTTGATAAAAAGATTAGAAAAGTAATAGCCAATAGGCATATAATATTGAAGGGTTAATTAATTGATAATAAAATTTTAAGGACTCCTTATTAGAATAAATTTAGTTCCAACCTACATGGTGATGAAAAACATTAGGAGATTAGTTCAAGTTCAAAGGGTCTAAGTTGGAATATCTTGGAGCTCTTAATTTGACTTGAAGTTTTTTGGTGATTGTAGAATATTATAAATAAAATCGTATTCTATGGTGAACTTGCAAACACTGATGATGTTGTTTCACATATAAAAATTATATCATGCGGTTGGTTTATAAATAGGATGGAGGAAATTTGGGTGTTAATTTTTATGATTGGTGGTATAATTTCATTTGTTGTTTTCAACTCTTGTATTGATAGGTTAGAGTACCCCTTATACTCTTTTTAGTAATATATTTTGTTTATCGGAAAAATAAAATCTAAAAATTAGTTTGAAGGGAATGATGGTTTTATTCAAGTTTTGTGCATAGTAGTGTTAAATTTTTTTGAAAGGTACTTGTTAATATGGATGGAGGTTGGCCGGTAGATAATTAAAATCTGACCAAAGGTGTTTTTCCTAGAATTTGAAGTCGAGATTTTAAAAGATTCGTCCTTACCTGGATTTCATTAATTACTTGAACTCAATCACTTAGTTAGATTAAAAATTTACATTTATTAAACTTTTAAGGAATTGACTACATAAATCTGTGATGAAATTATAATAATTTGAAGAAAAAAAAATTGAGCGATGAGAGTTTTTGAGGGTAGGAGAGGCGGGAACCCTAGGGTTAGCCATGGGCAATCGCGTCGGAGCTTTTCTCCGGCTGAGAGACATCATGGGGGGATAGGGATCCAGCCAGGGTGGCAGATATTGGGGGGATAGGGGAAATTGGAATGTGGTTTGGTCTCGGAAGAGGAAATCGACGGAACTGGGGTACAGAGGATGGGACGGGTCTAAAGGTTCAAAGGGTTATCGAGGAGCGGCGACAGGCTACGGACATCATCGGTTTCAGGTTTCTGATAGAGGTTTCTAGGATAGTTTCTTCGATCGGCAGCAAAAGGAGGTTAGGGTTAGGAATGATGGCGGCAGTTCCAGCTTTATGGGAGGTCGTGGGCATCTGCAAAATGGCACGCAACAGACGTGGCTTTGTCTGACATTACTCACGGGTACAAAGCTTCCTTTTACGTTACTAACTTTCCGGAAAATTTGCCATTGTTTCGTTTACGTCAAGCATTTGAAGTGTGTGGGATTCTTTCTGATTTATATGTGGCACGTCATAGAAACGCCCGTGGTCAGGAATTCGGTTTTGTCAGGTTCGTTAACGTGAAAAACAAAGGTAAATTGTCACAAGCTTTGAACAATGTTTGGGTGGGGGATTGTCGAGTATGGGAAAAAGAGGCGAGGTTCGATCGGTTTGCTCACAATGATGTGGCTGTTGTTACTTCGAAGGAGGTTATGAGGAAGGAGGGTGGGGAGGCTGTTGTGGCAGTGTCCAGGCAGGATGAGGGAGTGAAACAGGTGAGGAAGGGTGACACGGTGGTGGTCAAGAGGGGTGAGGAAGTGAAGGTGACTGTGGGGACGGTGGCTGTACCGTTTGAAGGAATGAGGAGGAAGAAGAGGTACAGAGAAGAAGAACAGGGAAGTGGGTGTGGGAGGAAACAAGGGTAAGCTACAGACGGTGGAGAAGAAAACTGTGAAGTGGTTTACGGTTCATACGTCCAAAAACACACAGGCTGCTCACTTTCCACCGATCTACAAAACTAGCGTGGAGGATAGGACTTGGGTGAATTCAGGCATGGTGGCACACGTGAAAGCGGGGGACTCGACATTGTCTTTTCAACAGCGGATAGATGATGCCGGTTTCCCCAATGTTATTGTTACTCTGTTGGGCGGTGATCGAGTTTTTTTAAATTGCATCGGTGGTGAGGATTTCTCGAAAGTGTTGGCAGGGGCTCAAGATTTTTTTGGGGTGTTATTCTCTAATTTTCACAAGTGGTCCGAGTCATTGGTGAAATATGAACGAGGTGCATGGTTGCGTGTGTATGGTATTCATGTGCATGCTTGGAATGACATTTTCTTCAAGCTTTGTGTGTCTGGTATTGGTAGATTTCTACATGTAGATGAATGCACAACAGACAAGTCGCGTTTGGATTTTGCTCGTGTCCTTGTTACGACACTAAATATTGAGATTGTGAACAAGACATCAGAATTTGTTATAGATGGGAGTCTTTATGTTATTAAGCTTGTGGAGGAATGGGGATGTTATTTAGGTGAGGACGTTTTTTTGTCAGAAGCAGAAACAGAGTCAATACCAGAGGTGGCAACACAGGTTAATAATATGATCGGGTTGGATGAGGTCCAAGGAGAGTGGGAATTGGATGATCTAGTCAACGACTTACACAATGAATGGCAACAACATGAGAGAAAAGTAGTTGGGTCTCATAAATCTGTTGACTCGAGTACTAGTGATGTTAAGGATATTTGTGCAGAATTTTTTGAGGTCCAATTATCGCCTGTTTTACAACCTATTTCACCTTCAGCAAGCATAGAGCATAAATCTTTGGAGGGTGCACAGCAGAACAACGACTCGCAGTTGAATGGCAGTGACAATCAGGGGCCTTGGAGTATAGACTGGATTGCTAATCAGAAAACTATTTCGGAAGGAGGTGTTGTATTCTCTTCCTCTCGCAAGTCAGAAAGTAGGAAAGCTATAAATGCAAAGGTAACAACTTCTACATCTCTTACGGCACCAAAAATTAAAAAGCGTGGAGTTGTTTTGCAGTCAGTTGGGTTGATGAAAAAAATTAACTGCATGCCGGTAAATGATCGAAAACAGATTATTCGTATCTTAAATAGACAGAAATGCAAGAAGAAGGCACGTGTTATGCAACATGTTTCAAAACCAGCGAAAGGGTCGACTTCGGAGTCTTCAAAAAATTCAACTCCATCAATTAATAATAATGATTGAGAAAATTGGTTGTTTTTACATGGCAAAGCAGATAAAGTGAAGGATGATGTTCGGGAGTTGGGTAAAGGTAGTGGGGGTTAAATTTAACTATGATACTACAAATAGTTTTAATTTGCTATCAAGGGAAGGGAGGAGAGAGTGGAGGGCAGCAGGAGGTGGAGAGATGTTACATAGGGATAGGTGGGGTGATGAGGGTGCTGAGGGTGAGAATTGAGGCAATAGGCGGCGTGGGGGGTAGAGAGTGGGAGGTTCCAATGAAGATTATAACTTATAATGCCAAGGGGGTTAGGAGGTGGTGAGAAGAGGGTGGAGATTCGGAGGTTGGTTTCGGAGAAGCATCCTTTGGTGTTATGTATTCAAGAGAGGAAAATGGAAACGTTGAATGATCAATTGATTAAATCTTTGTGGGGAGAAGGAGAGCATATTTATTCTTATCAACCGTCCGTTGGGGCGTCTGGTGGCATGGTTACGGTGTGGGATGCGTGTCAGATTGTGGTGTGGTCTTCCTTCAACTTCGAACATGTTTTGGCCATCAAGGGTAACATTATTCTTACTGGAGAAGAATTAATTATTTTTAATGTGTATGCGCCGTGCGAATTGGCGGCTAAAAAGATGTTATGGGAGCGTCTGTTGTTGAGTGTCATTAATAATAGCGACTGCTACATTTGTGTCTGTGGGGATTTTAATTCTATTCGCAGCATAGAAGAAAGGAAAGGTAGGGTCGTGGCTTTTAGACAATCGGATGCGGATGTGTTTAACAAATTTATTCATGACAGTTTCTTACTTGATTTGCCTATATGTGGTAGACTGTTTACTTGGTTTTGAGGTGATGGAATTTCGATGAGCAGATTAGATCGCTTTTTGTTGTCTAATAAATGGTGTGAAAAATGGCCTCACTGTATTCAGGTTGCTTATCAACGAGGTCTTTCTGATCACATTCTGGTGATGCTACATGTCGACGAATCAAATTGGGGGCCTCATCCGTTAAGGATGCTAAAATGTTGGTCTGACTTACCTAGCTACGCAAATGGGCTACTTTCACCTATCAAGGGTGGGCGGGTTTTGTGTTACAACAGAAGCTGAAAATGATCAAGGCTTGTTTAAAGGAGTGGCACTCTCAACATGTTCAGAACATGGACGGTAGGATAAAGTAGATAAAAGATAAAATGTTTGATTTAGATGTTAAAGCATTGAGCTTCAGGGTGAGGAGGTTACCGAACTTCAGGATTTATCAATTAGTTTACACTCCTTGGCTAGAATGCAAAATAGTATTCAATGGCAAAAATCGCGGTTGAATTGGTTGAAAGAGGGTGATGCAAACTCGAAATTCTTTCACAATTACATGTCCAATCGTCGGTGTCATAATGCTATTAATGTGGTGTCTGTCGATGGGAGTACTGTTGAAGAGGTGCATGATATTCGTGCGACTGTGTTCAATCATTTTTCAAATCACTTTAAAACAAGGGGAGCAGCTCGGCCAGGTGTTGAGAGTCTTGATTTTCGAAAACTTTCTTTTGTTGAGGCGGAAATTTTAACGAATTCGTTTTCTTTAGAGGAAGTAAAACAAGCAGTCTGGGACTGTGATAACTACAAGAGCCCGGGTCCTGATGGTGTCAGCTTTGGCTTTTTAAAAGAATTTTGGAATTTATTGAAGGATGATTTGTTCTCAATGTTTGTACAAACGTTTATGGACATAAAAAGACACTCAAATCCATATAAAACTTGAACCAAAACATCATACCAACAAAATTCACCATTTGACCCAATTTTCATGAAAATTCTCAAGAACAACACAAATTCATAGCAAGCTCTTTGATTATGATTACCCATGGCATCAAACGCTAACAACAACATCTCATAACAGCAATAACAACAACCAATCATGAATTCATCAGTAATTCATCAACAACATCATCATATTTCATCACTTTTGAATGAAAACACAAAGTATACATATATACACATCTTGAGCAAGTAATTTCATCATCAACAACTCAATCAACATCAAATTCACATACCCAAATAAGCATGAATTTCATCAATTAAAATCATAATAATCACTTTGCAAAAATAAGCACTTATGGGTAGAAGTACCTTAAATCTTCACAAATCTAAGCTAAGGCCTCACTTTACCTCTAATCCCTTGAATCTCTACCCTCTTCTTGCCCTCCAAGTTCTTCTCTCTTCAAAACCCTCTCTCTAGCTCTTTCTCTCTCTACCTCCCTTTAAATGTTTTGTGAAAATGAACAAATGATTCTATGTGACCTAATTTTCCTCACAACTAGAGTTTAAATAGGCTCCTCACTATTGGGTTTAATCCTTTATGTCTTAATGGGCTCAACTCACTCACTAAACAATTCACAAAGTTTCTACTCGCTTAACGGTAAAAATAACAATTATTCACCGGCTCTTAATTAATTACCCCACTTTCTAGTCACTTAGTAACAATAACTATTCTCACTCAAACTACTAAAATATTCTATATGATAAAATTACTAATTTACTCTTGCCCACAAAATTACTAATTTACCCTCCCAAGCATCTCAAGAGGAGATGTTGGTGCTAAAGAAAACACAAATCAACAACAACCCCAACGCAAGGCATGTGTGCACACAACAGGAAAAAAACACCCCACCCAATTACAACTGCTAGCCATTTCCCAACAGACCCAAACGCCACAGCAGCACCAAAATTGTGACCACAACTAAGATACATAAAACATCTAAAAGAAAAAACAGAAAACCAGCTGCTAGAAAAGAAATGTCTCCCAGTCGGACTGGCAACCGGACAACACAACAACTACGGAACCAAATCTAGCAGCTAGATGTTGAAAAACCACTATATTGTCAAACAACCCCGCAGATTCCAACTCCACTCATAGGAAAGTCAAGATGCAATTTTAAGCGATTAATACTCCAATACCAAGATAGCAACTTAATACTCTCCACCAATTCAATCACATCCACCTCCCCATGACCATTATCGAAAATTATACCATTTCACACCTTCCAAATTGACCAAAAATTCGCATTCCAAATAATTCACAAACCATGTCTAAATTTCTTGAAAGTTGCCTCATGTGTGCAACAATCCAAATGAACCAACAAATTATGTGGAATAAGAAAATTAACCTCAATCCACTTCATCACCAATTGTGAAACCTTTGCTACAATGTCACAATGTAAGAAAAGATGTACCATCCACATCTAAGACTCCTCGTAATGCAAGAAAATTAACCTCATTCCGCAAAACACTCAATTATTCAAACCTTCCACATCTAAGACTCCTCGTAATGCTGGAATCACTCTTATCGGTATTTTATCCAACATCATGGACCATGAGAAAGCTAATACCGTAGAAGGTGCTTGCCCTTTCCAAAGATATCGGAAGACCTCCCTCTCCCCCACTGACACCTCACCATCCCCCAAATACATCTTTTCATTGAAACTATAGCAAGAGTTGATAGAAAAAATCCCTTCTTCCCCCAGCCTCCACACCCACCCGTCTCTACCACCATGGGAAACAAAACCATCTAACAAACCCAACAAATTACCAAGTAGGTCAGCTTCCCACACAAAGTGCTCTTTACACTAAGTAAAATTCCACTTTCCCGTCATCAAAGTCCAAACCTCCCCTACCATACTCTCCTTTTGATTTGAAATGTCAAACAGACGAGGGAAGAGAACTCGGAGAGAACCCTTGGGCCTCTACCTATCCAACCAAAATTTTGTCCTCATACCATCTCCCACCTTCCTATCCACCTCCTCGATAAACCACTTCACGTCTCCCCTTCCATCCAACTCCACCAAGTTCTTCCACCAATTCAATGCACATGTAGGCCACATCCCTCCCCCATCTTTCTTCCACAACGTATCATCCTCAAGAAGAAGCTTCCATCTCCACATCGCTAGTAGACTCTTATTCACCACCCTTATATCTCTTAATCTCAAACCACCCATATCTATAGGTTGGCAAACCCTCTTCCATGTAACCCAACACATTTTCTACCTTCCAACCCCCACCCTCTAAAGGAAATTATGAAACAATGATTCAATGACAACATTGATCTTATGTATATATAATGTAATGCTGCTGGCAACAATGATTCAACGACAACATTGATCTTAAACAGTTATTATTCAAACTCTAATTTTATGATGTTCGTTTACTTATGTATGGGTAATGATACAAAATTGTTTGGATTGCTTTTAGGGAAAATTGTTTGGTCATGTTGATACAAAAACCGTTCACTTCAATGAATATCATAACTATCATACCCCATTTTTTGACCATTTTAAAAAAAATTACTCGTCTTTTCGTCGTTTCAGAAGAAATTTCGGCAGAGATGTATTTTAAATACCTCATTTTGGTTCCGAAGGGACAGTTTTAAATTTTTATTATTATTATTATTATTGTTTATTTTTACTTATTTTTATTTCATTTTTATTTCTTTTTATAAGTTGTTTTTTATTTAATTTTTTTACTTTTTTATTATTTTAAAATTCGGTTTTCATTTAATTGTATATTTGTTTTTATTTTTCGTTCAAGATGTCCAATTGTCCAATGTCATTTGAGGTCCAATCCTTTCCGAGTTTATCTAAGCCCAGCAAGGAGCGTTTTTGTCCTTTTCCTTCCTAGCAAAGGAACCACTTTAGGTTTGTGCACATGCCCTTTAAAGAGCACTGTCATACCCCAATTTTTGATCTGGAATATTCTCTGTCATTTCAGAGAAAAATTCGGCAGAGAGATATTTTAAAATACCTCATTTTTGGTTCGCTTTCGGGCCCACTTTTTATTTTATCTTATTTTATTTTTATTTTTATTTTTACTTACATCTTTTATTTTATTTTTGTTTTATTTTGTTTTTCTATTTATGTTATTTTATTTTCTTAGAATAAGTCCAAAAATAATTTGTCCAGGGTCCAAAACTTTTTTTGCTCCACGCCACAATCAGTGCAATGTCAACCTTCCTCTTGCAAAAATCATCATCAAAGTCTTTTAATCACCGTCAAAAACCATTAAACCACTTTTCCATTTTCATCAACTTCATCACCTGTAAATAGAGCCCTCATTCCACTCTTCAAGACACCAAAAGTTCTCTTGAGAAGTCAAAGTACTTTTCTCTCTTCTCCCTCCTTTAGCTTGTGTTGACGAGCTATTCTTTTCCTCTCCTCTAATTATTTTTGTCCCTACGAAAAAGTCCTTTCGGAATTTTGTCCTTTCGGTATTTTTGTCCCTTCGGTTGTCCCTCTCTCTTAATTTCTTTTATTTTCTTACTTGTTAGCATTTATGCATTTTATTTCTATTTATTATTATCATTTAGCATTTTAATTTCTGTCATTTATTTATTCGCAATTAGAATGTACTTAGGACCAATGTAATTATAAATGAGAAAAAAAAAATCATGCATGTGTTCTTTTATTTATTCTACTTTCATATATTAAAAAATGCAAAAATATTAGGTTAAAAAAGGGTTTTCGTGGTGATCCAACATCACTACGGAAATTCCTCGCCCTTTTATTTTCTTGTCACGTTAGTTTTATTTTTATGTTTTAATTAATATTCAAAAAGAACAAAAACATTTCAAATATCCAAAAATTCACAAAAAAAAAATCATTTTTATAATAAACCTTGATTTTCAATCAAGTGATTCCCTTTTATTTTTATTTTCTTAATCAAATCTCAATCAATTTAATCATATTCCGAGTCATTTCTCTTTTAATATAAAAAACACAAACCAATTATATTTTTTGCCACTTTGGCTTTTACATTTTAAAATCTTTTCCAAAACTAAGAAAAAAACATAAAACAAATCAATCGGTATTTTTACCCCTAACTACGAGGTTTTGATCCCCCACGGGTATGTAGGCAAAGGACCATGTCCTTCCAAATCATAAAAAGTGTAAATAAAAATGTTCCTTTTTCTTTTAATCACCATTTAATTCCTTCTTTTAAAAAAGCAAGTAAGTTATACCACGAAAAATGAATAAAATCAAGATGTTCCCATAGAATACTATGGATATTTAGGGTGCTAACACCTTCCCTAAATATAACTAACCCCCGAACCCTCAATCTTTTAAAAATGTGGTAATTTAGAACTTTTTTCCCTTTCTTTTGAAAAATTAAAAGTTCAGTCGTGAAATAAAATTAGTGAGTCAAAAATGCTAATACGTGTGTATATGTTTTCTTCCTTCTTCTTTCTCCTTTTTTTAAACGTGAGTGGTGAGATAAGTCCTCCATCCGGACTTGAGGGAAACATAAGATAGTACGGCAGTATAATCATAGTGCCTTACCAAGAGTGATTTTTGGTTGTGGTACATGTGATAACCCCACTCAATGGAGCAATCTTGGAAGTATACTTTGTCGACATGAGTGATCGCGTTTGGCATGTTATTTTCAAGTGACCTACAAAGTTGAGGACCTTAGTTACCTTTAACTCATCTTGGCCTTTTAGGACGTAGTGCGGTGGCTAATCATGAGTAAATCTTGGTTTAGTTGATACGCGATACTACACTCAAACGAGACTTTCTTATGAGTATTGTTGGACTAGAAGTAAATCTCACAATCCATTAATCTTTATAAGGGGTTGTAGACTTTGGGAAATTTGTAGAACCCTTGTTACAAGTACATGTGGAACAAGTAGTCCTTACCAAATGGCGTATTTACCCTTGACTCCATCATTATAGACCTAACCTCACCATGTTTTCACCGTTTGTGTAGCATAAATCATGCATACATGCATTCATTCATAAAACTTTTTCTTCCATCCAATATTTATTGAAGGACTTAGACATGTTTTTTGTAAACATCATAGATATGGACCTTGTAAGAAAGAACACCAAGAAATACAACTTCAAAAAATCTTAACTAAGCTTTAGCTTTTGTTAAGAACTTCTTCCTTGGCTTTGTTCTTGCTTTTGAAAAAGGGAACCGATTGAAATATCTTTAAAATTTTCAAATAAATCATTGTTCCTCTGCAATGTTTACAATTCACTTTGGTAAGGTCCTTCAAAAAAAAAATTGTCCATTTTTGCATAAGCATCATACATCATTTTGCATCCCTAGTTTCAAGTCCGAGTCTCACATCTTGTTTTTCTCAATAAAAGGTCAACCCGTTTCAAAAGTGGCCCGACGTCCTCATCTGAAACCGACCCGCATATACAACACTCGGGCGAACGTAAGAAAGAAAATGGAACGTTTTGAACAAGAGAATTAGGCTCTCCGTGAAAAAATGACATCCATGAGGACCAAGATGGAAGAATTGACATCCATGCAAGCTGAAATGGGGAAGTTAACTGATCTGGTAAAATTGATGGCAGTCACACAGACTCCGCCCCCACCTCCTCCTCATGTCAACACTGAGGCTGAAGCAACTGTTTCTACTGTCCCTAAATGGACGTTTTGCACCGATGCTCCGAAGTACTCTACACCACAACGTTCCATGCCCTGGTTCCCGCCTTTCACTACTGGCGAAGTACTCCGTCCTATTGCTTGCGAAGGTTCAATGCCTGCTTTTCAACATGGAGCTCATGTTCCTTCGGCACGTGCAACATTTCCACAAGCTACCATGACCTATCCAGCACCTATGATTCATGCTATCCCACAAGACGAGGGACCCATCTTCCATTCAGGGAGCGTGGGGTCCTATGATAGGATGGATGAACTACAAGAGAAGTATGACGAAATGCAACAAGAAATGAGAATTCTCCGTGGGAAAGAACTATTTCGGAAAACTCCTTATGATCTCTGTTTGGTGTCGAATGTCCAGATACCCCACAAGTTCAAGGTCCCAGATTTCGAGAAATACAAGGGGAACTCCTGTCCTAAAAAACACCTAGTAATGTATGAAAGAAAGATGTCCACACATGCCAAGGACGATCAGGTCCTTATCTATTACTTTCAAGAGAGTTTGACTGGTCCCGCTCTGAAGTGGTACATGAGTTTGGACAAAACGAAGGTTCAAACTTTCAACGATCTATGTGAAGCCTTTGTGCATCGGTACAAATACAATGAAGATATGGCTCCGGACCGAAGCGATCTTCAGGCTATGACTCAGGCAGACAAAGAAACATTCAAGGAGTATGCTCGGCGGTGGAGAGATATCGTTGCCCAAGTCAGCCCGCGTATAGAAGAGAAGGAGATGGCCAAACTCTCCATAAAAACTCTCAGTCATTTCTATTGTGAGAGGATGGTCGGAAGTGCACCCAGGGATTTCTCGGAGATGGTGAACATAGGTATGCGTCTGGAAGAAGGGGTCCGAGAAGGACGATTGGTCAAAGAGAGTGTTCCCACAAACAGTTCCAAGAAAAAAGACCAAGAAGTGAATATGGTGAAAGGTCAGCCTCGACAACAGGCTTCTCAACAGTACAATCTGCAGAATCGCGTTCAGAAAACTCAACAGTATGATCTGATTCCTATGAAATATGCAGAGCTGCTTCCCTTTTTGCTTAGGGGAACCTTGTCCAGACTAGACCACCTCCTCCGATACCTAAGAAATTGTCGGCTCGGTGGAGACCTGGCCTCTTTTTTGCCTTCCATCAAGGGGCACAAGGTCATGACGTTGAGCACTATTTCTCCGTGAAGATTGAAGTCCAAAAGCTGATTGACGCCTATGTCTTGCCTTTCAAAGATTTGAATCCGAACGTTTAGCTGCAATTGGGTCGCTGTCGTTGTTCCTTCTACTATTCATCTGCTCATTTAATATGTTTGTTGTTTGCTTTTTCAAAAAAATCCTTTCGTCCCGCCCGAGACGAAAGTGAACTTATGTAGGGCTTTTTGCTTCATGTATTTTCAATCATTAATGAAAAAGGTCGTTTTGATCCCGACTTTGTTTTTTTTATTTGTGGTTTTTCTAGAAAAAAATGTAATACAAAGAACCTAAAGATTAATCATTTCCAAATATCTGCATACAATCATTCACTTTCTAAAATCAAACAAAAATGCAAATTAAAAATGTTCCTTTTTCTTTTAATCACCATTTAATTCCTTCTTTTAAAAAAGCAACTAAGTTATAGCACGAAAAATGAATAAAATCAAGAGGTTCCCATAGAATACTATGAATATTTAGGGTGCTAACACCTTCCTTAAATATAACTAACCCCCAAACCCTCAATCTTTTAAAAATGTGGTAATTTAGAACTGTTTTCCCTTTCTTTTGAAAAATTAAAAGTTCAGTCGTGAAATAAAATTAGTGAGTCAAATGCTAACTAAATAGCTGGACCTCTAAAAAATGACGGAACAAGCACCATACACCTGCAAATTTGACCTAAAAATACACTATAAAACGCATTCATTAATTGTTGCACAGGTTCCAATACAGATATTTAGCAGCCGCCCCCATTTCTACATGAACCCTAATTTTTTCCTGAACCCTAATTTTCCAGATCTAACATCAATTCATCAAGAACATAAATCGAACTCATAAAAATTCCAGTGATCTTTTTTCAAGAACAACAACAACATCATCAACAATCTCAAGAACGAATTTCAATCGACATATCCAAACCCTAGCAGCACTATTTGTTCATTTTGGATCACAAATCGCAGAGAAGTAAAAATTTCCGAACCTCACTACTTCACAAGATCCAGAACCGCAAGAGAAGAGAAGGTAGTATCCTATTGCGCTTTTAGTCTAGATCTAGTTCGCTTTTAAAAACCTTTTTCAAAGAGCTTATATCAGAAACGGAAAAAACGAAAAAGAAGAGTAAGATATCAGATTTTCTCTGCATTTTTTCTCTCTGGAAACATAAATCGAAACTGTTTTCCATACTGTTTTTCTTAAAGACGTTTTGAAGGAAGGAAACGGAGTAGTTGAGGTCTTTGATCCGAAACGTTGAAGTAGATCTAGATCAAACAATGTTTTTTTTTGAAAAATCTAAACTTGGAAACAGTTTCATTGTGAAAAAGGATGTTAGAAGAGGTGTTCAGTTTCTGAAAACAAGTGTTTTAACTTTTTTGGCGCGGTGGCGCCGCCCTGTTGGTCTGGCAGCCGCCACGCTGGAATCTGTACTCATGTTTGTTTAGATCGGAAGAGATGAAGTTGTGTAGAGAGCTTCTGTCTCTAAGTTTAACTTAGAGAGAAGTGTTTAAGATTTGTGATGTTTTTTTGTTGAAACCCTCTTTTATACTACTTTTTTTTATTTTAATCTCCTGCTTGCAAGCTTACGGTATTACCACGCGTCTTCAGGGCTATGCCGTCAGATCTCAGATCTGACGGCCAATGATGCTTCCTGTTTTATTTCATATACGCGCCTGGCTTTTGGTTCTTACTGTACTCCTGCATTTTTTAGCCAGTAGGTCTAGATCCAGTGGCTGAGATCAAATCTCCTAAGCCCACTGGATCTTGTTTAAGCCCATGTATTTTCTGATTTTTACTACTCTTTTGCTTCTGTACCTCATTATATTAATTATGTACCCCCTTTGTTCTTTAAAATTTTTCTTCTTCCCTTTTTTAAACTCTTTAATTTTTGTTAGTTATTATTTTTACTTTTTTTTTACTCTATTATTTTTATTATTGCATTTTATTTCATTTAGTTTCTTTTAATTTATTTACTTATTATTAGTACAGTTTATTTTATTTTATTTCTAGTCTATTTTTAGTTGTTTCTAGTTGTTATTTAATTTTTATTTTTATTCTTATTAGGATAATAATCATCTCATGCATTTTTATTTTTTGTCATTCATATTATTAAAATATTAGAATGTTCTTAGGGAATGATGCAATTTTATTTATGCATTTTATTTTTGTTGTTATTTTTATTTTTTTTGAGACTTTAGAATGTATCTAGGAATGATGTAGAAGCATAAATGAGAATTAGCACCGACATTTATTTATTTCGCTTTATGTCATGAATTTAATCAAGACCAAAATCAATTAGAGACAAATTAGGATTAAATTATGGACAAATTAAGGACTTTAAAATCAAACAACTAGTAATTTTAGGTTAATTCCAAGGAAAAAGGACTTACTTTGGATCCAACATACAAGTAAAACCCCTTGCGCGTTATTTTAATCTCTCACGTTTTATTTTATTCCGTCACACTTAGTTGTTTAGACTTTAATTATCTCACAAAAAATTCAAATATGCCAAACTCAAAAATATTTTCTTAAGAAACCTTGGATTTTAACCCAAGTGTTTCCTTCTTTCCTTTTTTTTTTTCTTAATCAAATTTTAAATTTATCTTAACCATATTTAGACTTGGTTTCTTTTTAATTAAAATCAATTAACGTCATATTTTATTCTTCTATGCCTTCTCGGCCTCTTATCCTCTCAAAACTTTTTTCAAACTTTAAAATCAACTAAACCAATTAATCGGAATTTTTACCTGAACTACTTGATTTTGATCCCATCTTTGGGTATGTAGGCAAAAGACTTATGTCTTTTCAAATCAATAAAAAATAACAAAAATATTCTTCTCTTTTTATCCTCTCACACTTAGATTTATTTAGGCATTTTTACAAGTAATAACTTAGCACAACATAATTAAAAGCAAGAGGTTCCTATGGAATACCATAAGCATTTAGGGTGCTAATACATTTCCTTTGCGTAACCAACCTCCGGACCTTTGATCTCTTAAATAGGGTTATTTTCGAACTTTTCCCCTTCCCCTTGGAAAATAAAAGATCGGTGGTGGTCCAAAAATTTGAGATTCAACGCAAACCAATAACTTGATATTCAAAAATCACCACGACAATAACAATTCAAACAGAACTGAACAAAACTATTTAAGTTAACAATTAAGTTCAGTTTTTTTTTCTTTTTAACAAAACAGTGCACCATTTTGAAACACCAGTTCGGTTTAGTTCGAATTGTTTCATTATGGTTCAGTTCAGTTTTGAGAGTTTCTTCATTTTGGAACTTGGACTTCAAAGTTATTTGGGTTTGGTCATCACCACAATGCAAAGCTGCATTGTAATTCAAACAGGGAAATAGGGAAAATGGAGGGTGTGCGAGAAGGATGTTGGGAAAAGAAATTCTCCAAAAAAATTGAAAGGCTTCAGTCTTAGTAATCTTGAGCCCAGCCTATAACTTTTATTTTAAGAGAATTTCTTTTCCCAACAAACTGGCCATTTTACCTCAATTTGGATTTTATAATATGAAGCGTTTATGGTGTTTTTCTTATTATAAAATCCAATCCGTGTTTAACAAGTTTTATTAATTGAACATTATTTCATAATACATTTATAATAACTTAACCCTAAGTGGTACAAAATGTTAGGATCCGACTCCTCTAAAGTGAGCAACTCACTTTAGAGTATAAAGTAAGAAATATCAACCATAAATTAACTATTTAAAGGTATAAATTGTAGATAAATTATAACAAATCATGAATTTGATACATTAACAACCTTGATTTTCTCATTTTACGCTTTACTCACTTTAGATGATCCTTGTTCAAAATATTGGCAACTAAAACTGAATATGTAGCACAAGAAGATGGAAGTGGAAGGAGCGAGAATGTTTGTCATCTCTCTCGTGCACCCTTATATGAATTTGGGAGTACGAGATGATGGAGCAAGAGAATGTGGGAAATGAATTGAACAAGTAATCCTAAATTTAACCATGTTCTCTATATTTGGCCGCATAGTTTGAATGGACCAATCGAGTTAGGCGCATCCTTGGTCAAATCTTTTCAAGATATTATAGAAAGTTTAATTCAGCTCAGGATCTATGAAGAAATTAACACTTGCGTGGATAGACCAGATGAAGAATTTAGTATGGTTGATCCATGATTTTGTTTGTGTTCTATTGTTTTGTTTTACGTTGTTGAAATTGTGTTGTTGAAATTATTATGTTTAATTTATCATGTTGTAGTTGTTGTAGATTTTGATTTATAATGACAATTTTTTCAACTTCATGTGTTTTGGGTACGATTCGGATTATATAATCCAAAACGTGTCAAACCCTCCAAAGCATAAGTTTTAACACAGTCTGGGCAAACTTTGAAATATATAATTTGAACCAATATGGGAAAGGTTTCGCATATATAATTCAAACCAATCCAAAATATGGATTGTGACGTTACAAATAATGTTTGGACAGTTGTGGTGTGTTTAATGTATTTTTTGTTATTTTAAATGTTTTCTTTTATGGTACTTATAGTCTAGGATGGTTTTTTTTGGCTATAATAGCCTTGCATTCTTCAGCATTTTCATTGCAAATTCCTTCTTCATCTTGTCTACACTTTTCTTTTAGTTTTCATTTGGTAGTGGATTATGGTATCATGATAACTGCTAATCATTTTTACCATCCCCAAAATGTTGTGCGGTTTTGGTGAGGATGGTACAATAGTCAACTGGGACTTTTGCATCAATTATATTACGTTTTATGAGTTTTGTCCACTTTTGTATTATATAATTCGAAATTCTAAAGAAAAATAAAGGGGACTTGTTATATAATTCAAACGGTGGAAAATGAAAATTTTGAAAGGCACATGATAAAGAGGATAGTGGAAAAAGAAAAGACTATTACTTTTTTCACCCTACCCATTTCTCTCGTGCCCTTTAATTTTTACAAAAATGCCCATGAGTAATTCGGATTTTAAAATCCGAAATGATTTTTCACTAATTTGGATTTTATAATCCGAGATATGCTTATATATAATCAGCAATTAGGATCTCTCCTATTTCAGCAGTTTTGAATTTTGCTTTTAAAAACAACCAAAAAAAAAATAAAATCATACAAATACAAAAATACCACAAAAAAATTCTATAAATCAAATAAAACTAATGCAAATTTTTTCAGTTTTTTCTGAGAATATGAAAAATCAAAAAAAATAATAATGGGTTTAAACGATGTAATTTTGGATTTTGAGGGCGGAGTCCCGTAAGAAGTCCTTTCTATGAGAGTCTTCATCCTTGATTTTTTCCTGATTTTCTGAGGAAGTTTCGGAGCAATCATATCAAGTAGCCCGAAAACCGGATTTTTGACTAATAACAACTAACAATGACCTAAAACAGAAGGATGAGAGTTGGGAAGCTTAATAATGTCCTTAAAATGACTATCCATGTCACAAACATGTCAGAATTTGTGCTGATACAATTCGAATTATAAAATCTGAACTGTTTTTCCCTTGAAAAAGCGTGTATTCGGATTATATAATCCGAAAAAATTAAGTAGCGCGCCTCATTTTTTTAGGTTTTCGGATTATAAAATCCGAGTTGGTGAAAAACTCTTTTTTTTTCACCCTATACCAAAGGAAAAACTCAGTTCGAATTTAAAAATCTAAAAATCACAGAGGCATTTTCTGCAAATTTACAGGACGCGTTAGTAAGTCATTGGGTGGGAAAAGTAACAGTCAAAAGAAAATCTCTTATATTAAAACCGGCTCAGCCCATTAAGAGCAAAAACACTAGAACCATGCGAAATTAATAGCACTTAAAAAACAACAAAGAATTGTTAAGTATTTTATTAGAGTAGTGTTATTTGAACAACCAAATGAGACAACTTATATGACAACTTTTTTTTCTCTCTTTTCATTGGTCAAAAACAATGGGGGGAGAAAAAGGAAGAGAGAGAATAAGAGTATAATGTGAGTATGAGAGAAAAAGTTGTCAAAAAGTTGTTAAAAAGTAGTTGTACAAATATCATTTCTCATTTTATTACCAACACCCCATACATGAACAAACACACCCCTCCCCTTACACCCTAGAAAATATCGGAAATAATCGTGTCCCTTGAAAACCACATTTGCCCAACAACCTTTTCTCAAAAATTAAATTAAGTTCTAGAATGTTTACATTCTTTTACCTTTCGAAATTTAATACTTGTATACTATAACTTTAATCAAGTCTTTTACAATTATATCATGAGTTTCTATTTACCATGCCATATAGGATCATTTGTTAGTTATTAAAATAAAAAATGGTTTTGGTATGAATAACTTAAAGCATCCACAATAGTATTTATTTATAATTTTTTAATGAAAGTACTTTGTTAAGAACTCAATGACTCCAATATCAATACACTAATAAGGACTTCAATGAAAAGTATTTAAATAAGCCACAATAACTTTACATCATTATACAAAAATAATTTATTATTTGTTTTGCATATGAGACCAACCAAGACATATTTTATTACTTCTTTTACACGTGGGGTCAATTAGTTGCTCAGGAGATGGGGGTCATTATATAGTTACATGTTGCTTAACATAAACTCATTTTTTCTTCTTTCAATGGGGATCCTTCACACGGAGTGTTCCTTATTAAGTAAGGACCCCTCATTGAAGATGCTCGTAATAATTCTTTAGATATTTTGAAGAAAAGTATAAATTAAGAGCATGTTTAATTTTCTTCTATTAAAAATGAGTTTCTTCGAAAGTTAATCAAAATAAATTATCATATTTCAGCATAAAAAACTTTTTTTTTAAATAATTCTTGAAAAATACTTCCACACAAACATAACGAAAATATAAAAAATAATATTTTTTTTATATTCATAAGAAAATTGGTCTATGATCACTCGTGGTGGGAAAAAAAACCAAAAACTAAATCAAATTGTTGAATTGAATTGAACCGAACCAGTATATAAAAGTTGAACCGATCCATACTTAGAGGAGCAGTTATTGACTGAACGGTTTTTAAAAAAAAACCAAAACTGAACTTAACCCAAATCAAAAAAAAAAAACAGATTGCTAAAGTTGGATAATTAAAAATCATTACAATCCTTATCTTCAAATCATAGTAACACATGTTCTCTACCTGTTTGTTTTGTAGACTTATTCATCATACTGAGCTTATTTTGCAGCTTTTATACCAAACTCTTTCACGAGGCTTAAGCATCTTGCTGAGCTTGTTTTGCAGCTTCAGTTCAGTAATGAGTAGTAATGAATTGTTTGATCCTATTCCTAGTAAAATTGCAGAGACCACAGAGAAACTTGGTCTTGTTTTTCTTGAATTTTAGTGTAGATTGTGCTTGCAGCTTATCACATTTGCTGAATATATGTCAACTTCTAATAGCGTTTAATATCTTTTTTGTAGAGATGATTTTTTCATCGTCCTATGCAATAGCATTAGCTAGTCTGGTTAATCTTGATGATTGATGTTGGATAATCTTTTTTGTGATGTTGGTTTACTTATGTATATGTAATGTTGCTGGCAACAATGATTTAATGACAACATTGATCTTAAACAGGTGTTATTCAAACTCTAATTTTGTGATGTTTGTTTACTTATGTATTTGTAATGATATAAAATTGTTTGGATTGCTTTTAGGGAAAACTGTTTGGTCATGTTGATACAAAAACCGTTCACTTCAATGAATATCATAACAATTCAAACAGAACTGAACAAAACCATTTTAGTTAACAATTCAGTTTAGTTTTCTTTTTAACGAAGCAGTTCACCATTTTAAAGCACCAGTTCGGTTTGGTTTGAATTGTTTCATTATGGTTCGGTTCAGTTCAAACGAATTGAAAAACAGTTTAGTTCAGTTTAGTTCGGACACAGTTTTAGGTATGAATTGAACTTTGTCCATCCCTAATGGTCACTTTTAGATATAATTACAAGAACAAACGACATTGTAAAATGATAGATTTTTCAAAGTGTATTAAAAGAAAAACATTTCTCTTCTAGTCAATCAAATTTTTGAAACAGCTCACAACCTTGCTAGTATGTGTACTTTCTATTATCTTCCAAATTGTATTTCTCTTATTATTTTGGATGAAATGAGTTATCCTTTCCTAAAAAAAAGAGAGAAAAAAAACTAAATTTGTGGAACAGATAAAAGTATCAATGCTAAGATCACATAGATCACTATTAGTTAGGGACATTTTTTTGTTAGAGACTTACCACTAGTATAAATACGAACATTTGTAATGCAATGCATTCATCACACCAAATCATTCACTTCACCTATTATAATGATTTTTTTTGCCAAATACACTACTCTCTCAAGCCGGTTGAGTCAAGCGTATAAATAGACGAATAATGCTAAGAACACACTCTTTAACACACTATAAACAGCAATCTAGTCCTCTAAAGATATGTACGTAGTCATTATTTACTTCTCATTCACCTCAATCATACATCGACTTGATCATTCAATTTAAATGGTTTGTTGCTCTCAAGCCGATATCCAGGTCCACTCCAAATCACATACTATTCTATTGAACATACGCGATGCAAGTAGAAAATTATACAAAAATTTCACCTTGTTGGCACAATCCTCTACTTTCATACAAGAAGAAAATTTAGTTTTTATATAGTATGTATTCCATAAATCCATGGTAAATCACATTTCTTTACACCTTAGCCAAAAAATATAAGCATAGCTCTATAATGCCTTGACAGTGGAAATAGATTATATGCAAATGACAATATTATAAATATCTAATATAAGTGAGAAATTAAGAAAAGGAATGAAGCAAACTACTTTCCGAATAGTTTCCTGCGCCGAACCGATGACTTGACTCGCAAGCCAGCTGCTTCACCAATCACAATATCATTTACCAAATCCTTAAATATAAGTCTCTCAACGTCCAACACAATTCCAGGTATTTCACCATTGAAATTTTCCCAACTTTCTGTTCCATGTTTGACATCTTCACACAACAAACTCTTCAAACCATCGTCCTCTTCATCATCTTCTAAGCAGGATTCAGTTTTCTTAGCCTGAACTTTCTCTATCTCAAAGCATAATTCTTTAAGAAGCTTTTGAGCACTGAGGTTTTTCTTTGTGAGCTTGTTAGGCTGAAACCATGGCTCGGGAGAATAACCAAGTTTTGTAACAAGAATTTCATTCACAGCATCAAAAATTAGTTTTCGGTGAAATTTCTCCGCATTTTGCTTCAAGAAAGCAGCTTTTCCGAAGCTGCTTTCTTCTTTCGAAAGCAAACTACTTGCCTTGGTCTGCTCCAAGACCAGGAATAACTCCGGATTAATAGGATGACCAGATGAATGTAGTTGAAATGTCAGAAATTCAGAACTCAGATCTCTAAGTAAGAGACCAGAGGCTAGTAGTATTTCAGATACGTATCTGTGGTCTGGATTTGAGTTTTCACATAGGGAAGCAATGTAATCGTTTCGAGCTTCGTCATGGCTTGAGTTCAAACGTCTAAGCTTCTGAACAAGGTGGTCTATGCTTTGTAATTTCTTGCGATTAATCTCTCCAGATCCTGTGCCGTTAAATGAAAGGTCACCATCAGGCTTCCATTGATCTTTAACCTCATTGTCTCTGGATTCCTGAGCATTTCCAACTGCAAAATTTGAAATTATAATGAGATAATTAAAAAATAATAATTCTAGATGACTTAAAATACTATGATACATTGGTCGAATCTTCAGGCTAAAAATATCAGAAAATGAAGATTAAGCAAGGAATAATGTAAAAAAGACTAAGGTTGATTATATGCAGTCACACGTGTATATTTCGATCTATCTAACTTGTATTTTTGTCACAAGTTTTTGGACAAAGGAATCAACGGTTCCAAATGAATAAAAATCACATTTGATGGTTACTATTGTTGTGAACTGTGATTACACTCAATCTGTGTCTGACTAGTTCACCATGTGCATACACTTCAAACATCTACGGGAAAATCATACATTTACTATGATGCACAAGTGTGAATGTAAGCTTCATCAATTAAAATTCTCAAACTGTTGTTATCAAACCCTCATTAAATATTTTAAAAAAACATCTAATAAATAAAAATGAAAAAGTTTTCTTTATATGTAAAATTACTATCACTCCTCTTGTTAAACTGATTGTGAAACAAGAATATGACATTGTTTGGATTGACTTATTTTAGCTTATCTACTTACATAAATAAGCACTTGTGAGACTGTTCAGGATAACTTATAGAAAAAGCTTATGAAGTGTTCATAAGCTTATTTCAGTCTATTTTCATAAGCTCTCTAAGATAGCGGTAACAGATTATAGCTTATATGATAACAGTTTGGCTTTAGTTTATCTTTTGTCATAGAAATAGCTTATACATAAGGACTTGTATGTTATGCAGTACCAACACTTCACATTGAAGTTGGTCTGATTCCATACATGTCCCAGTGCCAGACATTGACACGACACCGGCAGATGTGATTACATTCAATTATTTGGTGTTTTTTCAAATTATTACCGTTGTCGACGTGTCCGTGTTAGTGTCATGTATGGTGTCCATCTTTGTGCTTCATAGGTTACAATGTTACATGATAAGCATTTATGCTATAAGTACTTAATGCCATTAATTAAGTTGCTTGTCCAAACAAGACCCGTGTCGTAGGTTTGTATTGTACTTAATATGAAGTGTGGTCATTAAAGATAATATGCATCCTATAATTTTATCCTAAATAGAAAGCATAAACTACCTTTCGGATCTTTAGGTGTCTGCGTTTTTGGCGATGGCTCGTCATCTTTGTACACCGATCCATCGAGAACAGATGTAGGACTAGGATGTTCCGGGGCCTTAGTTGTAAATTCTGAAATTGTCTCATCCTCATCCAACCTTGGAGTTGATTTCTACAACATTAAATAAAACAAATCAACATATTGTTGGCTAATAAAAGGAACAAAATATTGCCAAAATTTAAAATTTCATCATATTGTTATCATAGAAAGTTTGATTATAAATAGAAAAATGGCTTACTTTCTGAACTGTTTCTGAAATCAATTGCTTTATAGCCTTCAAGGATGGACTTTGGCTGTCATCAATTTCAGAAGAACGTAAACTACTAGTGACTTCAATATCCAATTTAGAGTCGAAAGTGACGCTGTCGGATTGAAGAGAAATTTCATCGCCTTGGCAGAAATTTCTAGACTCGTTGCTTATCTCACTCAGTTGCTCTTCACTATGCTGCGAGTTGAGGATTTTGTGGTGTACTTTTCTACCCGGGGAAACTGATTCTGATGCTGCCTTTTTACCGGATTGCCTTCTGAATTTGTTTGAATCTGATGGTGGTGGTGTAGACACACGAGATCGCTTCTCTAACTCCAACTTTTTCTGTTGTAATCTTGGACTCACTGATCCTGAATTCTTCACTGAACTTTGGTTATTTTCTCTTGGAAATTGTTGAGACCTTGATTGAGATTGTGGGGATCTTGTAGGCTTGGTAATACTTGTTTTCTTATCAATGGAAACCGGAGAACCGTCCCTCCGAATATTCTTTGAAGATTGCTCTTTTGCTATTGGAGTATAAGATATGTTGTTTCTATTATTGGAACCAGAAAAGCCACCCATTGGAATAGCTGAAGAAGCGGAAATCTCAGATTTCTCAACCAGTTTTGCTGGTTTCATTATCACTATCGGTGAATCAAAAGCTCTTGCTGAATCATTTCCCTTGATTGTAGAAGATAGAAAATTGTTTCTTTGAGGATTTTGTTGCTTCACCGACCTCAAATTCTGATTTAGATTCGTAGCTTTAGGTTCATAGTCACTTCGACCTCCAACTCCGTTTGGAACTTGTTCATCTTTTCTGCTCTCTAACAGACCCTTTTCTTGCATTGCTTCTAGTATCTGCTTTAGTGCTCTAAGATCCCTTCCAGATTGTTTGAATTCAAGGTCCTTCAACCGCTTCTCTATCTCACTATAAACCGAAGGAGATGAATCCAGTGTTCTCAATGGAGCTTTTGTTGTTCTTAAACTTTGTTTCTGAGAGTTTCTATTTGCATCATACTGCTGCTTCCATGGTGCTGGTTCAAGCGGAAACTTTGAACTAGAGACCGGTTTCATAACCACCTCAGAATTCTTCCGCCTTGGGGAAGTTGGATCTTTCAAGGAGATTTTTGGAGAATTAGAAACTCGAAGCGGTCGTATGAATCCATTTTTCGATGCTTTTGGAAACTGACTGTTATCTTGAGCTGAGAAAGGTTCAGTTGAACCTGGTTGAGTATCACCGGCAAATGAGGAATCAGGTATTGCTTCCAAGCCCATTAGTTTTGCTACAACACTCGGTGGCCGACTCTGGCTTGATGAAGAAGACTGTTGTGGGCTAGAGAATTTTTCATTCGAGATGGAGGTGGCACCGTAAGAGTTTCTCGATAGGTGGTTGGGTTTGGCCTCGGAGCTATAAGTGCGCCATGAACCTTCCTTACTATCCAGTGAATGCCTAGGAAACTCTTTTAGCTTTGGTGCTGATCTGATCGTCTCTCGCGATTCAAAAGATAAACGACTCGTTTCTCTTCCATCGTAAGCTAACCAAGGAGCATCCTTTGAGATGGAATGCCAGTGTCCATCTTTTACTTCTTGTGAAGATCTTGGATTTTCTCTAGCAGTTTCTGCATAATGCCAAGGTGCGTCTCTAAGTTTAGAAAGAACTCGGATAGACTCCTTTAGATCAATGGGCACACTTTGCTTTTCATCTATTTCAACTCCATAAGATCTATCAACATATTTCGACATCTGAAGAGGTCGCGGTGAATCCCTGTGCTTCATGGCATGAATGGTAGATTGCTCTTTGGCCGTAGATTTTCCAGACGGCCCTCGAGGGTCCCTATACATAGAATCCTTCACCACATCACGCAGGTCGAGGGAGTGACGTCCGAAACGGGGAGAGATAGTTGGCTGGTTCATAAATGTGTCCCTTGAAGGGGTTTCATAGGAAGTCTCAACTTCAGCCTTAAAATCAAGAGAAGACACTGATGATGAACATGAAGAGAATGATGCTCTTGATGACTCCGTCGAAAGTCTTTGCTTTTCATTCAGTCCTCTGTTTAAACTTGAATCCTGCAATGAATTAACTATGCTTCATAAGCCAAGTTCCATGTATTTGCTTGCGGATAAAAACAGAAACAAGATTCAGATGACCGAGTTTGCAGAAGTCAAGGATAAATAATGAAAATGATTCTAAAGATTATTAAAACATTCCCAACCTTCACAGCTTCTCGACATTTGTATCGAAAGGAATTATATGCCAAGAATTATATATCATATATATGCATACTTGGTATTGTAACAAAATTTCACTACTTCAATTAGAAGCCTTATTCACTCAATTTTGAACTGAAGCAGTAAAAAATTTGTCAAAATGAAGGTAAAAGCAAGAATCTTACGGTTTCCATTGCTTGATGCTGCATACTATCAGAATCTCTTTCGAAGCTGCCATCACTGAAGTGCAAATTACCTATGAAAACCACAAGCATTAAATGCAAAGTACTCTAATGAAACTGAAACATAAGATAAAATTCAGTGATGCAATAACAGAAGCCTACAATTTCATGGAGAAGATCACCATACACAACCAAAACAAGTTCAGAATGATTTTACAGTAAAAAAATTAAAATTCAAATCACAACCATCTTATCATCGCGAGTTTGATACCAACTCTTGGAGAATCCCTATGAATGAACAATTGCAACTAAAAGTAATATAAGATTGGCAAACCTCGATTAGCAAAATTAGAAGCTCAAATGATAAATCATTTCATGTGTTTGATGACAAAAGTTATTTTTGAATGAATTCTTTCATAAAATTGATTTTGGCTAAAAGTGAGTTGACTGTAAAGTGATCTATAATTTGAGGCTAAAAATCAATTGTAAATACAAAAACTCCAAATTCTAGATTCAAGTTATAATCAATTCGATTTTGCATCACCAAAAGTGAAACCAAACATACACAAAGACTAACATTGGAGAAATAAGAAACAGAAACAAAAATTAACACAATTTAGCAAACTTAATTGGTCAAATTAAATTAATCATATTACAACTAAGAGCAATACCAGAAGGAAGCCTCTTTTGACTAATCCGACGAGCCGTGAGCATCTGATTACGATCAAAGAGCTGAAAAATTCCAGTCATACAACCAATCTGCTTCTGCAGATCTTGATTGTCATCTGCTAAAGAATGCAGTAACTTCGCAGCCATGTCAAGTCAACTCTCTAATTTCTTCACAAACTAAACTCAACCTCTCAATTCTCAACCACCAACCACAATCAACAACTACACTACAAACTCTTCATTCAAAATCTGTTTTGATCTATATTACTCTCTCAAACTCAAAAGTCAAATCTACTTACACAAAACTACAAATTCCAAAACCCTTTTGTGTAAAGATTGTAACTTTTCTCTTATTACTAACTTAACAACACAAAATCCAAATTTTCAACAAGCTCAAATGGATCAACAACATAACAAAACAAAACCCATTGTTCTTAAACACAAAATGAACTAACTTTCTCTTCCTTCATTCACCCTCAAAACTTAGAAAACACCTCAATTTTGTGTAATCATAAGCTACAAACAGAATGGAACAGTTTCCACAGTTTTGTAGTCACATAAAGAGAAAAAAATGCTGCAAAAATTGCAAAATAAACAATTTCTTGAAGCACTTAAAAAGCACTAAAAAAAAATACCCTTTAACTCAACCAAATTTTATCATACTCTAAACAGATTTGGATTATATACTAAAAATTGAAACTTTATGCTATTAAAAGCATGAAACTACTACTAAATTTTTTTGGGGTTATACAAAAATGTTTTTTTTTTCACTTGGTTTGAAGAAAAACCTTGTTAGGTTTCAGAAAAGAAACCAGACAATAAGGTGAATGGTAATGGACAGAGATAATACAGTTAAGGAATGGAACCAAACAGCTTTTCAACAAAACACCAAAAGTGAAACCAATGTCAATGCAAAGAACACATATCTTAATGGAAGAGAAAGAAATTGTTAAATTTTATTTTTTATTTATTTTTTTGGTTTTTATTTGGTGGGGTTTGTCATAAAAAAGTGCTAAACAATCTGGTTAGAGCTGTCATAAAGGTTTATTTTTTTATTAATATATGCATGTATATTGTTTTATGAATTTGTTAATTCATTATTTAGAAAATCTTCTAAGTAATTATTTGGTCATATTATTTAGATACAAAAAGTAAATAATTTTTTTTGAATGAAAAACTAAATAATATTTATTTTTAAAATAATTAAATGACATGTATTTTCATGTGAGTGTGTTTAAATGGTGCGTCTAATTAATTATGACCATATAAATATTTTTATATTAATCATAACTTTTAAATCTAAATAGTTAACCCATTCGTCAAAATCAAACCTTAACTATTCTTTGTAAATTTCTTCACATATGTTCATTTTCATATATTTTTTTAATCTTGTTTCGTGCATGTGTTTGGGTTCTCTAGGTTGCACCCGAGATTAATGAATTTTTGTTATGTTAGATTAAAGTTGGTTCACTTGATCTGATTTATCACGATGTATCACTGCTTTTCGTTTTACCTCGGTCAGGTTTCATGTCTCCTTAGTCTTTGCATCTTTTTCTTTTTATTTAATATATTTTTTCTCTTGTCTAAAAAAATCATTAGTATTAATCATAATTATTTCAATGTCACATATATGATTGATGGTTGGTGACTTATTAATAGTGTAAATACATCTACGTGGAGTGTATATCAAAATTTTACTCAATTTGTTGGCACAAAGGTTTTCTCATTATTTAATTTTTTCTAAATTAGTTGAATTTCTTATGGGGAAGAAAGAGAAAGAAGAAAAGAAATGTTTGTGTGGGTCAGATGTTAACTAAGGTCTGGTGTCTCATAAGTCCATGTGAGATGAGGATGTGTGATTGTGGAGCTGTCTGCATGTGCATGTGACTTTGTCAGACAGATAGGGTGTAATGTTAATGTTGGATAAATAATGGTGGGTGGAACTTATAAAGGAACTAACCGTGTAGTATTTAATTTTTATTATGGAACATTGAAGATTCATTATGAATAATAAATTTCATTTTTAAGTTAATTTTAGTTAAAAGTGCGATAAATCTAAGAGTTGGATTGAATCTATCCAAAAATGTTTAAATGAGATGACACTGGTTTCTTTTAGCTTAATCAAAATTTTGGGTTCGAATCCAGTGCATGCAATAGCATTAAAACTCTATTGGTCACTACAGTTGCACGCGCGGAAGATACCTAATTTATACACAAAAAAACGAGGGTTGAATCTATCTATTCGATGAAACGAGTTAGACTTCAATATTTTGTGTTTCAAATAATTACACAAATGATTTTTCTCGGTTGTGGGTTTCTCAACTCCTTCAAAGAGTATTTTGTATGGTGTTGGACTTTTTATTAACTATTAAACTAAAAAATGCATAAGTAAAACTAAGCAGAAAGATAAAAGACTAAAATTTTGAAAATAGAATTGTTTGATTGTGTGGTTGAATCTATCTATTCGGTGAAACGAGTTAGACTTCAATATTTTGTGTTTCAAATAATTACACAAATGATTTTTCTCGGTTGTGGGTTTCTTAACTCCATCAAAGAGTATTTTGTATGCTGTTGGACTTTTTATTAACTATTAAACTAAAAAATGCATAAGTAAAACTAAGCAGAAAGATAAAAGACTAAAATTTTGAAAATAGAATTGTTTGATTGTGTGTTGAAAATAATTGTACAATTTTCCCCGTTGTTTGTTCCACATTTGGCTCGATCTTCCCTATCTTGCCACATTTTCGTCTCCGTAAAAATAGTTGTTCCAATTGGTAATGTTATAAATATTAAGCACGATGTTGAATTGTCAAGTTTTGTGTGTCTTTGACTAATTCTAACACTCGTGACCCGGCATGAGACGTAGTTGACTTGAGAAAGATTTCTTCTATACTTGATTGTTTCTAGTTTGACTATCATTTATTAAAAGCCACTGAAAATTCGGTTAAATTTAATTTAGATGTTTACCATGTTTGACTAAAATCATAAAATATTGGGTGAAAAATCTTGGGCAAATATTCGAGCAATGCGAGCGGTGCTTCTTCTTTTTCAAGACTTGTCTGGCCTAAAGGTTAATTTTTCGAAGAGTCTGTTAGTGGGGGTGAATGTCCCTGAATCATGGTTAGTTGAAGCAGCTGTGGTGTTGAATTGTAAGGTAGGCGCTATTCCGTTTATGTACCTTGGTTTGCCTATTGGTGGAAATGCTCGTCGGTTGGATTTTTGGTAATCTCTTTTGAAGCGCATAACTGCTAGACTGTCAGGGTGGAGTTGACTTTCTTGTCCTTCAGTGGTCGTCTGGTTTTGTTGAAGTATGTCCTGTCGCCGTTGACTGTTTACGCGCTTTCCTTTTTCAAGGCTCCGTCAGGTATCGTTTCCTTTATCGAATCTATTTTTAATAAAAAAAATTG
>Ga0228710_1000051_pt1 | contig 84269 bp, 43 predicted proteins | sample MedpolnodulmetaG_FD_177995 | JGI IMG/M metagenome (GOLD analysis project Ga0228710, IMG submission 177995) | Root nodule microbial communities from Medicago polymorpha collected in Santa Monica, California, United States - pink nodules | ecosystem: Host-associated > Plants > Roots > Nodule...
GAAAATGTGATGCTATGGTTGTTGGTATCGAATCATTGCATTTGCATGTGGATTTTTTTAAGGAAGAAAAAACTACCGCTTATTATATTCCATACACTGAATCTGAATGCAACATTGTTGGAAAAATATATATTTTGTGCGGGCATTCTTGAAATATTAATTAATGAATCAATACTATAGAAAAATGAATCAAAAAAAATATGTAATGGTGGCTGTGGAGGCAAAAGTTGTATGTGCACATGCAAACTGTCCAGAGGATGGGGAGAGACGTAAAAACACGTTTGGGATTCATATAACATACGTTTTCTATGTTTTTTAATTTAAATAATATAATACCTAAAATAATCTAAATAAAAATTGTAAAATATAAGATAAATGAGTGTACATCAAATTATTTTATTGGATACTTCTAGTTTTTTCAAAATTTGCTGGGATCAAATCAGGTTTCAGATTTTTTTTTATTTGAAACTTTGTAATTGATAAATAAAATTATTGATGATCTCATGTCTTTAAATATAAATGTCTTTATAATTATTTGTTCTAAAATTAAATCTTTTGAAAGAATTTGAAGTATTGAATCTAACAACAAATGTAAACTAAACTTTCTCGAACGAATTCTAGAATGGAAGTTTTTCTTATCAACTTGAAACTAAAAGACAAAATAAAGAAAACTATGAAGCTTGATGTTTGAACATAGTTCGAAACATATGATGTTTAAACGGTTTATTGTCGACCCTACCTTACTTCTGAGTCAACTCAAATATAGTTTGGAATTTTAATTGAAAATTAATTTGTGATTTATGAATCAAATGCATTGAATTTAAACTAAAAATTAATTTTGTTAACGAAATGAGTTAAACTTAAGTTATATGCAATTCAAATCGTTTTGTTCATAAGTTGAGTCGATAATATATGAATTTCAAAACGAAATAGTATTTTGAGAGTTTTGAATTCTATCCAAGAAATCTTGTTGATTATTGTTTCATTTAGATGTACTACTTTCTTGACAAAAAAATATATACTACTTTTATTTTTCATGTGCTTTTGTATTTTGATTCTGGAGTGTTTGCAGTTGAATATGGTTTTAGTTTTTACATTCATCTGCATGTTTATTTAGATATGAACTTTGTATTTGTGTTCATCCAGTAAAACACGTTATGCCATGAGGAACTCTTATTTTCATTAGATCTTTGAAGAAAAAAATTAAAAGGTTAAAAATCTAAAAAAATTGACATTTCTTAATAAAAAATATTTTTAATATATGTGATTCATATAAATGAATTGAATTTAACGAGTAAAAATCTAATTATTAATAAACTTTAAACAAGTTGAGTTTGAGTTTAAAAAAAATTGTATCAAACTTTAGTCAAAATTCAAAATGATCAAATTCTTATTTAGTCGAGCTCTGGTGAATTCAACTCGACTCATTTTGGGATTGATTTGTTGCTTCTGGAAGGAAATGTCAACAGTGTGTGTGGTAAGGTGGCGTTCATGCAATGCGACAAGGGAGGGTTCGGTGAAAGAAAGCGCGTGGCAATTAGCAATTAGGTTTGGATGGGACGGGATGTCAGAATGACGGCCATAATAAATTTTCCCAATTTATTTGGAATCTTATAATTATCTTTGCCAACTTTTCAATTTAACTCCTGGTTTTTGGGAACACTATTTCTCTATTCTCTATACTTTAATACTTTAGTTTTTTTGACTAATTGTGTTCTTAAGAGTGGTTTCTGGTTTAGACTCCCAGTCCTATGGGCGACTATGGTTTGAAAATAGTTTATGTGGTTCCCACCTAACAGTTTTCTATTTAAGTTCATTGAATGGAACTAATGTTTGCTTAATTGTTAATTAGAAAAGCTTGATTATAGTAAGGTAAGTAGTGTTATTTATTTAATTAAATTGTCAGGATAAAACTACTCAATGGCAAATGGATTGATCACCGACTCTAAAACGCTTGATAATGATAAGAGAAATTTGATAGAATCAAATTATTTTTATCATAGTATTTGTTAAGCCAATCAAATATGACAACTCAATGATAGATTCTATCGTATAATGCATTGTTTTAAAAATTCCATCCAAGCCAAAAGCTGAATTTGGCTCTTAAACGTTTAATTATTATGAACGAAGAGAATCAACTTAAATTGGTTTGGTAGATTAGTTTAACATCCTTAAAAACAGTTAATAAAAAAAAAATTGTTTGAATAGTTGAGTTGATTTATGGATTTCATTTACATACCTTACTTGAATTCTTTACTTTTTTCTTATTGGAAATAATATTGTCTTATAGAAGAACAATTATTATGTGACATGTTCGTCAGCTACCAATACCCGCCAAAGATATTTTGCATCATAGAAAGCAAAAAAAAAATTGTTTATCTTCTTTTTCCATCCAATTAGTTTTTCATTCGTCCTGCGAATTTTGAACTTTATAATTCGAACAATATTAATATCAAGAAGCCCATATATAAGAAGAGTTGATTTACAAGAGAATGAAGAAAATTGCTTTTTTCCCTTTGGTTTTTGCTCATTCTCACCTGCTTTTCCTAAACAACTCAATCATATATTAACTCGCCCAATGTGAGCTAACTTGCGCTGGTACCAAATACAAGTTAACTTACGTTGGTACCCAACGTGAGTTAACATATGCCGGTTTTAGGCAAGCTAACAACACAACATTGTTTGACAAAGATGCTGACATTACAATGTTTTATACTTAGTGTAAAAATTAACAAGTCTCTTTGATAACTCAAGAGAATGAAGAGAACACATTTTGTATTCTACCAAATTAACTATAGAGGTTCTCACATCGAATTCCCTCATATAAGATGAGTAGTGACAAACACAGATGCATTCCAATATATTCTTTTGAACTTAACCCTACTCCCCTACCAACTGACAAGTTTCAATTGACAGAGGAGCATGATCAAGCTCAAAACAACATCTTAGAAATGCATTCATGTTTGTTACATTCATCTTATACGAAGGAATTCGATGTGAGAACATATATAGTTAGTAGAATACAACACGTGTTATACCCATTCTTTCGAGTTTTCAAAGAGACTTCCAAACCTATACACTAAGTATAAGACACTTTAATGCAAACATCTTCAACAAACTACCATGAATTAAACTTAATTCCAACAAAATAACGACACAACATAATAATACAATTTAATACAACCTAAATATTTTCATCTGGTTGAATCAAACTCTTAGAGAATATCTTCAGAAGATCCCAACAACGAAACATCCAATTCGATCGTCGAGAACATTATATGTTGACCAAATATCAAGAACATGTTCCTTATGTCGTCGTTGTTCTTGAGCATCATCTGACTGAACTGCAAATCTTCCGGCTTATGTCTCTGTTATTAAGTCGTTAGTTGATTTAATCCAGTTGTTCCTTCAGATCTACTATGGTGACATCAACACAGACCCTGAATAAATTGTGCTTTCCGTTGTTGAAGTAGACTGCAGCTAACATCGTGTTCGGAGCTACTAAACAAACGTCCATTGGTTCAAATCTACACCATAAGATTCTCCCAAAATTTAACAATCCAAAAATACGAGGAAGAATAGACACTATATTTCTTCTTGAAAAATAAGAGTATTAACATTTAATAAAACTAAAATAATAAAATCATTTACAACGCAATCAGAAATTAAAAAAATCAAACTACTATTTTCCCCACTTGGATAATAATAACAACACTCTCACTCCACAATATAGAAATTCCATAATCCTGTTTTTTATTTTGACACATTTTCTAATTTAAATAGGAAAAATAAACCATTTTCTCTAAAAAAAAATAAAAATTAAATGTATCTGCATATCATATCTTAAAAATAAGTCTGTTGTCTACTCACCTTGAAAATTATTTTCAAGAAATCCAATGATCTAAAAAACTTACACTTTATTTGATTTCATTTTGAACTAAACAAATTGCTCTAAAAACTAAAGTAATTTTAAAGTTATAACAACCCAAAAGACAATTTATCCTTTAAATGTTATAATAAAAGTATATTCAAATCAGTTCTACACCATGGATGATTAAAACATTTCACAATGGTTCTTTCAAAAAAATAATAAAAATCACTAGAGCAACAAACATTTATTTCACTACCATTTTAACAATATCAATAAACCAAGATTATAAATTCTATAAGTATCATAAAAAAAATAACCATCAACCTATCACTTGTATATCCACCACCACCACAAAAACTTATTTTCAAGAACAACACATAAGATCATAAAAATGCAAAATAAAGGTATCAATTAAACATATAAGGCTCCAATCATCAATTTAATTAGAAAAATTAATCTCTTTAAATTAAAACTTTTACAATATTTTTCTACTTTATTTGTATTATAAATTTAATGCTGACAAAATTAGAAAATCAAAGCATACATTTAAATAAATTTATTCCTCACAGTACAAAGATTTCACAAACATCTTATATGTATACATATCTTCACAAATGTATTCTCACGAACACTTAAATGCAAAACCACCCAAAATCATGTTGATCACAAAAACTATATTCAATCATACGCAACCAGTAATTAATCATATAAGCTAAAACAAAACTGAGCACAAAAATAAGTGAAAATCATTGTTTATAAAAGAATGCTTGACTAATGACTCAAATACTTCGAAGTAAAAAAAAAGAAATAAAACTTTAAACATTTTGCTCCAATAAACAATATAGTCACATCCGTACTACAATAAGACTAGACTTTTATTAATTTATTCAAGAAGAATTTCAGGTACCATCATTATTTCTAACATTTATATCCTTTTAAAAAAAAACTCATATTTTCATCTTTTTCATTTCTTTAGTTTAAAAAAAAAAAAAACTAACACTTCTTTCCCAATATCAAAAAAAAAAAAACTATAAACATAGCAAAATAAACTGAATGTTATTCTACATCACATTATCATACACACCTAATATAAAATATCATTGAAACTAATAACTTTTATAAAAGATTCAATTTTACCATATAATTCATATTTTAATTGTTTTTCTTTTTAATAGACAAGAATCTCTACCTCTGATTCATAACATCATCCTAGTACTTAGTATGGACGTATGGGAAAAAACCCTTACCTTAGAAGCTCTTCTTCCTAGCCAAACTCTAAAACCCACGTGGTACTCACAAAGGAAAAGGAACACAAGCTACAAAGAAAATAATCCTAAACTTAGAGATTGGAGTATAAAAATAATTAAGCAAAAGAATGAGACCCTAGGGTACCTCTGAACTTACATAAATTTTAAGAAGTGAAGATAGGAGTGGCTTGATAGACTAGCAAGGATGAAACATGATAATGGAATTTGTGGATTCAGATTGTGTGACATAATTCTCACCATAATTATATTGAACTATCAGACATATATTTATGGAGAGAGAAAGATGTGTAATCGAGAGGGTGTGGGAGAGAAAGATCATCGAAATAGATCATGGTCTACTAATGGATAAATACGGTTTATGAAGGCTAACGTGTGAATAATATCGAGAGTGAGAGTGAGAGTGAGAGTGAGAGGAGCAAGAGTTTGTTTCCAATTGCTTATAAAATCAAGGAAATCACAATACAGGTGGTTCAAAAAAATACACCCACGTTGAGATAAATTCTGGTTTATATTATTCCTATATTTAAGGATTATAAGCACTAGTAAGAGAGAGAGAGAGAGAAATCAGTTGAGTCAAGCAAGAATGAAGGCTTAATAATAGCAACCTATACACGTTATTATGACTCAGTAAAAAAATTAATGCTGGCTCAAAGAAATAGTTGAAGGAAAAATTGATATTGTTGGACGTGGTAAAATGAACATGAATGCAAGAAAATCAAACTTATATAATAAAGGGTCTTGTTAACCAGTGCTTTAAAGGTATTGTTTAAAGAATCCACAAAAAGAAATTATGTCTTAAAAATACAAGTCAAACACTTGTTAAAGTCATAACCGTACAATTTCCAATACAAAAGTTGCTACTTTTACATGTTTAAACAATGTCCTTAGGGCACTTGTTAACATTTTTCTATAATAAATTGGAAAAAGAATGATTGCATAAGATCACCTAAATTTTAGCTTTTGTTGAACGTACATCACCCATTTTTAGGGTTAAATATGTTTTTGGTCCCTATAAAATTGAGGATTTCTAAGTTTAGTCCTTACTTAATTTTAATAGGTTTTTTACTCCTTACAAAAAACAATTACCTCTAATTTTAGTTCCTGTTACAACAAAGTTTGTTTAATTATCCTTAAACTCTTAAATTTTTGAACGATTTTTTTAAGACTAGTTTAGAACACTATGAAATGTTCATTTACCAAAATTTAGATTTTTTTAACACGAAACGAATTAAATATGAATTTTTTAAAACGGCAAAAGTTAAAGATAAAATTAACAAAATTTGGACGTAAAAATCAAATTTTGCGACATTTTTTTTGCAGAGGAACTTTTAGTAATGTTCTTAACATGTCTGAAAAAAATGTTTAAAAACTCAAGAGTTTAAGCATAAATTAAACAAATTTGAATTGAGAATGGACTAATACTGAATGCAGAATTTTTTTTAAGGACTAAAAAAACTATTAAAATTAAGTAAGGATTAAACTTAAAATGTCCCAATTTTATAGGGATCAAAAACATATTTAACCCTATAATTTAAATAAAAATAAGTCTACTGATTAATTATTGAAATAGATGGTGTAACATTTTTATCTAAGTTCTTTCTTTATAAAAAAATGAATTATGACTTTTTTTTTTAGAGAAAAAACTTAAAGCATTTCATTAATCAATATGTGTTCAATACAATCAGGTATTACATATAATAACTGGAAACTAGCTGACAATGTGGCCGCCTTAACTAAAGTGTGAGTTGCCTCATTTGCTTGTCTCCGAACAAACTCTACCTTAGAGTTTTCATAATAATTCCTAAAAAGGGATTAACAATTTTGAATGATATTTCCGAACCCAGTTACATCATGTTTTGTCGATAAGAAACTATCGACAACCTTTTTCGCATCCATCTCAAAATCCATAGGACCAAGATTAAGCTCATGAACCCATTCTAGAGCAGATAATAAAGCAAGACCTTCTCTTATATGAACTTCATATATTGGACTAAACCATTCAGTTTTAGCTAAGACAAACGCACTTGTGTCATCTCTTATACACATACCTATTCCAACCTTGTTTAAGTGCTTAGCGAAAGAGGCGTCGATATTGCATTTAAATTGACCTATAGCTGGTTTCGTCCACTTTGAAGTATCATCGATATTTTGTGCCCTTGAAGGCTGTTGTTGATAGGATTTAGCTGCTCTCCAGTCTTCTAAAGGCACTTTTGCACGTTCCAGAACAACAACTTGCGCTTCAATCACATCATTCTAAACCTTGTTGTTCTGTTGCTTCCAAATACTCCAAAGAATGCAGCAGAACAGTGTTGCCTCATCACCATTTAACACCTGCAGCAGCTGAAAAATAATACTTGAGCTATCCTGGCCCTGATTTATCACATTATTTGCAATATTAAAGAAATCACATATGCTCCAAATATTGCAGCTACCAGGGCAACGAAAGAAAAGGTGAAAACTGTCTTCCTCCGCCAGATTGCATAAAGCACAAGTCTGATCACAATTAACTCCTTTGTCTTTAAGGCGTAAAAGCGTTGGTAAAGTGTTGCGACAAACAAGCCATATGAAGTTCTTCACCTTGGGAGGAATTTTAAGCTTCCAGATCAGATCCAGTGTCCTTGTGCCTTAAAATGATTGACATCAAGTAATTCTCGCATACACATTTTACATGCACTTCTAACAGAATACTCACCATTATTTTCCTTCGTCCAAACAAGCCCTATCATCTTGAACTGAGAGATACAAATGCGTATTAAACACCTGATTCACTATATGTTGATCAAAAATTGAAAGTAAGTAAGGAGCATTCCAAGCTTTAGCTTCCGGAATAATACAATCTGAAACTTTGAGATTATCAAAAGGTGTTGAACCATGATTTTGAACGGTAAGGTATCCATTACCAAAAAGCCAGTTATTATTCCAAATAGGAATTGAGGACCCATCATCTATCTTCCACCTGCTTCCCGCTCTAAGGATGAACTTAGCATTAGAAATACTTCTCAATACAAAACTTGGTTTATGCCCCAAGGGAGCTTAAAAAAATTACTATGCGGAAAATATCTTGCTTTGTACATTCTAGCAATAAGCGTTTGAGGATTGGTCATAATTCTCCACCCTTGCTTACCAAGCATAGCAAGGTTAAAAGTCCCTACGCTCTTGAATCCCATGCCTCCGTCTTTTTTGTGCATAGATAATATGTCCCATGACATCCAATGGATACCTTTACTTTGAGCTCCTGAATGACCCCACCAAAATGAATTCATCATCTTTTCAATCTCATCACAAAGAGATGACGGTAAAGTAAATAAACTCATAAAATATGTGGGAATAGACTGGAGGACAGATTTGATTAAAACTTCGCGTCCTGCTTTGGGAGAGACATCTACTGCTCCACAAGTTAATCTTCTTCCATACCTTATCCTTAATGAAATTAAAAGTTGCTTTCTTGCTTCTTCCTATCATAGATGGCAGACCAAGATACTTACCAGTGCCCAACACAGCTTGAACTCCAAGAATATTAGCTATATTATTATGATCTGCGGTCGAAACATTTCTGTTGCAGAAGATTTCTAATTTTTGGAGGTTAACTGCTTGACTTGATGCTTTTTCGTAAACTTCCAAAATATGCTTCATTTTCTCGGCTTGATTAGTGTTTGCTCGAAAGAATAAGAAACAGTCATCCACGAACAGTAAATGGGAAATAATTGGTGCCCTAGTACAAACCTTTACCACATTAATATCTCCTCTAGCCTCTCCCTTCCTGATGAGAGTTGATAACCCTTCTGCACATATGATAAAGAGATAAGGTGAAAGAGGGTCACCTTGTCTCAACCCTCTACCTGGTGTAATCGGACCAATAATATTATCGTTGACAAGAACAGAATAATCAACAGTTTTGATGCATATCATAATCCAGTTTATCCATCTATCAGAGAACCCCATTTTTATCATGACCCCTTTCAGATAACTCCAATCAATTATGTCATACGCTTTACTTATATAAAGCTTAAGAGCAACATCTCCCAATGTACCTTTGACTTTAGACTTCTTATAATGAATGATCTCTATGGCTGCCATAGCATTATCTAGAATAGATCGACCCGGAACAAATGCAGATTGACTATCAGAAATGCACTTATTTAAGACAACTTTGAGACGGTTTGCTAACACTTTGGCTACCACCTTATAAATCACATTACATAAGGCTATAGGTCTCCAGTCTTTCATAGAAGTTTGAGACCCACCCTTCAGAATAAGTGCTATGGTGGTCACATTGAGAGTTGGAGGGAAGCTACTTGTATCTAACCATTTACAACACTGGTGGAATAATTCTTCGCCACAAAATGCCCAAATTTTTTGGAAAATACCCGAATTGAATACGTCTGGCCCCGGACACTTATCCGCTTTCATGGAAAAAGGAGCTTCTTTAAATTCAGAAATCACAAAAGGTGCCAATAGGTTGTTGTTATCATCAACGAAAATCGAAGCTTCAATAGCCTCAATGACCGGCTCGATGTCATTAATCTGTTCCTGAAACAAGTCAACAAAATAATTTTGAGCAACATCACACAATTGATTTTCATCAGTAATCTGGTTGTTATCTGGATCCAACAACGAATGAATTTTGTTGACTTTACGTCTTGAAGAAGCTACAACATGGACAAACTTAGTATTAAGGTCTCCATCCCGTAACCAGTGAGTCTTCGCTCTTTGATGCCAAAAAGCATCCTATTGAATTAATAACTGAATCATACGACTCCTCAATTCATTAAACTGATGAATGTTATCACTGTCCACCTGATTCCTCATTTTCAATTTTATGGTGACAAGTATTGATTTCACGCTTCAAATTATGAAAATTGTTTCTGCTCCAATCTGTGAGATCAGAAGCGCAATATTCCAACTTATCGACAATCAGGCAAACTCCATAAGATCTCCACTTATCGGTGACAAAACTGTTAAAGTCGGGATCATCTAACCAGGTGTTCTCAAATTTGAACTGAGGCAACACTCTTCTATTATTGGATATCTGCTCACATGAGAGCATAATAACGTAGTGATCCGAAGAAGGTGCTGGCAGATTTTCTAGAATTGCATCAGGGTACTAAATCTTCCAGCTCTTAATAGCAATAGCGCGGTCAAGACATTCCTCAACAGCTCTAGTGGTGCCAAGACTTTTAAACCACGTATAAAGGTAACCTTCTGTATGTACATCAGCCAGCCCAGAATCACAAACAACATTTCTAAAACCATTAATAAGTCAATTCGCCCTTTCATTATTACCCTTCTTTTCATAAGGAGAAAGAATATCATTGAAGTCCCCTAGTATACACCACGGTAAATTCGAAACATTTGCAAGTTGTCTCAGAAAATTCCATGCCTCCCTTCTTCTACCATTATTAGGAAAACCATAATATCCAGTAAGGCGCCACTTACCCTTATTAATATCTGTTATCTCAGCATCAATGTGATTAGTTGAGTAATTAGAAATTGAGCATTTAATCGACGAATTCCAATACAAAACGAGACCACTACTCTGACCTTGTTTATTCATAGTAAAACATAAATCAAACCCCAAAACATACTTTAATTCCTCAGTTTTATTACTTGTAGAGATAGTTTCACAAAGATAGAGGATATCCGGTTTATAAACACGGACAAGGTATTTTAAACTAGGAATTGTACGAGGACTACCTAACCCCCTACAATTCCAACTAATTATTTTCATGGTTGTTGGTGGAGCTGATTTTCAGCCTCCGCCATTACAATTGTTTCAGTAAATAAAGGGTTGTTTTGCAGAATTACAGAGCTCACTTCAGCAACACTACCTTCATTCACATAGTCCAACACCATATCACTTGCTTCCTGATCAATTACACCCACGATGCTTACATTCTCTACTTGAGTTGTACTAGTCCGAATTCTCCTTTTCACAGCAGGCCCAAATACTTCTTTTGCTTTACCTTTACCTTCACATTGTTTATTTTGTGTCTGCACAAGCTGTGGTTCACGTGGGCCATCCCTTATCACCAATGGTCCAACATCAATATGTCTTGTCATTATTGGTTTCTTCTTGCTTGCACACACCACCCGCCCTGGTTCAGAAGTTTGTCCAGAATCACTAAAACTTGTATAGCATAATTTAAATAAAATATTGGGATGTTACACATACGCTCCGTACTATGCACACAATTTTCGACGTCAGACTTTTCACGCTACTTTGTTTCTTTGACAGCTATGCTAATCTCAATGCAAATGTGCTATGTATATGGAATGGAAGGATAACTTCCAAGTTTATTTGATTATATTAAAAAAATACAAAATAGTTATATATATTTATATACCGAGCTGATTCATGAACTAAACGAGTCGAACAATAATTAGTCCAAGTTCAACTTGTTTACTCAAAGATCATGTTGCGGTACACATACCTCTTTAGTGAATAATGAACAAAATATCTTTATAAGCACTTTAAATTTTAAGATTTGTCTAATTGTATATGTGTTCATCTTTTTCTCATGGTCAAAAGCCATTTAATTTTTTTTCTTCCGCCTTTTCGTAAAAAAAAATATCGCCAAAGTAAACTCCAGTTTCAATATTTTTAAGGTGGATTCTAGGGTGATGGATCAATCAAGTCCCTCACCGGTGGACCACAATCAAAATACCATTGGATATAATCAATGGTCTAAATTTATTAAAATTAAAAAGGAAAACATTTATACTTTTCCACACACAACCATGCTTCTATCTTTCCCATCTAGGTCTTCTCTAACTTGTAAAAAATCTCCAGAAATTGGCTACCGAAAGTAAAAAGTTGTGACAATAATTTTGTAAGCAATCAATTTAAGAGGACCCATTAATGTATTTGAACAAGGAGTTTTAAACTACACCGTCTTTGCCCTCTAAATGTTATTTGTTATTTTGATCGTTGTTGTGTTGAGTGAGAATTAAAATAGAACGATTGTAGAACCAAATTGCCACAAAAATCTAAAATCATAGTTATTAGATCATTAGAGATTAAGAAATTAATTTATTGGATAAATTATCTATGATGTTCTTGTTTTACGGGTGACTGATTTTGCTTTTGTTTTCTGTATTTCACTACCATCTTGTGATTAGGGCTTGAAAGCTCTATGCTGGAATGTTTCTTGTTTAAAATAATCTACCATCATTTGTACTATGATGCTTCAAGCACTTTTTTGTCAGTTTTCTTTCATCTCTAGCAACCCATCTCGTGCAGATTTTTATTGAGATGAAGAGGACCAAGATGGGGAAGAGATAGAGGTTTGGTTGTATGTGGAAAAGTATAGATGTTCTCCTATTTAATTTTAGCGAATCTTGGCCATTGATTAAATTCAATGGTATTTTGTTTGTGGTTCACCGGTGATTGACTTAATTGATCCCTCACCCTAGACGTCACCTTTTTTTAAAGGTAAACTTTTATAAGAATTAATTCTCTAAAAAACCTTTTCATTGAGTTAATTCTGTAAAAAAGCTATCAATATTAGTTTCAATTTGGATGATTTAAAAGATGAAACAAATGAGCATAAAGAAAAAGACCAAAAAATAACCTCGAAATTCCCCTAAAGAAAAAACCTTAAGTTCTTTCAATCATGTGAGGTTCTTTCAATTCTTTTCATCAACATTTTGAAATCATTTATCTTTACATATATCTCATTGTGTTCTTCAAACTCTTTAATTTCTTAATCGTGAAGTTCCTTGTTGCACAAAACTTTCTAGTTAACTTTTCTAAAATTCTATCTACGTTTACATTTTTCCCTAAAAATAAATAAAAATCTACGTTTACACTTTATCATATATATAAGTCTAAAATTAACGATTAGATAAAATTGATCGACATTGAACAAATTCATAAACTATTGTGTTATTTTAAAGACTAAATTGAACAATGGCTATAAATACAAGACCAAAATGTCTTATCTACCTATATAAATTATTCAATTTTTTTAGGAAATAAAAGAATACTATGTAAACTAGTTTTACAATGACATTTAATTGAAAAATCATTACACAATCATATAAACACATATTATATTGATTGTCCAATTCCTTGAAAAAAAATGTTGGTCCAATATAAATTTGTAAGATCTTGTACCCAAAAAAAAAGATTTTGTAAGATCTTGTACGAAAATAAAATAAAATTCTAAGATCTAACTCCCTTACAATATTGATATTGTTAGACTATATATTGTTGCTTGAGTTCAAATCGATAATGTGTTAGGGGTGTTCGCGGTGCAGTTTGGTTCGATTTTGAGGCTAAAAGTCATTTGAATCGCAAGATAAAAAAATATGCGGTTTGGTTTAGTTTAGTTGACTTTTAAAATACAATCCAAACCAAACCAAACCAAACCGGTTTGGATTGGATCGGTTGGTGCGGATTTTTTAAGACAATACAATTTTGTGTTTCCAACATTAAAATCAAGTTAAAAAGGTAAAATACAACATATTTTCAACAATGTTTTCGACAATGTTTTTAATTTCATTCCACATTACTTTTTCATTTTCACCAAACAACATAAACCAAATTAAAAACGTGGACAAAAATTAAAATACTAAGATTTTATCATTCTCTAAAAGTTCAAGCAGCATATAAATACATTTTTGACATAAAAAGCAAAGAAGAAACTTAACAAGAGATAAAATATGTCATTTTATAAAAGTTTTCATTGAGTTTCTATGAGTATTGGTCTAGGTGACATAAATTTAATTAGTGTTTTTATTATGCTGCAGTTTGGTTTGGTTCGGTTGGTAAAATGAAAATCGCAAATCAAACCAAACCATGCGGTTGAGTGAAAAAGTAATCCAAATAGATCCAAACAAAATGCTGTTTTTTGCAGTTTCGATTTGAGTTGATTCAACCTACGGTTTTTCTATTGTATTGATTCAGTTTTGAACAACCATGTAACCATATAATGTGCATGTCCCATTTTCTCAAAGTATTTTCATAGGGATTTAAATATATTTATTACAAAAGAAATATTATTCTAAAATTAAAAAAGAAAAGCAAAAAAAACTAAAAATCATTTTCTTTCAGCAAAAAGAACAACGAACCCTAACTACACCATCCAAAAAAAAATGTCCGGAGGAGTGAAGAGATCACTGAGACAATTCACATTCGGCGCCGGAAAAACCGCCGGCCGTAACTGTTACGGCCGCATCACCTCCTTCCACCGCGGCGGCGGCCATAAACGTTTACATCGAGTTATCGATCTCAAACGCAACACTTCTTCTTCCGTCGGTATCGTCGAACGCATCGAATACGATCCTAACCGTTCATCTCGCATCGCTCTCGTTCGTTGGCTCAACGGTATCCAACCACCTCCACAACGCACCACAACCACCGCCACTGCCGCCGCTGTATCCACCGCATCATCATCTTCCAGATTCCTCAAAATTGATCCTGCATCAAACGGCGAAATTCGTGGCGTGTTTGGTTTGAATTCGTTGCTTCCACAAGTCCACGCTGGAAGTAGTTCAGGGAAGGTGTTTCTGTCGGCGTTTTCGGGTAAGGGAGATGAAAGTGAATCGGTTTCGTCGGCGTTAGGGTTACCGAGGATTGCAGTGGCAGCGTCGAGACCGGAGTTTTTTGGTGTGAAAGGGGATGGTGAGAAATTGGAGATTAGGAATTGGAAGAAAAATAGTGATGTTTGGATGAATAGGAATAAAAGGAAAACAGCAATTTCGTGGCAGAATATTGCTTGATTGTGTAATTTGGAAGATTAATGTTGGTTCAATTTTAGTTTGGATTTTGTTTTATGTATTTTGAATGATAATGCATGAATCTGTGATGATGAATTGATGATAATTTAGGTTATCTGCTCTGTTTTGAGTTTGATTAGTTTTGCAAGTGGAAATAATTGTTGTTTATTTTCAAGCTTTGTACTAATGCTTGATGAAGTTAGAATTTGAAGAATAATAGTGAATTAGGAGCTTATAGATTTTTTGTTGAGTTTGAACCTTTATGGCACCGACAACTTTGATTGAAGGTGTGTCAGGTGTCTGACACGATACCAACACATGTGGATATATTCAACTCAATCACTTTTATTACATTAAGTTATTATTGTTGTCTATGTGTCATGTTTGTGTTTGTGTCAGTTTTTTATAGGTTAGAACGATGAAGTGGTCATGAGTTGTTTTGCAGGTGGTAGAGTTTGTCACAATGCAGCATGATTATGATGATGAACATTGAGATTTGAGATGAACTAATCAAGCATTGCCTTTACTATTCGGAAATAGGTTTTAGGCATATTTGATCTATGGAGCACCGACACTGAACAAGTTACTGATATTTAGGTTCGACAATTATATATATTTAAGAAAATGGATGTGATTGAACGTAACCACATGTATCGGTGTTGTGCTGGTATATGTTGACTCAACATTTAATCTGAAGTGTCGATGTTACATAGTGTTTGATTACTTTTTCTGAACTGGTTTTGTCTGTTGAAAAAGGTATACTCTTTGGGATTGATTGCTCTTTTTTCATGATTGTTTCTGAGAATTTATATATTTAGTACTCTTTAGCTTAAACAAGAAGGTTAGCTTGCACTTCATTGTATTCCTAAACATGCCGTGGTCCCAAAAAAAGTATCATTTTTCCACTGAAAACGAGAAAAAGAAGAGTAGTATGCAATTTCCCTCTAAAATCTAGTGTACATTTTCTCTTTGCTTAATGTGAGTCTGCTTCTCATATATACTTATTGGGGATAGGAATTGAATGATTTTTTTGGGTTGTGTTGAGTTTCAACTTTGAAGTGATCATGAATATGTTCAGGCTGTAGAGTTTGTCTCCATTCAGAATGATGATGAACATTAAGATTTGAGGAAAACTATCACTAACCAAGCAACACCTAGTGTAGCTTTTGCTGAAATTACAGCGGCACGTTGCGATTTGTCAAATTCATTGCCAAACATACATGTTTGGGATTGATTCCTCTTTTTTCACAACTGTTTCTTTCTGAAAAATTTATCCAATTTAGTTTTTAGCTTACAAATCATAGTTCAGGAGCTATGAAACACACACTGATCACGAAACTGACCCGTAAACATCATTAATAATATCAGTTATTGAATGTAATCTACAGTGGCAGTAGTTAGTAAGTTATGTTTGTAGTTAGAATAGGCTTCAATTTCAAACTGTTTCTGGTGTTCCGACTCAACCACTTGAGCGAACACCTTGAGGACTCTGGACCTGTTGTGTCTCAGGTATATAATTTATTGTCAAGGGGAGTATTTAGTTGCTCTTGTGAAGGAAATTAATGGACAATCATTGTGAGGTACTTCTCATGTATATACTTATTGTCATAAGAGTAAGGAGCGGGCCGGGAGTTTCGGGTCAGTGGTGTTTTGGATAGGTTGTCAAGAACAGGTTGGGTGGTGTGTGCAGTGGCAGCTCTGCTATGCTGGTTCTGCTTTTCAGGTTCAGGTGTTTTTGCTGTTTTCACCTACGGAACCGTTTTTGTGGCTTCTGCTATCGGCTGTTGTTTCTGTTTTCCTGATGTTTGGTTTCTGCAGAACCATTTTGCAGTCTGCTGCTGCTGTATGCAGCCGCGGGTCCTGTTGTTGTGGTTTCTGATATCTGCTGCGGTATCTGTTTTCCTGAGGTTTGGGTTCTGATTTTTTGCGGTTGCTGCTTTGGTTTTTAGGAGTTTTTGAGGTGCGCCTGTGAATGGGTTGGCTCGTTTTGATTTTTGGGGAGGGGTTCCTCATGTATACAGAGCGTTTTTTGGGTTGGTGTTCCGCATATATACGGCACCTTTGCATTTGTCTCGTTCTTGATCCTTGTTCGGTGTGTCTTACGCCGGTTTGGTACAATAAATTTGGCTGTTTCAGAAAAAAAGGGAGATGTCAGTCCTAAGTTTGGTGATTGGCTTGCATCTGAATATGCATTTTTTTTTTTTTTTTTTTACAAAAGCATGTTTTTGTTTACTGTTTGCTATTCCTTTTGTCAGAGGTGTTGGTTGCTATCAAATTTACAATTCTGAGGAGACATTAAATGTCATTGATATTTGATAATCATTTGAGTAATTGGGGGTGTCGCACTTGTGTTCAAATATATTGAAGTGGTGATAATATGCTTTGAATGATTCTCTTCTGACGCCGATTTGAAAATTGGGTTCTATTACTTTTAGTACTTAGTTTGTTAGGATTGAAGTTAAGAAGTTAATTAGAAGTTAGTTGCTACATTGACAAGCTTGTTAGATGGTTGTTAAGAGTTGTTATTTTGCTTATTCTTAACAATTTTTAAGAGTTGTTAAGAAGTTAGTTTTTGAATAATTAAGTTTAGTGATTCTACAACGCTCTGTTGTGAAAGTAGAGTGCTCTTTTGGAGTAGACTTGTGATGTATGTTATCATCTTTATTTCATTACCTTTTGTATCACTTCTTTCAATTTCACTAAATCAATAAGAAATCCTCCATTTGTTTGCAATCACTATTCATTTGAATATGTTATTTATACCTTTAGGAATTCTTTTTTGCTCAAAGAAAGGAGGATCCTAACAATCTCTCTTATTACAGAGACTTGGGATGGTTTATTTTATCATTCGACACTTATTATTTGATAATGTTGAAAATTAGTAAATTTCATCACAACGTCCTTGCCTTTGAGACAGGAACTGTTGCAAAGAAGGTATTGATTATACACAAATATTGCTTATTCATTGAAGGGTTAAATATGTTTATGGTCTCTATGAAGTATGAACATTCTAAATTTAATCCTTACAAAAAAATCTGCACAATTTTTCTCATCTGCTTAAATCAAACTTGGTTAATTATCCTTAAAATTTTATGATTTGAACAATTTGTTGCAAACATGTTTATTTGCAACGGCTATTTTGAAAAATTAGTCATTGCAAATAATGGCTAATTACAAATGGCAGATAATGGCTTATTGGGAAATGTTTATGGTTTCAAGTGATAGCACATAACAGAACTTCAGCACAGACAAATCACACAGTGGATTAAAACTGGATTGAAAAGAAGATAAGATCGATTAGAAACAACAAATTAAATATTTTCAGTCACAAAGAAGATCATCCACAAGGTGAGGATTTGATTGTGTAGGAGTGTGGGAGAGTATGCTTTGTATTTAACATTTATGCATTCATAACATGTTGTCTTGAGCAATTTGGGGGAAAACTTGCATCTCAAATCAGAACCATTGAGTAGCTAATTTAGTAATTGTGAGTTTGAGTGATTCAGCACTCAAACAAAACAAATCTAGCCATGTAATCCAAGAAACAAGAAACAAAGTGAGTCAGCACAATAATTGTATCGAGTATTGTAAACTAGCATATGATTCTATACGTTGACTAGTAGTAAGTTTGGCATTCACATGTCTTCCTGTTAGAAGAGAAAGCCTGTCTCTAAAGAAAATAGATAAATAAACGCACAAGAACACAACGATTGATCACATATTCGGCTAATTGTGGCAACATCTTTGACAACTGTAACTGCTGTATTTTTTTCTTTTTTTCCTTCCATTATGCAATACTTTATCAGAGAATATGAGTCATACTCAACACTTTTAAATGAAAATATTAACCCTTCAGCAAGAAAAGTTGAAGAAAATAGGTCATTTGAAGTTTGATTTTAGATGTTTCATTTCTAGACATCAAACTCAACATCATTAGCACACACTCTTCCCACAATCATGTGTTAAAACAAGATGAAGAATCCAAGATCTAACCAAAAGTATCGAGTAAATATGCAATTACCCCTCTGAAATTGTAAGTTTCGTCAATTACCCCCCCTGAAATTGCACAACGTTAATCAATTTACCCCCTCCGTCAAATTTTTCTGTTAGTCAACATGACGTTTTGCAAATACTCCCATGAAGTTTTGCACTTATGTGCAAAATGCTCCTCGAACTTGAAAAGATATATTTTTTTTCTGTATGTCATTACTTTAGCTTCTTATCTTTGTTTCAATAATTGTTTGTTGTATGAAATGTTTCAAGAAGCTGCCATGAAGCAGCTCGTGAGGCAGTAAGATGCTTCTAAAAAAAATAGTAAATATAACTTCTTAATATACACAACCGAGATAGGTTTTCAATGGGAAATGCATTTGGTGCAATAACTGAATGATACAACATTAACTTTGATATGCTATAAGGCAAATATGTATTTTCATTTTCTTGGATATTCAACGTATATATATTTGCATCTATACAAATATGTATTTTTATTAATTTAAGAAATGACAAGAACTATGCTACTTGGTTTCCTCTACCCGTGTCAAAACTAATGCAGATGATTTTCATTTTGGTTCTCAGCTGATTTTCATTTTGGTTCTCTGCACATGATTTTTCTTGCATTATTAAGACTTTTTTGCGAATTTTTAGTGTGAATTTTGGATTGTTATATTGTATAGTTTAAATTATTAAAGTTAACGGGTAGTTGTCTGCCTTTAATATCTTTTGAGAAGGATAAGAAAAAAAAAATATAAATTTTCAAGTTTGGGGGCATTTAGCACATAAGTGCAAAACTTCAAGGGGATATTTGCAAAACATCATGTTGACTAACAGAAAAATTTGACAGAGAAGGTAAATTGATTAACGTTGTGCAATTTCAGGGGGTAATTGAAGTTTTGTTAATTTCAAGAAGATAATTGACGAAACTTACAATTTCAGAAGGGTAATTGCCTATTTACTCATTAATTAATCGTCACCAGGTGAATCATTTTGCAACAGGTTCACATTAGGAGAACCATGAAGAGGCATTCGTGTCTTCTCATATCTTTCTATTTCTATGTCCTAGAAGAAGAAGAAAAGATGTACTAGTATTTGATTTATCACTAGTTATTTCTTATCTGAATCAACACTTTCCTTGCACCTCGTGCTAAAACAAATACTACACGATGCACAAGGCAACAAATCTCAATTTTTCCAGTCCTGTAACTGTAGGATATATAGAGAAATTGCAGCAAAAAAGACATATTGAGCTCATTCTAGAGTGGAGATATTTTTTATTGAACCATGTTGTCGGAAAAAAAAAAGGTTTTATTGTTGTTTATATATACCTAATACCTGGATTTTACAGAACATTATGTGACCACAGATCACCAATCACCAATACAACCACGATAATGAATAATAGAACAAAACATGTTTTGCTTACAAAGACTCGTCAAACTTCGGAGAAGCAAACTTATTTAATGTGGTTTTCTCATAACGCATTTCCTTATCCATGAGTTGAAACTCGCTTACAAATATTCTACCTATGCACTCATTCTGGAAGCCTGTCCTACTGCATTTTCCATCTCAGAAAACCAATTCCCAATCCTTGTGTGCTCTACCATATCCCGACCTGACTTGAGGTGGCGAATGGGTCTTAGAACACCAAAGACAGCAAGATCTGCTAAATTAGGTTCCAAATCACCTGCCAAAATTCAAGAATATAAGCACTTACGGGTTACGAGTCTTCAAGGTAACACACATACTTAACATTTTTTGTATCGTATCTCAGTTATTATGGTCATTGAACTTGAACATACCAAGAAATTTTCGGCCCTTCAAAGCATCAACCCACTGTTCAGCAGCTCCATACAAAGCCTGACGCTCATCAGTGATATTGTGTTTCTTCTTCAATTTCTTCGACACGAAATACATGGCAGCAGCACCACCATACTTAGCCACTAACCTTTCATATAAACTGAAATTGCCTACACTCCATAGCATGATAGACTTCAGGATAAAGAGCAAAAAAAGAAAAAGAAGGCAGCGGACAAAACATACAGCTTTAAAAACATGGCTCAGGTGAATATGATCTACTTAAATTTGAAGTTGAACCAAGAAAAACAAATTGATTAAAATCAGGAGATCAGCAACGTCATACATCCACAGAGACAGCTTAATATACATCCCATTGTTACAATATCAACAAATTTCCATAAAATAACTGAATGTAACAAGTTATCAAATCTTCAAAAAGGAATTATCTTCACATTTGGAAAATGACAGAGGATTACGAATCAATTTCAAGCAATATTAAACTTAGAGAGAGTGAAATATACATAGAGAAAGTCAAAACCTTACCTTTAGTAGTGATATAATCGAATGATTCAAGAGCTTCTGAAACAGTTCGATATATGTTTGGTGACAAAACATGCACCAAGTGATTATCAACCCACCTATATAACAAGTCACAGCAAAATAATCATTTGATAAATCAAAGCCAAAGCCATATGTACTTAATCTTGCATCCAATATAAAAAGGAAGAAAAAACAGTAGTTGCAGGAAAACCAGACTCCTAATAATTTCATAAATACCCATGGTTTTAGATTGTCATTGTGGTTTGTAACTATATTCACTACTAAAAATTCTCTACTTACTGACTGGATTATTTCAGTCTATGTAGTGACTGAATTTTGTAATCGATCTCTAAATCGGTCATTATATTACAGTTATTTGTAGTGATTGTACAAGTTGCAGACACATTAGCTGTATTTATCCACAACTCTCTACAACATCAAACATGTAACAGGACCACAAAAACCATAATTTAAAAACCTTAGCAGAGCAGTGGTACAAGCACAACCGTATTTTAACTAAAAAAGATAACTAGAGGCAATCAAACAGTTCAAATAAACAAGAAGAACGGATTAGAAAAACCTACTCGCGCCACTTCTTCTCTTCGTCTGCATTTAGATCATAATCTGGATGTATCCTTTTGACCAACTTATCAATTATGTCTGATAAAAGGGCAACATTTGAGAACAACATTCTATACATAATAAAACAATAAACCACAAATGGAAATATTAATAAGACAATTACAAACCTGAAGAATCAACCAATTGTTCACCATCAACGGTGACAATAGGCACCTTCTTGTAATGAGACCAGTTAATCTCTTTCTTGTTCATTGGATTTACTTCCACCACTTTGTACTGAATACCATGATAATCTAGAAACGCTGGAGGAAAAAATGCAAAAACAATAGGAAATTCAAAGCAATATTCATCTAAATTAACAAACAAGTAACGTTTAATTTGAATAATTTTTGACCTTTAACCTTGTTGCAGAAGGGACAAGCTTCGTATTGAAAGAGAACAACTTCTTTGGGATTGAAGCTATTTTGTTCTGAGATTCTTGGTTTGAGGTCTTGTTGCGCCGGAGATGTGGCTGCGGCAGTGGCGGAAGAACTGTAAAACCTAAATCCGATGACGTCGCTGCGAACAACAGAGGGAGTTGATAGGTAGGAGCGATCAACGAGATTTTGAGGGTTAGTGGATGAAGTCCAATATGAAGCTGCTCGAGGCGGTCGGAGGAAGGTGGAAGCGGCAGTGGAGTTGGCTCTTAAGGCTCTGGCGATGGATATTGTTCCGTTGAGTCCTCTCATTCTTGCTAGCTCAGTTAATCACCGACAACAATCACGGTGGAAATGGTTCCGGCAGGGTTTAGGGTTTTATTATCTTTTAACTTCTTTTATGAGGTTTACAAAAACAAAAATTATAAAAACCACTTTTTTTACTCGTTTTATTTAATTTTTAAAATTAATATTGTTATGTTAGAATAAGAAGAACTAGATTAAAGAGAAGAAGAGCGAATAAAGAGATAAGAAAGAAGATTATATTATTCTCTTGTTATCTACAATTATGTTATATGTGATCTCTATTTATAGTGAAGTACAATGACATGACTTAACCCTTAAGTATTTAAGGGATGAGTACAAATATACGTGACTTAGAAGATATTCATAACAAATATGGTTTCACTTAAGAGATAATTACAAAGGTTGTGGACATCCACTTATGATATTCATAACAAACTAAAATGCAGACTCGTGCACCGCACGAGTGTTATGAGACAGAATATTTTGATACACAGTAAAACGAAGGGTTAATTCAATTTTTAGTCCATATAAATATATCAAGTTTCAATAAGTGGGAAAGATACAAAAGCATCCCCAACAATAATTCACACGTATATCCTTACAAAAAAAAATTCACACGTATTAAAGAAGTGTACAACAACTTGTAAAAAAAAAGTCTACAAAAACATTAGATATATACAAACGATGACACAACATGATAGGAATGAAAAGAACATGATAGGAATCAAAAGCTCGTCAATGAGGAAAAATATTAGGGATTGCTGCATTTTTAGAGGAATTTGTTAGGTTAAATTGGTGCGCTGCATCCTTATTTATTAATTTTATTAGGTCTACACCAACTTAACCTAATAATTTCCCCGCTAAAATGCTGCATTAGGTTAGCACCAAATTAACCTAACAAATTTCCTCTAAAATGCAGAGATCCCTAGTATTTCTCGCGGTGAGCTTTTCATTCTTATCATGTTCTTATCATGTTGTGTCATCGTTTGTATATATCTATTGTTTCCGCAGACTTTTTTTTTGACAAGTTGTTGTACACTTATTTAATGCATTTACAAACAGAATACCCTAATTTCCATGCAAACTCGACTACCCTAATTTTCATGCAAACTCGGCTACTCTAATTTCCATTCAAACTCGGCAATATATATCAAACCCTAAACCGTGTTTATTAATTTTATTAGGTCTGCACAAACTTAACCTAATAATTTCCCTCTAAAATGTTGCATTAGGTTAGCAGCAATCTAACCTAACAAATTCTCTCTAGAATGCAGCAATCCTAATATTTTTCCTCACTTATGAGTTTTTCATTCCTATCATGTTGTGTCATCGTTTGTATATATCTGTTGTTTCTGTAGACTTTTTTTTACAAGTTGTTGTACACTTGTTTAATACGTTTACAAACTGAACACCCTAATTTCCATGCAAACTCGGCTATATATAGCAAACCTTAAATCATGTTTCTCTCAGGGGAAACAAACCCTAAACCGTGATAAATTACGCACACAACAGAAGAATCATATATTTTAACGAGAGCAATTCTCTTATTAAAGTTGTAAGTCTTTTAAATGCATTAATTTATATCGTTAAATTCATGTCATAAACATTATATTTTTTTCATTTTTAATATAGATCGGTCGTCTAATCGGAGTGATCCAATTATATATGTTTTAATACATGTGCATTTGATTTTTTATAGATAATTCTTTTTAACCCAATATTTTTTGTTATGATTAGGGGTGATTTATTTTTTGAAGGACATTATAGGTGATTTATTTTATGAAGGGCATTATGGATGATTTATAATAACCAGTTAATGAGTGATTTCTAATAATATAACCAATTAATAATACTTACATATGGAGCTTTAAAAAACTCGTGTTTTAAATAGAATTTGTTAGGTTAAATTGCTGCTAACCTAATGCAGCATTTTATAGGAAAATTATTAGGTTAAGGTGCTGCAGACCTAACAAAATTAATAAATAAGGATATTAGTTGTTTTTTTTAATAAATATTAGCTTTTTTGGAAAAATTATAAAAACCACTTTTTTTACTCGTTTTATTTAATTTTTAAAATTAATATTAGCTTCTTTTTTTTTATAATAAATATTAGCTTTTTTGAGTTTAAATATGTTATTGTTCTCTACATTTTGCCCCCTTTGCACGATAATCCTTATATTTCAATATAAATAAATGTTAAAAAATCCTTAAATGTTATGCATAGTAAATACAAAGTTTGAGGTTCGAACTTCGGACACCACCTAAAAAAAATAATCTTAGTTACTACATTTGGTCTTTGCCGTCAACTTTTATTGCTTGGAACAGTTCAGTTCAGTTCAGTTCAAAATGTAAACAGTTTTCAGTTATTTTAAATTTATGAAATAATTCAGTTCAGTTTTCATCCCGAACTGAACCATGCCCACCCCTAATTTTTTCCTTTTTTTTTGCTGGACTTTTTTCAACTTAAACAATCAATATACATAACCAAAAATTTCTAAAATAACTTTCAAGAGGAAGTTTAAGGGTGGGAGGAAATAGTCTGTGGTGGTAGCCGGATTGGAGAAGGCGTAGGGGCAATGAGGAAGAAGTAATCTGCAGAGGCAAATGGAGAGATGTGAGGAGGAAGGAGTTTGATTTGGGGATTTAGGAATTTCAATCCTCTGGTCACAATTTTATTTCCTTTTCTTCTTTAGTCAATTTTGAATCATTTGTATTATCACTATTATTCTATACTGCTCTAAAAATAATTTGTGTTTGCCTCAATCTTGTCTTTTAGATCTTTCTTTGCTGGGTATATATGCAAGTTTTTTCCAAATATACATTTTTTTTTTGTTTAACCAGTTTGGCTTTATGGTTTCTATATATGACTTTTGTTGGTTAAAATTTCATGCACGTGTAATTGTTTATTTTTATTTTATTTTGGCTTCTTAGAAGAAAAAAAAAGTACTCCAAACACTTAGATAATGTATATTTTCCTGAATAACAAATTCAACATTTAGATTAAGTAAACAAGACAATGTTACTAATTATTAAAAGCATCCGCTTTTGATAAATTATTTATAAAATGAAGGAATATTATTATATTTTAGATAAATCATTTTCTTGGCACTCATTTGGTGAGGAAAAAAAATCGATTATATTGATTTATCTTTGCCTCAACTGGCAACCAACAAGTTGATTTGATGGTGGGAGTTTTTTCTTCTTTCTTTTGTTGTGAGGCCAGGATTTGTTACGATAGACTAAAACGTTGTTGATAGTAGAACACTGCTACGGTAATGGAACGACGTCGTTTTCATAAAAATGTGTATATCATTTGAAAAAATCTCGACCACAGTGGGAGTCGAACCCACGACCTTCTGATCCGAAGTCAGACGCGCTAATCCACTGCGCTATGCGGTCTTGTGTGTTCAAAGGTCTCTCTTTTATATAATTATTATTCCCAAAACCTACTATTCTGTTTATGCTGACTGGTTCTGTAGCGTAATTTTGAGATATTTTTGGACAACAACTATATTGTAAGATTTATTTTTTTTAAAGAACAATTGTAAGATGTTTTTATTCTTTAGAAAAATAACACTGGCAAAAGTATCTCTAGTTATTACTATAAGTCAAAAATCACATTTAAATTCATAGAATAAATGATGAATATGGTTTGTATATTGATCAAATACGTCACCTACTCAATGATCTAAAATGTAGTTTTTTGTTTATACTATTGATCGAAAAGGAATATCATTTAATTTAAAATTACTAATAAAATCACTATAGTCAATATTTTATTTATTTAGTTAATAATAATAGGGGTTGTTTCAACACTTAATTTCGAAATTCCATGTACATATATCAATTTATCATGCTTCATATGTCTTAGCCAAGTCTCATCCACTTTTTTTTTTATTTGAGAAGATTAAACATCCACTCAATTAACTCCAGACTTCCCTCAATATTTGTTACAACTATTTTTTCTCATAATCCATTTCAAATTTTTAAATTCAAAATAAATTAATTTAATGTTTTCAAATTAATAAAATTTAAAGGTTAATAGATAATTTAAATTTATTTTTAAATTGTGATTGATGCATTTTATTTTAAATTTTGAAAATAATTATTTTCAATTGTTTTAATATATGATTCGGATCGAACATGATATTTTGAGAGTAATGGAGCGTGCACGAGAAGAGAGAGGAGAGTGGGAAAAGAAAATCCTATTTGGGCCAAAATGGCCCAATTCTCTCAGCAAAATATCCAAGCCTTTAAGAAACGTGTTGCAACAGCTTAGTTATAGTTATGAATTAGTCCCCCATCTCTCTCGCTCTGAACCCTAAAATTAAACACTTGCTTCATCATCCAAACCTAGTTTCATTCTCACTCCGATCCCGCCACTTCACGGCCGCAAATTCAACAATTTCTCACTTTTCCAGCTCTTCAAGGAGGTATGTCGATCTAACTTTTAATACTCTTTGATGTTTTGTGTTTAATGTTTTAGTAAAAGCAAACATGATATAATTCGCATGTATCTATAACATCTATCTATGTTTTGTGTTTGTTTCTGTCATTAATAACATCATGTTTAATTCTTTTTGATGTTTTGTGTTTAATTGATTTAGTAGAAACAAATACGACAAAATTTGCTCTTGTTTCTATCATCTGAGGTTTTTGTTTGTGTCTGTCTTCAAGAATTTCGTGTAAATTACAATCTATAATATGCAGTATTATTAGGAACCAGTATTGTTGTATTCCGAGCTTCTTATTTCACTTCATTGTTTTTAGATTTTATTTTCTTGTTCACAGAATCTCTATATGTCTCCTTAATTGAACTTGTGTTTACAAAATTTAATGGTTTATTGTATTTTGATTTGCTGGTACAAATCTTAATAATTTTCAATTTTCTTTGGATACAGGTTGGAGTGATTCAATTGAAGGATATCAAGTATTACCAGTTTTTCTGTATTTTGTTGGCCAGCCTCCATAATGGCTGTTCACACAAAATACCGTCTTATTACTTACTCACAAGAGCTTGTAGATGGGCAGCCTATTTTTGTTTCATCAAACTGTCTTCCGGTTAAGGCAACGAAATATGACCCGGCTGGTCATTCTTTTCATGCTGCTGCACTTAAACTTCTTGGTGTTAAGAAAGAAGACAACAAAGATGCAGATAAGAAGAATGTGGTTGAAGATAAGGAACATGTTTATTTGCCATCTGATTCTTACAGCAGCAAGAGCAAGAAGAAATCTGGTGATGGAGACAAGCAACAGCAAGATCATTATGCATTATTGGGTTTGAGCCATCTTAGATACCTTGCTACGGAGGATCAAATTCGTAAAAGCTATCATAAAACTTCCTTGAGGTTTCATCCGGACAAACAGGCTGCTGCTGTTCTTTCCGAGCAAACCGAAGCTGCGAAAGAGGCAAAGAAGATTGAAATAGATGTTCATTTTAAGGCAATCCAAGAGGCTTATGCAGTGTTGGTTGATCCCGTAAAAAGAAGAATTTATGATTCTACAGACGAGTTTGATGATGAGATCCCCACTGACTGTGATCCACAAGACTTCTACAAGGTGTTTGGTCCTGCTTTTATGAGGAATGGGCGGTGGTCCGTTAATCAACCAATTCCATCTTTAGGTGATGATAAGTCTTCAATAAAGGAAGTTGATAGTTTCTACAATTTTTGGTATTCCTTTAAAAGCTGGAGAGAGTTTCCCCAGGCTGATGAGTTTGATCTTGAGCAAGCTGAATCCCGAGATCATAAAAGATGGATGGAAAGGCAGAATGCAAAACTGTCAGAAAAAGCTAGGAAGGAAGAGTATGCACGTATCCGCACTCTTGTTGATAATGCTTATAAGAGGGACCCTAGAATACTGAGAAGAAAGGAAGAGGCAAAAGCTGAGAAGAAAAGGAAAAAGGAGTCCAAGTACATGGCAAAGAAGTTGGAGGAGGAAGAAGCGGCCAGAATTGCTGAAGAGGAGAAACAACGAAAAGCAGAGGAAGATAAAAAAGCTGCCGAAGTTGCTTTGCAACAGAAGAAGGTGAAAGAGAAGGAGAAAAAGCTCTTGCGGAAGGAGCGAACACGTCTTCGAACTCTCTCAAGACCTATCTTGTCACAACACATACTTGATATTGCTGAAGACGATGTAGAAGAGCTTTGCATGTCATTTGATATTGAACAATTGAGGGGTTTGTGTGAGAAAATGGAAGGCAAAGAGGTGTTCGAGCAAGCAGAAGCTCTAAGAGATGCACTGAGTTGTAAGAAAAATGTGGTTGATGAGAAAAGTAATCAACAAAATGGCTCTGTCAAGGCTAATGGAAGCAGTAGTTCTCTAGCAGGCTACGTAGAGAAGAAGGAGAAACCTTGGACTAAAGAAGAGATTGAGCTATTGAGAAAAGGAATACAAAAGTTTCCCAAAGGAACTTCAAGGAGATGGGAGGTTGTTTCAGAATACATTGGCACTGGAAGATCTGTTGAAGAAATAATGAAAGCAACTAAAACCGTTCTCCTCCAGAAGCCTGATACAGCCAAAGCTTTTGATACATTTCTCGAGAAGAGGAAACCTGCAGCACAATCAATTGCATCCCCACTGTCAACTAGAGAAGAATTGGAAGGGGTATCTATACCAACAACAACAACTGAAAATAGTGATGCAAAAACAACAACTACTATACCAACACCGACGATGACGACGACAACAATTCCAACACCGGTACCGACAGCAACAACCAGCATCAACTCGGAAGACTCTCAAGGAGTTTCAGATCAAGAGGCGTGGTCTGCAGTGCAGGAAAGAGCATTAGTTCAAGCTTTAAAAACCTTCCCAAAGGAAGCTAACCAGAGATGGGAACGAGTAGCTGCAGCTGTACCTGGGAAGACCGTGATCCAGTGCAAGAAAAAATTTGCCATGATGAAGGAAAATTTCAGGAACAAGAAAACTGCAGTTTGATTTATCATTCTTAGCCAATATATCTGTTGAATTTTTTCCTCCTGCTTTTAGATTTTACAACTTAAACAGAATATGGGCTCCTGCTCAATCATAGCTAGGCATCTTGATCATTATTAAAACCAACAGTCTATCATAGCACCGGATATATGTCCCATTTTTGGTTTGAAAGAGAACTTTGCTTCTTTAAATTTTTGTTATCTCAGCTATCTGGATCAGAAAGAATGCTTTTGTAGTTTTTATACTTGCTTCTTTATTTTTATTATTATTATTATTATGATTATTATTATTATTATCATTAAGTATTTGAGTCTGAAGTTTTCAATGTAACAGTTCTGGGATATTTCAGTCATTTAAAAATTACTATGTTTTCTTGTTTGATTGAAAAATTACTTTTATTTATTTTTGTCATTTATTACCAATGTTCATCGGCAATGGGTTGGAAAAAATGAGATAGACAATTCGAAGAGCACTCACTTTTTCACATTGCAACGCAAAATGTGTCTCACCGTGTACCAATGAGACGTTCTTTTCAAGGCAATGGCTGCAAATGAAAAGGATGCATTTTCTTTATTTAAATTGCTAGACCATGATGATCACTGCTTCTCCTTCCCTTCTAGCATGAAGCATACAAGGATGGGCGATAATTATAGAATCCTCGACCCAGGTAATTTTTATCTTCCCTAAATTTTCAATTCCTGAAATGGGTGAAGTGTGTACTGTTAGTAGGAATTGGTTCCTCAGTTAAAGCTTGCATGTATTTTAGCATTTTCTTTTCAACATATCCCTTGACTATTGGGATTTAGTCAATAAGAAATGTTATATCGTATGTCTGTCCTATAACATCTTAAATGATGAAGTTGAAAAGTTTATCTATCTATTTGTTTGTCACTTGATGGATGGTACTGAGATATTGATGTTCAAATACAGTAACTATTATTCCACTCTTTGGGTAGGTGTTATAGGGGTCCCTCAAGTACATTAACAATTATTCCTCACTTTGAATAGGCTTGTACTACCGTTCCCTGAATTCTAAAGAGACGAAAATAAAAAATATAGCAGTAGTTGATTGATTTATTCAAAACCAAGTGTGGAAGAAGCAAACTTTATCTCCTCTGTTTCAACTTGCTTCTAAATCACACATTGTTTGCACTTCTTCGTTTCTTATATGGAAAATTAGATGTGACTGCTTCTGCTTGTTTATAACATTCTGCAATTGCCTTTGTAGACTAGTATTGCATTTATTTATTTAAGATTTGTTGGTGTTTTTTGCTTCTAGGTGTATGTAAGAAGAGATAGCATAGAATTGATCGATGCATGGGATTAAAGCCTGAGTTAGGAGTTAGAAATTGATGGTTGAAACAATGAAACAGCTAACGAACAATAAGCTATACCATAGTTGGAATGGGGAGACTAAATAAAAGCATTAGGACAATAAGTATATGGCTGTAAGTGGTGATACTTCACCTTGGGTAGTTGTGGGAGATATTGAATAGAGCAAGGGAAACATATCGGTCATTGAGATTACAACTGAGATTCCCCATGTCTGATATGAGCAATAATGATGATAAGGTATGGATTGAAGAGAACATGTTGGTCATGTGGGCATAGTTAGAGTGCCATGAAGGTTAACATGCTGTGAATAATTCGTTTGAGAACATGAAGATTGGTCTGACAAACGTGGTTGTAGGTTAGGACTTCCCTTTGCATAACAATTCCTAAATCCAAAACCATTGAAAAAATAATTGCCATAGATACACAGTAACTGTGTCCTCAGTGCTCATAATAAATTTCACGAGAATATTCAATTTTTTGAAGGGAAGAATACTCAATTTTGTTATTGCCCTTTGTATTTATTTTATTTTTTAGAAAAGAGTTGTTCCCTTTGTAAAATGTAAGTCAAGGATAAGAATGAGATGGGCATTATTCAAGGTTTATCTAAAGTTTTTCTACTGCTACTGTTTCACAGATTCCTGGGTCTTATATGCGTTCCTTGGAATTGATTTCATAACTCTGGATTAATGTCTTACTGGTAGGTATCAATGATCAATCATTTATTTGTGGTTCATCCAGTTACCAGACCGGTCATACCCATTTTTATATTTTCATATAAATTACATCACTTTTATTGTTGCAACTGTTTTCACAGAAACACCGTTTGTGAATATAAAATTATATATTCTTGCACTGTTTTTTGGCACGTTGCGCAGGCAAAAAAAATAGTATTTATATATATGCTTGTCTCATCATGTTGAATATTTGTGTGGTATTTCTCTTGTCTAACCCAAAAAAATGTTAGTCTGGTCAATATATTGGGTAAATGAGAGGATATTGACCTGCCAATTATGGGCTACATCAGTTTCTTGTGTAATGCAGGTTAACCAAATTTTTTTTTTTGGTCAAAGGTTGGCGAAAGAATTTATTGTATGGCTAAAGAGCAAAGTTGAAATATGGTGGATAAGGTGGAAATAAAATTAAACTAGTTTTACTTTTGGATATGAAAGTTGAAGTATTTTAGTTATTATTTATGTTCATTTGAAAAATGAAATTCAAGGTGAATGGGAATCAAGTAAAGAAATAAAAGTTTCACATAAGTTGTTTTTAAAAATTAATTGACTTTGTTAAATCGATTTTTTTACACGCACAAAGTAATTATTTGTCTTGACGTTATTATTTTTTTTTTGAAGGAGCTTGACGTTTACTGTTAATTCATGCATATACATGTTCATCGGTAATAATCAGACCAGTTCACTTATTAGTTACAACAAACTATCGTCTCCTTTTAGACTTGACCTAACCTCACTCGTACTATACTGAGAATATTTGTTTCTTCATCTGAATTCTGACCTACTCTTTAAGATGGTTTAACTAAGAACCTTGTTTATAGTAATCTTCATACTACTTCGAATGCCTCTTGGTTGCAATGTGTCCCTTAGGAGTTGTTTGAAAGCGAGACTTATTTGGAATGCCCTGGGGTTACTACTTATAATTTCAACTACAAGCCATCTCTTTTGGCTTGGGCTCATGGTTATTGCGAGATCTTTTGTGAATCTTACTTTTTCTCTTTATCTTATCAACGATGGAGTTTCTCAAACTCGTCCTTATACCCCAATTATTGGTATACCGTGGGTTTTAAACAACTCTCTCGAAGGCACCATTTCCTAATAATCGGTGTGAAGGAAATTCTAGTGTATATTGGTGCCTCCACGGATAACATGTTCACTGTTTTTAGCTCTTGGCTGTTATGTGTTGTATTTCCGCTTGATAAAAAAAATTAGGTTGAATATGGTTTTGGTCCCTATTAATTTATTATTTAGAATTTTGTTTTTGGTCATACAAAAAAAATCGTATTTTTGTCTTTGAAAATAAAAAGTTGTTGGTATTTTTTTAGTCTCGGTAAATTTTTTCATACATTTTTAGTTTCTATAAAAACAATTTCCTCAACCTTTTTTGTCTCTAAAATATTGATAGAAAACTTCACAGGGACTAAATAATACCAACAAAAATTAATTTCTCTTAATATAACTGTGATACTCAAATCATATTATTTGCCTTCCAAAAAATCCTTGTTTTTGTGTAATGTTATTGCACAACCTTTTATGCATGAAAACTATAATAATCGTTGAAAATTATACGTGTAGATAAAAAAGAAGAGGGAGAAGATCGATAGAGAGATAAATACAATTTGTAACTTTCAAAAAAAAAAAAAATACAACTTGTAAAATGAGAAATGAGAAGATTCAGTTTAGTTTGATGTAGAGTTCTCTGAGCTTAGCTCAGTTGATATGTATAATACATATGCAAGGTTCGGTGTTCAAACTCTGACCACCAAAAAAAAAAAGTTTGGTGTGGCATCGTTTAGCTTTTGGTTTAACATTTTTTATTACTCGCCTCATTAAACATTCTTCATTTTTAAGCCGCTGGAGCTGAAGCGTCAAAATGATGAACATTATTCTTGTGCCAAACACAGATAAAAACGTTTCCAACACAAATTTGAAAATTCTTAAATAATAAGGAGATGTTAGGTAGTGCTAATGGAAATATAGATTACTTTTATAAAATAGAAGAAGAAATTACACAGAGTACTACTTATATAGAATTAAAGTGATGTGCATAATCAACAACATAGTATATGCACACACACCATTTCTGTGCACCCCTAATTCAAAAACAACATAGGTGGTTACACACAAATTCACCAACAACAAAAAAACAAAATCGGCAAAATAAAAATCTCTCGCCGATTATTTTATTTACATAATAATTAATACATTTTCCATGTAGTAAGTAACGTGTGATATATATAATTGACGTAAAGTAGAGAGCAACAAACTTCACCGGAGGCGTAGAAGTCGCCGGAGATTGTTGGTTGCTCCGTCATCAACAAAACCACCCGCCGCCGCAGCTTCTGTGTTGCAACTGAGCTTTGATCTCAGAGAAAATTTTGGCAACGGTAAGCTACTAGGTGGTGGAGCAAGATTGAAAACCGACTCTGAAAAAACGTCCATGTTTCCAATTCCAATAACAACTGGTAGATTTTTCGGGTCAGGTCCCCATGGATTATCCATAAGAAAATCTGTTGTAGATTGTGTTCCTGATCTCTTCTTTGATTCTTCTCCCTTTCTTGGTTTGGATTTCTTTGGTGTCAGAGACGAGCTTTGAGTGTTAAGGTTTCGTGGAAGTAAAGGTTTGTTGTGATGAAGAATTGCAGAAACATGTGGAAGAGGTAGCAAAGGTGGTTGTTTCTGATGAGGAAGATTCAACGTGTCAAAGCTCTGAGAGGGGTTAGAAATGTAATTATAATTACTGCCTCGTTTGTTTTTCTTTGGAGTTTTGATTCTTATTTGATTCTTTGCAATTGTAGCAATTGTTTGTTCCTTTGCGTTTGGAGTCAAAACGGTGGCCATTGAGAATTTGAGATTGATCTTAGATCAAACAGTAATAAACTAAAGAAGAAAAAGAAAAAAACTGGGAAATTAAAACAGGCGATTGGTGATCTTGATGAAAATAATTACAGATTAATTAGTTTATACAAATTATATTGTTACAGGGAAATATATCTTAGTATTATATATAATAATTTAATTAGATAGATAGGAAACTAAAAAAGCAAAGAAAAGTTGGTATGAGCGGAACAAAAGTTAGAACGTGAAGTTTTATGGTAGAAGGGACCTTGCTTTTAAAAGAGACCGGTCTTCCTTTATTTTCAAGCATGCCGCTATCCATGTGATGCTATCGCACACGAGTCAAGATCTTCTCCATTTATTTATCTCTCTATTTCCTCCATTTAGAGAGATAAAGACACATAAAAAGTAAAAAATAATTAATGATCGTGGGACCCACTTAATGATAGGATCCATCACCTATTTTTTTGTGTCTATCTCTTGTCAAATTGCATCTTCCATTTATTTTTATAAATAGAGAGGATCTTAACCCATCGCACATCTTTTAATATTCAGATACTGATGGTTTTTTTTATTTTGTTTTTAAAGTTTATCATGCTACCATTTATTTATACTTTTAGAAAAAATATTTGCATTTACTATGTTTTAAGAGTTAAAAGTTGGTTTACTTTAGTAGAATTTGGTCATACATATCTTTGTTATGAATGTAATATTTAAAAGAATTAACGACAAAACTTGTTGCTGTTTACTTTTTATTTATGTCTAATTTGATCATACATATCAAGATGTTTGAATTGTTAAGTATAAAATTGTTATCCTTTTTGTTTATTTATCTTTTGAGATGATTACATTTAATTTACAATGTATATGATTTCAATTATTACTATTATTAATAATTAAAACAATTATTTCACTTGAAACTTGAAAAAAAATACTATTAGTTTGTACGACCTACTCATTTGACGGTTCTGTCAGAAAAAATTATTCTTATAGAAAATATTATTAATATTTTTTCATGTCACGATTTCTCTAAAATTACCGACAACCGCGACAGTCGGCGACCTTTCTTATGGGTTGCAATTGTTGAACACCGTGGAATACTGTAGGTCGGCTACCGCCAGAATGTTTAGAACCATTGGATTTCGATTATTAAAATAACCTTTGAGATCAAAACAACCTTGAAAATGTGTCTTGAGTCATATGAGTTGGCAGGAATCCTAACCAAGTGGACAAATGGGCGGGTTCAGACGGATCCGGGCTCAAAAGCTCAATCCGGTCCAACCCACGGGTGGTATATGAAGGTCCAAACTCGACCGAACAGAACATCGGTTTGTGCGGGTAGTGGTTGGTCGGGTTTGCGGGTGACACGGGTGGGTAACAACGGGTGTTAAGAAAAAGAGAGAGAAGAACATATTTTTCCAGATTTCGGTCATCAGCCACCGCAATACAGTGGTCGTCCGCCTTGAATATATCTCACAGTTAAACCAAATTGTTAAGCTTTCGGTGTTTGCCTTGTGAGGCTAAACGGATCTGATGCTGATGCAGTAATTCAATAGATTAGAAGTAGAAGACATAGACATAGTTAAAAAGAAACACTCAAAGAGTTGAAGAAATTTGATTTTCAAGAGGAATGATGCAGATCCATTTTTCAAGGCTATAGTTTTGATTCACGCTTTCAATACTATATTAATTAATTCCCTAAAAAAATACTATATTTAATTAATTAATAAATAGCAATAAATCAAAAAGTTGAAAAGAGGAGAACGTAACCATGAGATAGTTGCCTTCTAGTTCTAGCTTTCTATATGCATCAGTACATCCACTCAATTTGTTCGGTCGGTTTCGGATATTAAAGGGTCGTTCTAGCTGACTCGATCCGAACCATTACAATCCACAACAAACCGAAATACTTAATCCGTTGACCCGAGAATCCGTTTCAACCCGTCGACAATCAATATTTACACACGGTTTTACCGGTTCAGGTCGTGTTGCGGGTTGGTGTCCACCCCTACATACAGGTCCTTATTGAAGTGGGTCCCATGTTTTTAATTTATTCTTTATTATTGCCCCTTGACCTCATGTGCTGGGAATAACCTAGAGCTTCCAACCAATGGAATGGAGTTGATTGGATTGGGTCGTTGTAGTGTCTTGATGTTGTAAGTATATGCGTTTTGTATCTACCAAGAAGACGAAGCTAGCAACGTAGTGGCTAATCTATAGAGGAGGATAGTTTCATTAAACTTATCATTCTCTACTACGCGCTCCCAAGGTTAGGTTAGCTATGACAAAGTTGGAACAAGGGTGGATGTGGACTTATAATATCGGTGACTCAGTGAGACACAATTTTTTTTGTTAAATAATTAAATAAAATGTACACATAGGTTTTAAGCACATGAAACATTTGTATATACTGAATAATAATAGGTTATGAGATGAGACTACCAAACCTGATTGGTGGTTGTTCTAAACATGAATAATGAAAGGATGAGTCAAAGAAAGTAGAAACACCGTAAGCAGAGAGTGTTTGCCATATGAGAACTTGAAAACTTGTTTCACACTCAATCTGATATCAGATGTTTAAGTTTTAATGGCTTAGTTTTTAAACTTGTTCATTCATGAAACAGACGATTACACATGCCAAACCATTCACAATATATTACTTAGACTAAATTTAATAAGAATGAAAAGTGTTTGCTTCTGTTTATGTTGTGTTGTGCGCTTGCTGAGAGAAAGAAGAATTAAAAGGGCTTGCTGAAGTGAGAAGTGAGAGGAAAGTGTTTACGGTGTACTTGTGTTAGCATACCTGAAACCAACACAAGTTAATTGTCGTTGGGGTCAGCGCAGGTTAATTGTTGCTGGTACCAAGCGTGAGTTAATTGTCGTTTACAGCGAGCGACGGTTACCTTACACTAGGGTTATTAGGGTAAATTTCGGGTGTAAATGATCAATTTTAAAAGTAAGAATGAGTAATTTTCAAGAACATATGCAAATATGAGGTCCAAGCTCATAAAAACAAACACACATAACCCTAAATATTTGATACTCACGTAGTCACGTTAACACAACCACTGTACTACTTTTCTTTTCAGCTTCTTTCCTCTTAAGCATAGCTATGGCACTTCAACACTTTTCTTCATCCGTTTCATTTCTTACTTGAAGGTTCCATGGTTTCTGCATGTGATTTTTTTTCCCACTGATACTCCACTTGTGATTGAGGGATTTAGTTTCAGTTCTTTGTCTTCAATTATGAATTTTATTTTTTTTTGAAAAAAAACCAGCCGTGGCACTTGTCACACCATGACTTGTTCAGATCCACCCTTCGATTGGAAATAGAAGGTACCTTCTGTATAGGTATCGACTTAACACGTTGAAGTTTTACTGAAGCAACGATTAACTGACTTATATAAAAATGTTTGTGATACCTTATTTTCCTTGTACTTTTTATCGGGTGTAGGTGAAAAATTTGTCATCATAATTGACTCGTCCGACCTTCAAATTCCTGGCTTGTTGAATCCCCGTTATGAACCACAAGATTAACATTATCATCAAGTTGTTGATATATTTAATGCATGATGCCATTTATCATGTCAGAAGATCATACTACTAAGGTTTATTTTGTTTCTCTCATTCCGTATACAGCGTCATGACCTTCTTGATACTCACGATGATGACAGTTGATCCATACTACTGATTAAGACTTATTCCAAATTTCAAGTGTATACATCAAACATGGTCTTGACCTGGATAACTGGAATTTTCAGTGATAAAAGCCTTATTATCCTATGTGACATGTCAAATTTATTTCTTTGGCAGAGCACATCAATAACTTGAGTTCAAAAAGAGACTAATATGATAACAAATTTCACAAAAGTATCCGCGTTGTTAGTTCGTAGTATTATTTTGCAATGTTCTATTTTAATGAGCAAATTACACTAACTTTTATAAAGGTATGTTAAAAACACACTCACAGACTCACTCCCCCTCTTGTTTCAAAATAAACAATGATCTCTCTTATTTTGGGTAAATGGTGTCGTGGTGACACATTCAACCCCTCTCAAATTCTCAATCATGACAGTTTGTAATGGCTATTCCTACGTTTGAAGCATTGTTTTTTTGAGATCTTTGAAGCATTGTTGTGCCCACCAAAAAAAATACTACTCTAAATTTGATTGGTAGTATCTTTTATATATATTGTCTAAATATATAAAGTGCACACGAATAATTTAGAGATACGGAAGAATCATAATGACGTAAATGGATCCACCGACCAAAGGAGGATATATTAACTTATAAAATTTTCAAATTAAAAATGTTTTTCATCTTTATAACCATTTTACTTATAAAATAATTAAGATAATCATGTTGATCAGAGTTCAGTGGGACCGTGTTACTATTTGAGTTAAGTTTTGTTCCGTTGTTAATGGGGAGCACTTCGGTGTCATTGGTTTTTAGTGTCATTATCTCTCATCTTCCTCTTAACCACTCATTTTCTCTCATCTAAATAGTTTATTTTAATAATTCATTCATCGTTCCCTCTTATCTAAAATGAATCAATGTCACCAATGACACAAAAAGTCTATGACACCCAAGTATTTTCCGTTGTTTATATATGAAAATATTTCTACTTCAATGAAGTTTTTAGTATTTCTACTTCAACGAAGTTTTTAGACAAGGATTGTTAGTTATAATATATTTCTACTTGAAACCAATTTTTTTAGACGATAAAAATTAAGTAGGTAAGAAGTCGACTTATATCTCCCAAGCATGTGAGTTAATTTTTGGTGTAGGTGTGAAAACATCATCAATAAGGGGTTTGTAAATATTTTTGTAGTGTTATTTTAGTTTCAAAGTATGTTCTAACCGTGGTGAATTATGGGAACTAAACATCATATTTAAACTTTTTTTTGTGGTGTTTGAGGTTCGAACTCTGGACCTTGCATATATTATGCATTGTCCTTACCAACTGAGCTAAGTTTACATAAACATTTAAACTTTTATTCTATTAAAACATAATGAGACTCAAAACTTTTATTTGTGTGATGTTATTCGCTTTAAATCTTATGTAAGCAATCTCTTTCTTGCTATTTTATATTTTACTTTACCACAACAGTAGCCCTATTCAAAGATAGGGTTAAAAAGTTTGTTGGTCCTTGGGTGTGACATATATGCAATGCCTACATAACATGTCAATGTTCTGACCTCAAGTCGCAACACTACATTTTTACCTAAAGTAAACAATTTCAATCCTTAATTTTAATTTTAGAAACGATTTTTTTATGTTTGTTTTAAAATAGAGTCAAATGGAAAGTAAAATTTAGGCCGAATACCACTTTCGATCCTTTTAGTTTGACAAAATTCTCAAGTTAGTCCTTTAAGTTTCAAAAGTTTTAAATAGGTCCTTTTAGTTGATAAACTATTTCACTGTTACCCCTGTTGTTAGTCTTCGTTTAACTGGTGCCGATTTGACCGTTAAGTTGCTGACTTAGATCAAAACGCTGGGTTTTAAAGTCTCTAGGGTGTCAAAACGATGCGTTTAATGGTCACAAATGATCATTTATAAGGTTAGAAAGACGGTTGTTGTTGTCAATAGCTGCTTTTCTAACCCTATAAATGACCATTTTTGGGAGAAGATGAAGAAGAACTCAGAAAGGAAAAGGAACGAAACAAATGTGAAGATATTGATGGTTTCCATTGATGACACCCAACTTTACATCTATGTCTCCGTTCAAATTTAGTATGAATGAGACTTTCCTTGGTGACTCGCTAAATGTTTTCGTTTGAGGTGTATTTATTTTCAAGAGGAACTAGAAATCAGGGAATGGTTATCACAAATTTGACAAGAACGCACTTGGATCGCGTCGATGCTAGTGACATTGTCTTCTACTTGTACCATGAGCGGCGCGACACACGATCGTTTGAGTGAATTAGTCTTTGCTCAGGATGAGTCATACATGGATCTCACATGGCATGTTATCTGCTGGAGCACGTGATGTGCTAGTTTAGCTGTGTGTAGATCATCCCCATATATCGGCATGATTCTGCTTCTCCAATGACGACCCGACATGAGGTGGGTCAACGTTTCATACATATATTAGTCATGTGTTATATGCGCAAGAGTTGGGCATGGTTGTTGTGACTGGTCTAGAGACGGCAGCTGAATACACGAGGTTATATATTACCATTTTACATCCTTATGTCACACCTTCGCTAAAGAAATTATATAATCCAAATTATTTAGTTCAAATTATATAATCCAAATGTGTCACTTTGTACAGTATATTTCTTCTGTGCTGAACTATTATGAAGGTTTATAAATTGTATTTTCTGAATCATATATTTACAAGTTTTGGACAATCTAAAACAAAGTTCTATTATGTCCTTGAACTTTAAAGGGTTTTAAATTATATAATCCAAAAATGAACTTCAGAATAAATGTGTTTTCGTAATTAAATAGGGCACATGAGAAGAGAGTAAAGTGAGAAAAGAAATTGCCTTTTAACTATGTTGATCAAGGTGATTATTTGTAATCATACATGCTATCCATAATGGGCAACAAACTATTTTTGATATGACTAAAAAACCTGAATAATCTAGATCGAAATTTAAAGGTCCAAACCCTACACTCATTTGAGTTGGCGGGTCGGTCCATATGCACTAGTTCATTTTGCCAGCTCTAAGTTTAACTATGTGTTTAGTATAACTGAAAGATAGTAGCGAGAAAAGAAAGTTTATTGAAAATCGTGTTTTAATTGTTTGGTTGCTACGTGAGAGAGAAAATAAAGTATGATTTGCATGGGCTCATGTTTGAAAGCTTTCCATCCGAAAATTGCAAATATAGTTGGCAACGTCGATCCAAATTAGTAAATTACAAATGACCCTTGATTTGAATCTACATCACAAACTTTTAATTTTTCTCGAGCAAATTTAACTTTCACGTCACACCGGCTTGAAGATTTCAACATACATGCTTCTTCCATTTTAATTTTATATTTACCATAATTTTATTTTGTAAGCTTCGCATATGCCATGTTATGCCTATAAAACCATATAAATAATTTTATAAAAATTCATTTTAACATAAGGGTGTTTATGACATTTAACAAATTTACATTTATCTTTCCTTTCACTTTCTTTCCACTATCTTTCATATCAAACAAGTAAAAAATGATCCAACTTTCATTCACAAGTTAATGACCTCACTCACACATCATTATTTAATGACATTTAATTTGAAAAAAAAGGTGTAAAAAGCAAATTCTCGCCTCAACGTTATTGTTTTTCTTTCCCCAAAATTTCAAAATCCAAGTATTTCCGCCATTTCGAGTTCACCGGAAAACGAAAATGGACACCACCACCCCGAAATCGTGCCCTTACACCGTCACCGTTCGTCGGAATCCTCCCCGGAGAGCTCGTGCTACTCCGTTAATAACACCATTTCCCAACGAAGAAATGTTATCTCACCAACCATCACAAAATCCATCAACCACATCAGAGAATAACGAGAATCTCAAAGTATTCCTCAGAATTCGTCCCTCTCAAGTTCAACCCCCAAACCAAGCTCCGCGTGTAAGAACCAAAACCGCGTGGCCGAAAACTCAAACAAAAAACATAGCAGTGACCAACAATTCGAAGAAGAAGAGCTCATCTTCGTCATGTATAACGATTAACGATTCGGAGTCAGTTACATTATTAGTTCCTTCCGATTTGCAAGATGTGAAGAGAGTTAAATCGGAAACATACGGTGGTTTCACTCATGTTTTTCCTTCCGATTCATCTCAGGTAATAATGATAACGGTAATTTTTCGGCATTGGTGGTATTTTTTACAGCTAACAATGTGATTGGGTTTTTGTTACAGGTTGAAGTATATGATAAAATGGTGAAACCTATGGTGGATGAGTTCATCAAGGGTAAAAGTGGAATGTTGGCGGCATTAGGTCCAAGTGGGTCCGGGAAGACTCATACCGTGTTCGGAAGTCCGAGGGATCCTGGCATGGTGCCTCAGGTGCTGCGCCATATATTCAAGGATACTGAGGCATCTAGGTATTCATAGTTCATTAAGTTCACTTTATTCGTTGTATTGTTTGTTTCATTGAGTTCTTCATTTATTTAGACCTAGAGCCCGTTTGGATTGATTTATTTTTGAGCTTATGCAAAACAACTCACGCCAATAAATAAGTTTTTATGTATTATTCATAAGCTTGTCAAGGTAGTTTATGAAAAAACGGCTTATGAAGATACAATTTTGGTTAGTGAGAACTTATAAATTAAAATAAAAGCTTATTTTCTGCATAGGCTATTTTTTTTAAGCTTAAAAATAAGCCAAATCAAACGGACCCCTAGTGTAGATTAGCTTTTAGCTTATGAGAGCTGTTAAGTTACAATAAATTTATGGTTCCTTACACATGAAGAAATCTTTTACAAGTTTATTGATGTTTATAGAGTAGTCAAACGAGAGCGTTTCTAGAAAATTTTAAACGCGGAAACTAATTTTAACTTATACGAGAAGCTCTTGTTGAAAAGAATGTAGTATTTGATGCAAATATTCTTTTGATAACTTATTTTCTTTAAGTGCTTTTTTAATAAGTTTATTTAAACCGGCACTTAGTAAATGAAATGCATTGCTAAGCTTAAATTAAGCTGTGGTGTTTTTTCATTACTTAGATATGCATTGTACTTGGTTATGTTATGTAACCAGACCTTACATTTGAGTGTTTTGGAAGTTTATGCAATCGATAAAATATGCCGGGTTACATATCTAGAAAGAGTTGCCGAGGAGCTACTTTAGGAAGCACCGTACTCAGAGAAAATGCAACTCTTAAGTGATTTTTATAAGTGTAACTGTTCTCAGTAATGACTTGAACATGGCAGCAGGGTGACATTTGCAACAATGTTTGATCATTTATTTATGTTTTTAACTGATTGAAATGTCAATTTCATCCCTTGGTACAACTCGCAGATCCTTTTACATAGCTATATTCGAGATATATACTGAACGAGGCAAGGCAGAAAAACTGTTGGATTTATTACCAGATGGTGGTGAACTAAGCATGCAACAATCCACCATAAAAGGCCAGAAAGAGGTTTAATGCTACATCTGTTTATTTCACTGGATGTATATGGCAAAGTTGGTATTTTGATTTTTCTTTTTTTTTTTCTTCACTTCCTGCCTTTGTGTAAACAGGTTCTTATCTCTAATGCTGAACAGGCAGAAACATTGATAGCACAAGCTGTGATAAAACGTGCAACTGCAATGACAAATACGAACAGTCAGTCTAGGTGAGTTACAAAGTGGGATTTATGAATGTTTCCCCCTTTCCTTAAAGGACAATTCCTCTGTTGGTGGCTGTGTTTCTATCAGTGGAAAGCCTTAAATACTGTTATCGTAGAAAGAGGTTGTTTATAGTATGTGGCGGGTTCTTTAGCTTGAGAGTACCTCTACTAATGAACTAACTAGGAGGCCGGTGTTACAATGAACATATAGGTGAAATGTTTTAGTAGTTTCCGCATGTAAACCATTGTCCCGTATTTAGATGCTAGTACTTGGTTTACTACTGATAAATGCTTCATTTCTTCCAAAAACGAATAGAAAAGGTAAAGTAAAAAAAAACAAGAAACACAAATTGAAATACAGGACAATAGTAGGTTTTGAATAAATCTACGGTAAATAATATTTGCTAGTTTTGTTAAGTTTTCTTTTAGGAATCGCAATTTTTGTCCGTACTTTTCTCTAAGGACTAATATACTATTCAATCATTCTTTTTTATGATCATTAAGTTCTGATCCTTCTTTGTACCTGTAGCCGGTCACAATGCATCATAAACATTCGTGATGTTCCTAAAAGATGTAAAGGAGTGGTCAATTCCAAGTCAAATGATGCTGTTTTGACTATCATCGACCTTGCTGGAGCTGAAAGAGAGAAACGAACAGGAAATCAGGTTCATTCCTTTTTTTCATTATGATACTACCAAGATTTGAGCATTGTGGTGTGTTGAGTTTTAGGATATTCTATGAAATATCATTTCATTTGCCTTTTTGTCCTTTGTAAAACACACACTCACACACATATTCATCTCTTGTAGTCTGTCACTAAAAACGCTTAGACAAATATAGGTGCCTGCATATTATATGAACAATGCTTTTACCACTTAAGCTTGCACTTATTCTTGATGCTTATCAACTATACTATTTGGACGTGCTTATAACACATTGAGACAACGTAAACAGAACAACTCACTGCAAGTAGTTGAGTCATGACATAGCTTTTTGTTTTATTTGTTGTTTGGGGTTGATGCACATATCAAGTATTTTGAGGGAGAGAAAGGGTTGACAGGAAGAAGGAGGAAAGTTTAGCGAGAGGAACTGGGGAAGGTAGTTTTTAAGAAGAGGACGAAATACAATGTATTTGTTTTTTACTTATAGATGATGGCTCTATTGTCAAAGCGGAAATGCAGCGCGGCGCGGGGTGCGGGCGCGTAGCAGGCGCTATTTCGGTGACGCGGACACTAATATATTTAATATTAAAATACTATACTGTTAAAAAAAATACTAAAACTCCTTAAACATTACTCAAAATTCATGAAGTATTCCTACTTTGAAATAAAAGTCACAAGTCTTAAGCAAAACATACAACATATTTGCAAAAAATACTAATAAAATTCAAGGAAACCGACACTTTAAGCCTCTAAAGCTTAAAGTAACAAAAGTGCAAAACATTAACAATTAACAAGTTCATCCTCCCAATTAACAAATCAACAATTAACAACTAACAAATTGACAAATTCTGAAATCAAGAGATGAAGAGAGGAGAACAAAGATGGGTTCTGAGATGATGAGAAGAGGAGATGGATTTTTTTTGTTGTTACGATGAAGAAGTTGAGTTTGTGGCTGTGCATTTGGTTCTGGTGTAGAAGAGTAATAGTTAGGATTTTGAAAATTACAAAAATGACCCTTAAAACGGTTTTAAATGAAGGGAAATCTAGTATTTTACACAGGGTTGTCAAAAGCGCCCGCTTTGACCTGCTTTGACCCGCATCGCGCCCGCTTTTGCCCGCAATTGCGCTCGCTTCATCCGCTTTCTCCAAACGCTCCGCGTTGGAGCGTTGCGTCGCGCTTTGTTGTTTTTGGCCGCTCCGCGCCGCGATCGCGCCGCGTTCGGCCGCTTCTGACAACAGCATGATGGTGTGTGTGAGAGAAAAAGGTGTCCCCTAAATTGATAAATTCATGGGTTTCATCTTCTTTGTGTGTGTATCCTATAATCATTTTTAATATTCAAGTAGTTTTCTGCTATCTAGTTCTTAATTTTTTATTATATCAAATGCATCCCACATTTTTCGTAAAGTCTAAGTATTTAAGTCTTTACTAACTATTAAAGTAAAATTCATTGATGTAAGGATAAAATATGGGATGAAAAAGTAAACTTTCTCAATTCTAGGAGAATTATGTGAAGATTTTTGATACACTGGATGTCATCGTTTCTTAATCTCATAAGCAAGATCGACAACCCTTGTAATGGGGTTGATTGATCCATGCAGTGGACCCACCTAAAGGCATAAGACTTGATTGTTATTGTAAATCTTCTGCTTTCACCCTCATTTCAACTTTTCTTCGTGATGTTGTAGGGGACAAGATTGGTTGAAAGCAGTTTTATCAACAACACATTGATGGTCTTCGGCTTATGTTTAAGAGTATGTAGGCTACACTTCAAATTATGAATCCAAGTCATAATGCCTTTGATTACTAGAACTAAGTTGCTTTTTACACTGCTTTCGAAGTTTGAGAATTATTTGATTTTTTTTCTCTTGTTCAGTTCCACATTTACCTTCCCTTGTCCATTTCCACACTGCTTTCATAATGCCTTTTTTAACTAGAACTAATGCTGTTAATTTTTCTTTCTTTTCAGTCTCTATTGGAGCACCAAAAAAATCCCAAGAAACAATTGCAGAAGCACTTCCAAAATTCTATGGTATTGTTTTTAATAATTTAATATTTTGTTGGTGGGTTTAGCTGCCTTCTTTGTTATTATCTCCTTATTGATGGCTAATGGTCTATCAACAAACAAACATATGCCAACATTCTAATTTGTTTTTGTGTTGCACCTCTAAAAAACATTATGGCGTTATTTGATCCATGTAGCCGACCCTGTTTAGTCGGATAAGGCTTGGTTGTTGTTGTATAGATATCTCTTTTGGATAATAACTTTGAAGTTTGAAATGGGAAAGGATTACAAGTTTGACCCGGTCTACTACTATTGCAGTTAACAAGGTATCTGCGAGATTATTTGGAGGGTAAGAAGCGCATGACCTTGGTAAGTAGATACTATGCCATGAGAGTTTTCTTTTTCACGAGAATCACATGCCTTTCTGATATACATTTGAGTTTATCATTCCAAATATACTAATCTTGCCAATTCCTAATATTATTTTTACTTTTTGTTTCTGTTTGCAGCTTTTAACAGCAAAGTCAGGAGAGGATGATTATCTCGATATTTCTCACCTGCTTAGACAGGCTTCCCCTTACATGCAAATCAAGTAAAATTCTTCAGTTTTATCACATAATCTAACTTTCCATATTTACCCAAGATTGGTTTCTAAGTGTCTCCATCCATTCTTGTTAGGTTTAATGAAGTTGCGCCATCAAATATGGTTCCCAAAAAAAGGCTTCACCAAGCTTCTTCCATAATTGATAATGCAAAACAATCACCTTCACTAGCACATTTAAAGAGAATGAGACTCATTGGTGAACATACTGTGCAGGTTTACTTTAGCTTCCTATCCTGGCTCCTTTCTTGAAAGAATTGGTAGAGATTGTTTGATAGTTATGAAATTTTCATTTAAATATTTCATATATGAATTGGCGTACGACTGTATAGCCTTAATATTCTTTTATATTGGAGATGGAAGTAATATTGGCCTGCATTTGACTACTCTTAGCATAGGTTATACGCTGTTTGAACAAGTAGCGAGCTCTTATAAACTTGCGGTGTATGTCTTTATAGCCTTAATATTATTTTATATTGAAGATGGAAGTAATATTTGCCTGCATTTGATTACTCTTAGCATAGGTTATTTGCTGTTTGAACAAGTAGCGAGCTCTTGAAAACTTGTGGTAAAGACAATTCACAGGCGTGGAATGCCAGAAATATGTATGAAAGATAGGCGTGGAATGCCAGAAATATGCATGAAAGATATAGGGGCAATTCTATTTAAACTTAGGAAGTTAAGGATGTCTTCTTAATTAAGAGAAAGAAATGTAATCAGTTCATTTGAGAAATGAGAAATTTTGGATTTGGCAACATGAGCGGGGGGACGTTGCGGAAATGTTAGAGACACACCTTTTGCTTTGTATTCGACAAATAGAAAGAAATGTAATCAGTTCATTTGAGAAATGAGATATTTTGGATTTGGCAACATGAGGTGGGGGGACGTTGCGGAAATGTTAGAGACACACCTTTTGCTTTGTATTCGACAAAATAAAAACTATCATGCTTATCTAAAAGTAAATAAGAATTGGTTCATAGTATGGTCTATTGATGATTAATTATTATAAACTTTTGATCTTGACTGTTGATATTCAATAATTGACAGTAGCATGTTTTACTCTTGAAGATTTAAACTTTAGTGTCACCAAAATGGTCTTCAACTTCACATTTATTTGTATAACAATAATTTCGTATGTACCATTATGTAACTCCCTAACAGTTATTTTCTTTGTCTTCAGAATGATGAAAAGGGTGTTGAAGAATGTAGCACTTCGAAGAAAGGTAATTCTGGACATTTCAAAATTGTGTTAAATTTATTTGTTCTATTCTTTCTTTTTCTGCTAGCTACTGCACACAACAAACAGTAACCTATTCCCTTCTGACAAATCCAATTTGAACATTGGGCCATCAAAGATAATGTAACCAATGTTCAACATTTGTCCTATTGCGTATTTAAATTTTTTATTCAAATACTCGGCAGTATTTTTACTTCAAAACTATGTCTCCTGGACCTGCATTCTATCATCTTGACTATGATCTTATGACAGATACTTCAACAGTGTGTAAATTAGATGTTAGCAGTTCTGTCTCGCTAAAGTCAGAGTGCGATAACCATGCTGGGAATGAGAGAAGTCACATTATAATGAGGAATTTTGCAAGAGTTTTATGGAGTGTATTGAAGCAATATAATTCCCAACTGAAGGTAATGCTATGTAATTCCCACACAATGATGTCCATAGATAATCCAAGTATATGCATATCATAATTACCTTTTTAAAACTTTTTTTCATAATCAGGTTGCAGAAAGGGAAATACTAAGTCTTAAAGAAAGCATAGGACATGAAAAGGAAAAAATTTTAGAATTGGATACGCAGCTGAATGAGTTCAGGGCTGCCTGTACTTGTTGCAAAGGAAGAAATGAAAAATCTGATACTGAAGATTGTTCACCAGTTGATCTTGATCACCTGCATAATTTTGACCTAGAGGTTGAGTATCACACTCATATGTTCCTGTTTTCTTGTCTAAATACCATTCATGATTCAGTTGATACAACATAAATGCTTATTAATATTTAATATACTCATCTAGAATTCACATTCTATGTGGGAACGAGATGCAACATCACTGTATCTAATATCCCTTCACTATAATCAAAACTGATGCTGTCAGCTGGAGGCTTGAACAATTACTTGTTTTTCAACTTCCTTACGTGCAATAAATCTTGATTATTACGATGTATTAACTAATGACTAGTGCATATTCAATCTGCTTGAACTTGTTGGTTCTTTCAAGGAGAAATAAGCCTTAAACTGTATTCTGATCTTGGTAGTTCAAAAGTAAGCTAGGCTTGATAATAATTGGACATAATGTTGACAAAGTCAGATTAATATCAAATAAGCTAAATTAGTTTAAACTGATAGTCATTACTGGAATTTGGTTTTAATGATTTGTTATCAGGTTAATATATTCTTAAATAGATTAAAGTAAATATTGTGTTACTAGAGGTATCCCGTCTACTGTGTGAACTGACACAAATGTGCTGTGTGCTTTATTTTGATGTATTGAAGTGCTAAGTGAATGGTTCACCAACTAGTTGATTCGTCAAAATGTATGCAAACTTCAAATTCCAATATTATTGTTATTTTGCTGTCCAGTCTTTCCAGGAAACGTTTGATGCAGTGTCATCATCTGAGCCTAGAATTGACAAGTCAGAGGAAGATCATATACTGGGTAAAAAATCAGAAAGGTTAGTCTTGTGGGTAGTGATACTCTGCATGCGATTCTTTTAATTTTCTTTGCTTTGAACAAATATGCTTGTTCCTTAATTATTGTGCTTGGTGGAATAATGTAGGGAAGTTTCAGTTTCGTCGTCAGAGTCAGGACATCATAACGCTTTGGAGATTGATGATGTGAGCAAGGTACATTGTGTGATTTGACGTTCCAAAAGTTGATTAATGGATCAATCTTCTTTAAGTTTTCTTTTTAGTTAATTGTAGGAAAGGTCGTGCCTTAACTGCGTTCAGATATTGCTCGTTCAATAATAAACTAAGTTTTAGAGTGAGTGTACATTTTGTTGAAGAGGTCAGGTTGACATGAAATAAATTCAACTAATGGCAATCTAAACCTATGAAATTTGAAGCTGTTGTTTCGCGAAGTTGGTTCCTAACTTCTACTTATTTTAGCTTCAGTAAACCAAAAAATTAATAAAACAGCTATACTAGTCGAAGCATCCTATCTAATGTGCGAACTTACATAATAGTGTTTTTTGTGTTTTCATAAGAAATTGCTCACCATCTAGTTTCTTTCCAGGAAACATTTAATGAAGAGTCATCATCTCATCCGAGAGATGACGAGCATATACTTGGTACTACCTGTATGGAGTATTCTGAGAAATTAGATAGGTTAGTCTTGTAACTAATGATCTTTTGGGTGTGATTTTTGCTTGTTTTTGTTGACTTTAAACTAATACATGCGTTCCTTCATTTTTGCTTGATGTGATAATATTATAGGGAAGTCTCGGTCTCCTTGTCAAATTTGGAGTATCATAATGCTCTGGAGGTGGATGATGTGGGCAAGATACCTAGTGTGAGTTGACAAGAAATAGATTAAACTAATGGCAATCTAAACCTATGAAATTTGAAGCCGTTGTTTCACAAAGTTGTTTCCTAAATTTTACTTTGCTTTGAAATATATTTTTTGCTGGGGTTTGGGTTTAGTGTTTTGATTGCAAGTAACTTCCGGCTTCAATAAACCAATAAAATAATAAAACGGTTATACTAGTCGAAGCATCCTATCTAATGTGTGAACTTACATAATAGTGTTTTGTGTGTTTTCATAAGAAATTGCTTACCATCTAGTTTCTTTCCAGGAAACATTGCATGAAGAGTCATCGTCTCATCCGAGACTTGAACAGTCAGATGACGAGCATATACCTGGTACTACCTGTACGAAGTATTCTGAGAAATCAGATAGGTTAGTCTTGTGACTATTGATCTTTTGTTTGTGGTTTTTGCTTGTTTTTGTTGACTTCGAACTAATACATGTGTTCCTTTATTTCTGATTGGTGTGATAATATACATATAGGGAAGTCTTGGTCTCCTTGTCGAATTTGGGGCATCATGATGCTGTGAGCAAGATACCTAGTGTGAGTTGACTTCCCATATGTTCATAATAACTAAATCAATGTTTTCAAACTTCTCTTGTTGGTTTGTTGTAGGAGAGTTTGTGCCTTTATTGAGTTCAGATCTTGTTGGTTCAATAATAAACTGTGAGCTTGTATTTAGTGGACGAAGTCAAGTTGACATGACATAAATTCAACCAGTTGAAAGCTGATAAACTTTAACGCATTATTTGGCCAACTTGTTTCCCTAATAACTCCTACGTTCTTTTGGTATCTAGATTTTGCTGGTTTTGGTTATATGGATTTTGCTGGTTTATGGATTTAATGTGTTAGTAGTTGGTAGCATGTAAATTTTGACTTCATAACATCAAAGTGAGCTTTAGTTGAGGCATCCCATTTAGCACGTGAACTGATATAAATGTGCATTGTTGCGGGGTTTTTTTTGCGCAAAATATTCCAGCCACCAATTTTTTTTGTTCAAAATATATGGGGAGTTTTAGATTGCAAATATTGCTATGTATGTATCTTATTTGGTTATCCATTCTTTCCAGGAAACAATACAGACACAACTTTCTTCTGAGCCTAGAATTTACCTGTCCAATGAAGAGCCGATGTTTGTTTCTCCCTGTAAACAGTTAGATTCTGAAAAATTCGATAGGTTAGTCTTGTGACTAATGATCTTCCACTTTTGATTCCTGCTCTGTTTTTTATTTTGATTTTGATTTGGACTGTTACACTTGTTCCTTAATTCTTGCTTGGTGTGATAATACAGGGAAGTCTCTGTTTCATTGTCAAAGCCTGGGCATCATAATGCTTTGGAGGTAGGTTCTAAGTGATCCCATCTAATGTGTGAACTGACATATTTGTGTTTTATGCTCTTTTATAAGAAATGGTTCACCAACTTGTTTGTCCTTAAAATGTAGTGAACTTCTTCTTGTTGCAATATCATTATTTACATTGTCTGGTTATCCATTATTTCCAGGAAACATTTAATGCAGAGTCATCATCTGAGCCGAGACTTGACCAGTCAGATACTGAGCATATGATTTGTACTGCATCTTCAGAGTTGAATTATGAGAAATCAGACAGGTCTAGTTATTAATGAGCTTCCACTTATGATTCCTTTTATTTTTGGCTTAAGATTCCTATGCTCATTTCGTAATTCCTTCTTGGTATGATAATACAGGAAACTCTCTGTCTCATTGTCAAAACCAGAACATAATGCTTTTGTGGTTGATGCTATGGACAGGATACCTTGTGTAAGTTGACTTTCCATATGCTAATTGTTTGAATTAGTCACATATTTATATCCTTGGCTGTGATGTCATTGATTGGAAGTAGATTAACCACTCACTCAATTTAGCATTCGTTGCTTTTATTTGTCAAGGGAAATTACATTCAAGCTAACTCGGCTTGTCATTGTAAATTGTAATTGCTCCTATCCCTTGACAATTAGTTATTGCTGGATTTGTGGGGTTTCATTTCTTGATAACACGTAAATTTTGGTTTTAATGGATTAATAAAGTTGTTATACTAGTTTAGGCACCCCATCTAAGGGATGGCAAAAGCTGTACCACACGTATCCGTGGATAAAATTTGGCACGGGCACGAGGCTATACGTTAATGGATATCCATAGGTAAAATAAATGGATATTACAACTACCCATTACTTGATGGATACAAATGATCTACTGTGGGTATCCATACTCATTAATAACTTGAGTAAATTACTTAAAAATACTTGGTTAAATATAAAAGTTAGCCTTATAAACCCTAGATACTATTATTATGTACGGATATTATTATGTTTTTAGTATAAAGAACAAAGTAAATGTGATGAAATTTTGTTGTCAAATTTTTGGTAATTAAAAAAAAGTATTTTGATATTAAAATTCTTTTTTTAGAAAATATTATCCATATGTGTAAATACCCACATGTATCTCAAAATTCGTGCATTACCCGCTTAGTAGCAGGTAGCCACGTGGATATGGGGCAGACAAGAATATCATATTTATCTAACTTGCGGGCGCTGATGTCATTCTATTCATACCCATGATATCCATTTACATCCCTACATCTAATGTTTGAATTGACATAATTGCGTTTTTTCATTTCATCAGAAATGGGTCACAATATATATTATTTGTTTGTGCATTCTTTCCAGGAAACATTTCATTCCGACTCATCATCTGAGCCAACACTTGAGCAGTTAGATGAAGAGCATATGCCTGGTTCTACCTGTACGGTGTTGGATTCTGAAAACTCGGATAGGTTAGTTTTGTAACTAGTGATCTTCAGCATGTTATTTTTGTTTGTTTTTCTAGGCTTTGAACAAATAGCTGCTTACTTCCTGCTTTGGTATAACAATGTAGGGAAGCCTCAATCTCTTCATCAAAGGCTGGGCATGATAATTCTTTGGAAGTTGATGCTGTCAACAGGATACCTAGTGTGAGTTGACTTTCCATGTTATGAATCAACCTGCTTTAACATACTACTTGGTTCTTTGAAGGATAGATTGTTAGTTGAATTCAGATATTGCGAGTTAGTACTTAGTAATAAACTAAGTTTGCTTGAACCTATTAATTGGTTAACCTGTTTTCCTTAACTCCTATCCTCGTTGTACATATAGTTATTGCTTGGTTTTGGGTTAGTGGCTTGTAAGCTGGTAACATTAGGTTTTAATAGAATAAAACAAAATCGTTATGCTACTTGAGGCATTAAATCTAACATGTGCAAGTGGCATGATTGTGATTTGTGTCTGTATTTCATTAGAAAAGGTTCATTTACTAGTTTGCTTTTCGAAATTTATGCAAGCTTCTGATTGTTAATGTTATATGTTGATTATTTGGTCATCCGTTCTTTCCAGGAAACATTTCCCTCACAGTCATCATCTGAAGAGCCTAGACTTGACTTCTCAAATGAAGAGCCTATGATTGGTCCTTCTTGTACACAGTTACATTCTGAAACATCAGATAGTTTAGTCTTGTGAGTAATACTTTGAGTGTGATTTATGCTCTGTTTTTCTTGATTTTGAGTTATTATGGCTGTGTTCCTTATTTCATGCTTGGTGTAATATTATAGGGGTGCTTCTGCCTCCTCGTCAAAACCAGGGGATCATAAGGATTTGGAAGTTGATGCTAAGAGCAAGACACCGAGAGTGAGTAGTCTAACCATTTATTAATCATAAGTATAAGTGTACATGTTCTTTAGGAAACACTAAGCTGAACTAATATAATAAAGAATATTCTCCATAAATCGATGCTTTAGATCATCATCAATGGAGAAACCCCTTCCACATGAGCTGAATTTAGGACCTAACCTGATCCCTAGAGTTAACGAATGTTACCACAATTTTGTTCAATAGAATTTTTTTCCATAATAAAGTGATGATGATTTCTGTTGGTTTTTTCATGAAAGACCGAGTTCGATACAATGCGAAAAGCAACTTGATTATCACAAAGTACAGTTCCAATCAATGCTATCCAACCAACTGGTGAGACAACTGTTTCACAAGTTACCATTGCAATAGCGTTTACTCATCCCCAACACTAGATTGAGCTACCACAGTTTGCTTCCAAGGTTACCTCCAACAAAGAAACAATATCCTGACCTGAAGTAGATCACTTATCAATAGTAGATGCAACCCAATCTGTACCTGAATATCCCATTACATGTGTGTTTCATTTGTCTTCATAAAACACCCCTCGGTCTAGAGAATTCTTGATTTATCACAAAATTCGGAATACTACATTCCAATGGTCAACACATAGAGATTGTATGAACCGATTTGCTACATTGACTGCGAAGGTAACATAAATATCTTGTCTACGTATCGTGAGATAGTTGAGTTTCTCAACTAACCTCGTGTATCTATTGTGGATCTAAAAAGGCCCTCTCTGATACGGTAATAGTTTACTGTTTGGAATCCAAGTGTCGATAGGTTTGAAATTGGTTGTTCAAAAAGGCTTCTTTAAGATGTTGATACTTGATAGCCATCTGTTCCAGTAGCTTTAGTTGTTAAATGAAGGTTCGAGAACCTTATCTTATTATAGTAACATGAATGAAAAGTAAGTTTGTGAGGTCCTTCTATCTATCTGCTTATAGCTTCACAAAATTATACTGTTCATATTACCATATGCTAAGTTTACTGGGAGTTCGATTCTGCTTGCCTGTTTCATCTTGTTAAATCACCTTTCAGGAATTGTTAGATTCCTCATTATCAACAAAAAATGGCATTTTGGTTCCTTCATCGCCTAAAGATGTATCATCTACTAAAACCCGGAGTGATATAGGAGTCAATAACTCCTGCAAACCTCCTAAGCCGAAAAGGTGCGTGTGTATTTATCGTAAATGAGTAATGAAGTGGTGTTAGTTCTTGTCTGTGTATAGTTTTTCCTTCCATACTTCCAGTTCAGATTTTAAAATACGTGTTATGTTGAAATCAGGACACTTATGCCTTCCTCGTCCATGTTATCAAGGAACTTGAGCACCTTTGATCTTTTAGACGACTCAGAGAAATTAAAGGTAGTAAATAAAATTTACTTAATTTTGGATCAGTGTTTAGTGCAGTACATCTGCCTTTACGAAATTGAAAGTGGTAGTACAATTCAATAGCTACATTTCTCGTCTATATTTATGTTGATATAATGCTATGGTTCTTCAGAATCACATTATGTTAACAGCATTTGTCTGGTTTTCAGGGGAGCAGGGGCACAAGGAAGTTGGGTGCACGTGATGATCCTAAAAGATCAAATGGAAGTATTTCTCTGCTCAATTTGCTCCAAGCGAGAAAAGGCAATATCCGTCACTAGGGTACCCACCCAACCCTTGTAAAAAATACAAAAATGTTATACTTGAGATAAGGGATAGATGTCTTGACTGGGTATGCGGTATTGTGGTTGGTTATGACTTGCCGTTTTGCAATGCATCTTATGCCTTATAGTAATCTGCTTTAATTAGTTAGTTACTGCTAACAAGTCAGTTGTTCACCTTTTTTTTTGTAAGTAATTCTGCATTTTTAGTGGCATGGCAGAAAGTGTTAACAACTGTAGTTATTTGAATTAATTAGTTACTGCTAACAAGTCAGCTGTTCACTATTTTGTAAGTAATTCTGCAATTTAAGTGGCATGGCAGAAAGTGCTGCAACTGTAGATGTGTTTGTATATCACCGCCTAGCCTAGAGAAAAGAAATCTCATTCCTTTCCATTTGCTTCAAGTCACTTTCAATACATGTATACACCTCATGCTTTTACGTTCACTCATCTTATTCTATATTTTCTCAGGGGAGGTTACTTTAAATTCATATATCATATATGAGATGAATGTCCTTCCCAGACGAAAAAATGTTAGTAATTCCAGAAAATGTAAAAACCAAATAAATCAAATAACTTAGTAATGAATATAAATATTATAATTAAAGTTGAGAACTATTGTAATATCTATTTTTATACTAGTTATCAAAGTTTTTGTTTATAAGAGAAGAAATTAAAAACATGAATTGGGACGTGACCGACAAACATGTTTCCCTTAAGTCTTTATCAAGAAGTAAACCATTGCTAAGAGGAATATCATCTAAAATGGTTTGCAGAAATACTGCATTATGACTTTTAGAGCATAGCGTCAACATAGGAATTTACTTCTTGGTAAATGTGATTCACATGATTAGTCAACCTCCTCTAAATATAAAATAAAATAGACAGTCCAACCCTAGAGGTGGGTGAGAGCAAATACCTTGTTTATCAAGATGGAAATCAATTGTACCGAATATGAATCATATCATATTGGAATCAGTTTCAAGAAAATCATGTTAAATGCATCCCTTTAGCCATTTGAATGTCCAGATAGAATACTTCATTACTCAACTAAAAGAGCATTCCCACATAATTATTTAATTTGTTTTTAGAGGAAAGAGATATTTAATTATTCAAGATATGTGATGGTATTGAATATTTAACTAAAAAAAACATATTTGTTTATTAAAGAAGTTTCAAAAGGATCCTCGTGAGCTTAACTCAGTTGGTAGGGGTATTGCATATTATATGCAGGGGCTGAGGTTCAAACCCCAGACACTTCACTTCCCCATAATTTAATTGTGTGAGCTCTAACCACTGGGCTATTTGACCAAAAAAAAAAAGTTTCAAAAGGAAAAGTATTTGATTCCATTTTGTACGATTTTTAGGTGGCATTTATCATGGGAAGGGTGATTCCTTTCCCACCATGGGAAATGTGATATTTTGACCATTGATATATTAATAAAAAAATCCAATGGTTGAGATAGATTACCTGCAACCTATTGTTAACTTTTTGATTTTAAAAAGTGTGACCCCACATTGTAAGGTTAAATCTTATTTTAATCACAACTCTTCTTTCCTTTCATCAGAACAACGACCACAGTCTTGCGAAAACTTCGATCCACACAATCATCAGAAAGACGTTCAGAGCATCTCACTGTCGTCATCTAACCACCACCACCCTTCTCTCAGCTGACTCTGCTCATATCATCTCAGACCCATATCCAAACCCCATCTCCCTTTGGCTCGTATCGCTGCCTTCCTGCAACCACTACCATTTTTGTCGTCGTCGCCGCCCCTCCCTCTGTTATTATTTTGATTTGTACAAAAACTGTTATGGATTTTTCAGAGGAGGAGACATAGAAAAAAATATGATTTTTATTTTCTGCAAATTGGATTGAAAATTGGTTGGATTTTTTCACAAATTTGTTTAGAGAAGAAGACATGGAAGAAGCAAATTGGGTTTTCCAGATTTTGATTTCTTAATGTTTGTAGTGGAAGGGAAAGAATATAAATGGAGACCCTAGAAGGAAGAAGAAGAAGTTCAGATGTATTTTGGTGTGCTACTGCATAATCATTTGTGAAAGTAGATTTAAGTAGTATATATAACATTGTAAATTACTCCATTATAGTTCATTGTTCCATCACAATTCTGTAACTTTTTTGCACATAATAAATTGAGATGCAATTATCTTTTTATTATGGTTGTGTTGTGTTATCACATTGATATATGGTTGAACATCATGAATTATTAGAATATATAATTATTGCCCTTCTAAATTCCAGCTCTATTGAACACAGCCATAAAATAGACAAAATAAATGAAAACACACACCAACGACGGCGGCGAATGGAAAGGGTACGATGGTGGTGGGATTTTGTTTTCAAAGGGAGAAGAAGGGTGAAGGGGGAAGCTAGGTTTTATTTTCTCTACCACTCTGTCTCGCCTCTCTTTTGTCTCTCTCAATAAACTAGCTTTTTTTTCTTTTCTTATTTGAAGTTTAATTTAATATTCCATTCAATTTTTTTTGTCAAAACCATCAAACCAAAAAAAGCCTTTTGCAACTTGTTGACTGATATTTAGAGGTTAAAATTCACATTTCCTATGGTGGAAAAGAATTCACCCTTCCCATGATAAATACCACCCAATTTTTAATACATTGTACAAATCAGATATTGAACATCGAAACAAATTTAATCATACAACTTCAAATCCAATTCGTAAACTTCATCCTCAACAATATTATAATTTGTGTACTTTCTTCAATACAAATATATTATAATTTTTGTCCTCTAATTTTTTTTTATATCTTTTGTAAAAAATAAAGAAATAACATATCAAACCAGCGCGGCATGGTCCTCTACTCTTCCCATGTAAGGACCAATTCAAATTAAATTCCTAACAAACATAAATAACATGTCAAAATTACATATAGCCAAACCCATCCAATAATGCACAGCGTCGTGAGACAAATGCTGTTTTGTCATTGACATTAAGATGTGCAATATCATATACTATTTCATTCAGCAAAAACAAAAAACAATCTTATACAAGTACAACTATTTATCACAAAGTAATAATATATTTATTTTATATACATTCTATATTAAGGCACTTTCAATGTGAACCCCAAACACACATCTAGTACCCAATATTGGACAAAGGTTAGGCAGCTTAATATTATATTACCAAAAGAAAAAGTAATAAATAATTACGAAAATAAAAATAGCAAGTTATTAAATAATGTCATTTTCATAAGTATAATTTTTGCTCTCAGCCTCTCACTATCATTAGAAAGCGGCGTTGGGAATAGGAAATATCTGTTGTGGAATTCTGAAACGGACCTGAGAAGCCGGTGATCGGACGGCGACACCGTGCCAACAAATACCTCCCTTACAATTCAACGGTGGATGATGGTGGTGGTTGATAGCATAAGTGGCTTTACGAGAGACATCCCACGTCAGCGTTGCCACTAGGATAAGGCCCACCACGGTGGTTGATATCATGACAACAAAAACGCCGGTGAAGGTACGAGCACAGAGAAAGCCGTAGAGCTTAATACAGGCGATCACGGCCACGTAGATTGTTGTAAGGTTGCGAACAACTGCATCAGATAGAGCCATAACTCAACAAAAAGTGGAGTGTGTAACAGAGGAAGGGCTTTTGAGGCGTTATATTTATATGTCGATGTTTTTATTGCTGTGTTTAATGCCAATTTTACACACTATTTTTTTTTTCCTACTACTACTAGTACTTCTTTCTCTTTTTTTATTGATCAAATCATGAAATGACCTTTTGGTCAAAAAAAATAAATCATGAAATGACCAAAGACACGCCTATGTTGCACTCCACCCGCCGATTTTTGGAACACCAATCAAATTTCTACACGTGTTATTGATTGGATTTTTTTTTAAACGGATGTAATTTTCAATTTTGAATATAATTTTTCATTATACTATGTGATTTTGTAAATTACAAAATGTTTTTTTAAGTAGTTAAAATGGAACTATATTACTGAAAAACCAAAAATTCTCAAAGCAAGATGTGCCATGAAGAAAAGACTAAATCAAAAGGTTACTGATTGTACTGATCAGAAGGTGGTTGTTAATGCTTGGTTGAAGGTGGTGTGGTTCACGGTGGTGAGAGAACTTCCATGAGCGCTGGACCGAATGAGGGGTGTTTACCTGCAGACACTCCGACGCTCAAGTCAATAGAGGTTCAGAATTGAGGGTTTTAGAGTGAAGAAGAATCTGCCTTGGAGGCTGTGAGGAGCCTCCTATTTATAGAGGTGGGTGAATGCAGAGCCGTTGTAAGGCACACGTGTGACTGGCGGTTACGAAATCGTAAGAAGTGTAACCGTCGGTGAGATATTCGCAGGAACGTCGGTAGAGAGACGTTGCCGAATGTTGCAGGACGTTTGAACTATTCTGCTTTGCTCCGTATACCCCCCCTCGCGAGGAAGGGGTGTGTCACGAGTAATTTTGCCAAATGCTACATTTGTGCTTGGTTTGTTGTTGGGCCTAGGTGGCTTAAGCTCAAGTGTTTGACCGGTCCAGAACAGTTACAAAGTGTAGGAAACAAAACAAGCAAAAAGAGATAAAAAAAAAAACTACATATCGAGTGTCGACTCCCAAAAACAAGATTGGATTAAGCCACATAAAATGATAATCAAAAGAGAACGTAGCATATTTTGCTTTCAACTACCAGAATATTTGTAGCTTAATTTTGTCGATCAATTGATGTAAAAGAGTGCTCCTCCTCATACTTGAAAATTTATCTGTTTCTTTCATTTCAAATCACCCAGATGCAAGATAACCTTAAAAGACACATAGTTTTTTTTTTGACAAAAAAAGATAGATAGTTGAACGATGATGTTTTAATGAATTGCCTAAATAACCAAGTTGAATCAAATAATCTTATATAAGAGTTGGATTCACCATATCATACTCAAGGCAATGAGAAACCAAAGTCCACATAGATAAAAAAAAATACAATGCAACGACAAATGATTAATGTCCTTGTGTGAACCACACCACTCGTACATTATTGTTGTTGATTCTGAAGTAAGCCCTAACGCAAAAGATTGTCAGTAGTAGGGATGCGATTCTGAAGGCATCAATCAAATAGGTTGACTTTTAGATGAACCATCTTGTGCCAAATGATGTCTAATGATTCGTGTATTAAAGCATTTTCCATAAGCACAATTGATTGTGTAACGTTGAGATGGATGAATATGTGCATTACCACCTTTTTGAAACTTCAACTTGCATCACAATATTATGTAACAACACACTACACTTCTCATCATGATCCTCCTCTCAGACCATTAAACGCCTATGCCACTTTCACGCCTCCCCGTCCTCCCTGTTCATAAACCGACACCATACACAACGACCTAAGTTAGCCAAAAACTAATTCCTTTCCCCAAAACCGACCCCTTCACTGCTGGTTGAAATATTTTTCCACCAAATAGAATATAGTCTTCCACCATCGTAAATCCTTCCTCCAACCTCACCATAACATGTGGCTAAAACTCTATACCACAGTCTATCCCTTTCTTCCCTAAACCTCCATCACCACTTCCCCAAGAGAGCCACGTTGAATTCCCTAATTCTTCTAGCCCCCGATCCTTCAAACTTTTTTGCTAGCAAACAAAGTCCCATTTTATCCAACCTATTTTCCTAAAATCCTCCCTCCCCATCCACAAAAAATAGTTAAATATATGTTCGATAAAAGAAATGATAATTGTGGAAGAGTGTAAAGACTGAAATAGGTTTTAAACCATGTTTTTATCCATTAAAATTTTAATCTGTGTAGGTTTGACCATTTCAATTGTGAGCATAAAGAGTAAAAATATGTGGATTACCAAGTAACTCCATGATTAGTGTAATTTCTTTTTAAAATAGAAAATATTAGTCCATGATTCTTTAAATTTGGCCCATTTTTTTGGACCAATCTTTTATGTTTTTTTCTTTTCTTTTATGAATAGTTCGCTTAACTATCCAAATGTACATGTTTTGGTCCTTTTCTTTTTGAATTTTCATCCAACTTTGTTAAAAAAAAAATGATTGTTAGAGAGAATGAGATAGAATAATACTTTTACTGAACTATCAACATTTAACTTTATTATAAAGTAAAGTATTTTTTTTAAAGGCTAAAAAGATATATATTAATAAACACAACAAGACGCTTCGGCACAAGAAGTGCCAAGACGCTTTCACAAGATCAAAAATTAATTACAAAACGTCAAAAGCCACAAGCGGCAACTGGCATAAAGGTCGGAAAAGCAAGCTAAAAAACTGCATCTAAACAAGATGAAGGATTTAGCCTCCAAAATTGGTAGTCAAAATCGAAGGTAACATACGTCAATTTCAACCACCAGAAAGACTGGAGCTTCACCCTTTTAGTTAACACTTGCAACTCGTCCTCCTTCCTTTGAAAAAATCGCTTATTACGCTTGTTACAAATTACCCAAACAACAGAAAGCTAGATAATACTGAGAGATAGTTAAGCCTTCTTCGAAAATCCTCGAAAACCACCAAACTTATGAAGGTGATTGATAAGAGAGCCATAAAAAGTTGTTGAAAAGCCTAGCCATGCAGCAATTTGCGGCCACAGATCACAAAAAAGTACAATTAATAAACAAGTGATATTTTCCTTCCTTGGCACCACAATTCGCAACGCAGCCTTGGTCATTATCTGTTAAAACACGCATTTGGACTAGCTTGTCCTTTGTAGGAACCCAATTGAGAAACAGACGCCAAGGAAAAATTGATACTTTTAGAGACACGACTTTTAACCATAAGAACTGAATATCATTCCGCTGGGTATTATCGTCCACCTCTGTCAAGTAAGAATAAGCAGAACTAACAGTATAACATTTAGAAGCATGTAAAGTCCAAAGCCATCTATCTTTTCTATCATCCTGCAAAACAACGAAGGTGAAATGCGTAAGAGATTCCTCCAACAACTCCTCCTCCCAAGTGAACCTCCTACGCCACTTCCACGCCTCACCATTCACACCCCAACCCAAAACATACATCTCTGCTACCGTCGTCAATTTGTTCTCCGCTAACACATACAATCCAACAAAAGAGCTTTTCATGGGCTTCACCTCACGAGTAATATTATCATAAAGTATAATATAACATATTCAATTGATAGTTGTGCAAATAATATTAATTAAACAGTACAATTTTGAATATTCGTTTTTTAGGACCTTTTTTTTCCTGTCTAATAAATCAGTTATTTAAGTACGAATATAATTAAGGAATAATATATTAAAAGTTGTGCGATCAATTCATCAAAAGTCTAAAAAATTGTCTTTTAACAAAATTTCTTTCTAATTCTTTGCTTAGGATATTTGTTACCTTGATTGTTTTCCTTAATTATATTCGGTGCACTGTTTTTATTAGAGTGAGTCTAAGGTTAGGACGTCTTATCTTTTTTTTTTTTCTCTTGGGAAGAGTATGACAATTTATCTTGTTTCTTCAAAGAAATTTTACTTGCTTTTTCGTTTTAATTATCTTTTTTTTTATAAACTAAGACAGTTAATATTTAATAATTTTGTTAATGCTATTATTTATATATTTTATTCAATACATGCTTTTGTTTTTATGATTTGTTTCTTTAATACATTTAATCATTTAGTACTTTTATTTTATATACTCTTTTGTATAAAGTAAATAACTAGAGTATTGTTGACAAATCAACAAATTATTGTTTCGTTGTACTTTGAAATTTAAACATGGTAATTATAAAAAAAATTAGACATGACAAATGAGTATTTGTTTCTCAGTCTTTCTAAACAAAATTTGTTTTCCATAAAATTTAGTAGTGGTTTCGTTATCTATTGCTCGATGCACGTATGCTCAGTTGCTTGCGCCTTAGGGTACTTGGGGTTTCCAAACTACGAGACTGGGACATGAATCTAATCTATATCTTCTTGGGAATCTGCAGGATTTTTTATTTATTTAAAGTTTAAAGCATCACAGCTTTTTACAAAGAATAAATGACTAATCATTATCATAAGTGTGTGATTATCCTTTGCCAAAAATGTTTATTTTGACATTGGCAAAAGCAACTACTGTACTGAAAAGGCTTGGTTAATTGTAGAACTAGAATAAGTTAGGGCACAATGTTTTAGAAAAATTTATAATGTTTTTTTGATGCAAACCTTCTTCTTTTTCTTTTAACAAAGGCATGTTAGCATATTTTTTATTTTTGAGACATTTTTTCAATTTTATTTTCAAATGTTTAAATTACTTTTGTTTTGAGAATTTAAAATTAAATTAGATGGTGTACGTTTTGAATATACTATCAATTTGTGGGGATTCACCAATATTCATGACTCATGGCATTTTTATCGAAACTCAAGTGCATGGACCTTCATCTATCCACGAATCTGACCTACAATGACTCGTGAACCAACCTAGTGGTCCAAATTCATTATTGCCACTTCTAACTTTTATGTTGAAGTCCCTTTTGGTTCGGTTTTTAAAATGAACAAAATTAATAGTTGATTTGGTTCCGTTCTACTTTTGCAATATTTTTTATAAAATTGAAATTTAACCACACTGATAAAGAATGAGTTAGTTTGATCAGTTCAATTAGTTTGACATTTCTAAAATTTGAGATGGTTCGGTTAGGTCTCGACTTCTAACATAAAACTTATTGTTGGATTTCCATGGCATGGATCCACTCTTTTAACCTCTTATTGTTGGAGCTTAAGGCTATCCAAAAAAAAAAATTATATTAATTGTAAATTTACACACAAAGCACCCATAAAAATTGGGGTCCTGTGCGCTCACTCCTCCCCCATGCCCTATGGACCACCCTCGACTCTCATATTTTACCTCATTTAGTTTTTAGAAATAAAAATCAGATCGCTTATCAGGTTCACTAACAAATGAAAAAAAAGGTTCACTAACAAAGAAAATTTAATTTGTAACACTACGATAAAATTCCGAGAAAATTAATGTGAAGAAGTAGAAAGCAAAACATTGGTGGGAGTCATTTATGATATCACTAGTGGCAAGTGCATCTCTGATACCACAAATGTGATTACCTAAACCTCTAAACATCGTACGCTTATCCGGAAGAAATCATTTGTGGAATTCATTTGATAACCTAAAATTTCTCACAAACTTATAGTATTTTTTTTTCATTGGTTTATATACGCTTTTGAAATGCCCTTCCATATAGCATTTGAACTTAATGCATATTATTTTCTGCACATTACCCTCATTTTTTTAAACAACATGTTTATAACATTTCATTAAATATCAAATCATAAATACACGGTGGTACATCAATATAAGTATAGGGACTATTTAAAGATCTAACTACCCGTATTAATTGCTCAAAAAAAAAAAAAAACTACCCGTATTAAAGTATGAATGACTTTATTTGCTTATCTCCAATTAAATTTTGTATGAAAGTTTTATAACAATAAACGACAATAATGTTTACTTTCAGATAAAAAAAAAGGTGCCAAATTGTAATAATCAACCACTATCTTAGAGTCCACCTAAAAATCTACATTGGGTAGTTGTAAATCGTGTACCCATATCATATGATAGCATGACACAAGCCTAAAGCCTCACAAACATCAACAGAGCACGCTAGGGTTTGCAAGCACATAACTCCCATACTTATCACAAATGCACATGTCAATGCCTACTATTTGGTGCTGGTCTCACCCGTCAAACCGTATTAGCCTGAGTCTGCAATTGTTGCACTTAACTAGCCAGGCTCGAATGGCTATCCTTGTAAGACTCTTTCTTGTAGCATTTGCCAACTTCCAATCTTCAAGTAAATACTAAATACTTTGCATTCCCCAATATTTAATTAAATTAAAAAAATAATTATCGTATTATATTATTTTTAAATTTATCAACTAGTTAAATCATTAATTTATTTTATAGTGTTCAAACACTAATTTTACCGATTACTTCAAAAATCAATCCACTACATGGATCCATCCAATAACAACTACTTTGTATGTTAAAACTAAAATGCATCAAAGTTTATAGTTCGTTATTTTTTTAATTAAATATTCAATTTCAATTAATGAAGCCTACGTTTAGTAATGTCAATAAGCTAAATCCCTGTCTGGACAACGAAATGTTTTCACTCGATGTGGGGGGTGTTGGTAAGAATAGAAGATAGTGATATGTTATCCCTTGCAAATTGAACTAGAACGATATAGTCTTGTGTTTTGGGTGATGTATGTATTACCTTTGATTTACATTGATATACATGAATATATATTTGTTGAATATACTCATCAGACAAACAAGTCAGGATGGCCGAGTGGTCTAAGGCGCCAGACTCAAGTTCTGGTCTTCGAGAGAGGGCGTGGGTTCAAATCCCACTTCTGACACTTTCTTCATTTTTCTTCATTTTCTTCATTTTTTTCATTTTCAAGTAACTTATCTTTGCTACGATTGAAATATTCAACACCCAAATCAATTAAACATGTTAATCTTGTACACTCTCTTTGTAAAATTGATTAGTCTTGTAACTGTTACCGAATGTGGTTGGATTAAGAAGAACGAGAATCTTAGTCAGAACCACTCTCGAGTTTGTTTTATCAGTTTGACAAATGGTTATAATCAGCTAATTGGTAATTAGTGAGCTTTTGTGATGAAACATATGATATAATATGGATTACGGCATATCTTGTTTATACATACAATACATATTCATATAGTAGAAGAAGTGGTATGTTATCCTGTAAGTACAGATCAATTGATAGCTGCAAGATAATATCATGTAAATGTCAGAGTTCGAACTCAGGTTATTTGACAAAAAAAATAAAATAGTTTTTTAAACTACATTTCCTAACTTCATAAACTACCAACTACATGTGTATAATACTCCTTTCAATCTCAATTATACATAACAATTTTCATAGACCACATAAATATTTTATTCAATAAATATAAAAAGTAAAAAATTGCTTATAATTGAGATAAGGAGTATATAACTGATAATAATATATTACCAACTACTTTTATACATAACAATATATTATTACTACTAATCTATTACACATGAATTACATATAAAATACATATTAGTATAATATATGTATCAACATAATAATAACCAGATTCACATTTATACCACACAACTATTCTTTTTTGGTATGATTATTTATTTATTATTTTAACCAACATATAATGATTTGTTTAAGTGAATTTCTTATTGTGCTCTTCTTTATTTACAAATACCCTATTGCATTTTAGATTTTATCTTCTAAAAGCGTAAAGTAGATTAAAAACTTCTTTATTTTTTGAATTTCGGAATTAAAAAATGGACGCGCAAGAAGTTTGAAGGATACAAAATTTATTTTATTAAAAGTTGAGTGTGCTGTCATCAAAATTTGTGAGACTTCAAACTATGTCCATATTGAATAAACTACTAAAAAACAAGTCCATTTTTCTATCAAAATTTGTTTTTTAATATATTTTTATTTCTGTCAAATATTTTCCTATTTCTCTTTTGTTTTTCTGTCCTATCTCTTTTCATATACCCCATTCATTCTATATATTTGGTTATTTTAGCCTTCATTTTGCTTTTCATTCAAAAGAAAATACTCATAAGTAGTTTAGAAATAAAAAATATTGGTTAAACCGAAAAATGTATAGAGTAGTGTACAACATTATCCAGAACAACTTCAGTTGTTCAGTGTTTGATTTGTAAAACTGTTTTAGGGACAGAACAAACTAGAGGCAAGAGACATGACAAAAACTGAAATTTTTGTCCCTCACCAAACTACAACACAACTTTTTGTCCCACATACAAGTTGTTTAAAACACCAAAATAGCATTTCGTCCCCCAAAAATCATATAAAACAAGAAATTATTCAATACCATAAAAATTTATCTTGTGCTATTATGCCTTATGTTGTGTTGTTCTGCATTATATTGTTCTGTCCAGTACTTACTGTTTTGCAAACCAAACGCGAGATGTGAGCTGTGTTGTGTGCCCTTAGTGAGATGTGAATAATTATCACAATGATATGCGGAGTGTGTAAGTTCTATCCCTACAAAGTGATATAAGATCATGGTTCTGATTCAAGGAGTGAATTCTTGTTGAATTGTTTCTTTTGCATACTACTTCAATATTTGACTAGGTGGTGAGTTCAATTTAAATATAGGCTTAATTAATTATTTGATCCCTTAAATTATTTATTGATTTTATTTTGGTCTCATAAGTTATAAACGTTACTTTTTAGTCCCTTAAGTTATATTCTGTTAGTCAAATAAATCTTTGTCATTAACTTTTGTCAAAAAACGTTAAAATTCATCATCATACTCATAAATTCATCATATTCATTGTCAAACCCAGAAAAATCATCACCTTCATCATCTTCTTTCAACACACCCAGAAAAATTTAAAAAACTCAAGAAACCCAATAATCGAATTTAAACATCAATATTAACTTTTTCCCCAAATTCAAACCCCCTAACCCCAACTTCTTTTCCGCATATTTCTGCAACTTCCTCAATTACACACCATCACCACCAATTAGAATTTCTGTCTGAGAGAAATACAAAATCCAACTAAAAAAAGCACATGGAGTATTTATTTATTTGAATACCATAACAGATATACCCAAAATTTGTGAATTTTGCCACATCGTGGATCAACTATGTGATTCACTGGCTGGAAATGAAAAAGTGGTAGCAGGACTTGAAGCTTAAGCTTTTCCGGCATCAGAAGAAGGAGGAACAACGACAACGACAACGCTGCCATCAACACAGAAGAATGGTTATTTTGGATTATAGATCTCTGCTTTTTACACCCCTATGAGTTTGCTACACGACTCAACAAAGGGAAACGATGATACAACACAACAAGAATTTCAGCCGTTTCAACTTCACCCGCTCTCTCTCTCTCTCTCTGTTCACAGATCCAAAAACTTTGCTCTTAGAGCTCCTCACGAAAATTATAAGGATTTTCAATTGGATTGTTGTTGTTTGCTTTTGATCTTATTAGTTTAAAGTTTTATATCTCTGTTTTTTTTTTTTATATTGAAGAAATTATTTATAGATAAAACAGTGATGAAAATGTGTTTTTCTGGGTTTAATGATGAAGGATATGAAGAGAGATGATGAAAGTGATGAATTTTATGGATTTGATGATGAATGTGATGAATTTTGAGTTTGATGATGAATTTTAAGGCTTTTTTTGATAAAAGTTAACAACAAGGATTTATTTAACTAACAAAATATTACTTAAGGGACTAAAATGTAATCAAAATAAAACTAACAAATAGATTAAGGGACCAAATGATTAATTAAGCCTTAAATATATTAAGATGTTGATTAAAAAAAACTTGTCTGGTTTGAATAATTATTCTTTCTAATAAAAATTACCCATTTTTTATGTCAAGAACTGGGAACAATGGTGTGTGAAGATGAGAGAGATATTCAGTTTTCAGGATGTGTTCGAAATTGTCAGCTCAAGGATTCAAGATTCGGAGGAAGATGCGACTGAGGCACATAGAAAGCTGCTCAGAAAGATCTTAATAAAAGGAACGATTTTTGATTCACCAACGTGTAGAATCCACTAAATTTGAGAAGATCTATGCATCAAAATGTGCAAAGGAAGCGCGGGAAATAATGAGAATGCATATGGTGTAGATGATAAGGTGAAATCCCGTCTATAAGACAATATAAGTTGCTGACTTGCTGAGTAAGAGTTAGAAGAAAAATACTGACGTGCACTTTATAAAAGTTCAAAAAAAAAAATTGAGGACAGATTCAAACCTTGATTAGTCCGTTTCAGAAAGAAAGAAAAAACTATGTTAAGAGTATTTATAATTAACACGTTTGTTTTAACCAAATTGTTTTTAGCAGTGAAGTATTTATACTCTTAAAATTAAAAAATAAAATGTAAATTTGTAAAATAGCTTGTTTAGAATATATTGTTTGAAACGTGCTGGTGGCTTGGCATGGGATAGCACTTGTGTGACATTGTGGTGCAAATATGATGTGACATTGACCAACCACAATGTAATAAATGGTTTTCTTCTTTCTTTCACAAGGATTGTTGGTTTTTGTTATTTTTATAAGTAAATGATGACATATGACACATTGTGGTTGGCCAATGTCCCATGACATTGGCACCACAATGTCACTCCTTGGCATGAATGACAACGCGATGAGCCCACACTGATGACGCACGCTAGCAAAAGATAAGTGTGCACTACACAAACACTATCTGACTTATAATAAAAAGTAGGTATATTTGATAAATATAAATGTTAAATTAATTTTTCTTATAAATTCAAATCATTTGAGTTACTCAACCCCTAAAATTCTAGAATAAGTTGATTGTGACTTAAGATTCGATCCAAAACAACAATGGAACTTTCGGTAGATTTTTCCGATAAATATGTGGGAGGTCCTAAAATTCTAGAATAAGTTGATTGTGACTTAAGATTCGATCCAAAACAACAATGGAACTTTCGGTAGATTTTTCCGATAAATATGTGGGAGGTCTAAAAAGCAATTATGATATATTTGATTATTGATGGTGTCTCAAAACCCAATTCAGTTGAGCTACACTCATCGGCCACCCATCAATATCCCCAAATATAACGGTACAATAAAAGAAAATAATCAACAATGTTAGCATCAGCATCTGAGTTTGACTTTAAAGTTTGATACTCGTTATTTTCTTTATACAGAGATCCCTGTAGTTGCAGGGGTGGGTGGATTGATCATACGAAAGGGAAATTCCTCCTAACAATAGGAGTATTAGGAAAGACTCCCTTAACATAAACCCCCATTTAAATAGTAGTGCAACTATAAGTAGGATTGTTCAGGACTCAATTCACAAAGGAAATTGTTCACATGTCTACAATGTTGCCGTCATTGTACAACGATAATGTAAATTATATGTAACGCCTGCTATGCGTCCTTGTCGCGAAACTAAATTCAGGTTTTTCTCAATTCCAATTGACAATAATCGAATCAGATTAATAACTAATAAACACTTGGCTGCTAGACGTTTGCGTGATTACACACCACTTGTAGCACCTCTAATGGGGTCCATAGTGTATTTTAACTTGTTTTGCTTCTCATGGGAGCAATCTAATAATATATCATGTTGTGTGATGTGCTCCCTCTAGTAGCCTCCACTATATAGCACCTCTCACTGTATCACATTAATTTACACGTATTTTACTTTAACGGTGTACTGTTTTCCAAGAGTTGTGAGTGAAATCGTTTTTTAACAAATGAGTAAAAAAATCAGTAGTTCATAAATTGATTACTGTTTTATTTAAAAAAAATATAGGTACAAATAAAAATTTATGAGTGAGTTACATAAAGATTATATCATTAGACCAAAATATACCCCGATCTATTTAAACATATAGAAGACTAATGAGTGTCTCAAGGGCACTCATTAACAATGCATTGCATTAAAATTTTAAAAATTGATGAATTCAATGCATTGAGATTTAAACTATTTAACTTTTTAAAATTTTCTTAACTAAAAATCCTTAAATAATGTCTTCGAACACTCCATGGCAAGACTCATAAACATAAACGGACAACAACGATGATAACTAAACACATAAATTTGAACACAATACAGACACCATAGGCAGATTGGACATTTCAGACATAAAAACAAGGGCATTTTTGTAAAAACATCACACTCCATCTTCTTCCTGTCTTCTCTGCGACCTTCCCTCTATATTCTTCCACCATCTTTTGCTTCATCACCACGACCGTCCTCTCTCACCACCGGACCCTCCGTCCTCATTAGTGACCACCACCACCGTCGTTGCCCCTTCCATTTGTTCGGATCTGGAACTCGCGGAGTCGGCGACCTCCTCTTCTCACTCCGCCGCCGGAGATCTGTTCATCACCATCATCCTCATCAATAACGAACCTCGCCATCCCTTTGATCCGTCCAATTCTGGAGACGTCACGCCGCCGACGATCTCCTCACTTCTCCCTTACACCGTTGGATGTCTTTTTCTTACGACGATCTTCTCTGTCGCGTCTGACTCTAATCTTTCGGCGGTGGTTCCGTGAGTGGTCGCCGGAGAGAGGTTTATGGTGAGATAGAGAAGAGGGAGAGTAACAGAGAAGAGGGAGGGGAGAGAGAATTGAAGATAGAGAGACACTGAGTTGCAGAAGTGGAGAGAAGAAGAGGGAACGGAAAGAAGAAAGAAAAAAAAGTTGCAAAAATAAGTATAGTTATACGGTGTTGATTTTGTGTTTAATTTTTTGTGTCACTTTATCATTTCTGAAGTGACAATGTGATAAGGTGTAGGAGTAACATAACTGTTGTTCCGCAACAAAAAATTGATTGCTTAAAATTGACTTCATTGTTTAATAATTAATCATGCCACTTTGAAGAGAAAATAAAATAATGGAGTAATAAACTACTTAAAATACGAGTCCATTTGCTCGTCTGATAATTATTATTAGGCTTAAATGCATTTTTGGCATCTTATGTTTGTCACCGTAGTAATTTTGGCTCTCTAACGAAAACAATGCAATTTTGACCCCCTAATTTTTTCAACTGTGCTAAGAAGCTGCCACGTGTTCCATAAAAGGGGCCATAATCACAACTTTTTTGTAAAGATAAAGGGCCAAAAGACCATATTTCGCTAAACATGGCAAAATTAGAGAGTCAAAATTACATTTTTTTTGTTAGGGGACTAATATAGGGAATCAAAAGTGCATTTAAACCTTATTATTAATATTATCATATGACAAATAAATGAATTGCGTAGCCCACAACATAAATAATTCTAATCTATTCTATGTATGTATACCTATTCATCTCAATGACAAGGAGATAAATAATTGCCACCCACTCCCCTTAGCTTTTAATCCATGTGTAAAATGTACGTACCAGTTATAGCATTACCGGGGGATCTTCATAGTGCTGAACCACAGTTTTTTTTAATCAGATGAGCCATGTTTTAGGGCCCAATGGATTTAAGCGTAGAAAACGTGGCTCATGAACCTAATTTGGTGGGAAACGTGGCTCCTGAACCTAGTTTTGAGGGAAAAATGTTGAAGGAGGCAGTGTTTAGAAATGGAAAAGCTGATACAGGAGCCACATAGCCGTTGTGATGGTAAGAATGGTTTGGGATTCCCACACATTGATACACGTGGCCCATGATATTTCACTCTGATCAAACCCACCAACGTACACCATTGAGTTTGAGCCGTTGTTAAGCTGAGGCGATGATGAGTCACTGCCATCTGATTTCGGATTTTGTCCCTGCCACGACTTTTGACTGCAAAAACAAAATATCAACAACATTATTTATATTTTCATAACAGAAAGAAAAGATTCATTATTTGGAAAAACTCAAGACTCGTGTATAAAACTTGAAATCAGCTTAAATGAATTTATAGAGGGACATCTCATCTCATTTACAAGTTGGTTTTACAAGATAATTTAAGTTCAACATGAAAAATTTAATAAGAGTGAAGTGAGTTTAGAAATAGTAGCATCTCTATCGCTCTCCTCGTGAGCTTAGCTCAGTGCATAATATATATAAAGTCTGATATTCAAACCCCAGCCACCACAAAAAAATAGTAACATCTCTCCTAACATTAAAAAACCTAATAAAACCTCTTAAATTTATAGTATGAACATGTTTTTTTTATTTTGATTCTTAAATTGTACGACTAGTTTAGCGTTAATTCATGTAAAAAAGTTATTAAATCAGATCACTAACCGTGATACCTCAGAAAGTGAATTTTGACTAAAGATGAGTGAACCACATGTGCTTAATTGATAATGTGTCCACCTAAAATTAAGTATAAGGCACTTTTCCTTGCCTTTCTTCAAAATCTGGTCCCATACATAGGACTATATGAGACCAGATGCAGTGCATTATAAACCATTATTGAGCTAAGCATAGAGTTACAATTGTTTATTCAATCATTACTGCATCCAACGTTCATATTTCATTCAATTTTTTTTTACTGACGTTGAAGTTAAGGTAAATAAAAATCATTTAAGTATGTGAAAAATTTAAATAAAATAATCACCTTGGGCTGTTAGTGGAGGGGCAAAAAGTGATTGTGTATTCAGACGCAGAAGCACATGTAAACGTGCTTGTCTTATCGTCGTACGCGTAGCTATACGCGCGTGGGCAAGCACTTTTAAACAACTCGGAATAACTCGAAGGTTTACAAGTGTTAGGTGAACCATACGCGCCGCTGCAACAATACTGCGCCGTTCCAAACGCCTCACAAGCACTTTTACACGCCACACTCTCTTTCCCGTCCACGCTCGTAACCTTAAGCTCTGAAGGACACGCGCCGAGCAAATCCCTAATACAACCAGTATTCGTACAGTTATCACCGGAGCCACCTTGTGGAACTACAAGCATCGGAACGTTGTAACCGTCAACTAAACTCACATCGAAGAAATCGAGTCCACCAGATCCGTCAAGAGTGAATTCCGCTAAGGTAGCTGGTGGTGTTGCGCCGTTGCCGGAGCATTCGAGTTTGCCGGAGTTACAATCGCCGGTGAGACAGGAGAATTTTCCGGTAGAGTCTTGGGTACAGAGAGTGCGGCCCCAGAAACGGCCTCCCCAGGAAGCGGGTGGGGTGATTGATTTGGAGTCGCCGGATTGAAGAACGAAACCGGTGGTAGAAAGCGGCGTAACTCCGGCGTTGGAAAGAATTCCTGGCCATACTGTGTAGTTGCATTTGTTAACGAGTGTGAATGTTGTTGATAATACCTCTGGTATTGAAAGATTAAGTATGATAAGGAAAATTGAAAATAATTTAGTACTTAGTTGATCCATGTAAGGATAAAGGAACTTAACTTTAAGTATACTTTGTAAGTTAAGTTATGCAAGTTCTTCTTTCTTCTGTGGTAATTTGGGAACAAAAAGATTACGGAATTGGAATTTGGAACTGAAAGGTGACATTAACTTTAAGTTATATATAGACAATAATTTAACAGAAAATTAACACGATTTTCAGGGCTGATTCCTGTGCAGTAATTTTCCCCACCTTTTTGATTCGGGCCTTGCGAAGTGGACCCATATGAAATTTATTTCGTTTTTCAGTTATTTCGTAATTCATCTTAATTTACGGTGAAAGTCTTATTTTCGTCTCTCAGAAAATACTGAAAATTTCTCTAAGGAGAGCGTATATTTTTTGGCCCCATTATGAAATCCTCCGTACACAAGAAAGATATACGCTCTCTGTTTTGAAATCCTCTTGTCCATTTCTTCAAAAGCTTACTTGAACATCGAAGTTGCACCTACAATATCGAGGGCCGGACTTTGGGGTGCAAACAACTCAATGGAACTGGGCCTGCAGAAGGTATGAGTCTCGAAAAATAATTTATAGGCCAGTAGTATTACTAAGTACCACCCCACTAAATTTTCTAACGCTTTACGACTAATTTGTATACTAGAACTTTATCAAATGGAGAGAAGTGTGATAGAGATTGGCTTGATAGATTATTTTGTTTTTGTTGTAAAAAAAATTAAAAGAGGGATTGGTAGAGGTCAATTAGTGATTTTCACCTTTGGTGTATCACATATATACGGCATCTTGTATTTATCTTTTAAAAAATTTAAATAGAACATTACTCTTTTTTAAAAAAAATACATTTTTATTTTATTACGGGCATCTTTTCATTTATAGAGTCGAGCCTCCAGATTCCTAAGAACGGCCCAGACAATATCCCACACGAACAGTGGTATTCTAGTAAACCAAATAGGTAGCAAAATATGTATCCTTTCAGTCATTCTAGCAATAGGCCAACTATGCACAACAAGGATTCGTCAGATATTCGGATTTAGCTATATTTTTGCTACATTTCCATATCAGTCCAAATAAAATGAAGTGATAACAATGTTTAAGCTACCCCGCAATCATCCGCATTCATTCAATTCCAATATTTGAGATAACATCAAATTATGCAAAAAGCAGGCAAACCAATTTAGAGTTGGTATTTACTTATAATAATATATATTTTGGAAGATTATTTATTCTAATACCAATTTGTAACAAGATTTATATATTCTAACACCAAGCTTTTGTAGTCTCCAATCATGACAAATTTCTCACGGTTCTAAATCCTGTATAAACGTTATCAGCCAGCCCTACAAATATGATTGATTGGCTAGACACAACAAAGGATGGCTAGATGGTGCGAAACTTGTCATCAATATGACATATGATGTAGTATTTAAGTTCAGTATTGTAGCTGAAGTTACACAATATGTAACTTATACGGAAAGCAGATCTGGTTGAAATTTAATTAATATGCTAAGGGATTTCCAACTTTTTTAATTGCCACTTGTACCAAATAAAGTATTGCTTGGCTTAGTTTTAAGATGTGGTATATTGAAATCTAGGCACTCCATCATTTAAAAGCTATGCTATCTTGGCAGGAAACAGAACTGTAGAGTAAATGGGAATGGAAGGAAGATAACATGTTGTATTTGATTGTACCAATAAGGATCTGTGGATGTAATAAAAAAGAGAGCGAGCCAGGCATGAAAAAAGTTGTGATTTGGCAAACAAACTAGTAAGTTTGGTGAGACTTATGTCCCACATCGTTTAGATACATGAGCTATAACAAGTTCAGGTTCTATAAGATGTTAACATGAAATGTGGTGATACTCATGATCCTTCAGGCAGAACGGGGAGATGAGGAGTGGTTGGATCTCGCAAATTTTGTGAGTAGAGTGTCCGCCCACAGCCTGGTTACGACAATTGGGCACTCTCCCAATTCAAATCTGATCCCTAACCTGAAGGATTAAATTCAAAACAATATTTTTTTATTTTTTATTTTTTTTATATCTTTTTTCAATTTTTTGTTGTTGCTAATATATGATTTATTTGGTGTGTTAGTTTTTTTTTACAGGGACATAATTTGTTTATTGAAATCCCCTTGTTAGTATGGTTTTTCTTTCCAAAGTTTACTCTTTTCGATAGATTCATCAATGTATTGTATGTGTATTATCTATTATGAACTTAAAAAAAAATGCTTATAAATGTTGTAATCAGAAGAAGTATTTTGTTCAATTATTATAAGTAAAATTACTTTTTATCAATATTTTAAAAATTAAATCGGAGCTCGTGAAGAATGAAATTAATAAATAAACAAGGTAAAAGATTGATGGAATGAATAAATAATGTAAAAGACGAAAACTTGTTGAACCATGGTGTAACCTGTTCAATTTAATTTGATCAAACTGTAATATAACTGAAATCAAGCAAAATCGACTTAAAAGATTGAAAAATGATGAAAAGAATAAATAAACAATGTAAAAGATGAAAACTCGCAGAACTTCTGTGTGACCAATTCAATATAACTAAAATCAAACCAGTTGACCAACATGTGTAGTATCACTTGAGAAAATTATTAAGCTGCAGTCGAATATTTCATGCAGTCACATAAATATACATCGGATTAACCGTGCACTTCACATTTCACCACCTCATTAGTTCTCCCCAAATGAAACAAAGTCCCCTGTTTTTGGTGAAAAAAACTCCATTTACTGTCATAGAATGAAGCTTAGATGAGGTACTATACACATGAGTCAACCCTTGAACTACAGTACAGGATGGTTGATACACAATGAAGGCAAACTAGTGAGCTTAGGTGCAATAACTTGGTTACAAGTCAAATCACAACATAAAAACAAAACAATCACTTGCAATTTCAACGCTCGGTAAAATTAAAGTGGGTTTCTTTCTTGGATCTGTAATCTGCTGCGACACAGCAGTTTGATGGCGCTACCGCAATTGTGGGCTGCATTGACAGCAGTTGAAGCAGTAGGAGGTCTCAGTCAAGGAGCGATGTGAGTGCTATTGTAGGTACTGAGATGGCTCCACTTCGGTTATGGGTTGCAGAAGAGGACAGAGAAACATGAGATACTTCAGAAGAGGGTGAGGAAGGTGACCCAGTGTCTACAGAAGAAGACGGAAGAGAAAAGTCCCCGCTGATGGAAATGTGGTCTGTTTGGATGCTATAGTGGACAATTCATTTCTTTGTGAGAGGGAAAAATGATCTTCTATTGTCTTGGTAACTACAAGTGAATATGTGGTGAAATAAGAAACACCTGATTAATCCAATGATCTATTATTTCATAATTGCGGCGACTGCGTGAAATAGTGGACTTCAAATCCAAATCCACCCCAAACACACGTAAAAGTTAAAATAAACTCCAATGGAGAGACAAATTTTTGGACAAAATTGGTCGCAAACTATTTCAGTATAAAATCATGAGTTTATATATGGATATATACATGATTAAAATTGTACAAAAAAATGGATGGTGAATAATTGTCGGCATAAAAAAAGCGAAGTACCAAGAATCTTCAAAAGGAAAAAAAAAAATAGCGCAAGGCCTATAAATAAACGATTTCAAGCTCCTAAGCCATCCATAATATCCAAAACGTTATAGCTGTGGTGGTTGGCGATGAGTGCGGTACCCAAGAACTCCTTATCAGGTGAACTCCCAGCACTTTTGGTCTTGAGAGGGTGCCTGGCTTGAGTTTTCTTGGCAGCACCAAGTTCCTCACTTTTGCTAATTCCCGGGCTCCTCCTCCTTGTAATTACCTCCTCTAATAATATCCTATCTTCTGGAGAAAGTTGAGTTCCCAATGGCTTGTTGTTTCTGTCTAATGATAAAATCAAAAACTGCCGCATCTTAGACTGAAGTTCAGGTCTCTTGGGAGGAGGAGACCGTGTGGGCATTGCCATTGGCCTTGAGGCATTTTGTCTGGATCTTACAGAGCTAATCAAATGGTGAATCCATACCAGCAATTCAATAATGTAAACATCTATCTTCTGCTTATCGGCGTAGTAAAGTGTCTGGAGGCGAATCGGGTTGCTTTCTTTGGTCGTGTTATCACCAAAGTCGTTACTGCAATATCAAAATAGGAACATCAGTTATCATGGATTTTCATGGATCCTGCTGACTCCACTTGTTATTTGTTCACATTATACAGGTAAACAGTAAACACAATCACCCAAGAGAAATTCATGTTTATAACTAACCTTGTGTTTGCCCATTCACCAACCCATCCAAAGCCTTGATGAACCCTGTTAATAATATCAACAAGTTAAACAAAACGCATGAGCAATTGCAGGGAATGTTATTTCCAGCTAAGAAAACAAGGCCAGCATGGGGAGAAAAAAATAAATAAAATCTGACAGGTATGGACAAAAATCAAACATTTGCATATCTTACTTGATTGTGTTTGCCGCAAATGGTACGAGCCACTGAAGAGTCTTATTCATTTCTGCTTTGATATGAGTGAAGGAGTGCTACAGGAAATTGCCATTACATTTAGCATAATTCAAAACAAAATAAATTTCAATCTTCATGAGGCAGGTGTGACTAACCCAATACCCACCAAAAAATTAAAAAGGACTAGAAATTGCGAGACAAATGGGTGTCCAAGAAAAGGGAGGTTATACCTCTTTCTGGATAGAAATGGATTGCAACCGAGATGGAAGGGCACTCTTAATACTGTTTGGCAAACCTTGATATAATGTGTCCCTCGTATTTGGAGGAAGGGAGGCTGGGCGAGATGCCTGATAGAAACAGAAATTGCTTTTAAACAAAAACAACTATTTGATTAGGCAACCCAAATTCTGTTAGCGCAATAAAAAACTTACAATCATATATATCTGATTGATCATGTTGGCATAGTGTAGTGCAAGACCAGCTTCACCTAGTCTTTGAGGACCTTTAGCATACTTGACAGCACCAGTACCTGCCATTAACCCACAATTTCATAACGATTTAGATGATTAACCATTAGATGTTGTTGTGAGTTATGACCTTCCAACGAGTTCTACGCAATAGATACAACACATGATGCAACATAGTAGATTATCGTACATGTCAATACGTGAATGCGACACAAACCAAAAAATGATTAAGGAATTCCCTTAATGATCTCACAGTTTTCCAGATGCTTTTACTTAGTAAGCCAATCCATCCAGAAAAAATTATTTGTCAGAACAATTGTAATCCTAATCAGATTATTAGAGCCATGGAAGAAGACTGTAACAACACAGTATAATTTAAAATAAAAATTAGCAGGGAATATAACATGATTCCAAATAAAGCTTTCACCAGAAAAATTTACAATATACATAGTGTTTATTTACAAGGGCTTGTTTTCTTAATAAATAATCTGATGTCTTTAAATTTCATGTAGCTCAACCACAAAAATGAAGGCAGCTATTTACTACAAATTATGTTTAAAAGTAAACAAGAGCATAATTTTTAAAATAAAATAAAAATGAGCATAAAAAAGATTGGAAAAATAAATCTATAGTCAGTGTGCTTTACTAAGAATCATGTCATATAGATAGGCAGGGTTGAAATTTTCTTCAATAAAAAGAGAAGGAATGTGGGCAATAGAGGTAGGTCAGATGTCAAAACCTAAGCATACTAGATGTGATGAATTCCTAATGCAGAAGATGATGCACATGCTCTAACTATATTATATGCAGCATTTGCATTTTACTTCATACAAGATATGTTCATACCATGATTTCCAAGGAACTCACGAATTGCTTGATGTATATAGGTAACAATATCAACAAGCTTTTCAACTATCTGCAATAAGCAACTATGATTATGAGTTCAGACAAAATAAGTCAGTTGTTGTAATTTTTTCTCAAAAAAAAAATCAATTGTTGTAGTTTGTAAAATCTGCAGCCGCAAGATATACACGGCTACACTAATATCCAAAAATTCATTCAGGTAGGGGAACATGGGAAGGGAAATTACTGAATTCAACCAAAATACTAGACATTACTCCTTTATTAATAATATACCTCCTCTAAATATCTGGACCAAAGAGATTTCTTTTTCAAGTTTGTCACAAGCTTTTTTTGATGCTTTAACTCACTTTGAAAAATTGTGATACTCTCACCTGCATTTATACAGAGTGTATAGCCGTCAATCATTAGATAACTTCTGAGGATTTAAATTTTTAGCTGGCCTGCTGATAGACTGTAAGACAGACTGAAAATATTTCTCAGGTCACCAGGAATGAATATATTTTAGACAAAAAAAGGAATTACTCCTATCAATGGGTAACAGATGTTTGAAAACCAAATTCTTATTGGGATAACTATTACGAGATAAACTCCACCTCAAATGTTAAGATAAAATAGCAAATGAAGAAAAAAACTATTAACAATAATTTGAATGCCAAGAAGTATTCATTTTAATAAAAAAATACCAAGATTTGACAAAAAGGGGAAGAGTGGAATTTTATATTATAAAGCTTCTAAGTTCTAACCTTTCAGAGGAAGATTCAAGGACTCCATTTCCTTAATTTTTTGTTGATAATCACGTTGAAAACGTTCATAAGCACTTAATTCATGGTATAACTCCTACATTAAAACAAGAAAATTAGATATTTGAAGAAGAACCTACAAAAAGCATTCAATGGAAACCCTAACTTTAACAAGCAAAGAACTCATAGCAAACCAGAAGCAGTGAAACATAAATAATATGAAAAACATATGAATACACCTGGTGATACAAATGAAAACTGCATATATATAATATAAAAGATATAGGAATTAAGGATATGCATTTAGACATGCAAGAAACTAAAAAAATGACAATGGCTTTGCTCAGCCATCAGTTCACCAAGGAGATAAAAGATTATGCAGAACTATATTTGAAATGCCAATAAGCTTACCGCAGTATGATGAACTAGACTAGTGAACTCCTGCATTGTCTTTTCGGCATCTACTTGATTTTGTTTGTCGCCCAAGACATCCGAGTCTAATCTGATATTTCATTTTTGGACAAAGATTTTAACATGAAAAGTTTATTAGTTTTATTAATTAATTATGAGTTGGATCATGACAAGTCAGCATAATTTTCTCAGTTGTCATAAATAAGCAATGTATAAGGAAACTCGCCTTGAGAAATGTCGATGTAAGTTGTGCCATTGTGGGTCTTTACACATATTTCCAAATCTAACTACTTCCCGTGAGAAGACATTGAATTCTTCCCTAAAAATTTCAAAAAGATAAGTGATAAGGAACACAAAGGAAATTCAGAGCAAAAACAAAAGGATGCTACTCATTAAACAAGCCAGAACCTTTTGTCCACCTCAGCAAAACTTATTAACTCTTCCATATTTGTTGAGACTAATTGTTGAATGCCTTCTGAATTTAAAACCTCCTTCTTGAGGAACTGAATGTTTTCTTCAGAAAGTGAGTGAAATAAAATGGCTCCTTTGGTTATTGTATTAGCTACTTCAAATGCCAATATTGATATTTTCTTCCCTCTGGAAAGCTTGCCAGAGACAAACCCACCACTGGTGTTTAACTTTGGCATGCCACTTCCAAGTGTATCAAGAACTTCCACCGCCCTATAGCTAGCTTTACCCAATAAAGAGCCCTTTCTAGTGACCTATGATAAGAAGAGACACCAATCATGAAACAGTAAATTTCAAATGAAGTTCCACCACAGGCCATAACATGCCATGCCATACTAGAATCTCAAAGTGAAAGTAAAAAAGTACTGAAGTTAGGAACTACTAGATATGTTGCTGCTTATAATCCGACAATTAAAGCAGTAAGCCAGCAACAATAGGCATTTGTATGGGGGGCTCACTTATTCATATCATGGAAATAAACAATCTATATAAATTAGGGAAGGGGGAAACTATTAGTAATTAAAGTAGCACCAGTGTTGTTAAACGGAGGCCATGGTGGAATGTCATGGGGTATTTTTGAACAACCGCGATAGACAACTTGTGAAGGAATGCCCGCCATTGTGGTGCCATGGGCCGCAATGGCTTGTTCATATGGCAGATCTTTGTCCTTCTGTCATATTACACTTATGCCTTCAACAGCACTAAGTGATACTAATAGTAAAACAGGATTCGAACTTGTAAATAGAAACTCCATGTTGGCCAACACAGAACGACTATACCAGCTATGTTTTTAAGTGAAACTAATAGTCATTTTACAAATATCCATGAGGGAATTTGAACTTTGTCCCTTGGGGTTACAGGGTCAAGCTCTTAGGAGTAAAGCAAAAGTGGCGCAATGAAGATTTATGCACCATTTCAGGAATTCCATAATTTTAGGAGTTTCTCTTACTTAACCCATTTGGGTTGGCCTAGTGGTGTTAGCTCGAGACCTTTCAAGGTCTCAAGTTTGATTCCCTTCGGTGGCAATTTCGGTGAGTTAATCCATACAGAGTTTTGATCTAGCTTTAAATGACGCCCCACAAGTGGACGGTGGGATCGGATTAGTCGGTTAGACTGAGTTTTCAAAAAAAGTTTGAATGCATAAATTCAGCTTGCTTTCTTAAACATGGTTTTAAATTGCGGTCATCAGACGCAATTAAACATATTTTGAGGTCTCCGCAGCAGCAGCATCAAGACCGCAATTTAAAACCATAACCATATCAGAAATTGCAAGCATAAGTTTTACTATGTCTAATTACAAGCAACTAATAGTACAATCGCAAAGATTGAAGCGTAGAGAACTAAAAAAAGTAGTCACCTGTTTATCCCCAATTGAAGCGGAAGTTGATAGACCGAATTCATCGGAAAAGCCATTATCTAGCTTGTTTTGCTTTTTACTAGAAGACCTTGAATCTGAAAAATCATCTTTCCGATTTGTAAAACTGTTTTCCTTCTTAAGAACCTTCCCAGAAAACCCCAAATTATTCATCCCTCCAAGTTCTTCTGCATTGCTCTCCGCCATCCCCGCCGAACAAACCGCTCCCATTTTTTATTTGTAATCAATCTTCTTCACAATTCACAATCAGAAAAAGAGATTATAAAAAGAGAAGCAAAGGAATTAGGAATGGGTTGGGAAATGAAGAAATGTCGCTGAGAATTTACGACTCTGAGGTTTGACTTTGAAATAAAATATTCTACAATAAAGATAGGTGTGACGTGTTTTATGGGATATTCATAAAGAGCAGTGGTTGAATATTTCGAAGTAAGGAATAAAAAAATAATAAAAGGAAGGGAAGCTTATAAAAGTAAACCATATAAATGGAAAAACGCGCAAATGAAATGGAAATTTTTGTTTGGGCAAGGAGGGAAATCAAAGTCAAGACGTGGCACCCCAAAAATTAACGGGAACGTCGGACTCTCTGTAGCGGTATACTACTACATTACTACGCATCACTCGTGACACATCAAGTGTATGTGAAAACATGTTGGAATTCTAAATAATGTTTGCATACACACATTAAAAAGTTTAAAAGTATTTTTTATAGAAAGAAAATGATTAAAAATAATTGAATGTTTTAATATGTTTAAACATTTTTTATTTGATCTTGTGATCATACAAAAATACTTCGAAAACACGTTAATCTTTTCTATTATATGTCAAATGCTTCTTCTTCTTTTTTTTTAGGAAGTGTCAAATGCTTTGTTAAAAACCATAATTTTACCATTTTTTTTTTTTTTGAAGAAGCTAAAATGATATATATTACCAACGGAAAGCGGACTTCCTAGTACAAGGTGTACCAAGGAAGAAACACAAAGTCTGAACAATA